>Ga0181858_1000016_pt1 | contig 52329 bp, 42 predicted proteins | sample NewIslPassag4_SG_FD_130749 | JGI IMG/M metagenome (GOLD analysis project Ga0181858, IMG submission 130749) | Feedstock adapted compost microbial communities from Newby Island compost facility, Milpitas, CA, USA - Passage 4_SG | ecosystem: Engineered > Solid waste > Feedstock > Composting ...
AAGCGACAGCCACAGAGCGCGAGACGAGGTGGGGGGGGGGGGGGGGGTGGGGGCGGCCCCGGCGCGGGGCCGGACCCCCGCCCCGGTCGAACACCTACGAGGTCTGGTAGCGCTCGGCGAGCTCGACGGCGAGCTGCTTGAGGTTCGCGTGGACGGTCTCGACCGATTCTTGACCGAGGATCGCCTTCGGCAGCTCGGTCATTGCCGTCGCGTTCCACTCTTCCCACCAGAAGGTCTGCCACACCTTCGGGAACTGCCCGGCATTGAGGATGCCGTTGAGCGTGTCGAGCATGCTCGGATCGGGCAGCCACGAGTGGTATGCCTCGACGACCTCTGGATCCTCGAGGATCGCCTTGTATCCGGAGTTGAGCGCCGCCTCAATCGCCCAGCGCTTGGCGACGTAGAGCTGATCCTCGTGGTCCCGATAGCCGAACCAGCCGGCCAGTCGGTACTTCCGCGCCAGCTTCTCGTCGCTGTCGTTCCGGTTCGGGACGCTGTAGATGCCCTCGTCGATGAGGCCCCACGGCTGCTCAGCGACCGGCACTGGCGCCACCTGCCCGGCGACTTGCGACCGCTCCGGATCGTTGAAGACCTTGAGGTCGTAGATCTGCTGCGGACTAAACGCGTACGTCCCCTTGGCGAATGCGTCGATGTAGTCCGCTTCACCCATCGTGAAGACGGACTCGGGGACGATCCCCTCCTCCATCAGCTTGCGCCACTCGGCGAGGATCGCCAGCGTCTGGTCGTCGAAGACCGGCTGATTGTTCTCGTCGAATAGCACCGCACCGGTGTTGAGGCACTCGAACAGATAGGCCCAGGAGACGCCGAACCAAACACCGGCGGCGAACCAGTGCGGCAGAAGCGGCGGCCCCTCGACCGCGCCCGAGGCCTTGAGCTGCCGGCACTGATCGTAGAGCTCGGCCCACGTCTTCGGATACTGATCCGGCGTGATCCCGGCCTTCGACAGGATGGCGTTGTTGGCCATGATCGTGCCGCGGATCGAGACGAAGTACGGCAGACCGTAGAGCTTGCCGTTGATCGTCAGGGACTCGCGGACACCGTCGTACAGCTCGCCGCGTGCGTCATCGACGCCCCACCAGCGCTCATAGTCATGCACCCAACCGGGGATCGACCACCGGAAGAGCGTCGCCGGGTTGGCATAGGCCAAATCGAGCGGCTGATTCGCGATATGGAAGTTCTCCATGATCGCGATGTAGTCGCCCGTGACGGTTTGGTAGTCGACGTTCTCGCTGTAGGCCTGGTTGAATCGGCTGGGGTTGTCCTGGACGACCTCCGGCCGGAAGTTCCAGCCGCGGAAAACCAGCTGCTCGGACGTGTCGGCGCCTTCTGCCGGCGGTTGGAGCTTTGCCCCTTCCTGAGCGAAGGCGCGCGTCAGGGAGAAGTGGCGCCGGGGCTTTGCCTCAGCAGTGTCGGGCTTGTTGAGGTAGCTGACAATGAGGGGAGTGGCCGCGCCGGCCGCCGCCGCGCGCTTCAAGAACTCGCGGCGATCGATCCGCCCCTTCATCAAGTCATCGTAATGCTCGTAAATGGGTTTCGCCACGGATCATGCTCCTCCTTTGTCACGGCCAGAACTCTGACCACTTCTCCCACGGACCAGCGTCTGCCATCACCGAGACAGTAGGACCTCCATCTCCTCCGGCTGATAGCGACTGGCCCGATGCTCTTGGAAGTTCGCCTGGACTCTATCACACGAAATGCAGCGCGTCGAGATGCACGCGTAACAACTTCACATCAATAAAGGCTCATTTTCTGTGCTGCAACGCCGATGGACTCGCGAGCGACGATGCTCGACGACCTTCGGAGGAACCAATCCGTCAGCGCGCGACTTGAGCGCTCCGCGCGGCCGCGCTGTCGATCGCGACGGCGATGACGAGAATCGTGCCGGTTGCCACTGGTTGCCAGAAGGGCGAGACGCCGAAGAGGTTCAATGCGTTCGAGACGACGCCGAGCAGGAACACGCCGACGATGGTGTTCGTCATCCGGCCGTAGCCGCCGCTCAGCGACGCACCGCCGACGATGACAGCGGCGATCGCGGTGAGCTCGTACCCCAGCGCTCCCGCCGGCTGCCCGGTCGCCGTCTGTCCCACGAGGATAATCCCGGCGATCGCCGCGCACAGCCCTGTCGTCAAGTAGACGCCGAGCCGAATACGCCGCACATTGATCCCCATCTCCGCGGCGGCGAGGACGTTGCCACCGATCGCGTAAACGTAGTGGCCGAACTTTGTTTGGCTCAGCAGGACAGACAGGATGATCGCGACGATGAGGAAGATCCAGAACGGATTGGGGATGCCGAAGGTGCTGCCCAGCCCCAATTCGGTAAAGGAGAAGGGCACGCCGAACAGCGGCGTCGCGTTCGTCCAGACGTACATCAGCCCGCGAACGATCGTCATCGTCCCGAGCGTCGAGACGAACGGATTGACCCCGACGTAGGCGATCAGGAAACCGTTGACCAGCCCGACCAGGACGCCGACCGCGACGCCGCCGATCACTCCCAGCGCGATGTGCCCCCAGGACACCGGCAGATCCCCATCCAGCCCGATCATGAGCTTCGCGGCCACCACGCTCGCCGCGGCCGCCGTCGCCCCGACCGAGAGATCGAAGCCACCCAGGATGATCGCGAAGGTCATCGCGCACGCCATGATGCCGATGACCGCGTTCTGCCGCAGCAGGTTCATCGCGTTCGCCTGGGTGCGGAACGGCTCCGAGACGATGCACATGGCGATCACCAGCGCCACGAAGACGATGGCGATACCGTACTGGCGAGCAATGGAGCCGACGTTCGCTTGCGGCAGGGTGCGTCCTGGCCGGGCCGGCGTCAGGCTCGCGCTCACTGTGCTCGCTCCGTCCGCGCGACGAGCTCCGCGCCGGTGATCATCGCGACGATCTCGTCCGGATTCGTCTCGCTCCGGCGCCGCATCCCGATCAAGCGCCCGCGTCGCAAGACCCAAATCCGGTCAGCGAGCCGGAAGACCTGGTCCAGGTTGTGGCTGATGATGAGCAGGCCGAAGCCGCGTTCCCGCAGTCCGAGGATGACCTCTTCGACCGCGCGGGTCTCGGCGACCCCGAGCGCGGCCGTCGGCTCGTCCATGATGATCACCTTCGAGCCCCAGGCCGCCGCGCGAGCAATTGCGATCGCTTGCCGCTGCCCGCCGGAGAGCGAGGCGACGAGCGCATCCATCGGCGGCACGTTCATGTGGAAGCGCTCGAGCATGCGGCGAGCCTCCTCAGCCATCCCGCGCTTGTCGAGCAGCGGCAGACGCCGGCCGCGAGTGCGCTCTCGACCGAGGAAGATGTTCGCCCAAACCGGCATGTTCCCAGCCAGCGCCAAGTCCTGGTAAACCGTCTCGATACCGGCCGCCCGCGCCTCGGCTGGCGAAGTGAACGAGACCGGCTTCCCCTCGAACTCGATCGTCCCCGCATCCGGTCGGTGGACGGCGCTGAGGATCTTGATCAGCGTGGATTTGCCCGCGCCGTTATCGCCGACCAACCCGGCGATCTCGCCGGGGATCACCTCGATGCTGACATCCTCCAGCGCCGTCACCGCGCCAAAGCGCTTGCTCACCCCGATCGCGCGCAGCACCGGCGCCGGCCCGGAGCCACTCTGCGCCGTCGGTGCTTGCTGCGCTTTCATCGCCGTCATCAGCGCTCAGCCACCGTTAGTGAATGCCACGACTCACGCCAACTCATCGGCTCCTGGCTAGCACCCCCAAGCCGGCGGCGTTTCTTCCGCGTTCTCGCGAGTGATGATCGGCAGCGGCAGGTAATTCGGCTTGGGGATGTCCGCCTCTCGCCCATTGAGATAGAGCCAGGCCATGTGCATCCCCTCGAACGCCTGTGGATACGGGTCCTGGTTGATCGTGCCGATCACGTAGCCATCAATGATTGCCTGGCGGACATCGGCGGGGTAGTCACCGAGGATGAATCCGACCTCCTCGCGCCCATTCTTCCGGGCGAAATCGGCCGCGGCGACACCTTCCGGACCCTGCATGACGATCACGTCGAGTTGCCCCTTCGGGAACCGGGTCAGCAGGTCCTGCGTCACCGCCAGCGCCTTGGCGCTATCGAAGTCGTCGGTCACCCGCGCCACGATCTCGTACTGCGGGTATTGGCTGATGACCTCCTCGAATCCCTGGCCGCGTAGGATCTGCGGCGACGTGCCCGTGATTCCCTGGACGTAGCCGATCTTCACCGGCTGATCGCCGTAGGTGTCGTGCAGGAGCTGCGCCTGCAGGCGACCGAACTCGACATCGTCCGCGCCGACGTATGTCACTACCTCGGCTTGTCCGCTCTCGAATCCGGCTCGGTTGTTGACCTCGATGACGGGGATGCCAGCCTCATTCGCTTGCCGGATCGCCGGGATGATCCCCTCCCCGGACGGCGTCAGGAGAATCAGGTCGAATTGCTGGGCGATGAAGTCTTGGATCACCGCCACTTCCTTCGCCAGATCGCCGCCTCCCCCGTCGCGCAGCTCGTACTCGAAGCCGAAGCGGCGCGCGCCGTCTTCCAGCCCTGTCTTGAAGTTCGCGTAGAACGGTACGGAGAGATACGCCACGCTGACGCCGATGCGCTTCCCGCTCGGCGGCTCTGGCGTGCCGATCACGTCGGCGGACGGCGTCGCCATCGGCGGGCAGGTGACGTCCTGCGCCGCCGCGCCTCCCCCGCCCATGCGCCCGAGCGCGACAGCCGCCGGAACGCCGAGACCGAGCGCTGCCGCCCGGCGAAGCAAACCACGCCGATCGATCCGGGTCAGGTCACCCATGGCTGTGACTCCTCTCGCTGATGGCCTAGAGCGATCCCAATGCACCCATGGCCCGCGATCTGTCCGCGATTTCGACTGGCGGCCGGACTCTAGCACCGCCATCGCCCCGGGTCAATGGGTCCACCGTCGCGCGCCAGGCTCTCGCCAACGCGCCGATTCCTGCGTAAACTCCCGGCCAATTGCCCGCACTCGAATACGCGCGGCAGTGGAACCGTGAGTCAGGTACGTAAGGAGTTCCTATGCCTGAGACGATCCGACTCGAAGGTCCCATCTCCCTCGTCGGCGCGGAGGAGCATCCGCATGCCGCTCGCCGGCTGCGGGAAGCACTTCCCTCCCTCCAGTGGCAAGAGGTGGCAAGCCCGGTCGAGGGCACGCCAGTCGTCCGGCTGCGCCGCGACGATGCCCTGCCGGAAGGAGCGTTCTCCCTCTCCGTCGAGGAGTCCAGCAACCCTCCGGCTGTCGAGGTCGCTGGCGGCCCATTCTCCGGCGTCATCTACGGAGTGGAAGAGTTGATCCAGCGTCGGGCGCGCCAGGTCGGCAACGCGGTCGAGCTGGAGTCCGGCCAGGTGTCGCAGGCGCCGGGGTTGCCGTACCGGACGTTCTGGACGTGGGACCACTCGACCAATTGGGACCTCGATCAAATCGGCGTCCAGGAGATCGGTGTCTTCAATCCGTACGGAAAACCGCCCCAGGGCTTTCTCGACGACTATCGTCGTGTCGTCGACTTCATGAGCCAGCATCGTATCGCCGCGCTCGTCATCTATGGCTTCTTCCGCGAGTCGCATGGCGGTCTCGAAGCCGCCCAGGAGCTCTGCCGCTACGCCAACGAGCGGGGCGTCCGCATCCTGCCGGGAGTCGCGATCAACGCCTACGGCGGCATCTGGTGGGAAGGCGAACACCCATACAATCTCGCGACTTGGCTGCGGCAGCACCCGGAGCTCGCGGCGACGATGGAGCGGCCGGCCGGGTTCCAATTGCAGGACCTCGACTTCCCGCTCTATTTCCCGCGCTCCGATTACACCGTCCGCGGCTGTCCCTCCCGCAAGGAGAACCAAGACTGGATGGCCGAGGGGATTGCCTGGCTGGCGGAGACGTGCGAGATCGGCGGGATCAATATCGAGGCCGGCGACTACGGCGTCTGCGGCTGCCCCCTCTGTGAGCAGCGTAGAGCCGAGCGAGAGGATGCCCGCCGCCGCGAAGGCTACGCCGAGTCGTGGTCGCACGCGGACATGGCCGACTTCTACCCGCGTCTCTATGAGGCGGCTCTCACCAAGCGCCCGAATCTCTGGCTTTACTCCGAGCTCCAGTGGGACAACCTGCTCGATGCCGAGGCGATGAAGCCGCTGCGCAGCCTGCCCGAGGGCGGCATCTACCAGCACACGCTCAACCGGTCCTACTGGTACCGGGTGCAGCGCGAGTTCACCGCGGACGCCGCGAAATCACTCCCAACTACGACGAACGTCTTCCGTTGCCAGTTCTGCTGCCAGTGGAACGGCGATCGCCGCACGGAGCGGTATCGCTTCAATGGCCGCGATTTCGCCGAGATGGCCTGGAAGGCAGCCGAGGTCGGCTTCGAAGGCTTGACCGTCTGGGGCGAGCCGTCGCCCTACCACGTCTCGACCGAGCTGAGCTATCTCGCCTTCGCGCGGTTCACCTACGATCCGACGCTCACCTGGGAGCAGTTCATCAAAGAGGATGTCGCGCCTCGTCTCGGCGGCGAGGCGGCGGCCGAGCGCTATCTCGCGCTCATGACCAAGCTCGACGACAACCCGCGCCTGGAGATGAGCGAACTTCAGCGCATGCGGGCCGAAGCGCTGGACGGCGTCCGTCAGCCCGACGACGAGGTCTCTCGCCGCTGGCTCTGGCTCGCCGACCGCATCGCCCGGCGCCAGTACATGGGCGCGTAATCGCGAATAGCGCGCGCTCGGCAAGGCTGATGTGCCGAGCGCGCGTTGCCCTGGCAGGGATGGGCGCGAACCGCTCCTGCCAGGGCGCAATCAGCAACGATCAGACCGCGATCGAGTTGAGGTTCTGGGCGAGGTACTCCGCGGCGTACCAGGCGTGCGCTTGGATTGTCTCGGTCGGGTTGTAGCCCGAGCTCGTCGGGAAGGTCGAGCCGCCGAGGATGAAGAGGTTCGGCGCCTCGTGCGCCTGACCGTACTTGTTGACGACCGACGTCGCTGGATCGTCGCCCATGCGGGTGCCGCCGTAGGCGTGGCTGTTGATCGGCACCGGCGTCCGCGCCGGGAAGCTCGGCCACGTCTCGGTTGCACCCATCGCCCGCAGCATCTCGTCCAGCTTCTCGTCGATATAGGTCGTTGCCAGGTTCTCGTTCTCACCGAAGCTGTAGGTGACCCGCAGCACGGGGACGCCGAGCGGGTCCTTCACCTCCGGATCGAGATCCAGGAAGGTGAACTCGTACGGCAGCGGCTCGACCTGCGCGAAGACCGAGCCAACCGAGTCGGCGTTCTCGTGCAGCCACTGCTTGTAGGCGCTGCCCCATTGCGGAACGCCCGGCGCAAGTGTCCGCGACCGGCCAATCGGCAGCGCTCCCGTGCCGGCGAAGATCACCGCTCCCCGGATGAACCCCAAGCCGGAGTGGTCGAAGTTGTCGCCGTTCAGGTCGTCCATCGCCGTCGCCTGGCCGGTCGTCCCTCCCCACAGGTTCAGCCGCTTGCCGGGGAACAGTCCGTTGCGACCGACGTAGGCATGGGAGAAGTAGTGCTTGCCGACCTGCCCATTGTTGTTGACGAGACCCTGCGGGTACGCCGTCGAGGTGGAGAGCAGGAGCAAGCGTACATTCTCATAGATATAGGTAGAAAGGATCACGACGCCGGCGGGCTGGACCTGGAGCTGCCCCTGCTCGTCCAGGTACTCGACACCGACGACCTCGCCCTTGTCGTTGCTGAGGATCCGCATCACTCGGCTATTCGGCCGGATCTCCAGCTTGCCGGTCGCTTCCGCGTGGCGAATCGCCGAGACGAGGGTGCTTGACTTCGAATCGTTCCAGCACCCGTATGAGCTGCAGTAGCCGCACATCGTACAGGCGGGCCGGCCGTCGAAATCCTGGCTGAGAATCGCCGCCGGCTGCGGGAACGGGTGGTAGCCGAGTTTCCGCATCCCTTCTGCTGCCAGCTCGGTGAATCCGGCAGATCGCACCGGCGGCAGCGGAAACTCGCGAGAGCGCGGGGACTCGAAGGGATTCCCGCCCTCGACGATTTGCCCGTTGATATTGCCCGCCTTGCCCGAGACCCCGATGAGGTACTCGACCTTGTCGTAGTACGGCTCGAGCTCTTCGTAGGTCAGCGGCCAGTCCTCAACCGTAGAGCCAGCCGGGATCGCCTCCTGACCGTAGCGTTGGATCGTGGTGGACCGAACCTTGAAGTCGTCCGCGCGCATGCGCCAGCTCTGCGTGCCGTAGTGCACGCTCGTTCCGCCGACCATGTTCGCCATGCGGATCGGCGGGATTGGTGGCGAAGCAGTGGGCGACTTCGCGTCCGGCCGCCAAGTCGGCAGCTCCTTGTTGTATTTCGGCTCGCCGGTCCAGCCCAGGATGTCGCCAGAAATCTCGTCATCCCTCGCCAGGAAATCGGCCTTGTCCAGGTAGGGGCCGGCCTCGAGCCCAACGACATTGATACCCGCCTGTGCCAGCACATACGCGGCAATGCCGCCGGCCGCGCCCAACCCCACAATGACGACATCCGCCTTTGGAAGTGGGTTGCTCACCAGCCTGTCCCTCCGTAGCGCTCGACCGAGACATGCTCCGGCGTCACCGTGGCGTCAATCTGCTGATCGGCCTCGGTCCAGACGAGCTTGATGCCGGGAAAGCCAATCAAATCCCAGCCGGCGAAATCGCGATTGCCGCCGTAGATCGGGTCACCGAACATCCCCTGCCGGGTATGCTCGAGCAGCGTGGCGAAGAACCCCTGTGGTACTCCCTCGATCTCGCTGTTCTCCGCCTGGGTGAGGAGCTCGTCCTGGCGCTCTGGGGAAAGTCCGGAGAACCCATCCGCGCCCGCCGCCTGATCGAGCGCCGCGAGCCCCGCCTGGTAGAGCGGCAGCGTCGCGGCATACGGACCAGCCAGAGCCCGGTCAATGAAGATCTGGACACCGGCCTCGACAGCGCCAGGCCCGAGTTCGTCCGCCGGGATCAACCGCGCGATCGCGGCCTTCAGCGTCGTGAACTCCGCATCGGTAAGCGCGGTCGGCGTGTAGGAGTCAATGTCCTCTTGCGCAGCCTGCGCGAACATCCGAAGCCAGGCCGGGTAGCGGCTCGCCGCTCCCGATGCGGCATCCGCGCCTGCTGGCACGGCCAATCCTGCCGCGGCGCCGGTGAGCAGCGCCGTATCGCGCAGGAACCGGCGGCGGTGGATTACCCGTGCCAGAACGTGCTCAGGTAATCGGCGTTCGGGCATTGTTACACCCCCTTTTCGACAGCCCGGAAATCGAGCCGGTCGCTGAAGACACCGAGCCTGTCACGCAAGAGCCTCACCTCCTCGCTCGACCGACTACGCCACGCCCCGGTCATGATTCGCCAGGGCACCGAGTGACCACCAACGGCAACGATAGTTTGTGCGATCCGTGAGAAACTGTCTATACACATTGTTCGGCTAGGAAAATAGTCTGTCGTCTTGGCAACGCAGCGATCAGCACCGGAGGTAGCCGCACCGACAACGTCATGAAAGCGCGCTATGCGCCACCTGATGGCTCCACCGCGGTGCCGATCGTCGCGACTGCCGGTCTGAGCGGGAGGTCGGCGGGGCGCCGGTCCTGGCGACGCTGAGCAGGCCAGAGCCAGGCGCCGTCACCCCGGAGAGAGCTCACTGAGGTGCGATACGGTTTCCGGAGTCCGCGTCGAAGAAGTGCAAGCGCCCGGGCTCGAATGCGACGGACACCGAATCGCCGGCCTGGTACGAGCGCGTGCCGGGAATGCTGGCCCTCAGCGGGCGGTCCCCAATTGTCAAATCCACATAGGTGACCGGTCCGACCGGCTCGGTCAACTCGACGCGTCCAACAGTTGCGTCCGGTGCCGGCGGTCCGATCAGCAGGTGCTCCGGCCGAACCCCGAGCACGACCTCCCTCCCCGCCAACGCGCGGGCGGAGTTGTCCGGCAGGCTCACCTGCAGCGTGCCCGCGTCGAGCACCGCGCAGCCATTGCTCGCCTCAATGCGCCCCTTGATGAAGTTCATCCGCGGGCTGCCGATGAACCCAGCCACGAACATGTTGACCGGCGCGTTGTACGTCTCCTCCGGCGTGCTGTATTGCTGGAGCACGCCGTCACGCAGGATCGCGATCCGGTCGGAGAGGACCATCGCCTCTTCCTGATCGTGGGTGACGAAGATCGTCGTCTTACCAAGCTCTCGCTGGAGCCGCTTGATCTCGGTGCGGGTGTTGACGCGCAGCAGCGCATCGAGGTTGGAGAGCGGCTCGTCCATCAGGAAGACCGCGGCGTTGCGGACCAAGGCGCGGCCGAGCGCGACGCGCTGCCGCTGCCCGCCTGAAAGCTGCGCCGGTCGCCGGTCGAGCAGCCGCTCGATTCCGAGCAGCACCGCAACTTGCTCGACGCGCTGCTTGATCTCGCTGCTCGGCGTCTTTCGCATCTTCAGCGCGAACGCCAAGTTGTCGTAGACGCTCATGTGCGGGTAGAGCGCGTAGTCCTGGAACACCAGCGCCGCATCTCGGTCCTTCGGCGAGAGATCGGTCACTCTGTGGCCATCGAAATAGATTTCGCCGCTGGTCGGCTCCTCCAACCCGGCGATGCAATAGAGCGTCGTGCTCTTGCCGCACCCCGATGGGCCGAGTAGGGTGACGAAGCTCCCCTCCGGGATCTCTAGCGACAGATCGTCGACCGCCTTGACCGGGCCGAAATGTTTGCTCAACCGCTCCAGTGTGACCCGCGCCATAGTCTTTCAACCCTCGAGCCGATTGGCGATAGCCGATGTCAACGCGCCAGCACGCCCGGCGATGCAAGCCGGCCAGCGACTCGCTTTCACCCCTTCACCGATCCTGCCGTCAACCCTTGCACCAGGAACCGCTGGAAGACGAACGCCAAAACGATCGGCGGCACGATCGCGACGATGCCCGCCGCGAACAGGGTGCCGTAGTTCTGCTGACCGTACTGAATGACCGAGAAGATCTGCGCGATCACGTAGGTGATCGTCATCGAGTCATCATCCTGGGCCAAGTTGAGCGCGAAGATGAACTCGTTCCAGCAGAAGATGAACGCGAAGAGACCGGCCGCGATCAAGCCAGGCACCGCCAAGGGCAAGACGACCTTGTAGAGCGCCTGAAGCCGGTTGCAGCCATCAACCGCCGCCGCTCGCTCCAGATTCGACGGGATGGTCTCGAAATACGTCTTCATGATCCAGAGGACGAGCGGGATGCTGAAGCTGGAATAGCTGATGATCAGCCCCAGCTTCGTATTGGAAAGCCCGGCACGACTGAAGAGGATGAACCACGGCACCATGATCGCCAAGTTGGGAATCATCCGCGTGATCATGATCCCGATCAGCGTCGGGCCAAGGAATTTGACGTGGCTGAGCCGCGCGTAGGCATATCCAGCCAGCGAGCCGAGAACGAGGCAGATGACCGCCACGGACAGGCTGACGGCCGTGCTGTTGACGAGCGCTTGCGGCACGCGCGTCGCCACCAGCGGCACGCCCGCTGTCGAGGCCGTGCTCTCTCCCGTGAAGATGTTGCGGTAGTTCTGGAGCGTGATATCCGGCGTGAAGTCCGGCGGCTTGGACAGCAGCGACGTGAATGGCGAAACGCTGCAGAAAGCGAGCCAGGCAACCGGCGCCAGCGACCACAAGAAAATCAGCAGGACCGGGATATAGATCAACCGCTGTTTCCAGACCCGCATTCGCCGTGAGGTCGAGAATCGGCGGGCGGGCGGCGAGAACGCCTTGCTCGATGCCCTGTTCAGCTCTGCCAGCTCCAGCGCGTGCCGCGTCGAGCGCCGCCGCAGATCCTCATCCAGCTCCTCGACCGACGCCTCGGCGACCCCGCGACCGGTCGCCAAATCGCGCGGCGGGCGGTCCAGCAGCCGGATGTAGACGAACGCCAGGATGAGCGTGATGAGCGTGAGAATCAGGAGAATTGCGGTCCCCTGGCCAAACTGGAAAAAGCCGAAGATCGTGTTGTAGCCAAGCCAGGAGAAGACCGTCGTCTCCATACCCGGCCCGCCCTTGGTGAGAAAGTAAATGAGATCGAAGGCCATGATCCCGTTGATCGTCGCCAGGATCAGCACCAGGAGGAACATCGGCCGGATCCACGGCAGCGTGATGTACCGGAAGCGCTGCCACGCGCTCGCCCCGTCCATCTTCGCCGCGCGGTAGAGGCTATCCGGTACCGACTGGAGAGCGGCGAGGAAGAACAACGCCGCCATCGGCGCGCTATTCCAGACGAACGCGATGACGACGAGATAGAGAGCGGCCTGGCCGAGGATCGGGATGTCGAAATCGCTCAGCCAGGCCTTGTAGCCATCAATGAGACCGAGCTTGTAAAGGACGCCATTGAGGGTGCCGTATCCGCCGTCATAGATCCAGGCCCAAAGCACGCCGACGACGGTTCCGGACATCGCCCACGGGACGAGGATGATGCTGCGCATCAGCCCCCGCCCGACGAATCGCTGATTCAGCACCAGCGCGATCGCCAAGCCGAGCAGCACCGAGAGCACCGTCGAGGCGATCGCGAACCGGAAGGTGACGCCGATCGCGGTGCGGAATTCCTTTCCACTCAGCACGTTGCGGTAGTTGTCCAACCCGACCCAGACATCGAGCCCGAGCGCCGGGTTCTTCATGTGGAGCGACGTCCATACGGCGTAGCCGACTGGATAGAGGCTGACACCGATCACGGCCAGGATCGTCGGCAAGACCAGCCAAAACGCGAACCAGCGGTCGCGCGCGATCGACCGTGACCGCCGTGGCGCGACCGCTCGCGCCGGCGTCACCGCGACTGGCGTACTCGACATTGCTCGGCCCCTCACGCAACGAAAGGGAACGGACGACGCGGGCAGGTCATGCCTCCTGTCGCCAGTCGTTCGCTCCCTTCCGCCTGTCGCTTAGAAGGTCGGGTACAACTGCTTGGCGCCGTCGAGGTTGTCCTTCATTTCTTTCAAGACCGTGCCGATATCCTTCTGACCCAGGACGAATTCCTGGACGAGGCTCAGCGTCTTGAACTCCCACTCCGGATACCAGAGCTGCTTCTGGACGTTGCGCGGCTTGCCGAGCGCGAGCTGCTGGTCGTAGATCTCGACGTCGCGCCACTTGGCGAACTCGGCGCGGACATCCTCCCGGCTCATGACCTCCATGTTGATCGTTCCCAGCCCCTCTTCGATCACCCAGCGGAGGGCAACATGGTACTCGCCATCCTTGTAGGAGTAGCCGTAGAACCGGGCGAGATCCTCCTGAACCTCGGCCGGCACGTTCGACTGCTTGCCGAGGACGAACATCGGCGAGATCGCCGTCGTCTCGTGCGTCTTGCCGGGATTGAGGAAGTTGTGGACGTGACCAGCGATATTGGAGAGGCTCGGATCGTTGTTGCGCTTGTGCGAGTAGTCGTCGTTCATGCAGAAGCTGTGCTCGCCGGTGTTGAAGCGCACCGTCGGATCGCCGATCTCGAAGGCGTCGGGCGGAACGATGCCGGTGTCGTAGAACCGCTTCCACCGCTCCAGCATGGCCCGGAACGGCGTATCCCCGTCCACCACGGTCAGGTTGTACTCATCGTCGAAGATGTAGTCGCCGTCCGAGTACGACTCGACGAAGAGCGACCAACCGAGCGCCCAGAAGTCTTTCCGCCAATACGGAATGTAGGGATGCTGAATACCGGCCGCCTGGAGCTGCTTGCACTGCTCCTCGAACTCTTCCCACGTCTCCGGGGGCGCGGTAATGCCGGCCTGCTCGAAGTGGATGTCGTTGTAGACGAGGTACTTGGTGCCCGCCCAATACGGGAGCCCGATCATCTTGCCGTCGTGAGTGCTCATGTTCTCGATGCCCCACGGCTGGAGCTTCGGCTTCATCTCCTGCACCCACGGAATCTGCTCGATGTCGTCGCGCAGCCACCCCGCCTGATACCAGCGATTGAGCTGGTCAGAGTGGCAATACATGAGGTCGATCTTCTCGCCGCCGAGGAACTTGGCAGCGATGACATTGGCGTAGTCGTACACGCCCGGAATGTCGGCGAAGCGAGGCTCGGGCTGGCCGTTCATCCCCGCCCACTTCTTGAGATTGTCAACGACGATGTCGGGTCGGTACGTCCAAACGACGACATTGACCGCCCCGGCGACCGGCAGCGGCGCGTCCTGCCGCGCGGCCGCTTCCGCCAGCAAGTAGCTCCGCACCGGGCCCGGCGCCGCGAGAGCCGCTGCGAAGAATCCGGCGCTCAGGCCACCCTTGGCCATGAGCTGGCGACGCGAGAGTCGAGACGAGCCCATCGAATCCTCCTCCGCACGTATTTCCGGCCTACCCCGCGGTAGACTCGCCCCGTGCCCGGCACAGGGTTTTCGGTGGATGCTCGGTAGGGCATAGGAACACCATCTGGCTGTAAAGACCTACCAAGCCATCGCCCCTGAAATTTCCAGGCTTCGTAGCGGCTGTGGTTCCGCACGCCAACCTTGTGCAAGGCCAGTTCGAGATGCGATGGTGGCAAGAATCGGCATGATGGCACCGGAATTTTGCCCGCCAGGCACTTGGGATACTCGCCCAACCCGTTTCGTTGCAGACGCGAAGAGCCATGCGGATTGCACCATTCCCGCACGCGTTACCGGCTTGACGTTGACACGATATCTGCGGCTAAGTATGCTGCCGCGCCGTCACAATCTTTCACCGTGCCGAATTGTGAGAGGAGGATCCTCGTGAGCGACTCAAACGCCCTTGATCAGCTAGTGCGTGAGTATCAGGAGAAACGGCTCACGCGGCGCGAGGTGCTGACGCGCGCCGCCTCGCTCGGGCTATCCGTCTCCGCCGTCGCGGCGCTGCTTGCGGGCGCTCGACCGGCGCAGGCAGCCGGCAACGACGGCTCGACGGCCAAGGCCGCGCGCCGGCAGGAGCCCAAGGTTGGCGGAATTCTCCGCGAGGGATACGACCTCGACTTCTCGCGGATGGACCCGATCAACACCAACTGGTACGACCCGGCATTCTTCGCGCTCTATGACGCGCTCATCACGAACGATCCCGAAGGCAACTACGTGCCGCAGCTTGCCGAATCCTGGGAGTTCTCAGAAGACGGCACGGAAGTGACGTTCAAGATCCGCTCCGGGCTCACGTTCCACTCCGGCCGCCCGCTGAACGCCCAGGCGATCAAGGAGGTCTTCGACCTGATCCGGGATCCGGAGAGCGGCTCACCGCTGCGCACCCTCTTCGACCCAGTCACGGCCGTTGAGGCGCCGGACGACACAACGCTCGTCCTGAAGATGGCGCACCCGTTCTACAACGTCCTCAACGTCGTCAAGACCGGCTACTGGCGCATCGTCAACGTCCAGAAGCGGCAGGAGCTTGGCCAGGAATACGGCCAGCAGGAGATTGACGGCTCCGGCCCGTTCGTCTTCGGCGAGTGGGCGCCGGGCAGCCACGTCACCGTCAATCGCTGGGAGGACTACCCAGGCTCGATCGTCCCGTACTTCGAGAACAAGGGCAAGGCGTATCTCGACGGTATCCGCTGGATCGCTCTCTTTGCCGACGCCTCGCAGCGCGCGATCCAGATCGAGAATGGCGAGATCGACACCCTGCACGGTCCGGCCTTCCAGGACGTCGCCCGCCTCGAGTCGAACCCGGACCTCAACGTCGTTCGCCTCAAGGAGTGGTCCGGCTACATCATGGGCGTCAGCTTCAACCGGACGGACCTGGACTTCCACGAGGTGAAGATGCGGCAGGCGATCTCGGCCGCGATCGACCGCGCCGCGATCGCGCAGGCGATCTTCTTCGGCGAAGGCACGCCGATGTACGGCCCGGTGCCTTCGGCCGACAAGTACTACACGCCGGAAGTCGAGCAGTACAACCAGTACAACCTCGAGCAGGCGAAGGCTTGGGTCGCCGAGCTTGGCTGGACGCCGGGCGACGACGGCATCCTCGTCAAGAATGGCACGCGCTTGGAGTTCCACATGCCGGTCCAGGACGAGGCGTACAACCGGGCGATGGCGACGGTGCTCCAAGACCAGCTCCGGCAGCTCGGCATGGACCTGCGGATCGACGTCTACGACCGCGGCACCTACTTCAACGAGCTCGCCAACAATCCGGACTCTTACCTCTTCCTGTATCTCTGGCCCGTCCCGATCGACATCATCAGCCAGTTCGTGAGCACGGCGTCTATCCCGAATCCGAACTGGGCGCACGCCAGCGTACCCGAGGTTGACGAAGCGATCCGGGCATGGCGACAGGCGGCCAACGAGGAGGAACTGATGGCCGCCGCGGCTCGGTTCCAAGTCGAGGTTGCCAAGAGCCTGCCGACCATCCCGCTCGTCAACAAGAACAACATCTGGGTCTACCGCAACAACGTCCACGGGTACCTGCCGCACCAGTGGAACCTGTACCCGTACTACAACGACGTCTGGCTCGACTAACGAGCTGCACTTCCATCGCCGTAATTCGGACCGGCCGCGTTGGCACGGCCGGTCCTTTTTTCTCGTCACAGATTCGTGAACGCCTGCTCAATTGCACGTTCAGCGCCCGCGAGCTGAAACGCTGGCGGAGAGGCAGTCAAACCGCCTCCGACGTCACACCGATCAGGCACGAACCTTCCAGACCTGTGCGTCATCAACGAAATGTCTCGACCAACTTAGCTCTTGCGGACAACGTTGAGCCTGAAGCAACGACCCTGTCTGCTCACCACAATCCCGCCACCGCGCGGAAACGCCCCGCAGAGGGTCTCGCGAAAAATTGCGAACTATGGCAAGATGCGCGCCGTCGGCTCGCCGACAGTGAAGCCTGGATCAATGAGGTCAGGCGCAGTCTCAACGACAACGCGCGAGTACTCCGAATCGCGACGGGTACTGGCTGCCTGTCGCGTACATCCGTGTCCGCGTTTCGGACATCGGCTCGCGTGAGCAGCTCAAGCGCGGTTGAGGGGCCAGCGGCGACTATCATTGACATATCAGCGTCTGGCGCGAATCTCGGCTGGGTTCAGCCGAGAGGATTCCGAGCGGGATGGTCCGTAGGCCATCCCATGCAATGGGAAAAGCGGCTACCGGCTCGTAGCTTGGAACACCGATGGGCGCATATCTCGCACGGCGAAGCTTGAGGATGGCGGTCATCCTCAGCTTCGCATCGATCGCCGTCTTCTATTCCCTTCGCTTCGCGCCGGGTGACCCCAGCGGCGTGACGCTCAATCCCCTCGCCCGTGAGGAGGTGCGCGCTGCCTACCGCCGACAGCTCGGCCTCGACAAGCCGATCTACACCCAATATTTCGTCTACGTCTCGAACCTGGTGCAGGGGAAGCTCGGCGTCTCGCTCGTCAACGGCGCGGAAATCTGGGACCTCTTCAAGGAGTACGGCAAGAACAGCCTGATCCTCGGCCTCGCGGCCGTGCTCGTCACGCACATCATCGGTATCCCGCTCGGGATCATCGCCGCCGCCAAGCGGAACTCGATCATCGATCAGTTCGCCACGGCGGTCGGCGTGCTCGGCATGGGCATCCCGAATTTCTGGCTCGCGGTTCTCCTTATCTTCCTCTTTTCATCCAAGCTTCACTGGCTCCCCTCCGCCGGATGCTGTGAGCCGAGACACCTGGTGATGCCAACGATCGTCCTGGCCGCCGAGGGGACCGCCGTCACCATGCGGATGATGCGCGCCTCCATGCTGGAGCAGATTAGCCAGGACTTCGTGCGAACACACCGTGCCAAGGGACTCTCCGAGTGGACTATCATCGGCCGGCGCGTCGCTCGGGCCGCGCTGATCCCGGTCATCTCCGTCGCCGGTCTCCGGATCGGCTGGCTGATCGGTTACACGCTCATCGTCGAGACGATCTTCCGCTGGCCCGGCGTCGGCTATCTGCTCGTTGACGCCGTCATCCGGCGCGACTACCCCGTCGCGCAATTCTTCTCGCTTCTCCTCGTCTTTACGGTTGTCGTCGCCAATCTCTTAGCCGATCTCGCCTACGGGATCGCCGATCCGCGCATCCGCTATGAGTAACCGCGACACTCTAGCCAGCGAGCCCTCCAAGACGGCAGGCGCGTTGGCGCGCCACTGGGCGAACGAGGAAATAGTCGCCCTGCGCCCTGGTCCCGGCCGCCTTCAGTCCGCCTGGCGCGCGCTGTCCAAGAACAAACTGACCCTCGCGGGATGCATCATCGCCCTCATCTACATTCTCTTGGGCCTCTTCGGTCCTGTCCTCGCCCCGCACGACTACGCCCGACAAGACCTGATGGCGACCTTCCTCAAGCCTGGCTCCCCGGGTCACCTTCTTGGGACCGACAACTACGGGCGCGATATCCTCAGCCGCCTGGTCGTCGCCATCCGGGTCTCCCTCTCTATCGGCTTCGGCATCACCGCCATCTCTATGATTGTCGGCACCCTTGCTGGCGCTATCGCCGGGTATTACCGGGGCTGGGCGGACACGATCATCAGCGGCATCATCGAGCTGACCTGGGGCTTCCCACTCATCCTGATCGCGGTCATCCTCACCGGCGCGTTCGGCCCGGGCCTCAAGGCGATCGTCCTCGCGGTCGGCCTCATCAACTGGGCCGGGTTCGCCCGCATCGTTCGAGCCGAGGTGATCTCGCTCCGCGAGCGAGAGTTCGTCCAAGCCGCGCACGCGATCGGCGTCAGCGACGGGCGCATCTTGGCGAGGCACATCCTTCCGAACTGCCTCGCTCCGGCGCTGGTGATGGCCTCGAATTATGTCGCGCTTGCGATCATCGTCGAAGCCGGGCTCTCCTTCCTAGGCATGGGCGCGCAACCGCCGCTGCCGAGCCTCGGCACGATGATCGCCGAGGGTAAGAACTACATGCTCCTCGATCACTGGGTCTCGACGATCCCCGGCGTCACTATCGTCATCATCGTCTTGGCGCTAAATCTTCTCGGCGACGGCCTGCGCGACATCCTCGACCCGCGCCTGCGCCGAGCCTGAGTTGGCCAAGCCGCCGTGTCACACGTCGCCACACCCGAGCCGGTAGAGTTCGCGTTGCCGCGGGATGGGCTGACGCTGCGTGGGCTGCGTTGGCCCGGCGGCGACCATGCCGTCGTCCTCGTCCACGATCCCGGCGCGGACCTCGATTCCTGGCAGGATTTGCCGGAGGATTTGACGCAGGCGGGCTACACCGTCCTCGCGTTCGATTTGCCCGGCCACGGCCTCTCTGACGGCGACTGGAGGCTCGCTCTCCTCGATCCCGCCGTGGCAGCCGCGCTCGGCTTTGCCCTGAACGCCGGCGCCCGCGCCGCCTTCCTTATCGCCGCCGGCGTCTCGGCCATGACGACCGTCCCCGATTTCAGGGCGCGCGTCGCGCTCTCGCCCCGCCTCATCTCGCCGGATCCAGCGCCGTCGCGACTCCCGCCCTCACCCACGCTGATCCTCGCCGGCTCCGGCGATGACGAGCGAGAACAGGCGCAGCGATTCTTCCGCGTGACTACGGATTGGGCCGTTCTCAGCACCTTCGGCGGCGCACCTTCCGGCGCCGCTCTACTCAGGAGCGATTGGGCGGCGCAAGCGCGAGAGCAGATCCGCACCTTCCTTGCCGATTACCGCCTCCGGTAAGCGCTACCTCTTAGTCCATCGCGGAGCATTCACGCCGCTCCTCTTACGTGCATCCGACCTGAAACCAACGCCCGCATGCGTGGCACTGCATGCTTGCATCCGACCCAAGCCACCCTGTACCCTGCACCCAATCCAGGAACACGGCGATCTGCCTCGTATGCGCGTCGCCTTCGTCTTCGGTTGGCAGATGTCGCGCAAGATCGAAGGGACCATGAGTAGTCCGGTCATTTCCGGCGCGACAGCTCACCCATCTCCCGCATCGTCACCCGCGCCTGCCGCGGAGGTGATCGGCGTTGCCAAGTCGTTCGGCGCCGTCCAAGCGCTGCGCGCCGTTGACCTCACCCTTTATCCCGGCGAGACGCACGCCCTGCTCGGCGAGAACGGCGCGGGCAAGAGCACGCTCGTCAAGATCCTCGCCGGAATCCATCTGCCAGATGAGGGCGAGATCCGGATCAGTGGGCAGGCCGTCACCCTTCGCTCCCCGCTCGAAGCGCGCGCCCACGGCATCGCCGTCATCCACCAGCATCCCACCCTCTTCCCGGATCTCGACGTCGCCGAGAACATCTTCATGGGTCGCCAGCCACGCGGCCGGTTCGGGCAAATCGACTGGTCCGCCATGCGCGCCGAGGTCGATCGCCTGCTCGCGCCCCTCGGCGTTGGCTTCGACTCTTCCACTCCGGTCCAGGGATTGGCGATCGCCGATCAGCAACTCGTCGAGATCGCCAAGGCGCTCTCGCTCGACGCCCGCATCCTGATCATGGACGAGCCGACCGCATCCCTTTCCGCGAGGGAAGTCGAGCGCCTGTTCGCCATCGTTCGCCGCCTGCGCGATCACGGCGTCGCCATCCTATTCGTCAGCCATCGCCTGGAGGAGGTCTTCGCCCTCGCCGACCGCATCACGATCTTCCGCGATGGCGCTCGCGTCATCACCGCCCCGGCCAGCGACCTAACGCTGGAGGCCACGATCCAGCACATGGTCGGTCGCCAGCTTCAAACGCTCTTCCCGAAGGAGCCAGCCGAGATTGGCGATGTCGTCTTGCGCGTCGAACAACTCACCCGCGCCGGCGTCTTCCACGACGTCAGCTTCGAGCTGAGACGCGGAGAAATTCTCGGTCTCTTCGGCCTCATCGGCGCGGGTCGCACGGAGGTCGCCCGCGTCCTTTTCGGCGTCGACCGCGCCGACAGCGGCACGATCCACTTAGACGGCAAGCAGGTCTCGCTCACGTCTCCGGCCGTGGCGCTCCAGCTCGGCATCGGCTACGTCCCCGAGGACCGTCACCGCCAGGGCTTGCTGCTGCCGTTTCCCATCGCCAGCAATGTCACGCTACCCATCCTGCCGCGACTCTCGCGACTGGGCATCGTCAACCGACCGAAGGAGCGCGATCTCGCGGCAGAGTTCGCCCGGCGGCTTCAGGTCAAGGCCGCTGGCGTCGAGCAGGCGGTAGCGGCGCTCTCCGGCGGCAACCAGCAGAAGGTCGTCCTCGCCAAGTGGCTGGCGGCCAATCCGCGCGTCCTCATCCTGGACGAACCGACGCGCGGCATCGACATCGGCACGAAGGCGGAGGTCCACCACCTCATCTCCCGACTCGCCGTCCAGGGGCTCGCCATCCTGCTCATCTCCAGCGAGCTGCCGGAGATCCTCGGCATGGCCGACCGGGTGCTAGTGATGCACGAGGGGCGAATCACGGGAATCTTCGACCGCGACGAGGCCGACCAGGAGCGAATCATGTACGCCGCGACCGGACAGGCGCGCATTCCAGCGTGAGATGACGACGTTGCAACCCTCTGCTCAGTCCCGCTCCGCTCGCCTCGCCGCCGTCGCCGGCAGCGGGCAGTTCCTGCGCCTCCTCGCGCGCATCCGGGAAGCTGGCCTCCTCATCGCCCTCGCCGCGATTGTCGTCATCGTCACGGTGCAGGCGCCGCGCTTCCTGCAGATCTCCAACCTGCGGCAGATCCTGCTCTCAGTCTCGATCTTGGCGATCGTAGCCGTCGGCCAGACCCTCGTCGTCTTCACCCGCAACGTCGATCTCTCGGTCGCCTCGAGCGTCGGCCTCGTCGCCTACGTGGTCCGCGACCTCCTCCGCGATCACCCAGATATCGGCATTCCGGCAGCGATCGCCGCCGGACTCCTCATCGGCGCCCTGCTTGGCGCGATCAACGGCGCACTGGTGACGATCGGCGGCGTTCCTGCCATCGTCGCCACACTCGGCACGCTCTACGTCTATCGCGGCGTCGTCTTCGCGATCGGCGGCGGCGAATTGATCACCGCCTCCGAGGTGCCGCAGGGCTTCCGCGATATCGCCCTCTCTCGCCCGTGGGGCATTCCTACGCCGATCATCGTCGCAGCAGCCGTCGCCCTCGTCTTTGCCTACCTGCTACGCTCGACGCGGTTCGGCCGCGAGCTGTACGCCGTCGGCAGCAGCCCGGAAGCGGCCCGCCTTGTCGGACTCTCCGTCGGCCGCCGCGTCTTCACCGCTTTCGTCCTCTGCGGCCTGCTTTGCGGACTCGCCGGCGTCCTCTGGGGCGCCCGGTTCGGCTCGATTGACGCCCGCGCCGCGACTGGAATCGAGCTGCAGGTCATCGCTGCGGTCGTCCTCGGCGGCGTCAACATCTTCGGCGGCTCCGGCACGGTCCTCGGCGCTGTGCTCGGCGCGATCCTGCTCGGCACCATTCAGAACGCCTTGATCATCCTCCGCCTCAACCAGTTCTGGCTGCAGGCGATCTCCGGCGCGGCGATCCTGCTGGCCGTCACCGCCGATGCGCTGATCACTCGTCGCGTCCGCCGCTCGCTCGTCGTGAGGTTGCGCCGATGACGCGGCTCGCTCGCTGGGAAACACTCTTGGCCGCGCTCCTCGTGGCGCTGTTCGCGATTGGCATCGCCACCTCCGATGTCTTCCTGCGAGGCTCGAACTTCTCCCTCATCGCCTCGAGCACCATGGAGAAGGCGGTAATGGCGCTGCCGATGACCCTCATCATCATCGGCGGGGAGATCGATCTCTCGGTCGCGTCCACCGCCGGCCTCGCCAGCGCTGTCGTCGGCAAGTCGTGGGAGGCGGGCTGGCCGCTTTGGCTCTGCCTCGTCACCGCGCTCGTCGTCGGCGCGGCCTGCGGCCTGCTCAATGGACTCCTAGTGACGCGGCTCGGACTGCCGTCGCTCGTCGTCACCCTCGGCACGCTTGCTCTCTATCGCGGCCTTGCCTCGGTCCTCCTGGCCGACTCCGCGATCAGCAACTTTCCGGCCGGATTCACCCGCTTCGGCTTCGGCAAGATCGGCGGCACCGGCATCCCATGGACGCTACTCGTCTTCCTGCCACTCTTCGTCATCTTCGACGTCTTGCTCCATGCCACGTGGATCGGTCGCCAGCTTTACGCGACCGGCACCAATCCCGAGGCGGCGCGCTTTTCCGCGGTTCGCGTCGCGAACCTAAAGCTCGGATTGTTCGTCATCTCCGGCGTCCTCGCCGCGTTGGCAGGGATCATGTACACGGCCCGCGTCTCCTCGAGCCGTGCCGACAACGCGATCGGCTTCGAGCTCGACGTGATCGCGGCTGTGCTGCTCGGCGGCGTCAGCATCTTCGGCGGGCGCGGCACGCTGTTCGGCGTCCTCCTCTCCCTGGCCGCCATCGCGACGCTGCGCAACATCCTCGCGCTGAACTCGTCCAATGCCGAGCTACAGAGCATCGCTGTCGGCAGCCTACTTATCCTCTCGGTGCTCGGTCCAAACCTCGTCCGCCGGCTTCGCGGCGCTCAGCCCGGCCGACTTGCCGGTTCACGGTCAGCCCGGATGGCCGAAGCGGGCGATTGATGCAGACAACGCCCGAAAGGAGGTGATGCCACGGCAAGACCAGCGATGGACACGACTACGAACTTGGGAACGCACAAGGCTCCAGGCGTTCGCTCGCGAGTGCCGGCGAAGGAGCCGGCCTATCGGATGGAAGAGGAGGATGGCATGAAGCGTTCCGCACCATTGCTCATCGGTCGACTGCTGCTCGTCCTCGCCCTCACCCTCTCTGCCGCAACCTGGACGGTCGGCAGAAGCGCCGCTCAGGAGACCGCAGACTGTGCCCCGGCGGATTCTGCCAGCCCCACTGGCGACGCCGGGATGGCCTCCCCCTCCGCGGGTGACACTGGCGGACCAGCTCCCGCCACTCCCGCCGCGGGCTCGGATATCGCGTTCCTTCCCAAGGACGTCGTCAATAACTACTTCGCGAACTCCTTCAAAGGTGCGCAAGAAGCCGCGGCCGAGCTCGGCGTCAATGTCCAGCAAGTCGGCCCCGACACGCCCAACGCCGCCGAGCAAGTGACCTGGATTCAAACGCTGACCCAGCAAGGCGTTGACGCCATCGCTGTCTCCGCGAACGATCCGAACGCGCTGGCGCCCGCGCTCAAGGAAGCGATGGCCCAGGGGATCAAGGTCGTTAGCTTCGACTCCGATGTCGCGCCAGACGCCCGCCATCTCTTCATCAACCAAGCGAACTCCGAAGAGATTGGGCGGATTCAGGTCCGGATCATGGGCCGGCTGATCGGCTGCGAGGGCCAGATCGCAATCCTCTCCGCCGCCTCGACCGCCACCAACCAGAACGCCTGGATCGAATTCATGCGGGATGAGCTTAGCAAGCCCGGCTACGAGCGCATCGAGCTGGTGGACGTCGTCTATGGCGACGACGAGCCGCAGAAGAGCCGCGACCGGACGCTTGAGCTGCTGACCGCCTATCCCGATCTGAAGGGCATCATCGCTCCGACCTCGGTCGGCATCGCTGCCGCCGCCGGCGCGCTCGAAGAGGAAGGTCGCACCGACATCGCCCTGACCGGCCTCGGCTTGCCGAACGAGCTTCGGCAGTACGTCAAGAACGGCACGATCAAGGAGTTCGCCCTCTGGAACCCGGTCGATCTCTATTACCTGAGCACCTACGCCGCGGCCGCGCTAGTGAGCGGCCAGATCACCGGCGAGCCAGGTGAGACCTTCACGGCCGGTCGCCTGGGCACCTACACGGTCGGCGAGGGCGGCGAAGTGCTGCTCGGCCCGCCATTCGTCTTCAACGCGGACAACATCGACGATTTCGACTTCTAATCCGGCGCATCTGCGCCATGGTTCTACGGGGACGGCACGCTAGGCGGCAGGCCGTCCCCAATTCCCAATTTGGGAGCGACGCCACCAACATCGTAGGGGCGGGACCTGTGCCCGCCCGTCGCCCGAAGGGCGACAACGAACGCAGAAACGGCCTCACCTTGCCGAGAAATACCTACGCCGTGCGGGCCGTGGGAGGGCACAGGGCCCGCCCCTACGATGGTTGATGTCATCGCGTCGAAGATGAACAGGGATATCGCGCCGCGAATCAACGGGAAAGCCGTGCCCCGGCCAAACGCGTTCGCTCGCCGCAGCCCAACGCTGGCACTGCGCGGATCAACGCGACCGGCTCACCTCCTGCCGGGCCGCCCCCAACTCCGCCCCCTCGACCTCCACGCCCAACGCCTCCGCCAACTCCGGCACCGTCCGGCAGACGATATCGGGCCGCGACTCCCACAACGCGTCATGGTCCGGACTGCCCCACGTAACCGCGATCGTCGTCAATCCGGCCGCCCGCCCCGCCACGACGTCCGCCGCCGAATCGCCGACGAACGCGCCGGGTGCACCGGGCGGATGACCGAGGTCAGCCAGCGCCAGCAATACCGCCTCCGGGTCCGGCTTCTGACGGGAGACGTCATCCCCCGCGTAAATCGCCCCGAACATGTCGCGCACTCCCAGGTTGTCGAGCGTCAACAGCGCCGTCTGCCGGCTCTTGCCCGTCACGACGCCGAGCGCGATCCCGGACGCTCGGCAGGCTTGCAGGAGCTCGGCCATGCCGGGGAACCTGCCCACCAGCCGCTCATGCTCCCGCTCATACACCTCGAGATAGCGGGCAATCGCCGCCTCCGCCTCACCTTCCGCGACCAGCGACCGGATGATGGCGTGGTCCGGCGGACCGAAGAGTGACCTGATCTCGGCGTCGCTCAACCGCTTGCCGAGCACTGGCCGTAGCGCCGCATCGAACGCCTCGTAGATGAGCGGCAGCGTGTCGGCAATCGTCCCGTCGAGATCGAAGATCACGGTTCGGAATCGCGGCATTAGCCTCCCTCCACTCAACTGCGGCACGCCGACCGCACCGCCGCTGAAGCATAGCGGGAACACGCCCTCGCCGCGCCAGCCGCCGGCGTGCCTCTGGTACAGTATGGGCATCGCCCGGTCCCCGCGACGTTGGAGACCGGCGCTGTCGAGATGAGGCCCGGAGTGACGATCGCCGATCCATCGACGCCACTCAGATCCAGCGATATGCCTGTCGGTCGCGACCAGGCGGACACGCGCCCTGCTCCGAATGGCGACAGCCCGCGGCAGCGCGCTCGCCGTATCGTCGCCGGCCATTACGAGCTGGAGCTGGAAGCGCCGCTCGGCTCCGGCGGCATGGCGCTCGTCTACCGCGGCCGCGACCTTCGCACCCGGCGAGTCGTCGCGCTCAAGACGCTACGGCCGGAATACCGGCGTGATCCAGAGACCCGCGCTCGTTTTCGCCGCGAGGCGCGGACAATGGCCTTCCTGCGCCATCCCTCCGTCGCCCGCGTCTACGACCTCTACGAGGATGAGCAGGCCCCCTGGGTCGTCCTCGAATACGTGCCGGGGCAGTCGCTGAAGGACCTCGTCCGTCAGAAGGGCCCGCTGCCGCTCGAGGACATCGCCGAGATCCTCGAGCACGTCGCGGATGCTCTGGGTCACCTCCATGAGCGAGGTATGGTCCACCTCGACGTCAAGCCGCAGAACGTCATCCAGACGCCAGAGGGGACCATCAAGCTCATTGACTTCGGCCTGGCCCAGGGCGCGGGCGTGCCGCAGGAGACCGTCGGCGGCCTGACCTTCGGCACCGCCGCTTATCTTGCGCCGGAGCAGGCTTGCGGCGAGCCCGTCACTGCCGGGACCGATGTCTACGCCCTCGGCTGCGTCGTCTACGAGCTCCTGACTGGCCAGCCGCCGTTCGAGCCCAACGGCGCCGCCGATAAGCACGATGTGATCCGCGCCCGGCTCGAAAGCGACCCGACGCCGCCATCGGCGCTCCGTCCCGAGCTGTCGCTTCCCGCCTGGGTGGACACCGTCGTGCTTCGCGCGCTCGCTCGCGATCCGGCGAACCGGTATGACGACGTCCGCGAGTTTGCGCGCCGGTTCCGCGCTGGCGTCAACGGCGTGTCCGTGAGCGAGGCCACCACGAACCACACAACGCTGCCCGCGTCGCTGACCGATGAGAGCGCTTCTCGCCGCTGGACGGCGACCAATCTCGCCGGCCGCGCAACGGGTGCCCTCTACCGAGCGGGCGGTCGTCGCTTGCGACACGCCACGGCGATTCGGCGCCTTCTCTGGCGCGGCGTCCTCCTGCTCGCGGTCGCGAACGCCATTCTGGCTGGTCTGCTTTACATCGAGAGCGGCTCTATTCCCGGCATCATCTCCGCCTCGTCGGCCACCGGACAAAGCAACCAGCTTCGCGTCACCGTTCCGGAGGGACTCAACGTCCGCTCCGCACCGGGCTTCGACGCGCCCACCATCACCGTCGCCGCTGAGGGGACGTCGCTCCTCGCCACCGGCCCCGAAGTGGAAGCGGACGGTGCGACCTGGTGGCCGATCGCGTACGAAGTCGACGGTGAACGCGTCGATGGATACGTCTGGGCGGGTGGCGTCGAGCGGGTGCGCGAGGAGAGCAAAGCCTGGTACGAGGAGCTGATCGAGCGCGCCGGCGACGTCCTCGGCGGTTGATCCTTCGCGAGGAGATGAGTCGGCGTGACCTCCAGCACCGATTTCTACCACGCCGACCGCCTGCTGACTGATGAAGCGCGCGCGCTGCGCGACCGCGCCCGCGACTTCGCCGGGACGCACGTGCGTCCCGTCGCGCGCGAGGCCTGGGAGCAAGGCGAATTTCCCCGCGAGCTAGTGCCACGGCTTGGCGAGATTGGCATCGCCGGCGGCCTTGTCAACGCGCACGGCGAAGCGATCACCTGCTACGAGGCAGCGCTCGCTTATACCAAGCGCCGCGAGCAGTTCGGGAATCCGCTCGCGTCCTTCCAGCTGGTGCAGGCAAAGCTCGTCGAGATGCTTGAGGGGATCACCACCACGCAGCTCCTGCCGATCCAGCTCGGTCGCCTAAGAGATTCCGGCGAGATGACGCCGGGCATGTCCGCCCTCGCCAAGCGCCACGCGACCGCGATGGCCCGCTCTGCCGCCGCGACGGCTCGCGAATTAATCGGCGGCCACGGCATCCTGCAGGACAACGAGGTGATGCGTCACCTCTGCGACCTGGAGGGCGTCTACACCTACGAGGGAACCTTCGCCATCAACACGCTGATCGTCGGACGGGAGATCACCGGGATCGGAGCGTTTGCCTAGCGACCCGGTCACACGCGGCGGAGCCAGCAGGCCGCCCGTGCGCTCAGCGGTCCTCCTTCGCCGCGCGGGCGGCGCGCTTCAGCGGATCCATCTGGCGCTGGTGCGCGATCGCGCGCTCGACCACCTCTCGCTCCGGGGGCGTCAGCGTCGCCAAGGCATCGTACGGATCGGGGAGCGCCGCCGCCGCGATCGCCACCTCGTCACCAGTCGCGATCGCTTCCCGCACCCGTGCCCGGTGCGCCGCTCGCCGCACTTCTCGCTCGAGCGTCTCGAAATCGAGATTCGCCCCCAGATAAGGCACCTGACCGCCGTACGCTTCTCGCGCGGCCGGGAGCAATCGCGCTAGTCGCGCGTAGTCGGGCGGGTCCAGCGCCGCCGCTCGCCGGATCGCCGCGGTTAGGCTGAGCCGATCAATCACGCCGCGCACTGCCTGCCAATCGAGCTGCTCTGGCAGCGTCGCGCCAGCGGCTTCCAGCTCGTTGAGCGCATCCACGATCGTCACATCGTCGCCGCTCTGCATCGCCGCCTGTAGCCGCGCGACCGCTTGGCTCTGCGCCGCCATTCGCGCGATGCGCTCCCGCTCGACGCGCGTGAGCCGCAGATCCGCGCCTTCCGGAATCGCCGCGATCAGCCGCTCGATCGCCGCCATATCACGCTTGCGCAGCGCGGTGCGGACCTCCTCGACCCATGCCAGACGCTGCCCGGCCAGCTCGATCCGCGCGCGCTCGGCCGCCGACAGTGCATCTGGGTCGGAGAAGGCTTCTTCGTCGTACGCCTCCAGAATCGCGCGGTCGTCGTCACTCGCTAGCGCCCGCTGCAGGAACGGCCGACGCAGCGCCCTCACCACGGCGCGGATCGTCTCGGGTGGCAGCGGCTCCAGCGCCTCCAAGTCTCCGGAAATGGCCAGCTCGGCCAGTCGCTCCTCATCGCGCGTCTCCAGCGCGGTCGCCAGCGCGCGGCGGATCGCGAGCCGACGGGATGCTGCCCGCGCCGCCTTGCGCGCCGCCGTCCCGACCGCGACGCCCATCTCCTCCGCCTCGCGGACGGCGGCGATCGTCGCCTCATCGTCGCCGCGCTCGATTGCCCCGGCAATCGCCGCGTTCATTAGCTTGGCGATGACCTCCATCGCCTGGATCGCGTACGGCGCGGCCGCCGGATGCCCCTTCACCCGGGGCCAGAGCTCGCCGACGGTCGCGACATCGCCGGACTCCAGCGCCGAGCGGAGCCGCTCGATCGCTCCCTCCAGCCACGGTGCTTCCGCGTCCGCCGGTAATCGTTCTGACCGCGACTTGGTTGACGCCTCCTGCTTTGGCCATGAGCGCTCCCAGCTCGACGCGGTGTCCTCGCGAGTCAGCGGATCGGTCGCTCTTTGCGCTTTGCGCCGGGCACGCCGCTCGATCTCGGCCATCCGCGCGCCGAACTCGCGCACCACTTCCGGGTCGTCGTGCAGGCCGCTGCTCCGCCAATACTGGCGCGCGGCCTCTTCGTCGCCGCTCAGCAGGAGGCTGTTCAGCCTGGTCAAGCGTTGCTGCCGCTCGCGAGGATCGAGCGGGCCGGTGCCGCGCGACTGCTGGACCGACCGTGCGACGTGGACAGCCGCCGCCACCGCCTCCAAGAACGGCGGCACCTCCTCCGGCCGGACCAGGCACGCCTCCCGGAGAATGCCGATCAGCGCCTGCACCTCTGGATCGTCCAGCGCTCGCAGCTTGGCCAGCAGCGGAGATGACTCCGGCTGGAGCAGATCCTTCACCGAGAAGAGGATCACGCCGCCCAGCTTGCTCGGCGGATCACCATGCGATTCCCGCAGATCCGGCCAGACCGCGAGGATGCGCAGCGACGTGTAGATCACCAACGCTGCGAAATCATCGCGCCGATCGGCCGGCAGCAAGCCTCCCGCCGGGTGCCGGTAGCCTGGCGTCCCCTCGCTGCGCGGCGGCGGCGGACTCCCCGGCCAGGTCGCCGTGTCGTAGTCCACCAACGCGATGCCTTCGCCAGGCCGCACCAGCGCGTTGTCTCCCGTCAGATTGCCATGGACGAACCCGGCACCAGACAGCGTCTCCATCATCGAGAGCCAAGCAGCCGCCAGCGCCCCGATGAAGGCTCGGTCGCCCGAGCGACACGCGCGATCAACGGCCGACAGGAGTGTCGGCCCCATGACCCACTCCATCGCCACGACCGGGAGATGGATGGACCGGAAGTCGGCCGCCGGGAACGTCAACCCATCGGCAACGTATGTAAGGTGCGGAACAATCGGAGAATGAGGCGCTTTGCGAAGCCGGCGCAGCGCGTCGCCGGTTAGGCCGCGATAGCGCTCCGCGAGCGTCGGATCAAGCGAATCTGCCAGAAAACAGCGCAGCGCCAGGACGCGCCCGGACGCTTGGCGAAGCTGGTAAACGACCGCGTCCGTACCGACGATTCGCCACGGCTGCGACGTTCCGGCCATCGCAATCGTGCCGCCGCCCAGGCGGTTCACCGCCGGCACCATCCGGCCGGGTCGTAACATCGCATCGTCGAGGAGCGTTAAGGTAGGCATGGGTGCATATAGTCCCGATTCGAAGCAAGCGACCGGTCGAACGGGTACCGACGGCCCTGGAGCAATGGTACAGTGTGTTTACGCACCCGCGAAGACATCAAAGGTCCCGGGTGCGAGGCGTAGGCCGTCGAACGCGGGGTGCGCTGTCGGTCGGCATCAACCGCTAGGGCAGAACAGCACGGCCCACTCGATGTCACGTCGAACCGGCGCGCGCCTTGTCGGAAAGGCAGAAGCTCTTGGTGCAGATCGGCAAACGTCTTCGGTCAGATAAGGACGCGCTGCCGCCTTTTCGCTCTGTTCCACCGGGGTCGGCTACCAATCAGGGCACGACTGCCACGCTCCCGCCGCTGCCAGACGGAGTACGTCGCGGCGCGGTTGGATCCCACGACCAGCTGACGCGCGACCTCGAAGGCATGGCCGCGTCGCTGAGCGAGGTGGACCCGCGCGCGGCCGACCGTCTGACCGATCTGGCGCGGTCCATGAACTCCGAGGAGGGTCGCCTGCGCTGGGCGGATGTCGACCTCCGGCGCGCCTTCAACACCGAGAAGCTCGCGCTCGCCTACGCGATCCGGCGCGAGGGCGGCTATGTCCCGCCGAGCGTCGACAAGGCCGACAAGATCCGCAACGTCCTCGTCCTGCTGCCGATCTTTCTGACGTGGGCGGCTCTTTCGGAGGCGTCGCGGGCCTATGAGCGCTACATCGCTCGCAATCCCGAGGCGGTGCGCGAGCCGTTCCTCCTGCTCTGGCAGAAGGGCTTCGGCGGCGAGGCTGGAATCCTTTCTCCGACGTTCTCGACGGTCGCGATCGTTGACGCGCTGATCATCGCCACCATCATCGGCTTGACCCTTTACTCTCATGGCCGCCGTGAGGAGCGGGAAGAGGCGATCCAGCGGACTGCCAATCAGTTCCAGACCGACCTTGACAACGTCCTCGCTGAAGCGACTATCGCCCTCGCTCCCGACCGCGCCGGCCGCCCCGCGATGCTCGCCCGCAGCGTCGAGCTTCTGGCGCAGCGGTTCGAGCAGAACAGCCAAGAGCTCCTTACACGTCTCAAAGTCGAGCACGATCGCCTGGAAGCGATCGCCGCCCGCCGCGAGAAGGAGTTTGCCGACTTCGGCGTCTTCGCCTCCGGCATGCGCGCTGGCGCCGAGGAGACTCACCGCCTCCTGATCGATCTTCGCCAGGTCTCCACCGGCCTCCAGCAAGCATTGGAAGATCTCACCAGCGAGGTCAGCCTTGCCGGCGATCAGCAGCGCTCGCTGCATAGCGCCGTCAACTCGTTGGAGCGGCTCGTCGCGTCCAATATCCAGAGCGACCACGCGGTCGTCCGTCAGCTCAGCGAAGCCGCGACGGTCCTATCCGAGGCGGCCGACAAGGCGCTCGCCGGCGCGGAAGCGGCCGCGCAGGCCGGTCGGGTTGCCACCGAAGCGATGCGCGGCATCGCCGAGATCTCGCAGGCGCTCGCCGCTGGGCAGGCCCGCCTCGAGCATGCGCTTGCCGCCGAGACCGATGCCAATGCCCGGCTGGCAGAATCGCTGCGCGGCGGCATGAACGGCGTCGCCTCCTCGACCAAGGCGCTCAGCGACATCGCCGCCGGTCTCGCCTCCCTGCGCGAGGATTTCGGCCGCATCAGCGAGCTGACGCAGGAACAGTCGATCACCCTGTCGCGACTCCTCACCGAGCAGAGCGCGATCGCCTCTGGCCTGTCGCAAGTCGCGCGCGATCTCAGCGCGGTTGGGATCGCGACGTCGCAGCGGCAGCGTGAGGTGAATGAGGAGGTCGCGACGCTCGTCCGGCGTCTCGACCATGTCGCGAGTCTGTTGAGTCGCGTCGCTGGCGCTCAGGGCACGGACAATCTGCCGCCAGCGCCGGCTTCGACTACGAGCGGCGTTCGCAACATCCTGCCCAACGCGCCGGATCTGTTCACCGATCCCGACGAGCAACCCCCTGCCCGGCGCGACCGCGGGCTCTGGCCGCGCCGGGAATGACGCTCCGCACATCATGATGAGCCAGCATTCCGCCACCCACGTCTCCATTCCCGCCGACGGGGTGCATCGCTTCCTGAGGTTCTCGACGTGACGCTCATTTGGCTCGCGCGCCGGCGCCGTGGACAGGACATGGTCATGATGGGCGGGTGGCTCTTCGCCGACCTGCTCCTCGGCTTGGCCATGATCTTCCTGATGGCGAATACGCTCGGCGCACCACCGCCGACGCCGACGCCGACCGCCACGCCGAACCTCCTGGCCACCAGCGAGGCCGCGCGCCGCGCCGATGCCGAGGCCGCCGCCGCGACCGCCACGGCGCAAGCGGCTGCCCTCGCCGCCGCCGAAGCCACCGCGACGGCCGCGGATCAGGCACAAGCGGCTACACAGGAAGCCATTCGGCAAACCGCTGCCGCGCGCGCGACTCTTGATGCTTTGGCCGCTGCCCAAGCGACCGCGACGGCGAATGCGCTCGCCACCCGCGCCGCCATGTCGGCCGAGGAGCGCGCGACCGCCGATGCCCGCGCGACCGAGCAGGCACTCGCCGCCGAAGCGACGATGGCCGCGTTTGCCACGCAGCTCGCGACCAACCAGGCCAACATTGATGAGATCACCCGCGAGCTGGCGACCGCGGCCGCGCAGGCGACCGCCGACGCCGCCGCCGCGCAAGCGACGATCGCCGCCCAGCAGACGCAAGCCGCGGAGATCGCCAAGGTCGCAACCGAGAACGCCGAGACTGGCAGGAACGCGCAGGCGACCGCCAACGCGCGAGCGACTGAGCTAGCCGAGATTGCCGCGATAGCCACGCGCAACGCGGAGACCGGAGCCAACGAGCTCGCGACGGCGGAGGCCGCACTGCGCGCCGCGCAGGCGACCGTCGAAGCCCTACAGGCGCAGCAGCAGTCGAACGACACGGCCGTCCAGACCGCTCAGGCCGAAGCCGCCGCGATGCAAGCGACGGTCAACGCCCTCGGCCCCGCTCAGGCCATCGCGGCCGCCACTGCCACCGTCCTCGCGGACGAGGCAGCGTCCGGCTATGTCGATCCCGGCCGCAAGGTGGAGCTGTCGATCAGTGTGGACGCGGACGGCCTCATCGCCGGCGATTCCGACGCGCGCGAAGCCGCGATCGAGGAGCTTCAGGAGGTCCTCGCGCCCTACGAGGGCTGCTCTGCCGGCATCGTCCTCACCTTCGGCTGGAGCAGCGACTTGCAGACCGGCCTCGCCGTCGCCGATGCCGTCAATAGCATTTTGAAGGACGAGTTCCCCGAGCAGTTCGACCGCGCCGCCGTCGAGAACTTCGCCAACCTGCGCGATCCGGCGGGCACCGTCGATCTCGACATCTACTTCTATCGCGGCTGCCCCGCCTTCCAGAACGAATAACGCCGCTCACTCAGACTCGGCGGCCGCGCGGTACGACTTGTCTAACCCCGCGTACCGGTCCCCTCCGAGGTGATGCAATAACTTCCCGGCATCAACATCCACGTTCCAAACACCGTTGAACGCTTCGTCATCGGCCGTCGCCACCAACACCTGCCCAACAAACAGATCGTGGTCACCCAGTGTCACCCGGTCAACGACCGCGCACTCGATGTGCCCCACGCACTCCGCCACTAACGGCACATCCAATTCCTCGGCATCCATCGGCGTGATGCCCACCGTCTCGAACTTATCCTGCTCCCGCCCGGACCGCGTCCCACACGCATGGACCGCGCTCATCAGGTCAACGGTCGGGATGTTGATCGCGAACATCTCGGTCTTAGAGATGAACTCGTGTGTCAGCCGCGTGGGCTGAATCGCAACCCCGACATGGACGGGATCGAGGCTCAGCGGCAGGAGCCACGCCGCCGTCATCACATTTGGATGATCCCCCATCATCGAGGTCACCAGGACGACTGGTCCCGGAGACAGCATGCGTAGCGCGTCGCGCCGCTGGACTTGACGCTTCTCACCCATCGGCCGGTTCTCCCCGCGTCGCCATCTCCACCGCCTCTCGGTACGCCTCCATCGTCAATCGCGCCGTTCTCCGCCAGTCGAACTCCGCCGCGCGAGCCAGCGCCCGCTCCCGCAGGTCCGCCGCCCGCGCCGGATCGTTCAACACCGATATCATCGCCGTGGCAATCGCCTCCGGCTCCGGTTCCACCAGAATACCGCCGTCCCCCACGACCTCTGGCAGGCTCGTCCGGTTCGCCGCGATCGTCGGCACGCCGCACGCCATCGCCTCGAGCGCCGTCAGCCCGAATCCCTCGTAGATGGACGGCGTGACGTAGAGCGACGCCCCCTGGTAGAGCGCCACCTTCTCCTCCTCGCTGACCCGGCCAGTGAGGACGACCGCTTCCTGCAGCTCTAGCCGCTGAATGACCGGCTCCAGCGGGGGATAGATTCGCGGATTTGCCGTGTGCGCGGCCCCGGCGATGACGAGCCGCGTCGGCTCTGTCAGTTGCCCGCGTGCCCGCGCGAACGCCTCTAGCAGCGCCGGCACGTTCTTGCGCGCGTCGAGCCCACCGACGTTGAAGATGTACCGCTCGCCGATGCCGAAGCGCGCCGTCACCTCCCGCACTCGCTTCGGATCAGTCGCCGGCCGATAATCCGGACCTGCCGCCTCCGGCGTCACGCGGATGCGCTCCGGCACGATGCCGAGTACCCGCGAAATATCATCCGCCGCCGCTTGCGAGGGTGTCAGAATCAGGCGCGCCTGGCGGATCGTCCGCCGCATCAGCGCTAAATGGGCGCGCATCCAGGGAGATGCCCCGTACTCCGGCAGGACCAGCGGGATCACATCGTGCACCGTCACGACGAGCGGCCGCCCGGCGCGCACCGGCGCCGCGAAGTGCGGGATATGGATGAGGTCCGGATTCTCGCGGGCCGCGCGGCGCGAGACGCCGTAGGTATCCCAGCTGGCTCGCCGCAGCCGCCGCGCGATCGGCTCGAGAGCGCCTCTCTTGCTCGCGGACCAGTCCGGTTGGATCAGGCGGAGATCGAGGCCAGGCTCGACCTCTTGCAGCGCGGCGACCAGCGATCGGACATATGTCGCCGTTCCAGAGGGCGGCAGCAGCAGAAAGCTGGCGTCGATGACGACCCGCACGCCGGGACTCCGCGCTCACTCTCAGGGGAAACGATGGCCGCGGTAACGCTTGCCATTCCAGGCCCGCCGTAGTATAGCAATGCTGTCCCCGCCACCCGCAGGCACTATGGAAGGTGCGCCGTCCCCCGCAATCGGAGCACACGGCGTCTCCCGCCATGAGAGAATCTCCGCGTCGCGTGACTCTGTCTATGCTATCATTTTGATAGCAGGTTACCGGATGGTATCCTTAGGAGGTACGAATGAGCAAGCCGATCGACGTCACCGACACGACCTTCGAGGCGGAGGTGATCAAAGCGGACAAGCCGGTGCTCGTCGATTTCTGGGCGCCGTGGTGCGGTCCCTGCCGCATGGTTGCGCCGATCCTGGCCGAGATTGCCGAGGAGCGCAAGGATCAACTCAAGATCGTCAAGGTCAACATTGACGACAACCAGCGCTACGCGATGCAGCTCGGCGTGATGACCATTCCCACCATGGTGCTCTTCAAGGATGGAGCGCCCGTCGAGAAGCTGATCGGCGCGCTGCCGAAGCGTGGCATTCTCGAGCGGGTGGAGCGGCACCTCACCCCATCGCCCGCCCAGAACTGAGCCCGTGCAACGCGGCCGGAGACGCGTCTCCGGCCGCAACCCCGCCTCGCGATAACGACTGCAACGAAACTTAGCCGGTGGCCGTGACCTTTCGGGTTGTCTCCACATGCGTTGGCGGCTCCACGTGCGCCTTAGCGCGCTCGCCGCGCGTCACCCCTGAGCGATCCCTTGCTGACGCTCCATGACTGGGCCACCCACATCGTTGAATCCCTCGGGTACATCGGCGTCGCCGCGCTGATCGCCCTGGAGCAGATCTTCCCCCCGATCCCCTCAGAGCTCATCTTGCCGCTTGCTGGCTTCGTGGCCGGAGAGGGAAAGATGTGGCTTCCCGGAACCGTCCTTGCCGCCACGGCCGGCTCGCTCATCGGCGCGCTGGTGCTTTACGCCCTCGGCGCATGGCTCGGGGAGGAGCGACTTCGCTGGCTCGTCACGCGATACGGCGGAATACTCGCCATTCACGAGCACGATCTCGACCGAGCGACCCGCTGGTTCGAGCAGCACGGCGTCAAGGTCGTCCTCCTCGGCCGGATGGTGCCGGGGATGCGTAGCCTCGTTTCGGTCCCCGCAGGGCTGAATCACATGACCCTGCGGACATTCCTCGCCTATACCGCCATTGGCAGCGGCGCTTGGAACACGCTCCTGATCGGTCTCGGCTGGTGGCTGGAGGATCGCTGGAACCTCGTCCAGCGGTACGCGCAGTGGTATCAGTACGCCGCGCTATCCGCGATCCTCATAGCCGCCGCGTGGCTCATCTGGCGGCTCCGTCGCCGCCAGCGGCCACGCCCCTAGTAGCTCCTAACCCCAGGTATTCACCTTGACCGGGGTAAACCGCACCATGTACCGGACCGTGCCCGGCTCATCCCACTGACGCAGATTGGCGTTGTACTTCGCCCCGATCCGCTCCGCGAAGGTGTAGTCCGGATCCGGCGTCAGCTCGGCCCGGGCCCGCACCTCGAGCGTCCGGTAGGGATTCTCCGGGTCAATGAACAGCAGCGATGCTTCCGGCCTGCGCTTCAGGTTCTTGTACTTCTGGCGAGCGGTGGTCAGCGAAACCGCGATCGTCCCGTCCTCGTCCACCAGGAACCAGACAGCGCTGACCTGGGGAAAACCATCCGGGTTGATCGTGGCGAGCACCGCGACCTGGCACGTATCGAGCAGATCGCGGTGAGACTCCGGGATCAACGAAGTCGGCATTCAATCCTCCTGAACACAATTTCCCCGCTGCCCTCACAGGCATGGCCATGTCCCCGCGAGCCGGACAATGCCGCCGGCTTCGCGAGACACATGCGTACCGGTGAAAGTGTAGCGAGGGAAAAGAGCGCGATTCTGGGGAACGAGTGAGCTTGGTCAACGGGCCACGTAGCCTTGGAGACGCTCCGTATCTCGGAGTGAGCGCAGCGCCAGTGAGGAATGCGTATCGGACCGGCCCTGCCAGTCAGTTCGGCGTCTGCGCGGCCGCCTCGGCTTCCTCGACGCGAGTCTCCCGCAGGCCTTCCATCTCGCGCCGCAGGTCATCGAGGTCGGCGAACTGCCGATAGACGGAGGCGAAGCGGATGTAGGCCACCTCATCGAGCTCCTTCAGATGGCGCAGCACCGCCTCCCCGATCATGCTCGACGGCACCTCGCGCATGCCGAGCGCGTGCATCTCCGCCTCGACCTTCTGGACGAGCTCTTCGATCTCCCGCTCGCCAACTGGCCGCTTCGTCAGCGCGACTCGGATCTTTTGGTGCAGCTTGGCCGGATCGAACTCCTGCCGCCGGCCGTCCTTCTTGACGACGACCAGCCCTGCCAGCTCGACCCGCTCATAGGTGGTGAAACGCCGCCCGCAGACCGTGCACTCGCGCCGGCGCCGAATCGTCTCCCCTCCGCTCACGTCTCGGCTGTCGATGACTCGTGAGTCTGGAGCGCGGCAAAAGGGGCACTTCATCGGCGCTACCGCTCGCGCAGGAAGCGGATGATGCTCGCCTCGCCGTCCCAATCGTCGTCCGGCAGGATCGGCGCCGACTGCGGCGACTGCGGTCGCGGCGCCGGTGGCTCAGGCTGCGCGATCCGATAGACACGGTCGCGCTCGCGCGGCGCAACAGGCTGCGAGGGATAGCGAGACGCTTGCCGCCGGCTGACGCGGTCCATCGCCGGGACGTCCTCTCGGAAGCCGGTCGCGATCAGTGTGATCATCACCGCGTCGCCGAGCGACTCATCAATCGAGGTGCCATAGAAGATCTCGGCATCCTCGTCCACCGCAGCGCGGATAATCTCCGCCGCCTCGCTCGTCTCGAGCAGCGTCAGGTTCGAGCCGCCGGTGATGTTGTAGAGGACGCCGGTCGCGCCCTGGATGCTCGTCTCGAGGAGCGGGCTCTCGATCGCTTCCTTCGCCGCGTCGATGCAGCGCGTCTCACCCACGCCGTGCCCGATCGCCATCAGCGCCGAGCCAGCGTCGCGCATGATCGTCCGCACGTCGGCGAAGTCGAGATTGATGATGCCCGGCTTGGTAATGAGATCGGAGATGCCGGCGATACCTTGCCGCAGCACGTCGTCCGCCATGCGGAAGGCATCGGTGATCGACGTCTTCGGGTCCACCATGTCGAGGAGGCGCTGATTCGGGATCGTGATCAGCGCGTCAACCGCCTCCCGCAGCGCGGCGATCCCTTCCTCCGCTGCCCGGCGACGCCGCGCGCCTTCGAACTCGAACGGGCGCGTCACCACACCGACGGTCAGGGCTCCCGAGGATTTCGCCAACCGCGCGATCACCGGCGAGGCGCCGGTGCCAGTGCCGCCGCCCATGCCCGCCGTGATGAAGATCATGTCGGTGTCGCGGACGAGCTCCGAGATTTGCTCGGCGCTCTCTTCCGCCGCGCGCATGCCGACTTCCGGCCGCCCGCCGGCGCCAAGTCCTTTCGTCAGCTTGTCGCCGATGCGCACCGCGAGCTGCGCACGGCTGTTGAGCAGCGCCTGGGCATCCGTGTTGACCGCGACGAACTCGACGCCGTCAAACCCGGCCTCGATCATCCGATTGATCGCATTGCCGCCGGCGCCACCGACCCCGATTACCTTGATTTTGGCAAAGTTGTCCGTCATCGCCGGTGGTCGCTCTCCCGGTGCTACGCCCGGCTCCAGCGGCCGCTGATGAGCGCGTGTTGTGGGCGGCGCTGATGTGGTCGGGCGAGTCTGGATGAAGGGTCCGAACCTGCTGGTGTTCTCTCCTGTCGTCCTGCTGCGACCATCGTGCTGGCCCATGCCCGGCGCTGGGCGTTGCCTCTGGGTCTGCATCGCCATCTTCCCCACCGGCCGCAAGCGCGCCTACCGCGCTCCCGGCAATGGCATGCGGCAGCTGGCTCCCCACCCGCAGCTCGCACGCGGCGCGTCACTGAGCGACCGTTCAGCACGGGCTGCCACTCGGGCTACGCCTGTTGGCTCTCCCACGGCTCTGCCCAGGGTTACGACCTAGCCGCATGTGAGATCCCGCGCCGTCCCGACCTCTCACGCGCCACGATCACTACATGACCAAGGGGAACCGTGAGACCACCAACGCCGTCGGTCGCTGGCGTCGCAGTATACCACGACAACGCGGGCCGACGCCCCGAGCGTCAGCCTCTAACGTCCGGACGGGTTGTCCCTTCAGTGCGCGACAGCGCCGTTCTTGGTCGCGTGCCGCTCCAGCGCGAGCGCGATCAGCCGATCGACCAGCTCCGGCAGCGGAATGCCGCTCGCTTCCCAGAGCTTCGGATACATGCTGATCGCCGTGAACCCGGGAATCGTGTTGACCTCGTTGACGTAGAGCTGGTCAGTCCCGCGCTCCAGGAAGAAATCAACTCTCGCCATTCCAGCCAAATCGAGCGCCCGGTACGCGGCGATCGCTAGCTCCCGCACCTTCTCCATGAGCGATGCTGGGATATCCGCCGGAATGATCAGCTGGGACCGGTCATCCACGTACTTCGCGCTGTAGTCGTAGAACTCGTTGCACGGCACAATCTCGCCCGCCACCGACGCGATCGGATCCTCGTTGCCAAGGACGGAGATCTCCAGCTCGCGCGCGTCAATCCCCCGCTCGATCACGATTTTCCGATCGAGACGCGCCGCCGTCCTCATGCCTTCGCCGAGTTCTTCCGGCCCGTGCACCTTGGTGATGCCAACGCTGGAGCCGAGGTTCGCAGGCTTCGTGAAGCACGGGTAACCCAGCTGCTCGGCGACGCGCCGCGCCACGCCCTCCGGGTCTCGCTCCCACTCGACACGCCGGACAGTGATCCACGGCGCTTGCGGCAACCCGGCTCGCGCCAGCAGCTCCTTGGCGATCGCTTTGTCCATCGCCACCGCGGAGCCGAGCACACCCGCTCCGACATACGGCACACCAGCGAGCTCGAGGAATCCCTGGACAGTCCCATCCTCGCCCATCGGCCCGTGCAGCACCGGAAAGACGACATCGAGCTGATCGGAGAAGACCGTCGAGAGGGCCCCCGGCGTGCTCGCGGCGACCACCCCGTTTGCGACGATCTCTCCGTTCGCGGTGGTTTGCTCGCTTCGCGTCGACTCCGGCAAGGCGAAGAGCGGCGACTGCGCCGCCAGCTGGTGGAACGGGTCTCCCCCGGCCAGCCAGCGGCCATCCCGAGTAATGCCAACCGGGATCACCTCGTATTTCGCCGGGTCGAGCGCCGACATCACCGTCTGCGCCGAGCGCAGCGAGACATCGTGCTCGTCCGATTGCCCGCCGAAGATCACGGCGACCCGTATCCGGCCGTTCCGGTATGGCTCCCGCCGCTCACTCGTCATCGTCGCTCCCCCTCCCCGAACGAAGCTGACCGACCTCGCCGCCGCTACGGCTCACCGATCTCTTCGATCTCCGGCTCTAGATGAATGCCAAAGCGTTCTTCGATTCGTGCCTGCGCCGTGGCGATCAACTCGCGAACTTGCGCCGCCGTGCCGCCCCCGGCGTTGACGATGAAATTGCTGTGCTTGGTCGAGAACGACACCGGCCCGACCGCGAACCCCTTCAGACCGGCCACCTCCAGCAGCCGGCCGGCGAAATCGCCCGGCGGATTCGTGAACGTCGAGCCGGCGCAGGCGCCCGTCGGCTGCGTCCGCCGCCGGTACTCCGCGTGCTCCTCGGCCAGTCGCAACAGCTCCTCTCGGTCGCCCTTCGGCAGCCGCAGGACCGCCTCCAGCACGTGGTACGGCCGAGGCCGCGCCGCCGCCTTCAGCGTCGTGTACCGGTAGGCCGGCGCCAGCCAATCACGCCCGACCTCCTGCACGTTGCCGCTGTTGTCGAGGACAACAACAGAAACGAGGTGGTCCTTCTGCTCCGTCCCGTGAGCGCCGGCGTTGTTGACGGTCGCCCCGCCGATCGTCCCCGGCAGACCGACCGCCCACTCCATCCCGGCCCAGCCGCGTTCGCAGCAGAAGCGGCCGACCCAGGAGAGCGGCGCCTGCGCCCCCACGCGGAGCAGCACCGTGTCGCCCTCATCCTCGACGGAGAGCAGCCGCTCTGCCCGCTCCCCCGGCGTCCGGGACAAGATGACGAGACCACGGATGCCCCGGTCGCCAACGAGGAGATTGCTGCCGCCGCCGATGACCGTCACCGGCAGCCCCTCGTCCTGAGCCCAGGCCACGGCGGCGATCAGGTCGTCCCGAGTCGGCGCGCGAACCAGGAAATCCGCCGGTCCGCCGATCCGCCACGTCGTGTGGAGCGACATCGGCGAGTTCTCGAGAATCTTCAGATGGGGATGCCCGGGGATCGTCAGCACCGCGGTTGCCGCCCCGGTGCCGCGCCGATCCCGGTGCCGGCCATTCGCTCGCTCGGGCGCGGCCGGCTGTCCAGTCGCCGCCGTCATCCGGTCCCTCTCCCCCATCACGCCCGGCTCTCGAGCAGACGCAGAAGTCGCGGGCCCACTGTCGTCACGTCGCCCGCGCCGATCGTCAGCACGACATCTCCCGGTTGCACCGCGCCCGCCAGCAGCGTCGCCGCCTCGGCTGGATTGTCAGCGGCGTACGGCCGGCGCCGCATCAGTCGCCGCATATCCTCGGAGCAGATGCCGAGCGTATCGGTCTCCCGCGAAGGATAGATCTCCAAAATCACCGCCTCGTCGGCATCGTCGAACGCCGCCGCGAACTCGGCGAGCAGCGCCTTGGTGCGGCTATACGTGTGCGGCTGGAACACCGCCCAGAGTCGCCGACCCGGGAACCGCTCGCGCGCTGTCCGCAGCACCGCTCGAATCTCCGTCGGGTGGTGACCGTAGTCGTCGATCACCAGGACGCCCGCCACCTCCCCCCGCCGCTCGAAGCGTCGCCCAATGCCCGCGAACGACTCGAGCGCCGCCGCTGCCGACCGCGTCTCGCAGCCGAGCGCAGCCAGCGCCGCCAGCCCCGCGGTCGCGTTGCGCGCGTTGTGCCGGCCGGGCACGCGCAGTCGCAGGGGCACCACCTGCCCATCCGGTGTCCGCACCTGCCAAGCGCCGTCGCCCGCGCAAACTTGCCAGTCGGAGCCGGAGCATTCGCCGACCGTCACGACACGCGCGTCCGGTGGAAGCTCCATCCGCGCGGCGACGCGGCCACAGCCCGGATCGTCGTGCGCAATCACGAGCGTTCCGCCCGGCCGCAGTCCACCGGCGAACGCCACGAAGTCGGCATCGTAGCTCTCTTGATTGGGAAAGATGTCGGGATGGTCGTACTCGACGTTGGTGATGACCGCCACCTCCGGCCGCAGCCAGAGAAAGGCATGATCGAACTCGTCCGCTTCGACGACGACCGCATCGCCTTCACCCGGCTCCGCGTTCTGTCCGGTCTCCGCCAGAATCGCGCCGATCGCGTAGGTCGGCTTGCGGCCGAGCGTGCGCAGCGCGGAGGCGATCATCGCGCTCGTCGTCGATTTCCCATGCGAGCCAGCGACAGCCACGCAGCGACGCTCGTTGGCGATCATCGCCAGCAGCTGTCCCCGCGCGACGCGCGTCACGCCAGCCCGAATTGCCGCCGCCAGCTCCGCGTGCTCGCGCCGCGCTGCTCGCGTATCGACCAAGAGATCGGCCGCGGTCGCCCGTTCGACATCCGTGTGCCCGATGTTGACCGGGATACCGAGCCGGCGGAGCGCCTCGCACTGCTCCGAATCCACCGCGTCCGAGCCGCTGACAGTGTATCCCCACGCGTGGAGGATGCGCGCCAAGCCGCTCATGCCGATCCCGCCGATGCCGACGAAGTGGATGCGCGCCGGTGGCGGCGGCAAGCTGGCGAGGGTGGCTTCGGCCATCATCGCGCCTCCGTCCGCGCCATCAGTGCGCGCACCGCTTCCCGGAAACGCTCGCCGCGCTCGAACTCATCGCGAAAGAGTCCGAAGCTCGCGCAGCCCGGGGAGAGAAGGACGACGTCGCCCGGCTGAGCCGCCGCTGCCGCTGCTTCGACGGCCGCCGCCATCGACTCGAAAGGTCCTTGCGTCGGGACGCTCACGCTTGCCAGCATCGCTTCCAGGCGGGGCGTTGCCGTGCCATGCAGCAAGTAGACCACACTTCCCGCCTCTTGTGCCGCCTTGGCAAGGGGCCAGAGATCGAGTCGCTTGTCCGCCCCACCCGCGATCAGATGAACGCGCCGGCCTGCGAAGCTCCGCAGCGACGCCACCACCGCCGCCGGCGCCGTCGCTGCCGTGTCGTTGACGTAGGTAACGCCGTCCACCTCCCCGACCGTCTCTTCCCGGTCGCGCACGCCGGTGAAGGACGCTAGGCCTGCAGCGACCGCCTCCGGGGGAGCGCCCCGCAGGAGAGCCGCCGCGGCAGCCGCCGCCGCGTTCTCCAGCCGGTGCTTCGGCCAGCCGCCTGGCGTCGGGATCGTCACTTCCACGCCAGAGATTCGCGCTTTCAGCTCGCCGTCGCCGATCCAGCAGCCATCTCCGCCCCGGTCGCCGAAGCCGAACGGCACGACCCGCGCCCGCGTGCTCGTCGCGGCCTTCCAAGCCTCCGGATCGTCGGCATTGACAACAAGCGCGTCGCCCGGCCGCTGGTGATGGGCGATGCTGCGCTTCGTCTCCGCGTATTCGTCGAAGCTCTCGTAGGTATCGAGGTGATCTTCCGCGATGTTCGTCAGCACCGCGATCTGCGGCGATAGGCCGTGCTCGGCCATCGCCTCCAGCTGCCAGTTGGAGATCTCCAGCACGACAGGAGTGTCGGGCGTGATCCGGCCCAGCTGCCCGACGGCGGTGATTCCCATGTTCCCGGCGAGCACCGTCCGCGGATCCCAGGCTGCCAGCATCGCCGCGCAGAGAGTCGCGGTCGTCGTCTTCCCTTTCGTCCCCGTCACCCCGATCACCGGAGCGGGACAGGCGCGCAGGAAGAGGCTCATCTCCATCTCGATCGGGACGCCGGTGCTTCGCGCGATTTGCAGGAACCGTGAGGTGCGGCGGACGGTCGGATTGCGCACGACCATGTCGGCCCCCTCCGGCGTGAAGTCGCGCTCCTCGTGCCGGCCGAGCACGTACCTGATCGGCAAGCCCGCCAGGCGTTGCAGCGGCTCCGCCAGCTCGGCTTCCGTCTTCAGGTCGGTGACGGTGACCAGCGCCCCCCGCTCGGCGAGAAAGCGCGCCACGCCAATCCCGCCTTCCCGGGTGCCAAGGCCCATCACCGTGACGCGCCGACCGGCAACCGGCAGCCGATCGCCGATCGCTGCTCCGTCGCTCGCGTCGTCACCCCTGTCGCGGTCTGTCATCGTCCTTCCACCAGCGCTCGGCAACCGGCCTACAGGAGCGCCAGCGCCACCCCGAGCAGGCCGGACATCATCCCGACCATCCAGAAGCGCATCGTGACCTGCGTCTCTGACCAGCCCATCAGCTCGAAGTGATGATGCAGCGGCGTCATCTTGAAGAGCCGCTTGCCCTCGCCGGTCCGGCGCTTCGTCCACTTGAAATACAGCACCTGCAAGATCACCGAGAGGGTCTCGGCGACGAAGACGAAGCCGACGACCGGCAGCAGCAGCCATTGTCCCGTCATGAACGCCGCCGTCGCCAGCGCCCCTCCGATCGCCAGCGAGCCGGTGTCACCCATGAAGACCTGGGCCGGATGGGCGTTGAACCACAGGAAGCCCATCAAGCTGCCGACCATCGTGAAGCAGAAGGTCACGACTCCGAGCTGCCCCTGCCGGTAGGCGATGATGCCGTAGGCGACGAAGGCGATCGCCGCCAACCCGGCCGCCAGTGTGTCGAGCCCGTCCGTCAGGTTGACCGCGTTCGCCGTGGCAACGATCACGAACGCGGCAATCGGCAAATAGAACCAGCCGATATCGTGGCGCCCCCAAAACGGCACGTAGATGTGGTGCAGGTCCAGCCCGTAGGGAGCGGGGAAGCGCAAGACGCAGGCGGTCGCGATGCCGAAGAGCGTCAGCCAGGCGAACTTGAAGCGGCCGGCCAACCCGCGCGTCGTTCCACCGACGAGGTTCATCCGGTCGTCCACAGCGCCGAGGACAGCCGCGGCCAACAGTATGCCGATAGGCAAGAGCATCGAGAGGCGTCCCGCCAGATTGAAGACCGCGGTGATGAGGACGACCGTCAGCGCGATCATCAGACCGCCCATCGTCGGGGTCCCGGTCTTGCGGATCACGTGATCCTGCGGTCCCTCTTCCCGGATTTGCTTGCCGATCTTCTTGAGGCGAAGGAAGGTGACGATCGGTTGCCCGAGGATGAGCGTAACCACAAACGCCAGCGCCGCCAGAGCGAGCGAGACCGCCATGTTCTCATTGGGGTCGGTCGGCATGACACTGCCGACAAGGAGCAATCGCTCCACGTCCGGCGTGGCGTATGCGTTCATGCCCTATGGCCGGCGCGACTCTCCGCCGGTTCTGCTCGTAATGCCATGACCACGTCCTCCATCTGGAGCCCGCGAGAGCCCTTCAGGAGGACCGTGTCTCCCTCCCGCAGCTCGCGCCTCAAGTGCGCGATCAACTCCTCGCGTTGATCGAGACCAAATGATGTCACGATCAACGGCCGCCCGTCGACAGACGCGGTTTCTTGCGCCTCCTCCGCGATGATCCGCGCCAGCTCACCAAAGGTCACGAGCACGTCCGCCACCTCCGCGACGCGCCGGCCGACGATGCGATGCTCCTCCTCCGTCACCGAGCCGAGCTCGCGCATATCTCCGAGTACGGCGACGGCCCGCTTCGGGCGCAGTTCCTGCAGCAGCCCCAGCGCCGAGAGAACCGACGGCGTGCTCGCGTTGTAGGTGTCGTCAATCATCCGCGATCCGTTCGGCCCCGGCAGCACCAGCAGGCGGACCTGAATTCCCGGATCGCTGAAGCCGGGCAGCATTTCGGAGATGTGCATCCCTATCGCCTTCCCGACCGCGAAGCCCGCCAATGCTAGCTGCACCGCGTGCCCGCCGATCAGCGGCACCTTGACGTGGAATGGCTCGCCGTCCAGATGCAGCCGGAACGACGTTCCATCGAGTCCGTGCGTCTCGACGCGGTCCGCGCGCACGTCATGGTCCGCGCCGAGCCCGAAGGTGACGACGCGGCCACGGCACCGCTCGGCCATCGCCCGCACCCGGTGATCGTCCCCGTTCAAGACGGCCACCCCGTCCTCAGGCAGCGCATCAACCAGCTCCGCCTTCGTCTGCGCGATCGCCTCGATGGTGCCCATGCGCTCCAGGTGGACGGGGTAAACGTTCGTCACCACCCCAATGCGCGGCCGGGCGATGTTGGCCAGCAGCGTCAGCTCGCCGAAGGCATACGCGCCGCCCATCTCCAGCACGGCCACCTCGGTGCCGGGCTCGATCTCCAGGATGCAGAGCGGCAGTCCGATCTCGTTATTGAGATTGCCGGCGCTGCGGTAGGTCCGGTACCGCTGCCCAAGCACGGCGGCGACGACCTCTTTCGTGCTCGTCTTGCCGACGCTGCCGGTGATGCCGACGACCGTCAGGTTCAGCTTTTGTCGCCGCGCCGTCGCCAGTTGCTGTAACGCCGTGACCGGCTCCTCGACGACGATCAACGGCAGCGGGGCGCTCTCTTGCGCGGCCGCCCACTCACGCCGGACCAGCGCCGCGCTCGCGCCGCGCGCGGCCGCCTCCTGCACGAAGTCATGCCCATCGAACCGCTCGCCCTTGATCGCGATGAAGAGGTCGCCCGGCTGCACTTGCTTGGAATTCCGCTCGACCCAGCGGAACTCCGTCGCCGGCGCAAGCACGCCGCGCACCTCCGCGCCGGTCGCGTCGAGCACCTCCGAGAGCGGAATCGGTGGTCTCATCCTTCGCTCCTTGCGCCTGCCCCGTCTCCCTCATCGACGGAGAGCCGCTCCGCCACGCGCATGATCGCGCTCCGGCTGCGCGGGTTGGCTTCAATCTCTTCTTGGCTCGGCCTGATCGCCCGCCCGACCGGTCGCAGCCGGGGTTGATGATCGCAGGTGCAAACCGGCTGCTCCGGCGGGCAGATGCAGGTCGCGCTTTCATGCTGGATGAACCGCTTCACGATCCGGTCCTCCAGCGAGTGGAAGCTGATGACGGCCAGCCTTCCACCCGGCGCCAGCACCTCGACCGCGCCCGCCAGCGCCAGCTCGAGCGCCCCAAGCTCGTCATTCGTCACGATGCGCAGCGCCTGAAACGTCTTGGTCGCCGGATGGATATCGCCGCGCCGGCCGCCCACCGCCTTGCTGACGATCTCCGCCAGGCGCGTCGTCGTCGCGATCGGCTCCCGCGCCCGCTCTCTCACGATCGCCGCGGCGATCCGGCGCGCCTTCGGCTCCTCCCCGTACCGCCAGATCAGCGATGCCAGCTCATCTTCGGGCAAGGAATTCACCAGCGTCGCCGCCGGCTCGCCCCGCGTCGGATCGAACCGCATGTCGAGCGGTCCTTCGAGCCGGAACGCGAAGCCGCGCTCGGGCGCGGCAAGCTGAAACGAAGATAGCCCCAGGTCGAGCAGGACACCATCGAGCGGCGCCAATCCCGAGTCCTGGGCAACCTCGGCCAGCCGCGCGAAGTTCGCCTGCACCAGCCTGAGACGATCCCCCAGGCCGCGTTCCTTCGACAGCCGCTCCCCACGCGCGATTGCCTCTGGGTCCGCGTCGAGCGCGAGCACGATGCCATCCGGCGCGCTCGCTTCGAGGATCGCCAGCGTGTGGCTCCCACCGCCGAACGTCCCATCGAGGTAGCGGCCGCCCGGCCGGGGACGCAACGCCTCGACGGCCTCCCGCAACAGAACCGGCCGATGCGTCACCGCCTCGGCCGCGTCAGTCTCCGTACTAGTGGTGGTCGGGTGATCTAGATGAGTGTGGCCAATCGCTGCGCGATCTCGACGCCGCCCTCGTCGATCGCCGCTTGCTGCTCTTCCCATCGCGCCGGGCTCCAGATCTCGATCGAGGAATGCACGCCAACGACGTAGACCTCGCGCTCGAGCCCAGCGTACTGCCGCAGCTCCGGCGGCACCAAGATCCGTCCCTGGCCATCCAGCTCCAGGTTGACCGCTTCGGCGAACACCATCCGCCGGAACGCGCGCGCGTCTGGGTCGGTGATCGGCAGCGCGTTGACCTTCTCGGCGAGCGGGATCCATGTCGACATGGGATAGAGCGCCAGGCACCGGTCGATGCCCCGTGTCAGGACAACGCCTTCCGTCAGCGCCTCACGGAAGCGCGCTGGGATCGCGAGTCGGCCCTTAGCGTCGAGTGTGTGGGCATATCGCCCGAGAAACATCCGATCCGGCACCCTGCGGGGTGGCACGGGGAGGCGACTATCGCGTGGGCGAGAGCTGGGATGTTATCCACAGGGGACGCCACTTATCCCCACTTCTCCCCACCGTTATCCACAGCATACGTCCTTTGGCCCCTCCTGTCCACCCCCCGAGCGTCTACCTCATCCCCGCATACGTACGATCCATTTACCCGCAAACCCATCTTGAATAAGAACAATAGTTCTGATACTATGACAGCGCGTCAACGACGCGGCGACAAAGGAGGAAACAGTGTTTCTTGGTTGGTATGATCCTGACAAGAAGCGCCCGGCCCGCGAGAAGCTGCGCGATGCGATCGAGCGCTACATCGAAAAGTTCGGCTCTGAGCCCGCTACCTGCCTAACCAGCGAGGCTGACGCCGCCGAGCTTGCCGCCGACAAGAAGGCCCCTGACCTTCCTGTCAAAGCCGTCGCGTTCATCCCCCGCCACACCTTCTACGTCGGTGTGGAGGACGAGCCCGCCGCCGAGCTCGAAGCGGCCTGACTGTCCTAACTCAGCCCGCGTTTACGACTGGCCCCCGCCATCCGGCGCCGGGGCCAGTTTCGTCTCCCACCTTCAGCCTGCAAAGCCCGGCCCTGCCTCCGACCTACTTGATCTGCTCTTGAAACGAATCTGGCACATCCACGACCGAGCGTAGGTCACGGCAGACATGCCCCTCCCCGCACCCTCTGAGCGGAACAGGGAGGTCACCCGCGGGCGCCGGTCCAGTTCCTCCCCGTCGCCCGGCAGCCCATCGTGAAAGGAGACCTGCGATGAAACGGCAGGTTGCAACCATCCTCGCGGTGCTGCTGACGCTGCTACTGGTGCCCGTGACCGCCCTCGCGGCGGAGACGACGAGCGACGATGGTGTCATCGTCAAGATCGGGGGCACGGCAACCGTCGGCCCGAACGAGCGAGTCGACTCGGTGATCGTCATTGACGGCGATGCCATCGTCGACGGCGTTGTCACCAGCACCCTCTGGGTGATTGATGGGACGGCGACCGTCAACGGCCGCGTCAATGACGACGTCATGGTCATCAGCGGAACGCTCGACCTGGCCTCGACCGCGAGGGTCAACAACGTCACCCTCATCCGTAGCGAGCTCAACCGCGCTCCCGGCGCCACCATCACCGGCGAGCTCAATGAGCACTCCGCACTCGTCAACTTCGGCTGGGGCGAATCGCTCTTCTCCGCCGCCGCCTGGCTCGGCACGACCATCTCCCTCGTGCTGATCGGCCTCGTCTTCGCGGCGGTCGCCGGCGCGCAAGTCATGAGCGCCGGGACGTTGCTGACCGGGAAGCCTGGCCCCACCGCCGTGATGGCAATCCTGCTCGGGATCGGCCTCCCAATCCTGGCCGTCGCCGCGGCGCTGACGATCATCGGCATCCCGCTCGCGATCCTCATCGCCTTCGCCATCCCGGCGCTCTGGTTCATCGGCTACGTCGTCGTTGGCACGCGGATCGGCGTTGCGATCGCTCGCGCCTTCAATGCGTCCTACCAACCCGAGCGCCCCTACCTGGCAGCCACCATTGGCATCGTCGCCCTGCAGGTCGTCGGCACCGTGCCGTTTGTCGGCGGCGCGGTCGTCGGCCTAGCCGGCATGGCCGGTGCGGGCGCGCTGGCCTACCTCGCGTACCAAGCTTGGCGTAAGGGCGGCGCGCCACAAGCCACCGTCCGCCACGAGCCGCTGCCCGCGGCGTAGCAACACCCTCGCCCGGCGCTTCCGCCGTCAGGGAGCGCCGGGTCATCCCGTCGCTCGACCGAGGCATGAAGAGGAAAGGAACGAGCGATGTTGACCGATCAACCGCGCACCAGAGAAGCGCTCGCCACCCGAGTCACCCCAACGTCTCATTGGTTCACGACGCGGCGTCTGCTCGCCGCGCTCTGGCGCGACCGCTGGGCTTGCGCCGCCATTACGGTCGGCATCGCCGCCCTCGCCGGCCTCCTGGTCGCCAACGCCATGCCGCGCGGCCCGGTGACCACCAACGAAGGGCTCGGCTTGATGGCAGGCGGCCTCATCGTCGGCATCATCGCCGGCTTCATGGTGCGCTCGCGCTGGGCGATGCTGCTGGCACCCGTTGCCCTGACCGTGACCTACGAGCTCGAGCGGCGCGGCACCGACGGCCCGACTGTTGATGCTGTCCGCCTCGACTCGACCTACGGCATCGTCGCGTTCATCCTCGGCCGCGGCCTGACAGCCATCCTCGCCTTCGTGCCGCTCCTGCTCGGCGTCACCTACGGCATGGCCCTGGCGCGGCGGCTCGAGAGGAACTCCGAATATCCCGCGCCGCGACGGCTCGGCCATTACGTCCGCCGGGCAATCTCAGGCCTGACGACGACTGTCGTGGTCGCGCTCGCCATCCTCATCGCCTGGCCCGCGAGCGCGCCGCCCGTCCGCGACGCCAACGGCAACACGATTCCCGGCAGCATCGCGGAGCTGACCACCGTCAAGCTCGGCGGCCACGACCAGTGGATCGAGATCCGCGCCGCCAACCCGAACAACCCGGTTCTCCTCTGGCTCTCCGGAGGCCCCGGTCAAAGCGACCTCGCCTTCACCCGCATCTTCTTCGCGAATCTCACCCAAGACTTCGTCGTCGTGGACTGGGACCAGCGCGGCACGGGCAAGTCGTATCCGGCGCTCGATCCGACCTCGACCCTGACGGTCGAGCAGATGGTCGCCGATACGATCGCCCTGACCGACTACCTCCGCGAACGCTTTGATGAGGAGAAGATCTATCTCGCCGGCGAGTCCTGGGGCACTATCCTCGGCATCCTCGCCATCCAGCAACGCCCGGATCTCTACTACGCATTCATCGGCTCCGGGCAAATGGTCAGCCCACTCGAAACCGACCGCCGAATCTACCGCGATCTCCTGACGTACGCCGCCGAGCACGGCGACGACAGCCTCGCCAAGCGGCTACGCGAATTCGGAGAGCCGCCGTACGACGACGTCTTCAAGCGGGCGTACATCATGCAGCAATACGAGAAGATTGAAACCGACTACGACCCGCCCGAGGAGTACATCGAGCTCGGGGAATCCTCCGGGATCGGACCGTGGGGCGTGCTCGCGAGCGAGTACACCTTCCTCGAGCGCACTAGCGTCCTGCGCGGCGCGCTCGACATGAACGCCGTCCTCTACCCGCAACTCCAGCGAGACGGCGGGATTGATTTCCGTCGCGACGTCCCGCGGCTGGACGTGCCGATCTACCTCCTCCAAGGCCGCCACGAGCTGAAGGCCCGTGACGACCTCGCTCGGGAGTGGTTGGCGCAAGTGGAAGCGCCGCGCAAGGAGCTCTTCACGATCGAGAACGCCGGGCACTCGGCCGCCTTCGAGGGCTTCCGTGAATTCCACCGGATCATGACCGAGATCGTCGTCCCGGAGACGTACCCGGCCACGGCGTGAGCTCCGCTCATCAACCGCGCCAATTCCCTATCCCCTCCCTCCCTAAGAAATGGCGGGGGGGCCGCGGCCCGGGGGGCGCCCCCCCCCCCCCGCCGGGGGCCCTCGTCCCCCCCCCGCCGGTCGGCGGGCAACGGCAGCGGGTCCGCCGCCGCCACCACCCCGGCCGCGCGGCTCGCCAGCTCCTCCGCCTCCTCGGCGGGCAGCGGCAGCGCGGCCCCGGGGGG
>Ga0181858_1000018_pt1 | contig 51293 bp, 39 predicted proteins | sample NewIslPassag4_SG_FD_130749 | JGI IMG/M metagenome (GOLD analysis project Ga0181858, IMG submission 130749) | Feedstock adapted compost microbial communities from Newby Island compost facility, Milpitas, CA, USA - Passage 4_SG | ecosystem: Engineered > Solid waste > Feedstock > Composting ...
CAACATACGGATCACTTCACGTCGTGTTTTCATGGACATTTTCAAAACACTTCCCTTCGGTAACATTTCGACGTGAGTGATCCGATCCCCCTTCGGTAACATTTTACCTGAGTGATTGCGTCCCCTTGACCCGGATGGACGAAATGCGTATAATCTTAGAGTGCCCTGAATTCACGGAAGAAATGACGGGCATGGAAACGACATGCGGACGTGGCTCAGCGGTAGAGCATCGCCTTGCCAAGGCGAGGGTCGCGGGTTCGATTCCCGTCGTCCGCTCCATTACGCGTGCCCATAGCTCAGCCGGATAGAGCGTTTGACTACGAATCAAAAGGTCGGGAGTTCGAATCTCTCTGGGCACGCCACCTTCTTTTCCATCGGGACGTAGCTCAGCTTGGTAGAGCACCTGGTTTGGGACCAGGGGGTCGCATGTTCGAATCGTGTCGTCCCGACCATTTTTTTGTTTTTTGGAAATGTTGCATATGAACTGCCGACAACCTCCGTCACGGAGGTTTTTTATCCGATTCGCAGCCACTGCAGGCGGGCTTCGCCCGTCAGGCGAATCCACAGGCTGCAACGACCCTCCGGCAATGTGAGCGCGCCGCGGCAGGTCATCCATTCCTGCCGGCCGCCGGCGGGAATGAGGCAGCTTCCGGCGGCGGCGCCGTCCGGACCGCCCGTCCGGACTTCGGCCACGGCGCCTTGTGCGCTCCAGGCGCGAAGCTCGAAGAAGGTGACGCCGGCCGGAACGGACACATCGTCGAAGCGGATCCATCCGCCGTCCGCAACGGCAGCGCTGTCGCCGCCCTCCGAGCATTCGTCCATGAACACGCCGCAATAATCGTCATAATGGACCGCCCGCGTCACCTTCCGCAAATCGCGGGGAGGCACAACCTCGCCGTCAACCTCCAGCACGCCTTCCAGCCGAAGGTCGACCGACGAAGCGCCGACCATGACGCGGCAGACACTGCGTTCCAGGCACCAGCGGGAGCGCGTCACGTCCCAGAAGCGCAGCTCGTCCGCGGACAGTTCGAGCTCTACCCGCTTCGATTCGCCCGGCGCCAGGGCGATCCTCGTGAATCCGGCAAGCTGGCAGAGCGGCCGGCGGACGCGGGAACCCTCGATGCGGACATAAAGCTGCGGCACTTCCTCTCCGTGCGCCTCCGACACGTTCGTCACCGTGAACCCGACCGTGACGGATCCGCCTTCCGCGATCCGGTTCGCACTCAGTGCCAGATCCGCATATGCAAAACGCGAATACGACAGTCCGTATCCGAACGGATAGAGCGGTTCGCCGTCGAAGTAGAGATACGTCCGCTTGCCCTTGATGATGTCGTAGTCCATGATATCCGGCAACTGGTCGGCCGAACGGTACCAGGTCATGCCCAGACGGCCCGCCGGGTTGAACCGCCCGAACAGCGTGCCGGCGACCGCGCGTCCGAGCTCCTGGCCGGCGTGGGCGAAGTAGAGAATGGCGGGCGCAAGCTCCGCGATCCGGCCCAGAGCGAACGGGTAGCTGCCGATCACGACGACGACGGTGTTCGGGTTCGCGGCCAGCGTCTCAAGGATCAGCCGCTCCTGCGGCTCGGGCAGCTTGAGATCGGGCCGGTCGATCGTCTCCTTGCCGTTGATGAGCGGATGATTGCCGACGAAGACGACCGCCGCATCGGCCTGCCGCGCCGCGTCGGCCGCTTCGGCCAGGCCGTTCGCCGCAATTTCCACGGCAAACCGCTCGCCTGCCGCAGGCTCAACCGATCCCCGCACTTCGGCCGCGCCGGCCACGTTGACCACATTCGCCGTCTCCCCGGCGTCCCCGGCGCCGACGATCAGCCGGCCATCCGGATCGATCCGCACCGGCTGCCCGTTCCACGTCCGGATCGACACGGCGCTGTCATCCGACCGCTCCACCTGGAAGACTTCCTTCGTGAACCAACCCCAGATCTCATCCGCCGACGCGAGCACGCGACGGTCGTCCGTCGTCAGGAACTTGCCGGTGCGCATTGCCCGAAGCGTCGTGCTGCCCCAACCCCAGTCGGTCAGTTCAAAATGATCCGCCTCTTCCGGACGTTCGGCGTCCGCGACCAGCGGCGCATCCGGGTTAACCGCGATCCGCACGTAACGGCCTGTCGAATACGACTTCAGCCGCACCAGGGAAGAACCTTTCGCATGAACGACCCGGTCCTCGGCACCCGCAGCCTCCGCCGGTCCGTGCGGCTTGACGAAGCCCGACAGCGCTTCGGCGATGCCGGCCAGCGGTGTCACCGCGTAGGGGAGGGAGCCGCTGTACCAGTCCCGGTAAACGACGTCCGCCAAGGGTCCGATGACCGCCAGCTTGCGCGCGCTATCCGGGGAAAGCGGCAGCAAGCCGTCATTCTTGAGCAGCACGACGCTCTTGCGCGCCGCCTCCAGAGACAACGCCTGAGCCTCGGGCCGCATCATGTGCGGTTCGCCGATCACGGCGTACGGGTTCCGCTCGTCCGGATCGAACTCGCCGAGCCGGAAACGGATGCGGAACGTGTTGCGCAGCGCGACGTCAAGGTCGTTTTCGGTGAGCAGCCCATCCTCCAGCGCCTCGCGGATCGCCTGCTTCACGACCTGCGCGTCGTCCGTGATGCTGTCGATGCCCGCGCGGATCGAAGCGGCCACCGCCGCCGGAAGCGACGTCATGTACCCGTGATCGCGCACCGTGCCGGTCACGTCGAATGCGTCGCTGACGACGAAGCCGTTCATGCCCCATTCGCGCTTGACGACGTCCGCAATCAACGTCAGGAGATTGGCGGGCACGCCGTTCACCGCGTTGTACGCCGTCATCATCGACAGCGCGCCGCCTTCGCGGAACGCCTTTTCGAATACTTTCAAATAATATTCCCGCAGATTGCGCGGGTCGAGGCTGACCGACCGGTCGCCGCGGCCGGCCTCGTTGTTGTTGCCGAGGAAATGCTTCAGCGTCGCGACCGCCTTCAGATAGAACGGATGATCGCCCTGGATGCCCCGGATGAGCGCCGAAGCGAGCGTTCCGGCCAGATAAGGATCCTCGCCGTATGCCTCCTCCGTGCGTCCCCAGCGCGGGTCGCGCTCGAGATCGACGGTCGGCGCCCACAGCGTAAGCCCGTTGACCGCCGGATTGCGGCGGTGCCAGACGCGCGCCTCGTCGCCGATGACGCCGCCGACGCGGTGCAGCAGACTGGCGTCCCAGGTGCAGGCGAGCCCCTGCGGCTGCGGAAACGTCGTCGATTCGCCCAGCCAGGCGACGCCGTGCGCCGCTTCGGTGCCGTGCTTGTACGGCGCGATGCCAAGTCGCGGCACCCCGTCCTGGTACTGGGGCATGAGGCCGATTTTCTCCTCGAGCGTCAATCTCGCGATCAGATCGTTTACCCGCGTCTCAAGCGGAAGATCCGGATTGCGGAACGGATACGGGCTGTGTTCGGTCATGCGGTGAGCTCCTTTCGAAGGCGGGCACAAGACCCGGAATGTATGCGCTGTCACAATCATCGGGATTGTAGCATGCGGTAACCGGCCGGACAACCGGCACAATCCGCACAAAAATCCGGCCAAAATCCGGCGTGCTAGTGCAGCTTCCGGAACTGTTCCGGCGTCATGCCGACGTGGCGGCGGAACGTTGCGATGAAATGGCTCGCGTCGCGGAAGCCGACCCGCCGCGCGACTTCCCGCACGGTGAGCGGGGAGGAGCCGGTCAGCATCTCCTTCGCCCTGCGCAGCCTGAGCTGAAGGAAATAGGCGTAGGGCGGCTGGCCGAACGTTTCGCGGAACAGCCCGTTCACCCGGCGGTGCGACAGCCGGAGTACGGACGCGATTTGCTCCATGCCCGCGGACGGGTCGGCGATATGGTTCTCCATCCACTCGATGACCGTTCGCAATTGTTCGAGCCGATCGTCACCGGTCTTCCGCCCGGGCTGCGTGCTGCCGTAACGGGTCAGGGTGAGCAGAAACTGGTACGCCGCCGACGAAGCCTCGATCCCGAACACGTCGCCGCCCCGCTCCAGCCGATCCACCATGTCCCCGATCAGATGATCCAGCCCGATGTCGTCCGGCCACTGCAGGTAGGTTGATTGAAGCAAGCCCGCGGAGGCGAGGATGCTGTCCGCCGCCGGCCCGCCGAATGTGAGATACGCCGTTTCCCAGACATCCGCGTCGGCCTCGTAGGCGTGGGCAACGCCGGGGTAGAGCAGGAAGCCCGTGCCCGCCGGCAGCGCATACGTCCGGCCCTCCACCCTGATCCGGCCGCTGCCGGACAGCGTCTGCAGCCAATGGTAGCAGGGGTAGCCGTCCGGCCGGATGATCCGCTCCTGGTCCGGGTTGATCCCGACGCTCTCGACGGCGAGCGGCAGCCGTCCGAGCTGACCGAACGGCATCACGATTCGCCGGTGCACCTTCACGGAGCCACACCTTCTTCCGATTTCCGTTTTTTTATATTCCGAGTCCATAATATTATATTTATCGTGATTTTACTAGCGTTTACAATGTAATCAAATCTTATATCCCTTAGATCTGGAGGATTCCGAGGCATGCTGAGCGACAAGCTCCCGAAAATCTGGTACGGCGGCGACTACAATCCGGAGCAGTGGGACGACCCGCAAATCTGGAATGAAGATATCCGCATGTTCAAGCTCGCGGGCATCGACGTCGCGACCCTGAACGTCTTCTCCTGGGCGATGATCCAGCCGGACGAGACGACGTACAACTTCGAATTTCTGGACGCCGCGATCAACCGGCTGTACGAGAACGGCATCTACATATGCCTTGCGACGGGCACGGGCGCGCATCCCGCGTGGATGGCGAGGAAATATCCGGACGTGCTCCGCGTCGACTACCAGGGCCGCAAGCGCAAGTTCGGCGGCCGCCACAACTCGTGCCCGAACAGCCCGACCTATCGCAAATTTTCCGCGCTGCTTGCGGAGAGGCTGGCCGAACGGTACAAGGATTACCCGGCCGTCGTCGCATGGCACGTGTCGAACGAATACGGCGGCTATTGCTACTGCGAGCGGTGCGAGGCCGCGTTCCGCGAGTGGCTGAAGAAGCGCTACGGCACCCTCGAGAACGTGAACCAGGCGTGGAACCCCCGCTTCTGGGGCCACACGTTCTACGACTGGGACGAGATTGTCGCGCCGAACGAACTGAGCGAGGAGTGGGACGGCAACCGGACGAACTTCCAGGGCATCTCGCTCGACTACCGCAGGTTCCAGTCCGACAGTCTGCTCGAATGCTACAAGCTGGAATATGACGCGATCAAAAAACATACCCCGCACATCCCCGTCACGACGAACCTGATGGGCGCCTATCCCGAACTCGACTACTTCGCCTGGGCGAAGCATATGGACGTCGTGTCGTGGGACAACTACCCGTCGATCGACACGCCGGTCAGCCTCACGGCGATGACGCACGACCTGATGCGCGGGCTGAAGAGCGGCTTGCCATTCATGCTGATGGAGCAGACGCCGAGCCAGCAGAACTGGCAGCCGTACAACTCGCTGAAGCGGCCGGGCGTCATGCGGCTCTGGAGCTGGCAGGCCGTCGCGCGCGGGGCGGACACGGTCATGTTCTTCCAGCTGCGCCGCTCCGTCGGGGCCTGCGAGAAGTTCCACGGCGCCGTCATCGAGCACGCCGGCCACGAGCATACGCGCGTGTTCCGCGAGGTGGCGGAGCTCGGCGAAGAACTCCGGCGGCTCGGCGACCGCGTTATCGACGCCCGGGTCGAGGCGAAAGTGGCGATCCTCTACGACTGGGAGAACCGCTGGGCGGTCAGCCTGTCGAGCGGCCCGTCGATCGCGCTCGATTATCTGAAGGAAGTGCACAAATACTACGACGCGCTGTTCCGCCGGAACATCCAGGTCGACATGATCGGCGTGGACGAACCGCTCGACAAGTACGATATCGTCATCGCGCCGGTGCTGTACATGGTCAAGCCGGGATATGCGGCGAAGCTGGAGGCGTTCGTCGGGCGGGGCGGCACGTTCGTCACGACGTTCTTCAGCGGCATCGTTGACGAGCGCGACATCGTGCGGATCGGCGGCTATCCGGGCGAGCTGCGTCGCCTGCTCGGCATCTGGGCGGAGGAGATCGACGCGCTGCCGCCGGACCGGAAGAACCGGATCGTCATGACGAAGCCGTTCGGGGACCTTGCGGGCGAGTACGCATGCGGTCTGCTCTGCGACCTGATCCATCTCGAGGGCGCCGAGGCGATCGCGGTCTACGGCGACGACTTCTACGCCGGCATGCCGGTCGTGACGGTGAACCGGTTCGGCGCCGGCCAGGCGTGGTACGTCGCGTCCAGCCCGGAAGCGGCGTTCCTCGAAGGGTTCCTCGGCCGGCTGTGCGCGGACCGAAACATCCGGCCGCTCGTGGCCCGGGCGCCGGAGGGCGTGGAATGCTCGCGGCGGGGGAAGGACGGCCGCGGCGTGCTGTTCCTGCTCAACCACAACGCCGACGCGAGGGAAGGGGATCTGTGGGAGGGCCGATACACGGACCTTTTGACCGGCGAGGCGGTGGAAGGGCGGACGGTCTTGCCCGGCCGGGGCGTGCGGCTGCTCGCGGAGGCGTGAGCAGGGCCGGACGGCCGTCCGCCATGAACGCGATGGGGGTGGACGCCCCGTGTTGCAATCCGCGCTTCAATTCGTGAACAATCTGCGGCTCCGGACGAAGCTGGCGCTGTCGTTCTTCTTCGTCGTCTTCATTCCCGTCATGGCGGTCGGGCTGCTGCTCACCGGCCAGCTCCGGGACATGGCGCTCGACAACGCCGTCGAGCAGACGGTCGCGAACGTCGAACGCGTCAAGCAGCGCACGATGGAGATCATCAACGTGGCGAACGACATCGCCTACCGGCTCGCGAACGACGACCGGCTGGAGACGGTCGCGAACCGGCGATACCGCTCGACCTGGGAGGTCGTCTCGGCCTACCGGTCCTATCCGGACTTCGAGCAGTACGTCAACCTGTACAACGAGATCTCGAACATCCGGTTCTACATGGACAACCCGACGATGCTGAACAACTGGGAATTCATGCAGCCGGACGAAGAGATCCGGAACGCCTGGTGGTACCGCCGGGCGCTGGAAAGCTACAGCGGCGCCGTCAGCTGGTATTACCTCGAGGACGAACGGGACCGCCGCCATTACCTGAGCCTCGTGCGCAAAGTCTATTTCCCGACCGCGAGGACGAGCGGCGTGCTGGTCGTCAACGTGAACATGGACACGCTGGGCACGATCGTCGCCCAGGAAGCGTTCGATACGATGATCGTGGACGACAGCGGCACGATCGTGTCGGCGAACCGTCCCGACCGGGTCGGAAAGACGCTCGCCGGCATCGATTTCGATCCGGAGCTGGCGGAGGCGAGGCAGGGCATGTTCGAGCAGATGATCGACGGGGAGGCGCACCGCGTCCTCATCGAGCCGCTGGCGCCGAGCGGGAGCGTGAACGGGCTTCGCATCGTCACGATTTTCGCGGTGGAAGATATTACGGCCGACGTCGACCGGATCCAGCTGACGGCGCTCGTCGTCATCCTGGCCGCTCTGGCCGTCGGGGTCATGCTGACCTACGCCTTCTCCGGCATGCTCACCCGCCGGATGAGCCGGCTCAGCAAGCACATCACGAAGGTGGCGACGGGCAACCTCTCCACTGTCATGGAGATCGACGGCCAGGACGAGATCGGCCAGCTTGCCCGCCAGTTCAACTCGATGGTCGCGAGCATCCACGCGCTCGTGAACGAAGTGCGGGAGTCGAACCGGCAGAAGCACCAGCTCGAGATGAAGCAGAACGAGATCCGGCTCAAGATGCTGGCAAGCCAGATCAACCCGCACTTCCTGTTCAACGCTCTCGAGTCGATCCGCATGAAGGCGCACCTGAAGGGCGAGAAGGAAATCGCCCAGACCGTCCGGCTTCTCGGCAAGCTGATGCGCAGGAACCTCGAGATCAGCCGGCGGCTCGCGCGGCTGGAAGACGAGATCGACATCGTCCGGTGCTATCTCGACATCCAGCGGTTCCGCTACGAAGAGCGGCTGAATTACGAGCTGTTGATCGAACCCGGTATGGAGCAAATTCCCGTGCCGCCGCTTATCATCCAGCCGATCGTAGAGAACGCGGTCGTCCACGGCATCGAGGGCAAGGAGGAGGGCGGCACCGTCACCGTCCGGATCGTCCGCGAAGGGGACGACGCGCTGGTCGAAGTCGCCGACGACGGCGTCGGCATGGAAGAAGACCGGCTGGCCGCGCTCATCGCGTCGCTCGACGAGCAGGAAGGGGAGGAGCAGCGCCGGATCGGCCTGCGCAACGTCCATCAACGTCTGATCCTGATGTACGGCCCGGCAAGCGGACTGAGCATCGAGAGCGCATCCGGCTCCGGCACGCGCGTCTCGTTCCGGTTGCCGGCTGGAGGTGAACGGACGCATGTATAAAGTGCTGGTGGTGGATGACGAACCGACCATCCGCGAAGGACTCCGCACCCTCGTCGACTGGGAAGCCCTCGGCTACCGGGTCGTCGACACGGGCGTGAACGGCCGGGACGCGCTGCTCAAATACGAGCGGCACCGGCCGGATCTGATCATCATCGACATCAAGATGCCGGGCATCGGCGGTCTGGAGGCGATCGAGCGGCTGCGGAGCCGCGACAAGCATCTCCATATGCTCATCCTGAGCGGTTACGCGGAGTTCGATTACGCCCGCCGCGCGATGGCGCACCGGATTGACGGGTACATGCTGAAGCCGGTCGACGAGGACGAGCTGATCGACTATCTGCGGCGGCTGAAGCTGACGCTCGACCGGGAAGCCGCCGAGCGGGAGCGGGCCGCCGGCTGGACGCCCGAGATGGTCGTCCGTTCGCTGCTCTCGGGCACGCCGCCGGCGGCGCTCGCGGAACCGGCGTCGTACGCCGGCCTTGACGGCTGTTCCTGGGAGGCCGTGGTGATCCGTCCCCGCTGCAGGCAGCCTGACGCCGACATGCTGGAGGAGGGCGGACGGCGGCTCGCAAGCGCCCTCTCGTCGGCGGACCGGATCTGCTACACGGCGGAAGGCGATCTCGGGCTGCTCGTCGCCGGCGGCCTCGCGGGCGGAGCGCAGCGGGATGCGCTGCTCAGGGCGATCGGAGACGCGCTGGCCGGACCGGAAACGGAATTCATCGCGGCGTCCGGCGGTCCCGTGGACAACTGGACCGATATTCCGCAGAGCCATGCCCGGGCGGCGGAGGCGTTGCGCCGGTCCTTCTTCCTCGAGCCGGGACGCATTCATCCGGCGGACGCCGTCCTGCGGGAATCCGTCGCCGGTCAGACCGCAGAGCCGCCGGATCTGTCCGATCTCGCCGACCGGCTGGCGATCGCCGTCGACGTGGCCAACGAGCGGACCATCGGCGAATGGATCCGGGAGGCGGGATCGCGGCTGCTTGCGTCCGGCGCGGACGAGGAGGCGGTCAAGGCGTCGTGCGGCCAGCTCGTCACGGCGGTCGCCGCGCGCCTGGAGGCGCGTCGGCCGGGCACGGTCGACGGGCTCATGCAGCTCGGCCTGGTCGAACTGTACAAGGCGGGCCATTTCACGCAACTCTTGAAGCGGATGAACGAGCTGATGACCGCCTTCGCGCGGCAGTCGGAACAGGGCGGAACCGAGACGCAGGTGAAGAAGATGATCGACATCATCCACCGCCACTACGACCGGAGCCTGAAGCTCGAGACGATCGCCGGGCTGCTGGGCTACAGCAGCGCCTACCTCGGCAAGCTGTTCAAGCACAAGACCGGCGAGAACTTCAACACCTACCTCGACAAGGTGCGGATCGAGGAGGCGAAGAAGCTGCTTGCCCGGGGCATGAAGGTGTATGAAGTCGCGGAGCGGGTGGGCTACGCGAACGTCGATTATTTTCACGGGAAATTCCGCAAATACGTCGGCATGTCGCCCGCCGCTTACCGGAAACGGGCGGGAGAATGCTGAACGCGCATCGGGCCGCTTGCGGCGCCTCTTTCGGGCGTCGGGGCGGCCCGTCTGATTTTCGCATGAAATTCGGTTCAATCTGTCGGGTATTGCGGTGTAAGCGATTCCGCTAGAATGAGGGATGTCCGGAACGGGAGGGTTCGCATGGAAGCGGCAACAACGAAGGAACGAAAGACGGAGACGAGGTACGGGCGAACCGGGCGATTTTTCCGCAAGGCGCTCCAGAACCGGTGGCTGTACGCGATGTCGCTGCCGTTCGTGGTCTGGGTGTTCGTGTTCAGCTATCTCCCGCTCTGGGGATGGATGATGGCGTTTCAGCGCTACCGGCCCGGCCGTCCTTTCTCGGAACAGGAATGGGTCGGACTGGAGCACTTCAGGGCGCTCTTCCAGGATGACCTGTTCTATCAGGCGCTGCGCAACACGCTGGCGATGAGTCTGATGGGACTCGTGGCGGGGTTCGTCGTGCCGATCTTCTTCGCGCTCATGCTGAACGAAGTGCGCCAGATGCTGTTCAAGCGTTTCGTGCAGACGGTATCCTATCTGCCGCACTTCGTCTCGTGGGTCGTCGTCGCCGGCATCGTCACGAAGATGCTGTCCACGGAGGGCGGCCCGGTGAACGATCTGCTCCTGTGGCTCGGCGTCATCGATCAGCCGTACCAGTTCATGGCGAAGGGCAAGCTGTTCTGGATCATCGTCACGCTGGCCGACGTCTGGAAGGAGACCGGCTGGAACGCGATCATCTACCTCGCGGCGATCGCGGGGATCGGCCCCGAGCTGTACGAGGCCGCGCGGGTCGACGGCGCAAGCCGCCTCCAGCAGATGTGGCACATCACGCTGCCCGGCATCCGCACGACGATCGTCATCCTGCTCATCATGTCGATCGGCCACCTGATCAGCATCGGGTTCGAGAAGCAGTTCCTGCTCGGGAACAACCTCGTGCGCGAATACTCGCAGGTGCTCGACCTGTACGCGCTGAACTACGGCCTCGGCATGGGACGGTTCTCGTTCGGCACGGCGATCAACATTTTCAACTCGGTTGTCAGCGTCATCCTGCTGTTTGCCGCGAACGGCATTTTCAAGCGCGTGACCCGGGAAAGCATCATGTAGGGAGGAACGCGCATGGGAAGCAGGGGTTTTGCAAAATCATCCTTGTCGGACCGGCTGTTCGACGCGGTCGTGTATCTGTACGCGGCGTTCGTCCTGGTCATCACGCTGTATCCGTTCCTGCATGTCGCGGCGATCTCGCTCAACGATTCCATCGATACCGTGCGCGGCGGGATCACGATCTATCCGCGGAAGTTCACGCTGAAGAACTACGAAGTGATCTTCTCTTACCAGCATCTGGGGACGGGCTTTCGCAACTCCGCGCTCCGCACGCTGATCGGCACGGCGCTCGGCGTCATCAGCTCGTCGATGATCGCCTATACGCTGAGCCGGAAGGATTTCCAGGGACGGCGGTTCGTCTCCGTCTTCCTGGCGCTCACGATGTATGTCTCGGGCGGTCTCATTCCGTTCTTTCTGCTGATCCGCGAGCTGAACATGATGAACACGTTCGCCGTCTACATCCTGCCGGGCATTGTCAGCGCCTTCAATGTGTTCGTCGTCCGCTCGTTCATCGACGGGCTGCCGTACGCGCTGCAGGAATCGGCCAAGATCGACGGCGCGAATGACTTCACGATCTACTGGCGCATCATCCTGCCGCTCACGAAGCCGGCGCTCGCGACGATCGCGCTGTTCGTCGCGGTGGGGCACTGGAATTCCTGGTTCGACACGTACCTGTTCAATTCGCAGGCCGAACATTTGACGACGCTGCAGTACGAGCTCATGAAAGTGTTGCAGAGCACGCAATCGAACGTCGACTACCGGGCGCGCAACATGACCGAGGTGATGGCGCAGATTTCGCCGGAATCGGTCAAGATGGCGATCACGATGGTCGTCACGCTGCCGATCCTGTTCGTCTATCCGTTCCTGCAGCGGTATTTCGTGAAGGGCATGACGCTCGGCGCGGTCAAGAGCTGAACGTCCGCCCGTCCGGGGAATGGTTGGCGCTTGCTACTGTCCGAATGCCGGTATTGGCGGGCTCTGCCCGATCACCAATACATCATGACTCCGATTACGCATGGGAGGGGTATCAGACAGCATGTACCGAAAGAAAAAATGGTGGGTCCTGATGCTCGCCGTCGTCATGCTGGCCGGGCTGATCGCGGGCTGCGGCGGCAAGAAGAACGACGGCGGAGGGAGCGGAGGCGGCAACGCCGGCGGCGGAACGTCGACGTCCGCAGGCAGCGGAAGCGGCTCCGGCTCCGGCGATTCCGGAGGCGGGGAACTCGAGCCGATCACCTTCCCGTTCTACGGCGCGGACCCGAACCCGAACTGGCAGAACATGCAGGACGCCGTCGGCCGGGCGATCACGGCGGCCACGGGCGTGACGCTCGACGCGGAGTTCGAGGTCGGCGATCCGCAGCAGAAGATCTCGCTGATCGCGGCGTCGGGCAAGTATCCGCACCTGATCAGCCCGAAGGGCGATCTCGGCAAGCTGGTCGAAGCCGGCGCCATGCTCGACCTGACGGACCTGATCGAGCAGCACGCGCCGAACATCAAGAAGCTGTTCGGCGACCAGATCAAGCGGCTGCGTTACAGCGAAGACGATCCGTCGATCTACGTCATTCCGACGTACGCGGAAGTCGGACAGACTTACTTCGACGCGGGCGGCGGCTTCCAGCTGCAGCACCGGGTCGTGAAAGAGCTCGGATTCCCTCGCATCCGGACGGTGAAGGACTTCGAGAACGCGATCCGCGAGTATCTGAAGAAGCATCCGACCGACGAGAACGGCAACAAGAACATCGGGCTGACGCTGAACGCGGACGACTGGCGCATGTACATTTCGGTCACGAACCCGGCGTTCTACACGACGGGCGGCCCGGACGACGGGGAGTATCACATTAATATCGACACGTATGAAGTCACGTACCATTTCCGCCGGCCGATCGAGAAGGAATATTTCCGCTGGCTGAACCACATGAACGCGGAAGGGCTGCTCGATCCGGAAAGCTTCGTGCAGAAGTACGACCAGTATCTGGCGAAAATCGCGTCCGGCCGCGTGCTCGGCCTGATCGACCAGCGCTGGGACTTCCAGGAAGGCGAGAACGCGCTCAAGGCGGAAGGCAAGTTCGAATACGGCTACGGCCACTATCCGGTTACGCTGACGGAGGAATTCAAGGAGACGTCGTTCTGGCCGGTCGGCTTCAGCCCGGGATGGGGCGTCGGCATCACGGTCGACTGCCCGGATCCGGTCCGCGCGATCAAGTTCCTCGACTTCCTCGCTTCCGAGGAAGGCCAGATCCTCGACAACTGGGGCATCGAAGGCGAGCATTACGTCTACGAGAACGGCAAGCGCGTCATTCCGGAAGCGATCACGGAGCGCAAGAAAACCGACCCGACGGGCTTCCAGCGCGAATCGGGCATCGGCCTTTACCACAACCTGGGCGCCCACTACGGCGACGGCGTGCTCGACTCGACGGGCAACTACTACACGACCAACTTCCCGGAACAGATCGTCGCGACCTACAACGACGCCGAGAAGGAAGTGCTGGCCGCTTACGGCGCGACGACGTGGAAGGATCTGTTCCCGAGCGAGAACGAGTTCCCGGTCAAGCCCTGGGGCGCGGCCTGGAACATCCAGGTGCCGGCCGACAGCGAGCTGAATGTGCTGCAGGAGCGGATGAAGGAGATCACTTGGCGCCGGATTCCGCAAGCGATCCTGGCTCCGCCGGAAGACTTCGACCGCATCTGGGACGAATACCAGCAGGAGCTGCTCGACGCGGGCGTCGAGAAGATGGAAGACGAATACGAGAAGCTCGTCCGGGCGCGCGTCAAGCTCTGGAACGAGGGATCGGAAGAGCGGAGAGTCCGCGTCAGGCGGGCTCTTCGCTTTTTGGCGCGAAGCGGTGACTTGCGCGGCTGCAACGAGGATGCCTCATTGCAGCCGTCGCGCGCAGCCCGGAGTTCCCCGCGCCTGGATCGGCTCGAGCAGGGAAATCTGCCGTTTGCCTGCCTTGAGCAGCGCAACGCGTCGGTACCGTTCATGCCGGGGCTTGAGCGATTTGTCCGCAATGAGCGCGACAACCGACGCGCCGGGTTTCAGACAGGGGAGAAGGCTGTCCAGCGTCATGCCGGCCGGATCGGCGCTTCCGCTCCGCCATCCGGTCAGTTGGCCGTAAGGCAGATCGGCGATGACGATGTCTGCGGGGCCGAAGCCGCCCTCCCGGAAAAAATCGGGCGCTCCGGCCGTGATATCCGCCTGGAACACTTCGATCGCTTCGATCGGACCGCGGGCCCGGTATCCCTCAAGGATCGCCGCGCTTTCCAGCGCTTCCCGATGGGACGGTTTGCCGAATTGCGCATAAAGTTCCCGGAGCTGCTCCGTTCGCGCCCGCATGCCCGCCTCGGTCAGCAGCGACAGATTGCGCCGCGCGATCTCGAGCATCGACGCATCGATGTCGGAGGCGAGAACGGCGCGGATGCGCGGACCGTGCAGCAGGCCGATGACCGTCAGCAGGTAGCCGCTGCCGCAGCAAGGGTCGTAGACCGCGTACGGCCCGACGCAACCGCGCTCCTCCAGCGCATGAAAGCACCGTTGCGCGATTTCGTCCGCGAGCCGCACCGGAAACGGCGCGGCGCCCCTGGCATTGTACAAGACCCGGCCGCTCGCGAAATGTTCGCGGGGTTCGCTTGCCGCAAATCGATATTCCAAACCGCATCACCTGGCCATTCCGTCATACGGGCATCATACCACAATTCGCCGGCAATCGGCAGGAATCAGGAGCACAGGGGCCAATATTAATTGGAAGAACGATACAAAAAGCAGGGGAAGGCCGTTGCTGATTCTGAAGCCCAAAATCGACCGCACGTTCAACCGGATGTTCGTCCTGCAGACGTTCACCCGCTGGCATTTCGGAGTGGCCAACGCGGTGTACGCGGAGGCCTGGCTGAAGGAGACGGGGCCGCTGGAGCCGGCCGAGGGCGCCGCTTTGGAGAAGCTGAGACTCAAGCTGATCGAAGGGGACGGCTGCGCCATGATGCGGAGGGTCGCGCGCGGTCTGCCGCCGGACGACGCGTGGGCGGAGGCGGAACGGATTCTCGGACATCGCGCGGATCGCATCCTGGACGCCGCGGAGGAAGCGCTCGAAATCGTCCGGCGGCGCCTTCAGGAACCTCCCGCGTGGTTCGCGGAGATGAACCGCAGGGTGGATGCGTTGTTCGGCATCTCCGAAGAGCATCCGCTCGAGGTCTGGCTTCTGCCCAGCCCGAAGGGGTGGACGGGCGGCACCGGCAACATGCTGGTCGGGGAAGGGGCGATAACGCTCGAATGCTCGGGAAACCCCGGCTGGTACGAAGCGGAGCTGTTCATCACGGTGCTTCATGAAGCCATGCATGCGATCCATCAGGAAATCGCGCTGATCCCGATCGTGGACCGCATGTTGACCGAGCCGGCCGGACGCGAACTTGCGGCGCGTTACGCGAATTCGCCGCCGGACCGGATCGGCGTCTCGGCGTCCGACACGATCGGCGAATTCGCCGTCCATTCCATCCTGGACGTGCTGCGGCGGGACGCCGGACTGGGAGAGACCGAGCCGTTCTGGCGGCAAATCGGGGAAGAGGCGGAAGCCTATTTCGCCGATCCGCATGCCGGCTGGCCGGACGGCCGGATCTACGACGCCTGGGTGCTGAACGGGGCGCGTCCGATGATCAAGCCGGCCGAGGATTACGTCCGAAGCGGCCGGCCGATCGACGAGGCGTTCGTGGAGACGTCGCTCCGGGTGATCCGGGATACGATCGATCGATACGAAAGGGCGGCGTCATGACCGCGGCGCTTCCGCGGCAAGCCGGTTTTCCAGTCTCTCAAGCTCCGCAAGCAACGGGGACATCTCCGGCGCGGCATCATCGGCAAGGCGCGCCGGTTCCGGCTCGGACCGCTCCCGGACAGACGCGGCTTCGGCAACCGGCGCCGGATCGTCCCCGGCGATGCCCTCGATCCAGGCCGCATAGAACCGGCCCAGCATCCGGACGGAAGCCGGGACGAGCAAGGCGAGCAGCAGCCCCGAGCCGCCGACGATCCAGGACTGTTCGTACGGGGTGAGGCCGAATGTACGGGTCAACCATTCGAACAGCCACCCGTCCGCGAACAGCGTGTATTCGAACCTTGCCTCGACGACGTGCCATACCCCGGGAGCGAGCAACAAGGCCAGCGCCGTCAGCGGCGCAAGCAGCGCGAGCGTGAAGCAGACCGCGCCGGCGGGCAGCTGCAGCAAGCCGTATACGACGCCTCGGTACGACCGCCTGTCGGCGAAAACGGACAGCAAGCCGCCCAGCCCGCGCCGTTCGCGCGACGGACCGCCATCGCCGTCCTTCGGCTTCCCGGCAGCCGGCATCCGGCGGCCCGACCAGGCGGATGTCCGTTCGTATTCGCTTTCCAGCATCCGACGGCAGACGATCAGCGCGAACGCGAGCAGCGGAATGCCGATGACGATCGCGGAGGCGGCGACGCCGACCGAAAGTCCCGCAACCGTAACAACGAACGCCCCGATCCCCTTCGGCAGCGACAGGACGAGCAGCTTCCAGGCTTCCCATGCGGACAGTTTCTTCATCGCAAACGAACCACGCTTTCCCGAGTTGTTGTCGAATCACCCCCATCGTACCGCGCCGCGGGCCATCCCGCATCGGCTTCACGCCGGACCGCCAGCCTCGACCCGGGACCGGCCGAGCGCCCGACGTTCGGCCGGGATTCGTCAAATAGCAATCAAACACCCCCCCTTGATGTTCGGAGCTTGTGAGCCTGTTTGTTGCTGTAATATAATAGATCCGATAGCGCTTTCCAATCCGGCGGTCAAGACAATTTGCCTGGTTTATCAGGTTCATTCGACAACCGAAACGGAGGTCGTACGGTGCCCCAATCTTTCCGCGTCACACGCAAGCTGACGGTTTCCGCGCTCCTGATTCTGGCGGCGATCGCGGCGGCCGTCCTGATCTGGGCGACCGCCCGGCAAGCCGAAACGGACACGGCGGACGGAGGAACGCCCGCATCGGCCGAAACCGGACGGGACGCGGCGTCTTCCGATGACGGGGGGACGCCGGTCGTGAGTCTGGTCGATCCCGACGCGTCGCCGATGACGCGCTCGCTCTTTCAATACCTTCGGGAATCGCGTGGCAAGCGCATCCTGTTCGGCCACCAGCACGCGACGACCGTGGTCATCGCGCTCACCGGCAATCCGATCCAGTCGGACGTCTACAATTCGACGGGCGATTTTCCCGCCGTCTTCGGCTGGGACACGCTGAGCATCGAGGGCAAGGAGAAGCCCGGAATCCAGGGCGACATGGAAGCCAGCCGCGACCGGCTGATCGAGAAGATGAAGGAAGCGCACAAGCTCGGCGGCATCATCACGCTCAGCACGCATCTGCCGAACTTCGTCACCGGCGGCAGCTTCTACGACCCCTCCGTCGGCGCGGTCGCGCACATCCTGCCGGGCGGCGACAAGAACGCCGAATTCAACGAAATGCTCGACCACATCGCCTACGTGGCGAACAACCTGAAGGACGACGACGGCGAGCTGATTCCGATCCTGTTCCGGCCGTTCCACGAGCAGAACGGCAGCTGGTTCTGGTGGGGCGCTCCGCACACGAAGACGAGCGACTATATCGCGCTGTACCGGTACACGGTCGAGTATCTGCGCGACCGGAAGGGCGTCCACAACTTCCTTTACGTGTTCTCGCCGAACGGTCCGTTCTCCGGCAGCGAGAAGACGTATCTTCAGACCTGGCCGGGTGACGAATATGTCGACATCCTCGGCATGGACCAGTACGACAACCAGGATTTCCCCGGCAGGCGGAACTTCCTGCAAGGCCTGGCGAAGGATCTCGCGATGATCAACCGGCTGGCGGACGCGAAGGGCAAGATCGCGGCGCTGTCCGAATTCGGCTACAGCCCGAAGGGGATGAAGACGGAGGGCAACGGCGATCTGCGATGGTTCACGAAGGTGCTCGACGCGATCAAGTCCGCCCCCGACGCGAGGCGAACCGCCTACATGCTGACGTGGGCGAACTTTTCGACGAACGGCAATCTGTTCGTCCCGTACAAAAACGCCGCGCTGCTGGGGGACCACGAGCTGCTGCCGGACTTCATCGCGTTCTACGAGGACGAATACACGGCGTTCGCGGGCGACCTGTCCGGGGTGTACGACAAGCGGGTCGAAGCCGCCCCGAAAGAGCCGTTCCTGCATATCGCGACGCCGACGGCCGGAACCGAGGCGGTCGGCCGGACCGGGATCCGGGCGCGGGTCGCGCACGCGGCCGGGGCGGACGTCACGTTCGCCGTCAGGGGATCGACGGACCGCGTCCCGATGAAGCTCGACCCCGACACCGGCTATTACCTGGCCGAATGGGAGCCGGACCCGTCGCTCGTCGGCGGCAAGACCGTCATCGGGGTGAAGGCCGTGCTGGACGACGGCACGACGCTGGAAGACGCGGTCGAGGTCAAGGTCGGTTCGGGCAAGCCTCCGGTCGCGGAACTGCTGCACGACTTCGAGTCGTCGGTCGAAGGATGGGCAATCAACAACGACAACGGCGGCGTCTGGAACACCGCGAAGGCGACGGGACCGGCGGTGTCGGCGGACGCGGCGTCGAGCGGCCGGAAGTCGCTCCGGGCCGATTTCGAGCTCGGCGGCGGCAGCTTCGAGCTGACGCGCGTCGAAGACGTCGACCTGAGCGGCGCGCTCGCGCTCGAGGCGAAGGCGCTCGTCCGGCTCGGCGAAGGCTCCGACGCGGGCGCCGGCGTTCGCGCGAAGCTGTACATCAAGACGGGAGACAAATGGGCGTGGACCGATTCGGGCGAGAAGGCGCTCGACGGCGACTTTGTCACGATCCGCTTCGATCTGTCCAACGTCGGCGATCTGGAGAAGGTGCGGGCGATCGGCATGCAGATTCTGACCGATCCCGACTCCCGGGGCACCGCGTCGATCCGGCTCGATGAAGTGGCCTTGTACCGGCCGGCGGATTAAGCGGACGTTACGCGCTCATGCGGGGGGTATGGCAGAAACGATGATTTCCGACATTCGGCCCCGGGCGGTGCTGTTCGATCTGTTCGAGACGCTCGTCACCGAATTCGCGGACGGCAGGAGACGGGCGCGCCGGGAATTCGACTACCGGTCGCTGCTCGGACTGGACAACGACACGTTCAGGAAAGAATGGAACGCCCGCTTCATGCGCCGGATGACCGGGGAACTCGACTATTTCGCCGTCATCCGCGAGATGCTGGACGCGCGCGGACTGCCCTGGCCGGAAGAGACGGCGCGCATGCTGTACGAGGAACGGGTGCGGGAGAAGCGGGCCGTTTTCAGCGGCATCGACCCCGACATCATCCGGATGCTCGCGCGGCTCAAGGGGATGGGGCTCAGGCTCTGCCTCGTCAGCAATTGCTCGGAGGAAGAGGTGCGGGGATGGGACGATTGCGACCTCGCGCCCTTCTTCGACGAAGTCGTGTTTTCCTGCGAAGTCGCCGCGGCCAAGCCGGCCCCCGTCATCTACCGGATCGCGCTCGAGCGGATCGGCGCCTCGCCGGGGCAGGCGGTGTTCGTGGGCGACGGCGGGTCGCGCGAGCTCGAAGGCGCGGCGCGCGTCGGCATCCGGCCGCTGCACGCGTACTGGTACAACCGGACGATTCCTTCCGATTATCCGAAAATGCATCATCCGAAAGAGGTGGCCGAAGCCGTCGAACGGATGTTGAAGGAGGAAGCGCATGCCGATGAATGAAGCCGGGCGAACCGGGACCTGGCCGGCGCTGTCCGGCTTGCTGCTCGTGTATGTGGAATACTCGATCCTCGTGTTTGTGCTGCGGGGGTTGTCGCTTTACTTCATCCTGACCGGCGACATCGGCATCATGGCGGGGAGCGGCGATTTCCGCTTTCACTTCTGGACGTCCGTGTTGCTGGAACTGCTGTCGGCCGCCGTGCTCGCGCTGATCTGGCTGCGCAATCCGCTTGCGCGGCCGGCCGCCGTGATCCGGGAGGCCTTGTTGCCGGCCGTCGTCGCGGTTCGGGCCCTCTGGTTCGGCGCGGACACCATCTGGTGGGAGATCGCCGCCCTCGAGATCGCGGCCGGCGTTTTCTGGGTCGCCTGGTTCCTCGGGTCGCGGCGCGCGCGCCTACATTTCGCGGCCGCGCGGGACGACGCGGACGCGGCCTGACCGCTTTGTGAGACCCGTCATGCCGGACCGCCGGCGACTGTGCTATAATGCTGTAGACTGAGAGATACGAGGGGGAACCGCATTTGCGCATCGGAGCGATCGAAGCCGGCGGCACGAAGTTCGTGTGCGGCGTCGGCGACGAACACGGCAATATCGAAGACCGCGTGACTTTCCCGACGGAGCGGCCCGAGCCGACACTGGAGCGGGTGATTGACTATTTCCGGGACAAGAAGGTCGAGGCGATCGGCATCGGCACGTTCGGTCCGATCGACATCAACCCGGACAGCCCGACCTACGGCCATGTGACGACGACGCCGAAGCCCGGCTGGTCGGGATTCGACTTCCTCGGCACGATGAAGCGGGCGTTCGACGTGCCGTTCGGCTGGGACACCGACGTGAACGCCGCGGCATACGGCGAGGCGACCTGGGGAGCGGCGAAGGGGCTCGACAGCTGCGTCTACTACACGTTCGGCACGGGCGTCGGCGTCGGCATCTTCGCGGAAGGCCGGCTCGTGCACGGCCTGCTGCATCCCGAGGGCGGACACGTCCTGATCCGCCGCCATCCCGACGATGCCTTCGCGGGATGCTGCCCGTACCACGGCGACTGCCTGGAGGGGATGGCCGCGGGCCCGGCGATCGAACGGCGCTGGGGCGCGAAGGGGAGCGAGCTGCCTCCGGACCATCCGGCGTGGCCGATGGAGGCGTTCTACATCGGACAGGCGCTCGCGTCGGCCATCGTGCTGCTCTCGCCGAAGAAGGTCATCCTCGGCGGCGGCGTCATGCACCAGAAGCAGCTGTTCCCCCTGATTCGCGGGGAAGTGCGGCGGAATCTGAACGGCTATGTGGCGCACGACGCGATTCTGAAGCACATCGACGACTACATCGTGCCGCCGGGACTCGGCGACAACGCCGGACTGTGCGGGGCGCTCGCCCTCGGGCTTGCCGCGCTGCGCGGCGGGTCGCGATCCTGACGCGATGAAACGCCGCCTTCCCGCCATGCCGCGGGAAGGCTTGTTTCATGGACGGGAGGATGACGGGCATGACGGTCCTGCAGAACATTTCCCTGCTTCTTACGGCTTTCAACCTCTTGTTCGCCGCGACGATCGTCTTCCTGGAGCGCCGGCATGTGGCGGCGACCTGGGCCTGGGTGCTGGTCCTGGTGTTTCTTCCCGGTCTCGGCTTCCTTCTGTATCTGGTGTTCGGGCAGAACCTGCGCCGCCGCCGGTTCTTGCGGATTCGCGCCGCGAACCGGACGCGGATCGTCGGCATCGTGAATCGCCAGCGCGAACTGTTCGCGGAAAGCCGGATCGCGTTCAACGACCCGCGGATGGAGGCGCATCGCGATTTCATTTACATGAACCTGTCGAGCGCCCACGCGATCTACACGCAGGACAACACGGTCGACATCTTCAGCGACGGCGATTCGAAATTCGAGCGGCTGCTCGCCGACATCGAAGCGGCGACGGACCATATCCATCTGATGTACTACATCGTGCGCGACGACGAGATCGGCCGGCTGCTGCTGGCCAAGCTGGCCGAGAAGGCCGCATCCGGCGTGGAGGTTCGCTTCCTCGCCGACCATATCGGCTCGCACCGGCTGCCGCGCCGATTCTTCCGGCCGCTGATCGAGGCGGGCGGGCAGGCGGCGTTCTTCTTCCCGATCCGGTTCGGCCAGTTCAGCCCGCGGATTAATTACCGCAACCATCGCAAGCTGGCCGTCATCGACGGCACGATCGGCTATATCGGCGGGTTCAACGTCGGCGACGAATACCGCGGACGGGATCCGAAACTGGGGTTCTGGCGCGACACGCATCTCCGCGTGGAAGGATCGGCCGTGCGCCAGATGCAGGCGCGCTTCCTGTTCGACTGGAACCTCGCGGTGCCGGACCGGCCGCTCGTCACGGGGGAACGGTATTTTCCGGAACGGCCGGGTCCGGGACGCGTCGGCATGCAGATCGTCTCGAGCGGCCCCGACCAGGACCTGGAGCAGATCCGGAACGGATTCATCAAAATGATCCACGAGGCCGAAACGTTCATCTATATCCAGACGCCGTACTTCGTGCCGGACGAGAGCTTCCTGACCGCGATCCGGATCGCGTCGCTCTCCGGCGTCGACGTCCGGCTCATGATTCCGGAACGCCCCGACCACCGGGTGGTCCATTACGCGACGTTCGCCCATCTCGACGAGCTGCTGCAGACCGGTGTGAAGGTGTACCTGTACCGCAAAGGCTTCCTGCACGCCAAGACGATCGTCGTCGACGGCAAAATCGCGACGGTCGGCACCGCCAACATCGACAACCGCAGCTTCCGGCTCAACTTCGAAGTGAACGCGTTCCTGTTCGATTCCGACGTCGCGGGCCGGCTCACGGCGCTGTTCGAGGAGGATCTGGCGGAATGCGTCGAGCTGACGCCGGAGATGTACCATAACCGGCCGCTCGCGCACAAGGCGCGGGAATCGGTGGCGCGGCTGCTGTCGCCGATCATGTAGCGGCCATACAGAGAGAAAGGAAGCCATGCCGGGCGCAAAGCGCCGCGGCGTGGAGGTGAAGTTCATGGAGAGGAATTGGAGAAAACCGGATCTTCTCAGGCGTATCGGCCGGTACGCGGCCGTCCGGTCGGCTCGGGCGTTCCGGCGCGACACGCCCGGCTGGATGGCCGCGAGCGCCGGCGTCGCCGTCGTCTGGACGGCGGCCGTGGCGGTCAGCGCCCTCGGCATCCCGACCGGGCTCGGCTACGGATTCGACGCGACGCTGCTCATCGCGGCCAGCCTGTTCGGCCTGTGGGCGGGAGGCGCGGCGCTGGCGTATCTTTTCTCGCTGGCCAGGCTGCCGGTTCCGCGGCTGTTCTTCGGCGTCTTCCTGACCTCGGCGTCCGGCATGTCATACGCGCTGGCCGATACCGGCATGGGCTGGGCGGGGCCCGTCGTCGCCGCGGTCGCCACGGGTCTGGGCGCCGCGGCGGGCGGTCTCGTCATGGCGATCGCCGGCGCCCGGCGCAATCCGCTCCGCTCGGCGGCGGCGGTCGCCGCCGCGGCCGCCCCCGGCAGCCTGCTCACGGCGGGAACGCCGCTCGTTCCGGACGGCGAGCCCGAGCTGCTTACGGTGGACGACCGGATCGTCGAGGCGGAAGCCATCGCCGAACCGGATGACGCGGGCGCGCCCGACGCCGGCCCCGGGCCTTACAAGTACACCCTGTTCACCTACGGCAGCGGCACGGACCGGCACCGCGCGGAATTCGGCGAAGGCGCGGCCGTCGTCACCCGGACGGCCGACGCGAGGCGCATCCATCCGAAATGGTCGCCGATCCGCAGCCGGTTCTGGGGATTCGGCACGAGCCGGCTTCCGCTCAACGGCCGGGTGTGGATGCCGGAGGGGGACGGGCCGTTCCCGCTCGTCCTGATCGTGCACGGCAACCATCTGATGGAAGATTTCTCGGACGAAGGGTACGCCTACCTCGGCGAACGGCTCGCGAGCCGCGGCTTCATCGCCGTGTCGGTGGACGAGAACTTCCTGAACTATTCGGTCTGGAGCGGCATTCCGAAGCCGGACATGAAGCTTAGAAGCTGGCTGTTGCTCCGGCATCTGACCGAAATCGTCGAACTGAGCCGGACGCCGGGCAATCCGTTCTCGGGCCGGGTCGATCCCGGGAAGATCGGCCTGGTCGGCCATTCGCGGGGCGGCCAGGCGGCGGCCATGGCGGCCGACCACACCCGCTGGTTCGCGGACGACCCGGCGCTGGATGCGATCGGCGGGGAGATCCGCATCGTCTCGGTGGCCGCGATCGCGCCGACGGACATGCCCGTGGACGGCAAGCTGGCGGAGTTGCGGGGCGTCAACTACCTGACGATCCACGGCTCCCGCGACGCCGACCTGCAAAACTTCTACGGCGACCAGCAGTATGTGCGGACGGCGCTGAACGGACGGGAAGACCGGTTCAAGGCGGAAATCTACATCGAAGGGGCGAACCACGGGCAGTTCAACACGTCCTGGGGGCGCTTCGACCTGTCGATGCCGGCGGGCATGCTGCTCAACACCCGCGACCTGATGGACGCCGACGCGCAGCGCGTAGCGGCGGCAAGCTACATCGCGGCGTTCATGGAGGCGACGCTGCGCGGCAGGGACGAATTCCGCAGCGTCTTCTCCGATCCGGAGATCCGGCAGTCCTACGCGTCCGGCGCCGTCGTCTTCGGCCGGTACGAAGCCGGCGATTACGCGGCGATCAGCCGGTTCGAGCATTCGGACACCCGTCATCTCCGGGACGGCGTCGCCGCCGAAGCGCAAGGCATGGCGGAGTGGAAGCACGCGGAGGCGCTGAACCGGGACGGCAAGGGCCGGGGATACAAGGGGCTGTTGCTGGCCTGGGAAGACGACGCGCGGTATGCGATCACGCTGGACGAGCGATTCCGGCAGACCGCCGGATGGGAGAGGGCGGGCGCGATCGCCCTGTCCCTCGCGGATCTGTCCCATGAACTGCCCGAGAGCGGCGCATACACGGTCGAGATCGAAGTCGAAGGGGCGGACGGCCGGACCGCGCGGCTGCCGCTCGACCGTTTCGGCGTGCTGAAATCGCCGCCCCGCGTCACCTACACGATCCACCGCTTCCTGGAGCGGCGGTTGGAGAACGGCAAATACAAGGCGGATGTCGAGCCCGTGTTCGAGACGTTCATCGTGCCGCTGGACGCGTTCGGGGATATGCTGCCGGGCCTTGCGGCGGGCGGCATCCGTTCGGTCGCGCTGCGCGTCGAGGGCGGGCCCGGGAAGCTCATGATGGATGACATCGGCTTTTATCCGGACAGGTGAAGGATCGCCTGTCCTTTTTGTTTGCGCGCGTTTCGCGGCGGGCGGCGGAGGCCATACTGATGACGTGGAAAGGAGGGGGACGGATGCCGATCCTTCCCGTGCACGAACGTCTGGCCGAACTGTGGGTGATCCGGGGCCGGCGTCCGCTGACGGAAGCCGAGGAGACGGACTTCGAGCACTGCCTCGCGCTCAACGCGTCGTATTGCCGGCAGCTCGCCCATCTGAAAAATCTGTCGCTGCTTGCGGCCATGACGAACGACACCGAATGGCAGCACGAGATCTGCCGGCAGATCGAGAAGTTGACGCGATGAACGGCGGCGGGAACTTTTTCGCGCATAACCGGAAACGGGACGGACATACTACATCTGGTCGGCGATGAGCCGGCGAAAATCCGACATTCACCAAGGAGGCGCTACATAGTGGCTGCGAATCTTGGCGCACATGAAGTGATGGAAATCCACGAAGTGCTGAACGGCACGGTTGACGCGATCAACCAGATGCAGCTTCTGCGTCAGCGCGTGCGCGACCGGCGGCTGGCCCAGATTCTCGATCATCAGCTGCAGTTCGCGGTGACCGGGTACAACGCGATGGTGGATCTTCTGCATCGCCAGGGCGCGGGGCAGGCTGCGCCTTACCGGGCCTTGAAGAACAACTTCCAGCCGACCTACGGTCTCGACCACCCGGGCACGATCAGCCCGAACACGTCGCCCGACCAGCTCGACGACCGGGATGTGGCCAGCATTCTGCTCGGGCTGCACAAGGCGTCCGCCGCGAAGAAAATCCTTGCCGCGCTTGAGTGCGCCAATCCCGAAATCCGCCGCGCGATCCAGCAGGGCGCGATCAACTGCGCGGAACAGGCGTACGAAGTGTGGCAGTACATGAACGAACAGGGCTATTATCAGGTGCCGACGTTGAAGGAAGTGACGACGCAGACGATTTCGAACGTCTATCAGCCCGCCGGCACGCCGCAGAACGTCCCGACGAATCCGGCCGGCGTGCAATGGCAGCAGCCGCAGCAAAACTTCGAGAACACGCTGCAATAAGATCGTCCAGGGGAGAACGACCCGCGAGCCGGGTCGTTTTCTCGCATCGGGCGGTTCGGCCATGTTCGGAAAGGAGTGATGAACGGTGGCGGAACGGAATGTGCTGGCCTATTTCAGGAGCGAGGAGGAGGCGAAGGCGGCGCTGGAGCGGATGAACGGACTGAACATCTCGGACAGTTCGATCCGGCGGGTCGACCGGTATCCGGGCGGCGGGATGCACGACATCATGAACCCGGTGAGCGGCGATTTTCCGGGACTCGGATTCCTCGTGTACGGGACCGACTTCACGAACAGCAGCGCCGGGATTCTCGCAGCGGCCGATGTCAGCGCGAGCGGGCTCAGCTCGGGCGGACCGGACAACCGGGTGACCGGGCGGGACGTGCTGCTCACGGTCGTCGTGGACGAACGGGACTACGAGCGGGCGGTGCGGATCGCGATGGACGGGGGCGCGGTCGTCTAGCCGGACGAAAGCTTTTCCCGGGCGGGCGGAATGGGATATGATGGTTCATGAGGTGAGCGAAATGAACGATACCCGATGCGGAACCGATGTGCTCGATCTTCTCCTGAACCATCGGTCGATCCGCGCGTTCCGGGACGAGCCCGTGCCGGAGGCGGATCTTGAGGCGATCATCCGGGCGGCGCAAATGGCTTCGACATCGTCCAACATGCAGGCGTACTGCGTCATCCGCGTGACGGATCGCCGGCTGCGCGCCGAGCTGGCGGAAATCGCGGGGCGGCAGCAATACGTCGTCGATTGCCCCGAGTTCCTCGTCTGGGGCGCCGACCTGGAGCGGCTGCGGATCGCGGCCGGGCTCGAGCCGTCCGTTATGCCCTGCAACGCCGAGGCCTATACGATCGCGGCGATCGACGCGGCGCTGGCCGCGCAGAACGCGGCGGTCGCGGCGGAATCGCTCGGCTACGGCATCTGCTACATCGGCGCGATCCGGAACGACATCGCGAAGACCGCGGAGCTGCTCGGCCTGCCGGGGCGCGTCGCGCCGCTGTTCGGCATGTGCGTCGGCCGGCCGGACCAGGCGCCGCTGCGCCGTCCGCGGCTGCCCGCGCGGGCGGTGCTGCACGAGAACCGGTACGACGCGTCCGTGTACGGCGGGGCGATAGCGGAGTATGACGCCGCGCACGCCGATTATCTGAGGGAGCGGAGCGGCGGCCGGCAATCCGCCGGCTGGTCGGAGCAGATGCGGGAGAGGCTGTCCCGTCCGCCGCGCAGGATCGGCGGATTCCTGCGGAAGCAGGGGTTCGACCTTGCGGATTGAGGCCGGGGATGCGGACCCTGCACCAACAAAACAACCTCCCGTCCGCGGCCGGACGGGAGGTTGAATGTTTCGGACGGTTCTGTTAGAATAAAAAAATGGAACCCATGTTCCGGAAACGAGCACACATATACTCATTATAATTATAATGGGTTACGCCTTGCGTGTCAACTGTTTTTTCACAAATCAGCGAGAGGGGTGTCGGATCGGAATGGGCAGCAGGGATCCGCGGTGGAGGGAAGAGCAGGCCCGCGTCGACCGCGTCACCGGGAGCATCAGGCGGACCATCGGAAGGCTTGAAGAAGAAATCGGCGCGGTCCGGTCCGAGGCGTTCGAGATCCGCAAGCATTTCTGGGACGAGGTTACGGTCAACTTCAGCACGTTCGACGACATCCAGGAGACGTACTTCAGCATGAAGCAGCAGGCGGACCTGCTGGCGGAGCGCGAGCGCACCGAACGGCACTCCGCCGAATACGTGAACCGGCTGAAACGGCTCGCCGATTCGCCGTATTTCGGACGGATCGATTTCCGCGAAGCGGGCGCGGACAAGGCCGAGTCCATCTATCTCGGCATCGCCTCCTACCGCGAGGAGGACGGCGACGAATTCCTCGTGTACGACTGGCGCGCGCCCGTCTCCAGTCTGTACTACGACTACCCGCCCGGCCCGGCCGAGTACGAGACGCCATCCGGCAGCGTCTCCGGCGAGCTGGAATTGAAGCGGCAATTCGTCATCCGCGGCGGCGAGATCCGCTGCCTGTTCGACACCGGCGTGACGATCGGCGACGAGCTGCTGCAACAGGTGCTGAGCCGCACGTCGGACTCGGCGATGCGGAGCATCGTGGCGACGATCCAGCGCGAGCAGAACCGGATCATCCGCAACGACCGGAGCCGCATGCTGATCGTCCAGGGGGCGGCCGGCAGCGGCAAGACGTCCGCCGCGCTGCAGCGGGTCGCGTATCTGCTGTACCGGTACCGCGGCACGCTCAGCTCCGACCAGATGGTGCTGTTCTCGCCGAACCCGATGTTCAACAGCTACGTCTCGTCCGTGCTGCCGGAGCTCGGCGAGGCGAACATGATCCAGACGACGTTCCAGGACTACCTCGAACTCCGGCTCGGCAGGCAGTTCCGCGTCGAGGACGCGTACGACCAGCTTGAATACGTCCTGACCCGCGAAGGCGACGCCGAATACGGGACGCGGATGGCCGCCATCCGGTTCAAGTCTTCATCCGCTTATCTCGCGCTGATTCAGGCGTACATCCGCAGTCTGGAAGCGTCCGGCATGCTGTTCCGCCCCGTGAAGTTCCGCGGCCGCACGATCGTGTCCGCCGACGCGATCGCCGCGAAATTCTACGGCCTGGATCCGTCCATCCGGCTCGCGAACCGGATCGAGCTGGTCCGGGATTGGCTGCTCGGACAGGTGAAGGCGTTCGCACAGACGCAGAAATCCGAAGCCTGGGTCGACGAGGAAATGCAGTACATGAACAGGACCGACTATCAGCGCGCCTACGCGAAGCTGCGGGCGAAGCGGCGGCATATCGCGCGCGCCACGTTCGACGACGCCGAAGCGGAGCGCGACCTGCTCGCCGAGGCGATCGTGAGCGCCGCGCTGAAGCCCGTCCGCGACCGCGTGCGCGCGCTCCGGTTCGTCGACGCGAAGGGGATCTACCGCCGGCTGCACGCCGATCCGGAGCTGGCGGCCTCGATCGCGAAGGAAGCGAAGCTGCCCGGGGAGTGGCAGGCGATCGCGGAACTGACGGTCCGCGCGATCGACGAAGGCCGCTTGCCGTACGAGGACGCGACGCCGTACCTCTATCTGAACGAGCGGCTGAAGGGATTCCGCGTGAACACGAACGTCCGCCACGTGCTGGTCGACGAGGTGCAGGATTACACCCCGTTCCAGCTTGAATTCCTGAAATGGCTGTTCCCGCGCGCCCGCATGACGGCGCTCGGCGACCTGAACCAGTCCATCCACGCGCGGGAGTCGGTGCTGGAGGAAGGGGATCCGCTCACGAACCTGTACGGTCCGGAAGAGACGGAATGGATCCGGCTCACCCGCAGCTACCGTTCGACGCGGGAGATCGTCGAGTTCACCCGCGCCATGATCCCGGGCGGGGACGAGATCGAGCCGTTCAACCGGAGCGGCGAGAAGCCGTCCGTCCTGGTCGCCCGCGACCGGGACACGCTCCACCGGCGCATCGTAGAGTCGCTGGAGCGGCTGATGCGGGAAGGGTACGAGTCGGCGGCCGTCATCTGCCGCACCGCCGCCGGGAGCGAGGAAGCGCATCGGGCGCTGTCGGAGAAGCTGCCGGTCCGTCTCGTGAAAAAAGACACCCCGCAGTTCGAGAAGGGCATCTGCGTCATACCGGCCTATCTCGCGAAGGGCGTCGAGTTCGACGCGGTGCTGATCTACAACGCGTCCGACGAGGTGTACGCGCGGGAAAGCGAGCGGCGGCTGTTCTACACGGCGTGCACGCGGGCGATGCACGCGCTGCAGGTGTTCGTCCTCGGCCGGCCTTGCCGCTTCCTCGAGGACGCGCCCGCGGAGACGTACCGGATGGAGCAGTTCGTATGACGGGAGTCCATTGGCTGCTCGCGTACGTCGCGGCCATGAGCCTGGCGCTGATGGGGATGATGGGCGCGGACAAACGCCGCGCCCGAAAAGGCCGCCGCCGGATCTCCGAGCGGCGACTGCTGTTTGCCGCGCTGCTCGGCGGCGCGGCGGGCGGGTGGATCGGCATGCGGCTGTTCCGGCACAAGACGAAGCACCGGATGTTCGCGCGCGGCCTGCCTTTTTTGACGATGCTGCATCTGGCCTTGATCGCGGCCGCGTACGGTCTGGCGGCGCGATAGTCGCGATATCAGGGATTATTGCGCGCGTCTCCGCCACAGCAGGCACAGAAACGCCGCGATGAGCGCGAAGACGGCGCCGCACAGGAATCCGCTGTCGATGCCCCAGGCGTCGTTCAGGAACCCCGCGAGATAGGGGCCGCCGAACATGCCGGCCGCGTAGAGGGCCTGGTAAAAGCCCATCGCGGTCGCCCGCTTCGGGCCGGGCACGTCCTGGATCGCCGCACCGAGCAGGAGCGGCAGGTACAGCCCCTGGGCGAACCCGTTCAGCGCCTGCGTCGCCATGAGCGCCGGCAGCGAAGGCGACCAGACGATCGCCGCCGTGCAGAGGCCGGCAAGCGCGTAGCCGATGAGCATCGTGTTCCAGACGCCGATCTTCGGCGCGATCCATTTGCCGCTGTACAGCGACGCGAAGGCGTGCGGAATCATGAACGCGAAGACGATCCAGGTCAGATCGGCGTTCGAGGCACCCAGATCGTTCACGGCCTTGAGCGGCGTGAAGCCGAACATCGTGATGAACAGCACGCAATGGCCGAGGATCGAGAGCAGCGACACCTTGAGCAGCATCGGCTCGCGCACGACGGCGCCGACATCCGAGAACGTCATCGGATTGCGGGCGACGCCGCCCTTCGGCTCCCGGATGAAGAAGGCGGCGATCAGCCCTGCGGCGGCGACGGCCGCGCCCGTGACGAACGGCGCGTTCCAGCCGCGGGCGTCCGCCAGCCATCCGCTGATGCCCATGCCCGCGATCTGGCCGGCCACGGTCATGAAGCTGATGTTGCTCATCGCCCGGACCGCTTGGGTCTCGGCGAAGTAGCCGGCGTAGAGCACCGTGAACGCGACCCAGGTCGAGGCGCAGATGCCGGACACCGCGCGTCCGGCCAGCGTCCAAAGCCAGGAATCGGGAGCAAGAAAAAGCAGGCAGCTGAGGGCCCCGCTTGCCATGCCGAGAATGATGAACGGCTTGCGCCGGCGCATCCGGTCCGACCAGATGCCCAGCGGAAATCGGCACAGCAATTGAACGAAGCCGTAGCTGCCGAGCACGAGCCCGATCGCCTGCAGGCTGAGGCCCCGGTATTCGAGATACGGGGTCAGGATCGGGACATAGATATACATGGTCGTCCAATATAATAGGGTAACGGCGATGAACAGCACATGATCCAATTGTGTGGCCGCAATCAACGGTTTTCCCGTTTGCAAGGCTTCCGAGCGCGATGTCAGCGTTTTCATGATTCACGTCTCCCCTGGATGTCTGGTTGGTGCGATCCCTAATCAACTCTACTCCCAATTGCATCCTTTGTCACTAGAAAAAAAAGACCGAACGCGTTATGATTGTACGGTACGCTTCAGCGGAAAGGAACAAATCGCCATGCCGCACACATTTGCTCATCCTTTCTTCGCGGCGCCGCTGAAAAAACTCGCGCCGCGCCCGTTGCGCGCGTCAGGCCTCGTTCTCGGCAGCATGGCGCCGGATTTCGAGTATTTTGCGGCGATGGAGCCGTACAGGACGATCGGACATACGCTGCCGGGTTTTTTCCTCGTCTGTCTGCCGCTGTGCGCGGCCGCCGCGCTCGTAATCGAGCGGCTCCTGCTGCCGACGTTGCCGCTGCTTCTGCCTTCGGCCGGCGGCCTCGACCGGTTCGCGGCGGAGCGGCTCCGGATGCGGCCGCTGGCGAAGGCCGGCGATTGGCTCGCGTTCCTCGTCTCGGCCTTCATCGGGTTTCTGACCCATCTGTTCATGGACGGCTGGACGCACGGACACACGTACTTTACGAACCGGTTCGCCTGGCTGCACGGGCCTGGAATCGGACGGTTCGTTCTTTATGAATCGCTGCAGTTCGTCTTCTCCGCTTTGGGCGCCGGCGCGATCGCGCTCTACGTCTTTCTGCGCTGGCGGGCCTGGCGGTCGGAATCCGGGGGCGGCGGATCGTCCGTACATCCGCTCGGGGACAAGCGGCGATTCCGCATGATCGTCGCGGCGGTGGCGGCCCTGGCGCTCTCCGGGAAAGCGCTGATCCATCCGCCCGGGTATTGGCTCGGCGCTGCCGTCATAGCGCCGTTCACGGCGCTCGCCGTCGGCTGGATGATCGCGGCGCTGATGAGACACAGCCGGCGGACGGCATGGGCGACGCTCGCGGCGCTGCTCGCCGTGATGGCCGGCTACGCATGCGTTGAAGCGATCCTGCCGCGCGTTTTGCGCGGAATCGACGACATCCGGCTGCCGGAGAATGGGCTCGAGATCCTCTGGATCGCGGCGCTGTGGGGCTACAGCCTGATCGCCGCCGGATGCGCCGCCGCCGCGCGGCCACGAAATCCGCGGAATATTCATCGCGACCACGTCAGGAGTGTGTGAAGATTGGAAGATCTGATCAAAGTCATCATCCTTGGAATCGTCGAAGGTCTGACGGAATTTCTGCCCGTCTCGTCGACCGGGCATATGATCCTGGCGGGGAATCTGCTTGGCTATGAAGGCGGGTCGGCGGACACGTTCAAGATCGTCGTGCAGCTCGGCGCGGTGCTGGCGGTGTTCGTCCTCTATTTCCGCCGGTACATGGACATCCTGAAAGACATGGTCCGCCTGAAGCTGAACGTGCCGAACAAGCTGAACGTCATCCACATGATTCTGGCGATGTTGCCGGCGCTCATCGTGTACCTGATCTTCAAGGATGTCATCAAGAACGTTCTGTTCGGTCCCGGACCGGTGCTGATCAGCCTCGTCGCCGGCGGCGTGCTCATGATCGTCGCGGAGCTGGCGAAGCGGAAGGTGACGAGCGAGAACACCGACGACATCACCTACAAGCAGGCGCTCGGCATCGGCCTGTTTCAATGCCTCGCGCTGTGGCCGGGCTTCTCCCGCTCGGGCTCGACGATCTCGGGCGGCATGCTGCTCGGTACGAGCCGGAAGGCGGCGGCCGACTTCACGTTCATCATCTCCGTGCCGGTCATGTTCGGCGCGACCGTGCTCGACCTGTACGACAGCCGCGACCTGCTGACGAAGGACGATCTGGTGCTGTTCCTGGTCGGCGGGGCCGCGTCGTTCATCGTCGCGATGCTGGCCGTCGTGACGTTCCTGAACCTGATCAAGCGGCTGCGGCTGACCTGGTTCGCGCTGTACCGTTTCGCGGTCGCGGGACTCTTTTACTGGCTTGTGATGGCCTGACGTCCGTGAAACGCTTCGCGGTCTGATCCGTATATGAAGCAAAACCGTTCAAGGAGATGAATGTCCGTGTACCTCTCGACAACACCGACGCTTGAAGGCAGACCCATACTGGACTATATCGGCATCGTGACCGGCGAAGCGATCATGGGCGCGAACATCGTGCGCGACTTCCTCGCGTCGATCACCGACATTGTGGGCGGGCGCTCCGGCTCCTATGAGAACAAGCTGAAAGACGCCCGCGATGTCGCCATCAGCGAGATGGTCGAGCAGGCTCGGCGGATGGGCGCCAACGCGATCGTCGGCATCGACATCGACTACGAAGTGGTCCGGGACGGCATGCTGATGGTTGCCGTCAGCGGCACGGCGGTTCGCGTGTAGGCCATTCGCGCAATACATCAGGAATCCGCATGACAGGCGGGCAGCTCCGACATCGTTCGGGGCTGTCTTGCATTGACGCAACTTTCGCGCCCGAGGCGTCGTCCAATAGTTGAGCGAAGGTCAGACAGAGCAGGGGGGAGAGACCGTTTGAAAGACGCACCAGGTCAATGGAAGAGACGCCGGCTGCCGGCCTTGTTGGCCTCGCTGCTGGCGCTGCTGCTGATGTGGCCCGGCCTGCCGTCCGCCGCCGCGAAGGCGGAGGAAGGCATCGAGCTGCGGTGGGAGCTGGGATTCCGGTCCGTTTACAAGGAAGGGGAATACACGCGGCTCCTGCTCACGCTCACGAACCGCACGGGACGCGATCTGCGCGGAGATGTCGTATTCGCATACAACGACGGGTTCCCGAAGGAGATCGCCGTGGCGGCCGAGCTGCCCCGGGACACGCCGATTGTCGTCGAGATGACCGTGCCGGGCATGTACTACAACGAGGAAAACAACCGGTTCCGCTTCGACGAAGGCGGCGCCGGTTCCGGACGGCAGGTCGCATGGCTGACCGACAAGCCGTATCTGGAGAGCGTCGGCTCGTCCTCGACGACGATCGGCGTCGTCGCGCGCGATCCGGACACGATGAACTTCCTCGCGCTGCTGGGGCCGCGGGGGTATGACATCCGGACGATCGCGCTGAAGGAAGACGATCTGCCGGCGGATTCGCTGCAGCTCGGCACGCTGGACATGCTCGTGGTGAACGACGTGCCGACCGGCGGATGGCCGCAGGACCGGATCGACGCGATCCGCGGCTGGATCATCCGCGGAGGAACGCTGGTCGTCTCCGGCGGGGCCGGCTATGCGAAGACGGCCGACGCGTTCGCCGATCTCGTGCCGGTCGCGCCCGGCGGGACGGCTACTCTCGACTCGACGCAGGTGCTCGAGGCGATCGGCGGGGAGCCGCTGGCGGCGGGCGCGCCGGTCACGGTGTCGACCGGAGAGTTTCAGGCCGGCTCCGTCACGCTGGCCGACGGCGGCGTCCCGCTTGCGGCCGTTCGCCCGTACGGCTCGGGCTATGTCGTGTACGCCGCCTTCGATCCGTCCCTCGAGCCGCTGGCCGGCTGGGGAGGAAACCCGGTGCTGTGGGAACGGATCCTGGGCAGCGCCGGTCTGTTGCCCAGCGCGATGCAGTCGTATTACGGGTACTACTACGATTTCTGGAATTATGATTCGGTGCTCGCCTATTTTCCGTCGCTGGAGCCGCCGAAGACCGGAAGCCTTTCGCTGTTCTTCATCGTCTACGCGCTGCTCGCGGCGCCGGTTCTGTACCTGCTGCTGCGAAAATTCGACCGCCGCGAGTGGATGTGGTGGCTGATTCCCGCGCTGTCCATCGCCTGCAGCGTCGTCATTTTCTTGCTGGGATCGGCAGACAAGCGGGAAGTGAAGGCGCACAGCGTCCGGGCGGTTCAGCTCTCGGGAGACGGCTGGGCGGACCGGTCCGCGGCGGCGGCCGTATTCGTCCCGTCCGGCGGCACGGTGAACGTCGCCTTCGACGGGGCCGGCATGGCGATTCCGCTCAGGGATGACGAATTCGTCTCCGGCGGCGTCGCCGATCTCAAGGGAAGCAAGCTGCTTCGGATCGACGGGGAAGCGGCGGCCGTGTGGCGGGATGTGCCGTACTGGTCGATCCGCAAGGCGTGGGTCCATCTCGGCGCTTCTTCGGGCTACGGCCAATTCGACACGGGTATCGATTACAAGCAAGGCTTCTACCATATCGAAATCACGAACAACACCGCGGCCGACCTGTCGCACGTCCACGTGTTCATGAACGGCACGGCGTACCGCGTCGGCGATCTGAAGCGCGGGGAATCGGGGACGGTTACGGTCCCGTACAGCGGCAATCCGAAGTTCACCGTCGGATACGGCTCGTACGGCCACCTGCTGTTCCCGCGTCAGGGCGGACATGATCCGCACGCGCGCGAGCGCGGCCTGTTGGAAGCCTTCCTGAACGACCGCCGGCACAACGGAATCAGAGGGGACATGCCGCTGATCGTCGGTTTCAGCGCCGACCGCGAAGGCTGGTTCGAGGTGAACGGCTCGGAAGCGCCGTCCGACAACGTGACGCTGTGGCTGCAGGCCCTCGACCTGTCGAACGCGCCGGCGGACGGTCCGGCCGGCATCGTCCATCCCGTCGTCACCCGGAACAACATGCGGGAATTCGCCAACTTCGACAACATGCTGCAGCTGTCCGACGGGACGATCGAGTTCGAATACACATTGCCCTGGCGGGAGGAGCCGTATCGTTCCTTCGCCATCCGGAATGTGGAACCGGCGACGATGGCGGGCGTGTCGCTCTCCGTATGGAACGCGTCCGCCGGCGAATGGGAGCCGGTCCCGATGAACGCCGTCACGTTCACGCTGCCCGGTCCGGCTGAATCGTACGTGACGGAACGGTTTACGGTGCGGATGCAGCTCGAGGTGACCGGCAGCATCGCCTGGCGTCTTCCCGATCTCGAACTGGAAGGAGGGACGGGCGAATGACGGAACCGGTCGCAACGCACGCGGAGGAGTCCCGGGAGGTCGGGACGACGGACGGGGCGGATCGCCCGATGGTCGAGATTCGGGGGCTGACGAAGCGTTTCGGCAGCTTTCAGGCGCTCCGTTCGGTCGATCTGACGATCCGGCGCGGAACCGTGTTCGGGTTCATCGGCCCGAACGGGGCAGGCAAGTCGACGACGATGGCGATACTCGCGACGCTTCTGCTTCCGGATGACGGCATCGTCCGGGTCGACGGCATCGACGTGACCGAGAATCCGAAGGAAGTGCGCAAGCGGATCGGCTACATGCCGGATTTCTTCGGCGTCTACGATCATTTCCGGACGACGGAATATCTGCATTTCTACGGCGCGAGCTGCGGCATTCCGAAGGCGGAGCGCGAGGCGATCATTCCGCAGCTGCTCGAGCTCGTCAACCTGACAGACAAAAAGGACGCCTACGTCGACACGCTTTCGCGCGGCATGAAGCAGCGGCTTTGCCTCGCGCGCTGCCTCGTCCACAATCCGGACCTGCTCATCCTCGACGAGCCGGCTTCCGGCCTCGACCCGCGCGCTCGGATTGAAATGCGGGAGATCATGAAAGAACTGAAGGCGATGGGCAAGACGATCATCATCTCTTCCCATATCCTTCCCGAACTGGCGGAGATGGTGGACGAGATCGGCGTCATCGAGCAGGGGAAAATGATCGCCCAGGGCAGCGTTGCCGAGATCCAGTACCGGCTGCAGGCGGGGCGCATCCTTGAGCTCCGGCTCGCCGGACGGGCGGAGGAAGCGGCCGTTCTGCTGGAGGGCGAGCCGCATGTCGGCCGCGTGATCCGGGACGGGCAACTGATCCGGTTCCAGTTTGCCGGCGGTGACGAGGAGCAGGCGGAACTGCTCGTGCGGCTCGTCGGGCAGGGCTTCCGGCCGATCGCGTTCAGCGAGGCCCAGACCAACCTCGAGGATGTCTTCCTCGAAATGACGAAAGGGATCGGGGGTGCGGAGGCATGAACGGACAAGCGGCCGCGAAACGTTCGCTTCGCGAATGGCGTGCGAAGCTCATCAATCCGGTGCTCGGCAAGGAATTCACCCTCCGGATGCGGACGCCGCGCTCGATGTGGGCGTTGTTCTTCTATCTGATGGCGATCGGACTCCTGGCCTTCGGATTCCTGTTCCTTATCGGAATGGATTACGGGTTCAGGTCGGGGGTGTACGATCCCGGCCGGAGCCGGACGATGTTCCTGTTCATCAGCATCGCGCAGCTCGGGCTGATCGCGTTCATGACGCCCGGCCTCACGGCGGGCGTCGTCAGCGGCGAGCGCGAGAAGCAGACGCTGAACCTGCTGCTCGTGACGCAGCAGAGCTCGACGAGCATCATCCTGAGCAAGCTGGTGTCCTCGCTTGCGTTCATGACGCTGCTCGTCGTATCGACGTTGCCCGTCTTCAGCATCGTATTTCTGTACGGCGGCATTTCGCCGGGGCAGGTCGGCACGGTGTTCGCCTTCTATCTGTTCACGATGCTGGCGTTCGGCTCGTTCGGCGTGATGTACTCCACGCTCATGAAGCGCACCATGCTGTCCGTCATCACGTCGTACGGCCTGACGGTGTTCCTGTACGCCGGCACGGCGTTCTGCTATCTCATCCTCAACCTGCTCGTGGAGAGCTACACGTCCTCCCAGGCGAGCCAGGCGAATCCGCCGGTCATCTTCAACTGGATCGGCTTCCTGCTGATGGGGATGAATCCGGTGGCCGCGCTGATCAGCATCTTCGAAACCGATCTGTCGGACAGCTTGTTCCGCGCCGGCTTCTCCGGCCGACAGGCGGAGGCGCCGTTCGGCCTGTGGCAGGTGTATTTCGTCATTTATTCGGTACTTGCCGTGATCGCGATCCTGACCAGCATCCGGCATATCCGGCCCGCGCCGAATCGGAAGCGGAGACGGACGAAAGGTTAATGAGGCTAAATATTTAGCGGATTAAACATTTGGGAGCCCTTGACGGACGGCGTTCCGGGGAAGGAGGGGAGAGCATGCCGCATGGCGCGCAACAACCGCGGTTCGTGAAATTGCTGAAGCCGGTGAAGCGTCGGCTTGCGGCGATCCGGCTCGTCAGGCGGGCGGCCGCAGGACTGCTCGCCGGCAGCTGCGCGGCGTTGCTGTCGCTGGCGGCGGCTCGCGTCTTTCCGTTGGCGGACGCGCCTCTGATCGCGGCGGCGCTGGTTGCGGCCGGGCTCGTTGCGGGAGCGGCCGCGTCCCTGAGGCCGCGCATCGACAACCGCGCGGCGGCTCGCGTGATGGACCGGGACGGCACGGAGGACGCGATCGGCACGGCGCTCGACATGCTGCATCTCGATACGCCGGTCGCGCGGCTGCAGCGCGCCGACGCCGAGGCGGCAGCGGCCCGCTATGCGGCCGCGCTGGGCGAGCGGCTCCCGTGGCCGCGCGGACGCGAGCGGCGGCGATATCTTGCCGGGCTGGCCGCCGTCTGGGTCGCGGCGGCGATTCTGCTGCTCCTCCCGAACCCGATGGAAGAGCGGCTGGCCGCGCGCGAGGCGCTGAGCGACGAGATCGGCAGGATCGAACAGGCGCTCGACGAGCTGGAGAAGTCCGGCGGGCTGTCGGAGAAGGAGCGCGACGCGCTGACCGAGCCGCTGCACCGGTTGCGGGAGCAGGCGCTGCGGATGGAACCGGAGGCGCTGCGCGCCGAGTGGGAGTCGGCCGAGCGGGAGATCGCCCGGCTCGCCGCCGAGCTCCGTCAGGAGCAGCAGGCGCTGCGCGCGTGGGCGCAGGAACTGAGGAGAACGCCCGAGCTTTCCGGACTCGGGCAGGCGCTGGAACGCGGCGACCGGCGAAGTCTGGCCGAAGCGGCCGGCGAACTTGGCAACTTGTTCGCCCGGCTCCCCCCCGAGCAGCGGGAGGCGCTTGCGGAACGGCTGCGGGAGCTCGCCTCCGCCGCGCCGGACATGGACGGCGAGGCGCTCCGCGATGCGCTGGAGCGGGCGGCGAACGCTTTGGAAAGCGGCGAAAATGAGGACGCGGCAGGGGCGATCTCGCAGGCGCTTGAAGAGGCGCTGTCCGCTGCGGATCTGCAGGCGCTGGCGGAGCAGGCGGCAGCCGCGCTGGCGACGGCCGGTTCGCGTCTCGGGATGAGCGGCGGCTCCGGTTCGGGCGGCGGCTGGAACGGACTCGCGGACGCCGGCGGAGGCGAGGCGGACGGTGACGCGTATCCGCAAGGCGGCGGTCGGACAGGTTCGGGAGGCTCGTCTTCCGGCGGCGCTTCGGGCGACGGCGGTTCGAACGGCGAAGGCGACGGCGGCGGTTCCGGCTCCGGAAGCGTCGCAGGCGGCGAAGGCGGCTCCGGAAGCGTCGCAGGCGGCGGAGGCGGCGCGGGGGTCGGAGCCGGATCGGGAAGCGGTTCGGGCGGCGAAGACGGACCGGGCGGCATCGGTCCCGGCGCCGGCCTGGGCAGCGGAGGCCGGACGCTCGTCACGACGCCCCGCGTCCATGAAGGGGAAGGCGAAATCACGACGGACGGCGGGCCCGTCCCCGGCGGCGACATCACGGAAGGCGGCCGCTCGCCGGTCGTCGACGGCGGCGTCAGGCATTACGAGGAAGTCTTTGCGTCCTACGAGGCGGACGCGCGGCGCGCGCTCGCGGGCGGCACGCTGCCGCCGGCGCTGAAGGAGCGCGTCAAGAACTACTTCGACGAGATTCAGCCGAATCGTTGATCACGATTCGGCGCGGGAGGATGCCATGATCGAATCGAAAGCGGATATCGCGGAGGCCGTCGGGCGAATCCACGCCGTGCGGCGCGAGATTGCGAAGGTGATCGTCGGCCAGGATACGGTCGTCGAGCAGTTGCTGTGGTGCCTGATTGCCGGCGGTCACGCGCTGCTGGAGGGCGTGCCCGGGCTGGGCAAGACGATGCTCATCCGCACGGCGGCGGACGCGCTGGATCTGACGTTCTCGCGCATCCAGTTCACCCCCGACCTGATGCCGTCCGACATTACGGGGACGCGCATCGTCGAGTTCGGCGCCGCCGGACAGCCGGCATCGTTCCGGTTCCAGCCCGGGCCGATCTTCGGCAATCTCGTGCTGGCGGACGAGATCAACCGGGCGACGCCGAAAACGCAGAGCGCCCTGCTCGAAGCGATGCAGGAGCGGACGGTGACCGCGGGCGGCGAGACGCATCCGCTGCCGCGGCCGTTCTTCGTGCTGGCGACGCAGAACCCGCTGGAGCAGGAAGGGACGTATCCGCTCCCGGAGGCGCAGCTCGACCGCTTCCTGCTCAAGATCGATGTCGCCTACCCGACCAGGGCCGAGTTGAAGGAGATCGCTTCGCGCACCACTTCCGTGCATGAGGCGAAGGCGGAAAAGGCGGCCGGCGCCGACGATCTGCACCGCATCCAGCGGTACGCGAAGGAAGTGCTCGTCTCCGACGACATGCTTGATCTGGCGGTGCGGATTGTCATGATGACCCACGCCGGCGAGGCCGACGCCCCGGACGCCGTCCGGCGCCACGTCCGCTACGGCGCGGGTCCGCGCGGCGTGCAGGCGCTCGTCGGCATCGCGAAGGTGCGCGCGCTGCTCGACGGCCGCCTGCACGTATCGCGCGCCGATCTCGCCGCCGTGGCCGCGCCCGTGCTGCGGCACCGGATCGTGCTCGGCTACGAGGCGCTCGCGACCGGCGTCAAGCCGGACGAACTGATTGCGGAAGTGCTGGCGGCGGCGGGTGCGGCGCCGTGAGCGCGGATCGGAACACCGCGGCCGACGGCCGCGCCGGCGCCGGCGGCGCGCTGGTCCGGCCAGGCGAAACGCTGCTCCGGGGACTGGAGCGGCTGGCCGTTTCGGCATCGGGCCGGACGCGCGGCACGCAGCAGGGCAAGCGGCGTTCCGGCGCGCTCGGCAGTTCGCTCGAATTCGCGGACTATCGCGCGTATGTGCCGGGCGATGACATCCGCCGGCTGGACTGGAACGTCTGGGGCCGCACCGGCCGGGCTTACATCCGCCAATATTGGGACGAACAGGAGACGGATGTCACGTTCTATCTGGACGTCTCCAGATCGATGCGCTTCGCACCGGGGGGCGCGGACTCGGATCCCGCTACCTGGCCGGATACGCACAAGTTGCTCTACGCCGCCCGGATCGCGGCCTGCGCCGGCTACGCCGCCCTGTGCGGCGACGACCGCGCCGCGGCGGTCCGCTTCGCTTCCGGCATCGAAGGCCGGCTCCATCCGGTCAGGGGACGCGGCGCGGCGCATCGGCTTTTCGCGTTTCTCGAGCAGTCGCTCGGACCCGCCGCCGATCCCGGAGCCGAAGATCTCCGGACGCCGCTCGCGGTTCCCGGCGCGCTGCCGGCGCGTCCCGGCGTCAGCTGGCTGCTGACGGACGGGCTGTACGCTTCGGGGATCGAGGAGACGTTGGGCGCGTTCGCCGCCGCGCGCCAGCATCTCGTTTTCGTGCATGTGCTCGGGCCCGACGAATGGCGTCCCGCGCTGCGGGGCGAGCTCAGGCTCATCGACGCGGAGAGCGCCGCGGCGAAGGATGTCGCCGTTCACGAACAGGCGCTGCGCGCTTACGGCGAAGCGCTCCGGGAGCACGTCGGGGCGATCCGCAGGCGCTGCGCGGAACTCGGCTTCGTCTATTTCGCGGTCGACACTTCCGTGCCGCTGGAGGAGACGGTGCTCGTCCGGATGGTGCGGCACGGGCTGCTTCAGCGGCAGCGCTGACCGGATCGGCGCCGGGATTCGGATTGCCTGCGAAGGAGGGAGAACATGCTGCTACAGTCCGCCGCATCCGCAGTGTTCGCGCTGGCGCTGCCGGCCATTCTGCTCTTGTATCTGCTCAAACGCCGGTATCCGGAGACCGAGATCGCGAGCCACCTGCTCTGGCGGCGGGCGCTGCGCGAGATGGAGGCGAACCGGCCGTGGCAGCGGCTGCGCCGCAGCCTGCTGCTGCTCCTGCAGCTTCTCGTCGCGGCATGCCTCGTCTTCGCGCTGATGCGCCCGGTCATCCCGGGACAGGCGGCGTCCGAAGCGCCGGTCGTCATCGTCGTCGACCGTTCGGCGAGCATGACGGCGGCCGCGTCGCGGGGCAGCGGCGCAGCCGGCGCGCTTGAAGAGGCGATTCGATCCGTGGCGGATGCGGTGGACGGGCTGCCTTCTCCCCGCCCGGTAAGCGTGATCGCGGCGGGCGCCGAGCCGGAACTGCTGCTCCGGGACGAGACCGACCGCCGGGAGGTCCGGCGCGCGCTGGAGTCCATCCGTCCGCATTTCGGGCGGACGGACGAAGAAGCGGCGCTGACGCTGGCCGACGCGCTCGTCCGGGACGCGGCGGGCGCCGAACTGTGGCTGGCGACGGACGGACGGTTTCGCGCGGACCTGACGGCCGTGAACGCCGCCGGATTCCGCCTGTTCAAGGCGGGCAGGGACGGGGCGAACACGTCCCTCGCCGCGTTCGGCCTGCAGGCCGGAGCGGACGCGTTCGGCGCATCCGCGACGCTCATCCATTACGGCGCGCGGCCGGCGGAAGGCACGCTCGCGCTCGTTCCCGCCGGCGCGTCGGAGCCGGCGGCGGAACGGCCGTTCCGGCTGGAACCCGGCGAACAGCGCGTGTTCACGTTCGAAGGCTTGCCGCCGGCGGACCATTACCGCGCCGAGATCCGCACGGCCGACGATTACGACGCGGACAACGCGGCCTTCGCGTTTCCGGCCGTGCCGGAGCGCGGACGGGCGCTGCTCGTCGGCGAGGGCAGCCTGTTCCTGAACGCCGCGCTCGGGCTGGCGGGTGTCGACATCGCGCGGGCCGATCCGGCCTCGTTCGAGCCCGACGCCGGGACGGCGGACGACGTCGACTGGATCGTCATCTACGGGGCGGATGAACGGGCGCTGGACACGGCCGCCTGGCGCGGCCTGCTCGACTCCAGGCCGGTGTGGCGCATCTGGTCCGCCGCTTCGCCTCCGCCTGGCGGCGAAGCGACGGAGCCGGAAGACAGCCGCTCCGATATCCGGCCGCATCCCGTCACGGCCCACGTCACGCTGGCCGATACGCACATCGCGCGGATCGTGCGGGCCGATCCCGGACCCGGCATGGAGCCGATCGCGATCTATGGCGGCGTGCCGGTGCTCTACGCCGGATCGGCGAACGGACTTCCGAGGCTCGTGATGGCGTTCGATCCCGCCGATTCGGATCTGCCGCTCCGGGCCGACTTTCCGATACTCGCCGCGCAGGCGGCCGAATGGCTCGGAGGCGCCGCGGTCGGCCATCTTGGCCGCGCCGAGGCGGACGGCCGGATCGAGATCGGGCTCAGGAGCGGCACGGTCCGGGCGGAATGGCAGGCGGTCGAGACCGCGCCCGCGCGGCAGGCTGCGGAAGCCGTCGTGATCGAAGCGGAACGGACGGCGGAAGGCGCGGTGTCCGCCGCGCAGTCGGTCCCCGGCATTCCGGGATTGTACCGCTTCGTCGAATACGGCGCGGACAACGCGGAGCTGGGTTCCCGCCTGCTCGCCGTGCACGCCGCTCCGGGGGAAGGCATGTGGACGGAAGGGCCTTTCGCCGGAATCGTCCTTCCGGGAGGCGGCGGGGAATCGGCGGAACAGCCGGGCGAATCCGGAGCGAACGGGGCTTCGGGCGCGACCCAAGAAACCGCGGGCGCGAACAACGCCGGAACGAGCGGCTGGATCGGGCTTGCGCCGTACATCGCCGTCCTGATTTTGCTGCTGCTCGCGGCGGAATGGGAGGTGTACCGGCGTGGGGCTGCATTTTGACCGGCCGTGGCTGCTCCTGCTGCTCGCGCCGGCCGCCTTGTGGCTGTATTGGGCTTGGCGAGGGACGCTCCGGCTGTCGGGCCGGCGCAAGGGCGTCGCGTTCGTGCTGCGCGCCCTGATCGCGCTGTTGCTCATCGCCGCGGCGTCGGGATTCGCGCCGACGTTGCGCGACGATTACCGGGCGGTCGTCTTCGTCGCCGACCGTTCGGCGAGCGTCTCGGACGACGCGCGGATCGCCCGCTGGATCGGCGAGGCGATCGCCGGCAAGGACGAAGGCGACAGGGCCGGCGTCGTCTCGGTCGGCCGGACCGCCGCGGCGGAGCGTCCGCTGACCGCCGGAGGCGGCGCGCCTTCGCTGCGGGCGGACATCGATCCCTCGTACACAAATCTGACCGACGGACTGCGGCTCGCGGCGAGCATGCTTCCGGAAGGGGGGCGCATCGTCCTGCTGTCGGACGGCCGGAACAACGCCGGGGATGCGATCCGCCAGAGCCGGCTGCTCCGGCCGCGGGGCATCGCCGTCGACGTCGTTCCGCTCGCCTCCCGCGTCGCCGACGACGCGGCGGGGCGATCGCTCGTCGTCCCGGCGTCGGTGAAGCTCGGCGAGCGGTTCACAATCGAGCTGGAAGTGGCCGCCACGTTGGAGAGCGAGGCCGAAATCCGGCTGTTCGAGAACGAGCGGGAGATCGCCCGCGAGACGGTGCGGCTGTCGCCTGGCGTCAACCGCTATCTGCTGCAGAACATCGCCGGTTCCGCCGGCATGAACCGCTACCGCGCCGAAGTCTACATGCCCGGCGACGAGCGGCCGCAGAACGACGCGGCCTACGGGTTCAGCCGGGTCGACGGGCCGCCGCGGGTGCTCGTCGTCGAAGGCGAGCCGGGTTCGTCGGCCAACATCGCCTCGGCGCTCGAGGCGTCGCTCATGCCGTACGATCTGATCCTGCCGGAGCAGCTGTCCGTGGAGCTGGCCGATTACGCGCGTTACGACGCGATCGTGCTGAACAACGTGCCGGCGACGCGGCTGTCCGGGACGGTGATGGAGCGGCTGGCGTCCGCCGTCGGCGACCTCGGCATCGGGCTGGTCGTCGCGGGCGGCGAGGACAGCTTCGGCCTCGGCGGGTATTATGACACGCCGCTGGAACGCGCGTTGCCGGTTTACATGGATCTGAAAGGGCGGCGGCAGATGCCGTCCCTCGGCCTCATCCTGGTCATCGACCGCTCGGGCAGCATGAGCGGCGGCAAGCTGGAGCTGGCGAAGGAAGCGGCGCTGCGCGCGATCGGACTGCTGCGCGACGAGGATACGGTCGGCGTCGTCGCCTTCGACGACCCCCCCTGGTGGGTCGTCGAGCCGACCCGGCTTTCGGACCGCGAGGCGGTCAAGGACGCCGTGCTGGGCATCCAGGCCGATGGCGGCACCGACATCTACCCGGCCGTCGCCTCCGCGCTGGACCGGATGCTGGACATCGACGCCCAGCGCCGGCACATCATCCTGCTCACGGACGGCCAGTCCGCCGGCGGCGGCAACTACTTCGCGCTGACGGACACGATGAACAAAGAGGGCATCACGATGTCGACGGTCGCCGTCGGCAACGACGCGGACATCGCGCTGCTCCGACGGCTGGCCGACGCGGCGAAGGGGCGGTATTACTTCACGGCGGACCAGAGCACGATTCCGGCCATCTTCAGCCGCGAGACGGCGATGATAGCGCGGACTTACATCGTCGAGAAGCGGTTTGTTCCCGCGATCGGGCAGGCCGGCGGCTGGCTGCCGCTTCTCTCCGCAGGCGTCCCGGCCGTGGACGCGTATGTGGCGACGACGGCGAAGGAGACGGCCGAGACGGCGCTCCTGTCTCCGGAAGGCGATCCGCTGCTGGCGCGCTGGTCGTACGGAGCCGGCCGCACGGTCGCCTGGACGAGCGATCTGACGGGCAAATGGGCTTCGGACTGGACCAACTGGCCGCAATTTCCCGACATGCTGGCCGCCTGGGTGAAGTGGACGTTCCCGCAATTTTCGACCGATCCCTGGCATGTGCAGGCCAGGCTCGACGGAGGGTCCGCGGAACTGACGATCGCCGCCCAGGGCGAGACCGGAACGGGAAACCTCGAAGCGACGGTCACGGGCGAAGAAGGCGAATCCGTCACGCTTCGGCCGATTCCGGTCGCGCCGGGCGAATACGGCGCGCGGCTGGACGGCGCAAGCCCGGGCGCGTATTTCATCCGGATCAGCGGCAGCGACGGAGCGGACGGCGAACCATCCGGCGGATCGCTGACCGGCTTCGTCATTCCGTATTCGCCCGAATACCGGCTGGCCGATGACGGGGAAGGCCGGGAACTGCTCGGGGAGATCGCGCGGCTGACGGGCGGACGGACCTTGTCGCTTGACCATCCGGAAGAAGTGTTCCAAGCCGGGCGGATCGCGGCGACCGACAAGGTCGACCTGACGCGCGCGCTGCTGATCGCGGCGCTGCTGCTCTGGCTGGTCGACATCGCCGCGCGGCGGCTGTCGCTGCCGTGGGGGCGGATCGTCGACGCGCTGGCCGCGCGGTTGGCCGCCCGGCGCGGGCCGGCGGCGGCCGGAGCGGGCGCGGCGACGGCCTTGTCGCAACTCAGCAGGCGGACGAGAGAAGCGGGCGAGTTCTATGCGCGAGGCGGCATCAGCCGGCCGGCGCCGGAAGCGCGGACGGCCGCGGGAGCGAGCGCGGACGCCGCGGACAGTCCGGCGGGCGCAGCCCGGCCGGGATCGGGGACGGCCGGGGGAACGAACGCGGATGCGGCGGACAAACCGGCGGGCGCAGCCCGTCCTGGCGCGGGAACGTCGGACCGGGCACGAAGCGCCGGCTCCGTCGCCGGCGTACCGAACGCCGGCGAGGCGCAAGCTTCTTCCGGCGCGCCGGCCGGCGCGTCGGACGCGGCCGGCTCCGCGATGGAGCGCCTGCTCGCGGCCAAACGGCGCGGCAGCCGGCGCTGACGCGCATCGCCGGAACCGCCGCAGCCGCCGCGCGGCTGTCGCAACCGGCCGCGGCGCGCATGTTTTGCGTCCGCCGCGACCGAACTTCGGCGCGCTGGACACGGGGCCGCAAACAGGCGTACAATGCTGGCATCGGCGCATTTTTCAAGCGGAGGTGGCAAACGGCGATGGATTGGGTGAGCCGCATCGCGGAAGACCGCATCCGGGAAGCGATCGAGCGGGGCGAGCTCCGCAACTTGCCCGGAGAAGGCAAGCCGCTCGAAATCGAGGATCTGTCGCACGTGCCGGAGGATCTCCGCGCGGCCTACATCATGCTGCGCAACGCCGGCGTCGTGCCGGAGGAAGTGCAGCTTGCGAAGGAGACCGTCACGCTCGAGGACCTGCTCCGCATGTGCCGCTCGGAGGAGGAGCGCGCCGGCATCCGCAAGAAGCTGAACGAGAAGCGGCTCCGGCTCCGCCTGCTGATGGAACAGCGCGGCTGGTACGGAGCGTCGGCATGGGACGATTACGGCGATCGGATCGCGAAGCGGCTCGGAGGTGAAGAATCATGAGCATCGAAGTATGGACGGCGGAAGAGCTGGCCGAGCGGCTGTCGAGGGGAGAGCCCGTCAACCTGATCGACGTCCGGGAGCGCCACGAGTGGCAGGCCGGCCACATCCCGGAAGCGCGGCTGATCCCGCTGTCCGAGTTCCCGGACCGGATGGACGAACTGGAACCGGAGCGGGAGGGACCGCTCGTCTTCATTTGCAAGGCGGGCGTGCGGAGCGCGCGCGTGTGCGAATACCTCGCGCAATTCGGCTACGATGTCGTCAACGTGGAAGGCGGCATGGCCGCCTGGCCGGGCGAGGTTGTCACCGGCGACTGAGCCGCCGCTATGGACAACCCTTCCGGTTCATGCTATAGTCGGAAGCGGACAATCGCATATTGCGGATACGGGTGCCAGGCCGCCGCGACCGACGCGGAGGCCGGCTTAATAGGGAAGTCCGGTGAGAATCCGGCACGGACCCGCCACTGTGAGAAGCGCGCAGGCCATGCGTCCTGCGCAAGCGCGCGCCAGACATGTCACTGGGAAACCGGGAAGACGGCGCGCGTGGACTTCGAGTCAGGAGACCTGCCCGTTGTCCTTGCCAGACCCTGCCTACGTGGTCTTAGGAGGTGTTGGAGATGGATCGAAGCCGCTCCGTGTCGGGTTTGCCGCCCGATGCGAAGCGCGGATTCGCGCATTCGACGCGATGAGCATTTCCGGAAGACTTGCGGGCCGGAGATGCTCTTTTTTGTTGGCTCGCGGCCTCATTCGCACCATTATCGAAAGACAGGAGCGGTATGCCCATGACAACCGTCAAGCAACGCGCGAAAAAATTCCCCGCCCGGATCGCGGCGTTCCTGCTGCTGGCGATGCTGCTGGCGGCATGCGGCGCCGGAAGCGGATCGGGCAAAGACGACGGCGGACAGACGACGACCGGCGCCGGCAATCGGACGAATGCGGAAGCGCCCGGCGAAAACGCCGCGTCCGCCACAGGCGAAGCCGGCGAAAGCGGCGCCGCGTCCGGTGAAGGCGAAACCGCCGCAAGCGGCGGAGCCGCAATAGCGGACGCCGGCCAATCCACGGTCTATCCGCTCACGGTGACCGACGCGACCGGGACCGAGATCACGCTCGGGAAGGCGCCGGAGCGTGTCGTCATGCTCGGACCGAGCGACACGGAAGTCGTCTACGCGGTCGGGGCGGGCAGCCTCGCGGTCGGCGCGGACGCCTTCAGCACCTATCCGCCCGAGGCGGCGGAACTGCCGCGCATCGGCGACGTCAACACGAACATCGAGGCGGTGCTCGCGCTGAACCCGGATCTCGTGCTCGCGAGCGCGAGCATGAACGCGGCCGCGGTCGACGCGCTGCGGCAGCTCGGCATCGTCGTGTACGCCTCCGATCCGCAGACGCTCGAAGAGACGATCGCGCACATCGAGCAGGTCGGCGTCCTGCTGAACCGCCGGGCCGAAGCGGCCAAAGTCGCCGCCGGCATGCGCGAGGCGGTCGAGGAAGTCACGGACAAGGTCAAGGACGCGGAACCGGTCAGCGTCTATCTCGAGTTCTCGCCGGGCTGGACCGTCGGTTCGGGCACGTTCCTCGACGAGCTCGTCACGCTCGCCGGCGGCGTCAACATTTCGTCGGATCAGACGGGATGGTTCGAAGTCGATCCGGAAGCGGTCATCGCGCGGAATCCGGCGGTCATCCTTTATCCGGATATCGAAGGCGTCGACTTCGCAAGCGGCATCCTGTCCCGCCCGGGCTGGGACCGGATCGACGCGGTCAGGAACAACCGGCTGCACGCGGTGGCGAACGATCCGCTTGTGCGCGTCGGTCCGCGACTGACGGACGGCCTGCGGGAACTTGCCGCCGCGATCCATCCGGACCGGTTCCCGTGATGCCATGAAACTGCCGCTTCGCATCGCTACTTGGTCGGGGGCGGCCTTGCTGCTCCTGGCGCTGTCCGTCGTCTGGTCGCTCTCCGTCGGCTCGGCCGGGATGCCGGTCGCCCGGGTATGGTCGATCCTCTTGCACCAGTTGCCGTTCATCGGTTCGGCCGAGCCGGACTGGACGCCGATGGAGGAAGCGATCATCATGCAGGTCCGGCTGTCGCGCGTCGTCCTGGCGATGCTCGTCGGCGCGTGCCTCGGCATGGCGGGGGCCGGGTTCCAGGGCGTGCTGCGCAACCCGCTCGCCGATCCGTTCACGCTCGGCGTCGCCTCCGGCAGCTCGGTCGGCGCGGCGCTCGTCATGACGCTCGGACTGCAGACGGCGATCGGCATGTGGACGGTTCCGGCCGCCGCGTTCCTGTCCGGACTGCTTACCGTGCTGGCGGTGTTCCTGCTCGCGCGCTCGAACGGACAGATGGCGGTGGAGACGCTGATTCTGTCGGGCATCATCATGCAGGCGTTCCTCGGCGCGTTCGTCTCGCTCATGATCTCGATGTCCGAGGACGAAGTGAACCAGATCCTGTACTGGGTGCTCGGCAGCCTGTCGAAAAGAACGTGGGACCACGCGCTCCTCATCCTGCCGCTTGCGATCGCGGGACTGCCCGTCATCGCCGCCTTCGCCTCGGCGATGAACCTGATGGCGCTCGGCGAGCGGCACGCCGCCCATCTCGGCGTGCATGTCGAGCGGACGAAGCTGATCGTCCTGCTCGCCTCGACGCTCGTGACCGCCGCCGCCGTCTCGGTCAGCGGCGTCATCGGCTTCGTCGGCCTCGTCGTGCCGCATCTGATCCGGCTGATCGTCGGCCCGGACTACCGGCTCATCGTGCCGCTCTCCGTCATCGGCGGCGGGATCTACGTCGTATGGGCCGACACGCTGGCGCGCACGGCGCTCAGCCCGAAGGAGATTCCGCTCGGCGTGTTGACCGCGCTGGTCGGCGCGCCGTTCTTCGCCTGGCTGCTGAAGCGGCGCAAAGCCGGCCTGGGGAGGGAAGACGCATGATCGAGGCCAGCGGCCTGTCGATCGCCGCCGGCGGGCGGCGCATCCTGGACAACATCACGTTCCGGCTGGAGTCGGGCGGGCTGTACGGCGTCATCGGCCCGAACGGAGCCGGCAAGTCGACGCTGCTCGCCGCGATCTCCGGCGTCCGGCGGTCCGACGAGGGCTCCGTCCGGCTGTTCGGCCGCTCCGTCGCGTCCTGGCCGCGCCGGGCGCTGGCGCGCCGTCTTGCCGTGCTGCAGCAGGAACCGCTGCCCAGGACGGCGTTCACCGTGCGCGAAGTGGTGCTGATGGGGCGCTATCCGTACCAGAACTGGTTCGGCGGCAGCGACGGGGAAGGAGAGGCGCTGGTCGAACGGGTGCTCGAAACGCTCGGATTGAAGGAACACGCGGAGCGCCGGCTCGACACCCTGAGCGGCGGCGAGCGGCAGCGGGTCGCGCTGGCGAAGGCGATGGCGCAGGATCCGGAGCTGCTCCTGCTCGACGAGCCGACGACGTATCTCGACATCGGCTACCAGATCCATCTGCTCGATCTGGTGCGCGAATGGCAGCGGTCGGGCGGCCGGACGGTCGTCGCCGTGCTGCACGACCTGAATCTGGCGGCGCAATATTGCGACCGGCTGCTCGTCCTGCGCGAGGGGAGACTGGCGGCCGGACGGCCGGCCCCCGCCCTCCTGCAGCCGGCGGGGCCCCCGGGCGCGCGCGGGGGGGGGGGCGTCCCTCGGCCCGCCAGTCTCCCCTCGCGCAGGACGAGCAGCCGATCGCAGTATTGCGCCGCCAGATTCAGGTCGTGCAGCACGGCGACGACCGTCCGGCCTCCCGACCGCTGCCATTCGCGCACCAGATCGAGCAGATGGATCTGGTAGCCGATGTCGAGATACGTCGTCGGCTCGTCGAGCAGGAGCAGCTCCGGATCCTGCG
>Ga0181858_1000022_pt1 | contig 48786 bp, 44 predicted proteins | sample NewIslPassag4_SG_FD_130749 | JGI IMG/M metagenome (GOLD analysis project Ga0181858, IMG submission 130749) | Feedstock adapted compost microbial communities from Newby Island compost facility, Milpitas, CA, USA - Passage 4_SG | ecosystem: Engineered > Solid waste > Feedstock > Composting ...
GCGCTCCCCGAGCCCGCCCCAGACCCCTTCGCCCCCCCCGTCCTCGACCGGGACGGCCGGCGCGCCGGTAAAGCCGCCCCGGGCGAGGATCGCCGCCGTGACGCCGGCCAAGGCTCCCCAGCCCGAGCCATCTTTCACCATCGTCGGGTGATCGATGCAACGCATCATTTGCGAGCGCGGGCCGTGGTACTCGGCGATGCCGAGCGCGTGCCGAGTCTGCTCCCCATCCAGGCCGAAGCGGCGGGCGGCGACGGCGGCGCAGCCGAGCGCATTCCAGGCGCCGGAGGTGTGGTAATCGCACGCGGTCGCGTGCAACGCCAAGCCTGCCCGCAGCGCCACCTCATAACCGACGACGAGGCTCGTCAGCAGCTCTTGGCCTGAGATCGGATCGCCATCCTTCGGCACTGTCGCCAGCGTCGCGGGAACGATGGCGGCTCCGGCATGACCCTTGACCAGGGTGTAGCCATCGTGGATATCGAGAGCGTCAACCGTCATCCCGTGCGCGAGCGCCGCCCCCGGCGCTGAGACCGTCCGGCCGTCGAGCCAGAGCTGGGTGTCGTTGCCGCCGAAGATCGCGGTTGCCGCCTCGTAGACGACGCGTGACAGCTCAGTGCCCCGGCCCCCCAACGCTGCTCCGAGGGTGTCGAGCAAGCATCGCCGCGCTTGATTGCGCACCGTGTCGGGCAGGTCGGCCCAGGTCAATTCATGGATGAACGAGATGACGCTCATTCCCGCGCTTCTCTTTCAGCGAGCCAGTAGTCGCCGAATCGCTGGACTGCGCATCCATTTCGCCGCGCGATGACTTAGAGCTCCGACACGTAGGCTCGGTACTCCGGCCTCACGCGCGGATCGGTGCCGAGGTAGGCATGCTTCGACATATCGGCCGAGTACCGGCTGGCTGGCGGCGTCCGACCGATCGACTCAGCCAAGCTGCGGATGTGGTGCGGACCGGCGCCGCAGCAGACCCCGAGGTAGCGAATGCCGGCCTCGTACGCCTCCCGGCCAAAGTCGGCGATCTCGTACCGCGTGCAGGTGAAGGGGTCGAGCGCGGTCGGGAATGGCCGTCCGCCCGGCACGTTCGGATAAGCGGGATCACGCAGCGATTGGAACGTCGGCTGCTCCTCGGTGGTGCGGTACGGCACGGGCAGTCCGGCGACGTGGCAGGTCACGGCGGCGCGGATCTCGCGCAGGAGTGGCAGCATCGTGCGCGGGCCGCGGCTGCAGTTCATGCCGACCACATCGGCACCGGCTGCCTCAAGGCGGCGGCAGGCCTCGGCAGGTGACCACCCCTCTCGCGTCTCCGGCTTCTGATGGATCGCGAACGTGATCACCGCGGGCTTGTTGGCCTGCTTGATGACGTCGAGCGCGATCAGGGCCTCCTCTCCCCAGGAGAAGGTCTCCCCGATGATGAAGTCGACGCCGGCATCTACTGCCCAGCCGACTTGCTCCTCGAACATCTCCCGCACCGCCCGGCGAGATTCATCGTCGCCGACGAAGATGTTGGTGTTGCAGATGTTGCCGGCGAGGAGCGTGCCGGTCTCGCGCGCGACCTGCTTGGCGATCTCAAGCGCCTGCCGGTTCATCTCCTCCAGCAAGTGTTCCTTGCCGATTAGTCTCAGCTTCTCCCGGTGCGCGTAGTAGGTGAAGGCCTCGACCACGTCCGACCCGGCGTGGACGAAGTCCCGGTGTTGCTGAGCGACAAGCTCCGGATGCTCCAGCACGACCTCCGGCACATATGCTCCGGCCTGCAAGTAGCCGCGCCGCTCGAACTCGAAGAGGTATCCCTCGGCGCAGATCACCGCGTCTTGCTCGAGCCGCTCCAGCAAGCCTTTGGCACCGCTCGTCGAGTCACTGCCGCTCATATCTATCCCCCCTCCTGGTGCGCGCGATGGCCTCTTGGCAATGGACCGAGTTTGCGGGCACCCCTACGATGCCCGCGTCAGGACCGCCTCATTGCGGAAGACCGGGCGGAACGTTGGATCGGTCAGCGCCGGCCGGTCGGCTCGGAACGGCTCGATCGGGTATTCGGTGCGCCCCTCGAGCGCCAGCTGGCTGAGGATGCGGCCGAGCAGAGGCACGAACTTGAAAGCGTGAGCGGCGTCGACCGCCACGGTCACTCGGTCCTGTCCCGGCACGCGATCGAGCACGAAGTGGCGATCCGGCGGCATCGTGTAGAGGCAGGGCTTGGTCAAGAGCTCCGGACCGAGGAAGCGCGGGATGTAGGTTTCCAGGAAGCGGACCAGGCGATCACGGGTGACCGGATCGGGATCGAAGGTGCGCGTCTCCGCCGTCACCTCCGGACCGCCGACGTCCTGGCCCGCCTTCGTCGCGACCTCGCCATACACGGGAAAGCCATAAAACTCCTCTGGCGCCCGCCAAATCCATATCGGGAAGCGGTCGGGCGCGAACTCGCGGATGTGCGGTGTCGCGAAGTAGGTGACCTGTTCCTGGGTCACGGTGATTGGCCATCGCACGCCGAGGTGGGCGAGGAGGTTGTTCGTCCATGCGCCGGCAGCGAGCACGACGTGCCCGGCGGAGAAGACGCCGTCGTCGGTTAGCACCTCGACACCGGCGCTGGTCGGGCGGAGACCGCGCACCGGAAGCTCGTCGAGAATCGTCGCGCCATGCAAGCGGGCGAGCGCGATGTGGACGGCATTCGTCCTTCGCGCATCGACCAGTCCGCTCTGGGCCTGGTAGAGCCCTCGCGCTTCCTCCGGGAGGGTGAACTGTGGCCAGCGGCGCATGATCTCGGCGGCGTCCAGCTCCTCGAAGGGAACACCCTGCTGCCGCATCGACTCGGCGCAGTGGCAGAGGTCCTTGGGGCCGGTGGTGCCGCGGAGCTCGAGGTCGAGGCCGCCGCACGTGACCATGAGCTTCTGGCCGGACACCTCTTCAAGCTCCGCCCAAAGCTCGTACGTTGGGCGGGCGAGCGCGGTATAGGCCGGATCGTGGTAGGAGTAGCGGATGATCCGCGAGTGGTCTTGCGAGCTGCCCCGCTCGTGTCCGAGCCGAAACTGCTCGATCCCAAGCACATCGCGACCGATCGTCCGCGCGAGCCAGTAGACGGTGGCGCTGCCGATTCCGCCGCAGCCGACGACGATTACTTCATAGGCCCGTCGCATGGTTCTCAGCCTCCGCGCCCAACCTCGTCAGCGGGAATCCGATCTTAGGATTCCGAGATCAGGCCGCGCTCCTGAAGGAACGCCCGCACCACGTCCTGGGGCTCCTTCCGCTCCTGGTCGACCTGGAGATTGAGCTGGGCCATCGTCTGGTCGTCAATCTGGCCAGCGAGCTTGTTCAGCACGTCGGCGATCGCCGGATCCTGATCCAAGAGCTCCTGGCGGACGACCGGCGCGGCGAAGTACGGCGGGAAGAACCCACGATCATCCTCCAGCGTGACCAGTCCCAGCGCCGGGATGCGGCCGTCGGTCGCGAAGGCCGAGATCACGTCGACATCGCCGTTGTCGAGTGCCTGGTACAGAAGGCCGGGATCCATTCCCCGCTCTTCCCCAAACTCCAAGCCTTCGTAGGTGGCCGTGAGTCCAGGCAGGCCGTCCGGCCGGACCAGGAACTCCTGCGTGCCGCCGAAGACCAGATCGTTCGACTTGCCGATCAGATCGGAGATCTTGGTGACGCCGAGCTCTTCCGCGTGCTCCTGGCGCATCGCCAGCGCGTAGGTGTTGTTGAAGCCGAGCGGCTCGAGCCAGACGAGGTTGAATTGTTCTTTGTATTCGTTCTTGACGATCTCGTAGACAGTGTCCTCGAGAGTAGTTGCGGTCGGAGTGCCGCCAGCGGTCGGAGTGCCGCTGACGTCGGGGATCTCGAGGTTCAGGATCGCCAGCAGACCCGTCCCGGTGTACTCAACATAAAGATCAATCTCGCCACTGACGAGCGCCTCATGGACGAGGGCAGTGCCGCCGAGATTGAGCTTGCGGTCGACCTGATAGCCCGCGTCTTCGAGCAGCTGGGCCATCATCTCGTTGACGAGAACCTGCTCGGTGAAGTCCTTCGAGCCAATGGCGACCGTTGGCTTCTCGCCTTGTGCCTGGCCGCCGGTGGCCGGCACGAGCGCCATCCCGAGAGCGACGACAACGAGTAGCACTAAGCCACGCATTCGAGACATAGACCTTCCCTCCTTGCGTGCAGCGGACCGTCCGCCGATCGTGATGACGATTCGGAATCCTTCTCCAGTCGCTTCGGCTCTTCTCCTTTCTGCCTCGCCCCGTTTCAGCGGGCGCTCATCGGCCTTCGGTCTGCAAACCGGCCGGGATGACGAGCCGGCGCAGACCACCCAACAGCAGTTCGGCTGCAATCGCTAGCAGCGCGACAGGAATCGCTCCCGCGAGCAAAATCGGGTAGTCGACCATTGCTAGGCCTTGCAGGATCAGATCGCCGAGTCCGCCACCGCCAATGTAGGCCGCAAGCGTCGCGAGCCCGACTGTTTGGACCGTGGCGGTCTGGATGCCGGCGAAGAGGACCGGACTGGCAAGCGGTAATTCGACGAGGAACAGGAGCTGGGCTCCGCTGGTTCCCATTCCTCGCGCCGCGTCGATCACGGAGCGGTCAGCATTCCGAATGCCAACGTAGGTGTTGAGGAAGATCGGTAGGACCGCGCGGATGGTGAGCGCGACAAGGGAAGGGCGGAACCCGATGCCGAGCCAGCCGAGGGTGAGCGCCAGAATTGCCAGGCTGGGAATCGTCTGCCCGATTGCGCCGAGCCAGGTCAGAGGCTTGGCGAGAAGCTCGACGCGGCTGGCCAGGATTGCCAGAGGAACCGCGATTAGCACCGCGAGCAGCACCGAGTAGACGGTGAGCTCGAGGTGCTGGATCAGCAGCTCCGTAAAGCGCTCCCGGTTCTCGCGGATGTAGGTGATGAAGTCGAGTGCTTCGCCGCGGACCCGCATCGCCAGCTTACCCCTTGCTGAGCACGCCGACGTCGCGTCGCAGGAGATTGCCGAGCGCCGCCAACCCCCAGTCCGCCGCGAGCGCCAGGAGGGAGGCGACCAGCGCGCCAGCGATGATGCGATCGGTGTCGAGCGACCTCATCCCGTCGAAGATCAAGCGGCCCAGACCCCCGGCGCCGATCACCGCGCCGATCGTCGCAATCCCGACCGCGGCGACGGTCGCAAGCCGCACCCCGGCCAGAATCACCGGCAACGCGAGCGGCAGCTCGACCCAGAACAAGCGCTGGAGGCCTGTCATCCCCATCCCCTGAGCTGCGTCGATCATTGCCGGTGGGACGGAGTCGAGGCCAGCGATGGTGTTCCGGACGATAGCGAGGAGGGAATAGAGAACGAGCGCGACGATGACGGTGGTTTGACCAATGCCCGTGTAGCGGAGCAGGATGACGAACAGCGCCAGGCTGGGTACCGTGTAGAGCATGCCGAAGGCGCCAATGACCGGCGTCTCCAGCCAGCGGACGCGGGTGACGAGAATCCCGATTGGGATGCCGATCAGCATCGCGATAAGGATGCTGCTCGCGACGAGCCGCACGTGCTGCTCGGTCAGCTCCAACACCCGGTCCGGATTGTCACGCAGATACTGCATGCGCCGGCTCCTTCCCGGATGTGTCCTCGGGGGCGATCGTCTCTCCTAGCAGCGCGACGAACTGCAGGTACGTGAGGTAGCCGACTGGGCGCCCCGCATCGTCGCTGACCCAGAAGCCATCACCCGTCGCGTTCTCGAACTTGCCAACCTCTCGCGCTGCCTCGAGGACCGAGAGGGCGCCGGGGAGAACGACGCCGTTCGGTGACTGCCCGGCCGGAGCCGGTCCGGCCAGCTCCTCCAGCCGGGTGTATTGGAGGGCGCGAAGTCCGCGGTCCTCGCCGATGAACTCCGTCACGAACGCGTCGGCCGGGCGACGGAGCAAGTCTGCCGGGGTCGCGTCCTGGACGACGCGTCCCTCCGACATCAAGACGATCCGGTCGGCCAGGAGGAAAGCCTCGCCGATGTCGTGGGTGACGAAAACGATCGTCTTGCGAACCTCGGACTGGATGCGGCGCAGCTCCCGCTGGAGCTGTTTGCGGGTGATAGGGTCGACCGCGCCGAATGGCTCGTCCATCAGCACGATCGGGGGATCGGCGGCCAGCGCCCGTGCCACTCCGACTCGCTGCTGCTGGCCACCCGAGAGCTGGCGTGGGTAGCGATCGGCGAATTGGTCCGGCGGGAGGCCGACGAGCTCGAGGAGTTCATAGGCGCGCTGTCGCCGCTTGGCGCGCGGCCAACCGAGTAGGCGAGGAACGACCGCGACGTTGTCAGCCACGGTGAAATGCGGGAAGAGTCCGCCCTGCTGAATCACGTAGCCGATGCGGCGGCGTAGGGCGACGACGTCCATCTCCTGCACGTCGCGCCCATCTACGATAATTCGCCCCGACGTCGGCACTTCCAGGCGGTTGATCATCCGCATGGTCGTCGTCTTGCCGGAGCCTGACGGACCGATGAGCACGACGAGCTCGCCAGCCCCTACCTCGAGGCTGACATCGTCGACGGCTTTCACGACCTGGCCGCGCGAAGTGAAGACTTTTGAGACGTGTTCGAGCCTGATCATCGTCGTTCGGCTCTCCGCGTCGTCCGCGGCGGCAGTGACGAGTCACCGCCGGCCGCCTACGCCTCCCCAAAGTGGTGACAAACGCGCCAGCTGCACTGCGTGGTGCCGAACGGGGAGTGCATCCTTGGAATCGTTTGATTCATGCTAGCATAGAAATGGAGCAAACGTGAAGAGTGAGCGTGGGGGATTGGGAATGCCCTCAACAGCCGGCGACGACTTCTTCGATCGCCTTGCCGCGGCCCAATCCCGGCTCTCCCCGCGGATGAGCCAGGTCGCCGCCTACGTTGCCGAGCATTACCTCCAGGTTGCCTTCATGTCGACGCGCGAGATTGCCGCCGCCGCTGGCGTCAGTCTCGCTACTGTCGTCCGCTTCCCGCGTGAGCTTGGCTATCCCGATTTCGCGGCGCTGCGTACCGCGATTCAGGACCGAGTTCGCTTCGATCTCGACGGCGTCAGCCACTTCCGCGCACTCTCGACGAGCGACCGCTCGCCGACTGCCCTCCTACGCCGAATCATCGAGACGGACATCGAGAGCTTGCAGGCGCTGGCGCGTAGCTTTTCCGAGCCGCAGTTCGTGCAATTCGTGCAGGCGCTGATCGAGGCGCCGCGAGTGATGATCTTCGGCTTTCGCTTCGTGCGCCCGCTCGCGGAGTACTTCTCCTACAGCCTGGCCAAGATTCGGCCGAACGTCGAGGCGATCACGCTCGGTGATTCGACCGTCTATGATCGGTTGCGCATCAGCGAGCCAGACTCCGTGATCGTCGTGATCGGCTTCGCCCGCTACCCGGCCGACTTGCTCGCCATCGCCCGCTACGCGCACGAGCTCCCGCGCCGCGTTTTCGCGATTACCGACTCTCCGATTTCCCCTTTCTTGCCGCTGGCCGAAGTCGCGCTCTTCGTTCGCGCGAGTCGCCTCGACTTCGTCGGCTCGCTCGCCGCCCCGGCGGCGCTGGTGAACTGCCTCGTTTCTGAGGCCGCTGTTCGGCTCGGGCCGCAAGCGACCGCGCGGCTGCAAGAGCTCGAGGAGGCTGCGCAAGCCGGCGGAACCTATGTGCCGCTCCGCCGCCCGATGGTCCCTTCCTCCTCGGCGCTGGCTTGGTCGGAAGAGGACGACGCTCCACCGAGCACCGATGGCGCAGCTGATTCATGAATCGATGTGTAGCAGGTCTTGACGACATGAATCAGTTGCTTCACACTTTGATTGCTGTCGGGCACTGGTGTGGTTCCTGGTGGAGCGGCTATGCAGACAATCACATGCTCGTTCTTTAGCGACGGCATTCGCCTCGATGGTCTCCTCGTTCTTCCTGACGACTACAAGCCCGGCGACCGATTGCCCACCGTCGTCCTCTGTTCCGGGTATCAGGGATTGAAGGAGCTGATTCCAGCCAAGCTGTGGGGGCCGCTCACTAACGCCAGCTTCGCCTGCTTCTCCTTTGACTACCGAGGGCTCGGCACCAGCGACGGCGAGGTTGGCCGCCTGCTGCCGATGGAGCAGGTGGAGGATGTGCGCAGCGCCGTCTCTTACCTCCACACCCGGCCGGAGATCGACACGAGCCGCATCGCGCTGCTCGGTTGGGGCTTCGGCGGTGGCGTGGTGATCGAGGCTGCCGCCGATGACGACCGTGTCCGGGCCGTGGCCTGCCTCAACGGCATCGGCGACGCTGGCCGCGCCGTGCGCACGACCGCTCCCGCCGGCTGCTGGGAGGAGATCTGGCGCCGGATCGGTGAGGATCGCCAGCGACGCGCGCTGACGGGCAAGTCCGCGCTCGTCAGCCCGTGGGATGTTGTCCCGATTGACCAGGAGACGTGGGTCGAAGTCGACCGGGACATGTACGGGAACCATCCGCGCTTTGGCCGGGAGGTCTCGTTGCGGTCGGCCGAGGCCTACTACGCGTTTCGACCGGAGCTAGTCGTCCACCGTATCTCGCCGCGCCCGCTGCTCATCGTTCACGGCGCTCGCAATGGACTCCATCCGGTTGAGGAGGCGCGCAGCCTCTTTGCCCGGGCGGGCGAGCCGAAGGAGCTGATCGAGGTCGCGGATGGCGCCCACCTCGACTGGATCCAGCCCGGCCACCCGCTCTATGAGGCGACCATCCCCCGCATCGTCGACTGGCTGCGGCGGAACCTTGGCCCGACCAAGGATCGCGATCAGGAGCCGGTGGTTGAAGCGGCGTAGTCACGCTCACGAGAGCGACGTCTCGTCCTGAGCCAACGGGCGGGCCGCAACTGGACTCGCCCAATTACTTGACCGCGATTGTCGCGCGCTTGCGATAGGCGGCGAGCGGCGCTCAGTCTCTCTGGGTAATCGGCAGATACGTAAGGGAGACGTTCCGGAAGGCAACGTCGCCGGTGCCGAGGTTCGTCAGGGCGACCCGCACCGTGACGGTCTCCGCCGGACACCAAGCCGCTGTCCGCCGTAGTAGCCAAGTATCGGGCGGCGGGGGCGTCGCTGGCGCCTCGGATGCGCTCTCGAGTATCGGCTCGCCGCTCGTGTCCAGGCACGAGACTGACAACTGGACCCTGTTCGCGGGGAGCGCCGTCTGCGTCTCGCCGCTGAAGGTGTACAAGCCTTCGCCTTGTGCCGGGATGTCCCGCATGACGGTCGTGCCCAGGAGCGCGTTGTTTGTCACCGTCAGCCGGTTGCCGGCCTCATCCGGACTCACCGTGATGCCGGTCTCCGGTCGCGCCCATCCCTTGGCCTCGTCCGCGAATTGACCGTTGATCTCCAAGTCAGACCCGATCTTCGCGCCCGGCCGGGCATAGAGGTCGAGCCAGATGCGGTAGCGCTGATCATCATAGAGCTTGCGGAAGATGCGCGTATAACCCGCGGCTTGGAACGCGGCGTGGACCTCCCGCTCGCCCGTGCGCGGGGGGTAGAGATACCAGACGACGTCGTAGGTCGGATCGTCGGCCGGCAGCGCCTCGGCGAGCTTGCCAGCGGCGAGGTCTTGCCGCGTCAGGCCAACCTCTGGCAGCACGCCGTTCGAGAGAAGCTCTTCCAGCGCGCCGTCGCGGATGGTGACGTGCCGGAGGTTGTCGAGAAGCCCTGGCTCGTAGACATCAATCAAGGTATCCGCCACCGCTCCGTAGGAGTATGTCACGAGTGGCATGCCGAGCGGCGCGACGGTGGCCACGTCGGCCGCCGCGGTTCGCCACTCCTGCTTATGGGCGCCGCCGTAGATCGCACCGATGGTGACACCGGAGCCGAGCACCACGACGGCGAGGCTGCCAGCCGCGACCAAGAGCCAGTCGCGTCGCAGTCCGGCGCCGACAGCGGCTCCGGCGAGCAGCGCCCAGCCGAGCGTTGCGGTCAGGACGGTCCGCTCCGCGAAGCCGGGGCTGATTAGGCTGATCCAGATCGAGACGAGGATCGTCCCGGCGGAGAGGCAGCCGGCGATCAACAGCGAGCGGCGCCGCTGCTTCCAGAGCACCGCCACGCCGGATGCCAGGACCGCCACAACCGCGACGAGCAGTATGAGACGAAGCTGCGGCGCTCGGTTCCAGGGGGCCATGCTGGTCCCGCGGAAGTAGGAGCCATCGCCGGCCAGGCCGACGATCGAGAGGAGCGCGGTCCCGACCCGATCTGGCTGAATGCCGAGATAGCTCTCTCGCCTCGTTTCCTCGTTGGCCGAGCCGACCGTCGCGATCACCTGAGGCAGCCACGGGAGGTAGGCGATCCCCGCTGCGCCGATCGCGATCAGGAGTGGCCGGATCTGCCGTCCACGCTCGTATGCGATCAGCGCCAGTGGCACGGCTTGCGGGGCGAGTGCGTAGACCGCGCTGTAGTCGATGTACATCGCCAGGGCGCCGGCCGCGCCGTAGAGAGCAGCCCATCCCCAGTGTGGCCGCTGCCAGTAGGAGACGAGCGCCAGGTAGGTCAGCGTGATCAGGAAGACCAGGAGCGCGTACATCCGCGCTTCTTGCGAGTAATAGATGTGCAGCGGAGAGATGGCCAGGATGCCGGTCGCGACGACCGCGGCCCGCCGGTCGAGCAGCCGCGTCGCCAGGGCGTAGAAGACCGGCAGCGTCGCGATCGCGGAGACCACGCTGATGAGCCGGCCCGCCGTCGCGTCCGACGTTACTGAGGCCACCGCCTTGACGAGTGCAAAGAAGAGCGGCGGGTGCGGGCTATAGAACCCGTTGAAGCCGAGCACCGACGGCCACGACAGCCGCGAGTAGAGGACGGTAAATCCCTCATCCAGCCAGAGGCTGAGGTGATTGAGGTGGAAGATGCGCAGCGCCGCGCCGAGGCCGATAGCTCCGACCGTCAACACGAGCGCGGCGGTCCTAGTCAGGCCGCGGGGCAGTGTCCACGGGATCGCGGGCGCGTCGGTGGGCGCTGCCGGCGCCGGCGCTAGTGCCGGCTGGCCATTGCTGCTGACCGTACCCAAGGCAGCCGAGGGATGCGCGCCGGCGAGGGCCGCGGGCTGCATCTTCAGCGCGGGGATGAGACGCCAGCCGAGAAGCTCCGCGACGAGCACCGAGATCAAAATGAAGCCAAGCGGGTGAACGTGGAGCAGATATCGCTCCTCGGAGCCGGACGTGAAGGCGGCTACCAGCGCGATCGGCAGCCAGTAGAGCAGCAGGATGAGCCCGACGACCATGCGCCGAGCGGACTCGCCACGGATGTTCGCGCTCCCGAGGAGATAGCGGCCTGCAAGCAGCGCCGAGATGCCGACGATGACCGTGGGCATCACGCTCTCGAGCGCCGTGCGCCGGAACAGCAAGACCCACGATTCGATGTTGGGATGGAGGATTTGGCTGAAGGAGATGAAGTAATCCCCGACGAACGAGACGCCTGGCAGGGACTCAGTCACGGCCTTGTCGGGCGGATCGACGAGCTGGTTAAGGAGCAGCAGGGTGAAGGGCGCGCCGAGGCAGGCGCCGAGCGCGATGCTCAGGTCTCGCCGGCGCGTCCGCAAATCCCGGCCGTGCACGATCAGCGCGCCGAGGGCCATCGCCGGCCAGAAGAGGAGCACCGCGATGTGGGTAAACACCGTCACCCAGAATACGGCGACCATACCTCGCAATATGCGCGGCGACGGCTCGAAGAGCGCCCGGATGTAGAGCCACAGGAGCAGGATCGAGAAGCACTGGAGAAGCGCGTACATCCGGACATAGGAGCTCCAGCGGGCGCTGGTCGGATCGAGCGCTAGGAACAGCGCGGCCAGGAGGCCCGCGACGGCGCTCCCTGTCACTTGGCGGGCGAGGAAGAACAACAGGACGACGGCGAGCGTGCCCGCGACGGCGCTCGGAAAGCGCAACGTGCTGAGATGATCGATGTCGCCGTAGCCGGCCCAGAAGAAAGGCGCGAGGAGGTAGGAGAGCGTGCCGCCCTGGAGGTAGAGCGTGCCGGAGGGAAAGATTGGTACGCCCTTCTCCGAGACTTCTTTCGCCGCCATGATGCTCGCCGCCTCGTCGACGTGCGACGAGAGATGCTGGGAATTGGTGAAGCGGATGAGGAATGCGAGCGCGGCGATGGCGATGAGTACGGCCGGCGCCCAGGAACGAGGATGTTGCTCTTCCTCGACGGGCTCCAGTCCGTTTGACTCTGGCAATGGCTCCACCGGCGCCACTGGTGGAGCGATCTCCACCGTCCGCTGGAGGTGCTGGGTATCGACGTCCTCTCGGATCACTCGGCCACTATCGCTTCTCACGCCCTGCGCTGCAAAAGGGAAGACCCGTCGCCGGCTGGCGACCGTCCGGCGATGCCGATTGGCGATTGACTCCATGTCCATGATGGGGGAAACGGTTCACCGGGCTGCAGCGCGTGCGTGAGCTACCGGTAACGACTCCCCTTCCGGCGGGCATTGTAGCGGAAGTGCATAGTGGCAGACCGCCTGGCGGCAGGTGGCAGGGATTCGAATTGCTCCTGGAAATCGTTGCTATGGATCGTTGAGATCGGGGTGACCGAACGTCAACGTCTATCCTGGTGGACAACTAGCCGCAAACCGTCGAATCACGCAATTCACATATTGAAGGCCGGTCCAGTTGCTCAGTAAGGCTGGACCGGCCTTCAATTGCGTCCGGAATGTCTCCACGGCGACTAGATCGGCAGCAGGCCGCGCCGGGTGGCGATCATGACCGCCTCGGTCCGGCTGCTCGCACCAAGCTTGGCCAAGAGCGAGCCGACGTGGAACTTGACCGTGTGCTCGCTGATACCAAGCTGCCGGGCGATCGTCTTGTTCGGCAGCCCGGCCGCGACGAACTCGAGCACCTCGCGCTCGCGGGCTGTCAGTGGCTCGCCCGCGGTCGCTGTCGTCTCGGGGCCGAGGCGGGCATGTGCATGGATGCCGGCTTCGATCAGGAGTGCCGGCTCGATCACCGTCAATCCGCTCGCCACGCCCCGCACCGCTGCCACGAGGGTCGTTGCGTCAACGTCTTGCGTCAGATATGCCACCGGGCTCGTTCCCAGCCCAGGGCCGTCGACGGCAGGATTGCCGCCGACGAGCACCAGCGGCGTGCCAGGATACGCCTCCTCCAATGTGGAGATCACCTCTGGCTCGACGCTTTGGACATCAGCCACTATGGCATCCGGCCGCTCGGCGTTGGCTTCGGACAGCGTTGGCAGCCCTGGCCCCGGCGTCACGGAGACCGGCTCGATGTCGCGCTCGCGCGCGAGCAGCGCCGCCAGACCCGCGCGGACCGCTGGATAGCCTGCCACGACATGGACGCGCAGCGCTCGGCCCGCCGGGTCGGCGGCGTTCTGAAGCGTGGTCTCCGTTGCTCTATCGCTCATCCCGACCATTGCCGCTCGGTCGGCACCACGACGAACTCGCGTAGCTCCCCTCCACGTAGCACCCGGATCGTTACCGCCTCTCCGGGCGCGAGGCGGAGCAGGGCCGCCGGGACCGATTCTTGATCGGTCACAATCGTCTCCCCGATCGCCACGATCACATCTCCGACCAGCAAGCCCGCGCGGTCGGCCGGAGCCCCGTCCACGATCTCCAAGAGGAGCAGGCCTGCCGGATAATCCTGCCCACGGAGCGCGACGACGACACCGTTCACGCCGATGTAGGCGATTCTCCCGCCTGGGCGCTCGCCGGCGACGAAGCGCTCGACTGCCTGGCTTGGCACCGCGAGGGATAGCCTGCCGGCGACCATCGTGTTGATCCCGATCACGCGCCCGTGGGCGTCGACCAGGGGGCCGCCGGAGTTGCCCGGCGCGAGCATTACATCTGACTGGAGCAAGTCGCCTGCCCGCGGGCCGCGCTCGGTCGCCATCTGCCCAGCGGCTACGACGATTCCTGCCGAAACCGCGTCACGAAATCCAAACGGGTGGCCGACCGCGATGGCGAGCTGACCGGGCCGCACCGTCGTCGAATCGCCGATTTCGGCCGCGGGGAGTCCCTCGGCTGGAACCTGGACGACTGCCACATCCCGCCGAGGGTGTCGAGCGACGACCTCTCCAGGGAAGCGCCGGCCATCGCTGAGGCTGACATTGACCCGCCGGTCGAGGCCGACGACGTGCCGATTCGTCACGATCCGTCCATCGGCGCGCCAGATGACACCCGCCCCGTTCCCACCGTGGCGATCGATGAGCACGACCGACTCGCGTACTTTCCGCGCGATATCCACGATCTCTGCTGAGAGCGTCTCGCCAAGGACACTCTGCTCAAGGAGCGATTCCATTGGTTGCCGTTTCCTTCTATGAACTTTGTGCTGGCGTCGCCTCGATGGCGCGGCGTTAGCGGCGGCCGTTCCGCTCGCCAATCGTCACGTGCACGTCCTGCACCACGCCGCCTCGTATCAACCGAATCGGCACCGCGCGGCCAACGATGTCGCCCGACAGCTTGTCCTGCAGCTCTTCGACGCTCCCGACTGGCTCACCGTTGATCGCCACGATGATGTCGCCCTGCATTAGGCCATCCCGCTCGGCTGGGCCTTCGGGATCGAGGCTGACGACGACGAGGCCCCGCTCCTGGGATACGCCGATTGCTTGGGTTAGGCGGGGATTGAGCGCGACCGCTTGCGCTCCGATGCCCAGGTAGCCGCGCTGAATCTTGCCGTGGGTCTGTAGCGCCGCCACGATCGCGTCGATCGCCGCGGTCGGGATCGTCAGTCCGCCGCCTCGTCCGAGCATCGAGGTGTTCATGCCAAGCACTTGCCCGGCGCCGTCAATCAGCGGTCCGCCCGAGAAGCCGGGCAGCATCGCGACATCCGCGCGGATGTAGCCTTCGACGTGGCTGCCCCGGTGGGTTCGCCACACGCCGCCGACGGAGCTGATGACGCCGAACGAGGCCATTGGGCCGCTGGGACCTGGCCGGCCGACCGCTAGCACGAGGTTGCCGGGTCGGACCGTGGCGGTAGAGCGTGCCGGTGGCGTCAGGCCGCTGACCTGCGCTCTCAGCAGGGCGACATCGCTGCCTGGATCACGGCCAATCAATGTCGCGGGGACCGTGCGTCCATCCGGCAGTCCAATGGTGATGTCATCCGGCTGCTCGATGATGTGGTGTGCGGTTACGATCAGGCCGTCCTCACTCCAGATGATTCCCGTCCCTGGCAAGCGCTGTCGCGAATAGACTGTCACCGTGCCCGCGCCAGCGCGCTCGACCGCTGCCGCCAGCTCATCTGAGAGGCGAGTCAGCATCCCTGCGCCCGTCTCTTGAACCGTCTCGCTCATGATTTGCGTCCTTTCCTCTGAGGTGCTTCGATGCTTGGCGCAGCCGGTGCGCCTCTCGTTGTTCGTAGACTAACGCTGGCGGAATCGCCGGCCATCCCCCGAGTGATGAGCCGGCAGCCTAGCCATCCGAGTAGGTGTGCATCAGCGCGCCCTGGCAACCGCTCTGCCTGCCATAATTCCCACTGACACGCGAGGGGCGTGCCGCCAACGCTCGCCGGCTGACCAGCAGTTGGTTGGCCAGCGACGTTGGGACAAGGCTAGGAGGAAACGATGTCCGACAAAGTCTCGCGGGAGACCTTCAAGGTTCAAGGTGGACAGCTCCTGGACAAGGTCAAGGAGCTGATCCACGAAGGGAACGTCCGACGCGTCGTCATCAAGCAGGGTGACCGTGTCGTCGTCGAATTCCCAGTTACGATCGGAGCCGTCGGCGCGCTGCTCGCGCCGTGGCTCGCGGCCGCGGGTGCCCTCGCCGCGCTGCTCACGGAGTGCTCGATCGAGGTCGAGCGCGTCCAGGATGAGGGGACCACATCGGGTGAGTCGGCAATCCCAGCCACGACTGAAAGCGCTGGCGGGGGAGGACCGACCTCATAGCTCCGTAGTGGGTGGAACGTCGGGAGCGGTCGTGCCGCCGGGTGCGGCGCGCACGCTCCTGGCGGACCGGTCTGCAACCGTCGCGCCGCGTTGAACGGAGGGGGCCTGGTCGCGTGAAGATCGAAACGTTCGCTCTTGAGCGATGGATGACCCGTTGGGAAACCGAGGTCGAGTTCGATATCGCCGAGAGCGGGATCTACCCGATGTCCGTCGAGGAGTTGCTTGGCTTCCTCTCGCCAGACGAGCGCGATCAGGCGCTGGAGCGCTTGATCCAGATGCGGCTCGGCTACAGCGAGGCGCGCGGTACGCGAGAACTGCGCTCGGCCATCGCCGCGACGTATCGCGATACCAGTCCCGACGAGATTTTGGTGACGACGGGAGCGATCGAGGCGAACTATCTCCTCTTCAACGTACTCCTCGATCCTGGCGATCATGTCGTTGCCGTCTATCCCGCCTACCAGCAGCTCTACAGCGTAGCGAGGGCGATTGGCTGCGATGTCACGCTCTGGCGCGTTGCGGAAGACGGTGGATTCCGCTTCGATCTTGATGAGCTGGAGCGACTCGTAACGCCGCGGACGAAGCTGATCGTCGTCAACTCGCCGCACAATCCGACCGGCGCCATCCTGTCGGCCGAGGAGTATCGGCGCATCTATGACCTCGCCGATTCGATCGGGGCGAGGGTGCTGTCGGACGAGGCGTACCGATGGTTGGACATTCCCGGCGGAGAGCCGCTCGCCCCGCCGATGCGCGACCTCGGGCCGCGCGCGATCAGCGTCGGCACCTTTTCGAAGCCTTTCGGATTGCCGGGCCTGCGAATCGGCTGGATCGCGGGACCGGCGGAGGTCGTCCAAGCCTGCTGGGAAGCGCGTGACTACGTCTCGCTGTCTCCGGGCAAGCTCAACGACGCGCTGGCGACGATCGCCATCTCGCTGCGCGACCGGATCGTCGCTCGGAACCACGAGATCGTCTCGGCCAATCTCGAAACGGCCGATCGCTGGTTCGCCGAGCACGCCGACCTCGTTTCCTGGAGCCGGCCACGCGGCGGCCTGCTGGCGCTCTTGCGCTACGATCTCGACGTGCCATCGAATGATTTGGCCGATCGCCTGGCGGCGGAATGGAGCGTAATGCTCGCGCCAGGAGCCGCCTTCGGATACGAGGGTTACCTGCGCATCGGCGTTGGTCAGCGGCCGGATATCTTCGCGGAAGGGCTCCGTCGCGCCGGAGATTGCCTCGAGCAGCTGCAACGTCAGGGCGTCGGGCGGCGCTCGGTCGTGGCGTGACTCAGCGGTAGCGGCGCGGCGAGCTCAACCAAGTTGGAGCGTGGCATGACCCGCCCCGGCACGCCGACCGGGAGCGGCAGCAGCGCACTTCTAAGGAGTACCGATGGACGATCGCAACGAGCACCCGGCCGATGTCACGCTCCCGGTCGTCGTCTGGCGGAATCTCGCGGAAGATCTCTATGCCATCGCTGAGGCGATCGAAGCGCAGCTGGAGGCGATGGGATCTTCTGTCTCCGACGACTCCTACCTGACGCTGCGCTTTGAGCAGGAGGCCATTCACGCCGCCCTCGAACTGATCGCCCGCGCTCAGCTCGGCGACGACACATTCGAGGCGCTCCAGGCCGATGCGGCCGCACAAGCCGAGGCCGCGGAAGACGAGGAGCCCTAACGGGGCACCTCCAACGTCGCCTCGCCGTCACACCTCCCATCCGAGTACACTCTCTTCCATGAGCGTGTCGACCGACCAGAAGTTCGCGGGCAGTATGGGCGCGGCGGGTCAGCGCGTCGCCGGAGATGGGCCGGTGGCAACCGCTCCGCCCATCATCGAGGCGCGGGGGCTGACGAAGCGCTACGGCGGTGTCGTCGCGCTCGATCGGCTCGATCTGAGGATCCCGCGAGCCGCGATCGGACTACTCGGCCCAAACGGCGCCGGGAAGACGACGCTTCTGCGTTTGCTCCTTGGACTCACACGTCCGACGGAAGGCACGGCCAGCGTTCTCGGCTTCGACACGCGCTCGCAGGGCACTAAGATCCGGGAGCGCGTCGGCTACATGCCGGAATCGGATTGCCTTCCGATGGGCACGACAGCCGCTGACTTCGTTGGGCACATGGCGGAGATGAGCGGACTGCCGGCGCGTCAAGCGCGCCAGCGCGCCGCCGATGTCCTCTATCACGTCGGACTAGATGAGGAGCGCTACCGGCTCATCCGGGGCTTCTCCCAAGGGATGAAGCAGCGGGTCAAGCTGGCGCAGGCGATCGTCCACGATCCAGACCTCGTTTTTCTGGACGAGCCGACGAACGGCATGGATCCGCAGGGCCGGGAGGAGATGCTGGAGCTCATCATCCGCATCCATCGCACGCTCGGCATCGCGGTGGTCGTCTCGTCGCATATCCTGGAAGACATCGAGCGGGTCTGCGACTACGTGGTCATCATTGATGGCGGTCGCCTCGTGCTCTCCCAGCCGATCGGCGATCTCGGGCCGGCCAGCTCCGACCTGCTGGTCCGGGTCGACGGAGATGTCACAACTTTCGTGCAGCGGTTGACCCAAGCTGGCCTGCGAGTCGATACCAATCCGGCCGATGCGACCGGCGCTTTGGGCGAGTTTCTCGTCTACTTCGACGGCGACCGGACCTACGACATCATCCGCGACACGGCGGCTGATTTGGGTATCGCCTTGCGGTCGCTCCGAACTCGCTCTCGCTCGCTCGAAGATCTCTATCTCGGCAATGTGACAGACGGCGCGATCGCCGAGCCGGCAACAGTCATCGCGGAGGCAGGACGTGGTCGCGCCTGAAACGCCCATGAGCTCCCCCGCGATTGCGACAGCGGCGCCCGCGCGCCACGGCGAGGTCTACGACCGGGGCTATCAGCACTACGATGGTCCGAGGCTCGGGCGGCGGCATGCGGTATCGGCGCTGATACGGTACTCGATGAAGCGCGCGCTCGGCATCAAGAAGAGCTGGACGAGCAAGGTCATCCCGATCCTGCTCTACCTCGCGGTGGCTATCGTCGTCGTCATCCCGATCGGTATCCGCGCCTTCCTCCCTAGCGCGGGAGTGCTCGAGTACTGGGATTTCTTCGGATTCATTTTCGTTCTCGAGGGCATCTTCGTCGCCACCATCGCGCCCGAGATGCTCTGCGGCGACCGCCGAGAGAACGTGCTGTCGCTCTATTTCTCTCGCGCGATCACGCGGTTCGACTATCTGCTGGCTAAGCTCGGCGCGACGGCGATCCTGACCCTGACCATGTCCTTTGTGCCGGCGGCAATCTATTGGCTCCTCCGCCAACTCCTGGAGGATAAGCCGCTTTCGGCGCTCGCGCACAACGCGGACGATCTGGGCCGGATCGCGGTGGCTGGTGTCCTGATCGCCTTCTATCTCGGCTCGATCGGCCTGACCATCTCGTCATTTACCGGCCGCAAGAGCATCGCCGTCGCCATCATCATCATCGGATTCCTGGTCTCGACCACGCTCGCCTACACGCTGGCTGCTGCCGTGGAGGACGACACCCTGCAGCGCTTCTTCGTCTTCCTCAGCCCGACCGATGTCATCGAGGGATTCGTCTTCCGTCTCTTCGACCAGCCGGTCTTCGAAGACGAGTTCGGTGAGGCCTTTGGTCTCACGGAGTATGTGGCCGGCATGCTTGTGGTAATCGCCGCCTGCTGCGGGATCATGTATTGGCGGTACGTGCCGAATGACTGACGGTCGTGTGACGAGCCTGGCCCCGGCGAAACCTGAGACGAGCGATTCCGCTGAGCGCCCGCAGATGCCCGGCCTCATCGCCGGGCGCGAGCCAACGATCGTGGTCGAGCACGTCTCCAAGTGGTACGGCGACATCGTCGCTGTCTCCGACCTGACCTTCGGGATCGGGTCTGGCGTCACCGCGTTGCTGGGACCGAACGGCGCCGGTAAGTCGACGACCCTCAAGCTCCTGGCGGGGCTCTTGGCGCCGTCCACAGGCAAGATCTCGATCCTGGGCCAGCCCGCACGTGGCAAGCCCGGGGCGTATCGCGCGCTGGGACTCGTGCCGGAGCAGGAGCATATCTATCCCTTCCTGACTGGCCGCGAGTTCGTCCGGATGAACGCGATTCTGCAGCGCCTGCCGCGCCCCGATGAGGCGACTGAGCGCGCACTGGCGCTGGTCGACATGACGGCGGCCGCGGACCGCAAGCTCGGCGGCTACTCGAAAGGAATGCGGCAACGCATCAAGGTTGCGGCGGCGCTCGTCCATGCCCCGGCCGTGATCTTGATGGACGAGCCGCTCAACGGAACAGACCCCGCGCAGCGCGCCCAGCTCATCCGGCTCATTCGGGAGCTTGGCGCGGCCGGCAAGACGATCCTCGTCTCGTCCCACGTCTTGGTCGAGGTCGAGCGCTTTGCCGAGAACATCCTGGTCATCGTCAACGGCAAGCTGGCCGCGGCGGGCGATTACCGCGCCATCCGCGAGCGGATTGATGAGCATGATCACGCCATTCGCATCCGCGCTGATGAGCCGCGCTGGCTGGCCGCCGCGCTGATCTCGAGTCCCGCCACCCGCGCCGTCCGCATCGACGCGCAAGGGCGGATCATCGCCGAGACGAACGACGTGCGGACCTTCTACCGGGAACTGCCTCGCCTGGCCAGAAAGGCGCAGGTTCGCCTCTTCGAGGTACAACCGGCTGACGAATCGCTGACGTCGGTCTTTGCCTACCTGGTCGAGCGCTAAGCGAATCGTTTAGGGCTGTTTCAGCAACTCCAGCACTGGCGCGAGCGTCTCGATCCCCGCGACACCCTGCACGAACGGCGTCACCTGAATATGGGCGATGCCCTCGCGGCCGAAGGCGCGCAGAGCTTCCGCGATCTCCTCTGGCGTGCCGGTCAGCGGCGTGCGTCCCTCGGCAGGGTAGGTTGGGCGCTCGGAGGGCGGGCGTTGGTCGATACCGATCCCGATCGTCCGCACCAGCGTCGCCGGATCACGCCCCACCTCGGCGCAGACGGCGTCAACGGCCTCGCGCAGGGGCGGCACCTCATCGGGATGACTCCGGCCGTGCAAGAGCCAGCCGTTCCACCAATCGGCGTAGCGGGCGACGAACCGGAGCATGCGCGGCTTGTTGGCGAGGGCGCCGATCATGAGCGGCGGGCCATGCTCGCGCGGGCCGCGCGGGCGTAGCTCGCACTCGCGCAGGGTGTAGAAGCGTCCTTCGAAGTCGATCGCGCCCTCGCGCAAGAGCGTGCGGATGATGTGGACCGCCTCGTCGAATCGCTCGAACCGGTTCTCGTAGGGGTAGCCGAAGGTGTCGTACTCCGGCTTGTGCCAGCCGGCGCCGAGCCCCAGCACTAACCGCCCGCCACTGATCTCATCGACCGTTGCGGCCATCTTGGCGAGGAGGCCCGGTTCCCGGAACCCGATGCAGGTGACGGCCGTGCCGAGCGTGATGCGCGAGGTGGAGGCGGCAAGCGCGGACAAGAGTGACCAACACTCCCACGGCCCGTGCGGCGCTTCTCCCTCGTTCTTGAAGATGAGGTGGTCGGGAATCCAGAAGGAGTCGAACCCGAGCGCTTCCGCGCACTGGGCCATCTCTCGCAGGTCGCGCCAGCGCAGGGCGCCATCCCGCATGCCGCCGGCGATCGCGGTGATGAAGATACCAACGGAGGGGGTTAGGGGTTGGGGGGCAGGGGTTGGGCGATCGTTGCTTGTTGGCGTTTCGTCCAATCCTGATCTCCGATTCTCGTTGGTTTCAGATCAACATCGCTTACCGGTGCCTCGTCCCTGGTCGGGCGCTACTCGCGTTGGCGGGGGTCGAGGGCGTCGCGCAGGCCGTCGCCCATCAGGTTGAAGGCGAGAACTGTCAGCGTGATCGCGACGCCTGGCGCGATGGCGATGTGGGGCGCGTTGCGCATCAGCGAGCGGCCGGCGGAGAGCATCCCTCCCCACGAGGGAGTGGGGGGCTGCACGCCGAGGCCGAGGAACGAGAGGGCCGATTCGAGGATGATGATGCTCCCGACATCCAGGCTGGCGAGCACGATGACCGGGCCGATCACGTTCGGCAACATGTGCCGGGCGATGATGCGCGGACTCCTCGCGCCGATCGCTCGAGCGGCGATGACGTAGTCGCGCTCCCGCAAGCTGAGCACTTCAGCGCGGACGACCCGCGCGTAGGAGGCCCAGACGGTCACGCCGATCACGATGACGACGGTGCGAAGGTGCGGCTCGAAGAGCGCCGAGAGGGTGATCAGGAGGGCGAGGAGTGGGAAGGCCATTAGCGCGTCGATGACGCGGGAGAGCGCGAGATCGACCGTGCCGCCGAAATAGCCGGCGACCGCGCCGATCGTGACGCCGATGATGAGCGCGATCGCCATCGCGCCGATACCGACGATGAGCGCGACCCGCGTGCCGAAGATGAGCCGGCTGAGGACATCCCGGCCGATCTCATCGAGCCCGAGCCAGAATTCAGCGGAGGGTGGCGTCGCGCGGCGCCCTACCTTCTCGGTCGGAGAGTACGGGGCGATGAGGGGCGCGAAGATCGCGATGAAAATGAGCGCGATCACGAGCGTCGCGCCGGCCAGGCCGGGCTTATAGCGCTTGAAGCGGCGCCAGACCCGGGACCATTCGCTGCGCCGGGCGGTCCCCGTTTCTAAGATCGCTTGCGCTGGTGTCTCTTCCGTTGCCGCCTGAATCGACATCTATTGCCTCGAGCCGGTTGTCGCGAGTCGGTAGCGCCGTCTCCGGCGATGGTTGTGCTGCAGTTTCGCTCGCCTGGTCGCTCTTGCCTCCTACCGGACGCGGATGCGCGGATCGATATAGGCATAGACGAGGTCGGTGACAAGATTGGCGACGACGACGAGCGTGGCGAGGAGCAGGACGATGGCTTGCACGACCTGGTAGTCCATGCGGTCGATCGAGTTGAAGAAGAGCTGGCCGATGCCGGGCCAAGCGAAAATCGTCTCGACCACGATCGTCCCGCTCAGCAGGAAAGCGATCCGATAGCCGATCATCGTCACGACCGGCAGGAGCGCGTTCCGCACCACGTGGCGGGTGACGACCGTCCGGTCGCGCAAGCCCTTGGCGCGGGCGGTCGTCACATAGTCCTGGCTTAGCGCTTCGGAGGTGGTGCCGCGTGAGAGGCGGGCGAGGATCGCCATCTCTTGCGAGGCGAGCACCGCGACCGGCAGGATGTACGACTTCCACGAGCCCGAGCCGTACGGGGGAAGCCACCCGAGCTTGAGGGAGAAGACAATGATGAGCATCAGCCCGATCCAGTAATTCGGGAGGGCGATGCCGAGGGTGGCGCCGACCATACTGCCGTAGTCGAAGAGCGAGTAGCGCTTGACGGCCGCCAGGACGCCGATTGGGATGGCGATCAGCATCGAGACGATGAGCGAGAGCAGGTTGAGCTTGATCGTCTGCGGGGCGGCTTCGAAGATCATCTCCCGAACCGGCTGCCCGGTCCGCACCACCGATGTACCGAAGTCGCCAGTGAAGACGTTGCCCAGCCAGGTGAAGTACTGGACGTACCAGGGCCTATCCAGCCCCCACTTTCGCTCGATGGCCGCGATTTGCTCCGGCGTGATCTGCTGCTCGCCGATCAGGATGTCGACCGGGTCACCCGGCGCGAGCTGCATGATGATGAACGAGGTGATGCTGACGAGGAAGATGACCACCACCCCTTGCAGCAGACGAATCGTGATGTAGCGGAGCATCCCTCACCTCTCGCCCCACTCCCAGCGGTAGGGGGCGTGCCGGCGAGCCGATCGCCAGAGAACGAGCGCGGCTCCCGCACGGTTGGTCGCACGGGAGCCGCGATAGAGCGCTATTCCTCAATCCACCACTGGTAGGCCTTGGCGTAGATCTGGTCGCCGACGAGCGCCGACTCCGGCAGGCCCTTCACCTTGCTGCTGAAGATGTTGTACCAGTCCCAATACGAGATGAAGAGGAACGGCACTTCTTCAGCGATGATTTCTTGGATTTCGTGATAGATGGCGATGCGCTTCTCGCGGTCAATCTCGCGCAGGCCGGCGTCGAGGAGCTCGTCGACGCGGGCGTTCTGGAACTGCGAGAAGTTCGAGCCGCCATCCGAGCGGAGGGTGCCGCCGTCATCGGGATCGGCGTAGTCACCGCCGTAGGTCCAGTTGAAGAGGGAGGCGTCCATCTCGCCCTTGCGCAGCTGCTCCAGGATGGTCGCGACCGGCGCCTCTTGCAGCTGCATGTCGATCCCGACTTCCTTGAGGTACTGCTGGACCAACTCGGCCTCCGGGCGGCGGGTCTGGTCGCCGGTGATGGTGGTGCAGACGAAGGAGAGCTTCATGCCGTCCTTTTCGCGGACGCCATCAGAGCCCATCACCCAGCCGGCTTCGTCGAGGAGGGCGTTCGCCTGATCGGGATCGTACGGGTACTCCTTGACGTTCGGGTTGTAGAAGTCACCCATCGCCGGGGAGAGATTCGAGGTGGCGACGACGGCCGCGCCTTGGAAGATCTCGTCAATGACGGTCTCCCGATCGATGGCGTACATCATCGCCTGCCGGACGCGCTTGTCGGACAGCTGCGGCAGCTTGTTGTTGAGCGGGAAGTGGTTGACCGCGAAGGCAGACGTGACGAAGACGACGAAATTGGAATCCTCGGCCAGGCGGATGTTGTCTTCCGGCGTCAGCGGCCAGACGGAAGAGTGCGCCTCGCCGGTCTCCAGACCGATCGCGCGGACTGACGGCTCTGGCACGACCTCCTCGCGGATGGCATCGAGATACGGCCGGCCCCGGAAGTGATCCTCGAAGGCCTCGACCTCGGTGTACTCAGCGGGGCGCCATTCCTTGAGCTTGAACGGGCCGGTGCCGATCGGCTTGCCCTTGTACTCCGTCTCACCGACCTGGGAGTGGTAGTGAGCTGGGACGATGAACTTGGAGGCGACGCGGGCCAGGAAGGGCGCGTACGGCTCCTTCATCCGGACGATGACGGTGTACGGATCGGGCGCCTCGACGGCTTCGACCATGGCGAAGTCGGCGGCATTGATCGCGGCGTTGTCCGGGTTCATGTACCACTCGTAGGTGTACTTGACGTCCTCGGACGTGAACTCTTCGCCGTCGTGGAACTTGACGCCTTGCCGGAGCTTGAAGGTGTAGGTGAGGCCGTCCTCGCTGACTTCCGGCAGCGACTCGGCGAGCACCGGGTTGAATTGCAGGTTCTCGTCCATCTCCACGAGGGCGTTGTGGATCTGGGTGATCATGACCCAGTGGACGGTGGGACCGGTGTCGTCGGGCGAGAGGCTCGCAATCTCCTGGTGCCCGGTCAGGACGAGGGTGCCGCCCTGGACGGGTTCGCCGTCCTGTGACCGCTGGCGAAGCCGTGGGGCGGGGCCGGCAGGCGCCGCCGAGGCATCGGAGCGGAGCATAGCCATGAGCGCCGGACCGGAGATTCCGCCGAGCGCCGCTCTCTTGAGGATTTCCCGGCGGGTAACGGGACTTGCTTGCCGCAACAACGCGAGGACATCGACCGATCGAGCCATCCGGCTTCTCCTCCTCCGTGAGCCCGTTCCTTCGCCTGTGATGCGGGGAGCGGACCAACCTGCGACCGCGGAACGTGTGATTCGGCGGGCGTATTCTGGCACACGAACGGGCGTGGCAACAATGTCAGGGTTGGAGGAGGTCCGGGGGCCGGATTTGTGCGGCCGGCGAGATGGCGCGGTGCGGACCGGCGCCGAGCGCTCCCGCGCGTGCGCTCCCAACGCGGCGAAGATCCCGAGCGATACGTGATTTCGTGGCCGGTGGGGACGGCGGGGCTCGGCAGGCGAGCATCGGGTGGGATGCCCGGGGCAGGTGACGCGCTGCCCAGGCCCGCTCCCTGCCCGGGAGTGCCGCTTAGGGGCTAGAATAGAACAAATGTTTTTATTTGGCAAGAGGGAGAGGGCGCGAGTATCGGGCCTGGGAGAGAGGCGGGGCGTGGCCTATCGGCCTACGGCCGATGGGCGGACACAGGTTCCGCCCCTACGAGGGATTCGCGGGGGCGGATGTGGGCGCCGGAATTGGGCCGGTTTCGGCGGGGGCCGGTGATTTGTCGCCCGAAAGGCGACGGGCACAGGTTCCGCCCTACGAGGAAAGGCGGCGGTTGGCACTGGGGCCGGGAATGGTACAGGTCCCGTCCGAACGGAGGATTTGCGGCGGCGAGTGTGCGTCTCGGGATTGGCACGGGATCGCGGTTGGCAGTTGTGGTGACCTTGGCGCTACAGGTTCCGGAAAGGGCGCAGGTTCCGGCCCGACGAATGGAGAGTGTCGCGTGTTGTGGGATAGGGGCGAAGGCTGGTCCAGCGGTGCCATGCAATCGAGGTTGATTAGCGCGCCGATGTGCGCCGATTCCCGTACAATCACTGCATGAACGTAGCAGAGTTTCAGGCAAAGTGGCGCGGCTCGACGCTGAAGGAGCGGAGCGCGGCGCAGGAGCATTTTCTCGATCTCTGCCGGCTGCTGGGGATGCCGACGCCGGCGGAGGCCGATAAGACGGGCTCCTTCTACACCTTCGAAAAGGGCGCGACGAAGACGAGCGGCGCGGCCGGCTTCGCCGATGTTTGGTGGGACGGGAAGTTCGCCTGGGAGTACAAGGGCCAGCACGCCGATCTCGCCGCGGCGTACCGGCAATTACTCCAGTACCGGGAGGATCTGGGCAATCCGCCGCTGCTGGTCGTCTGCGACCTGCACACCTTCGAGGTCCACACCAACTTCACCGGCACCAAGAAGACCGTCTACCGCTTCACCGTTGACGACCTGGATCAGCCGGAGACGCTGGCGATTCTGCGCGCCGTCTTCGCCGATCCGGAGCGGCTGCGGCCTGGACAGACGACAGAAGAGGTCACCGTCGAGGCGGCGGCGCGCTTCGGCGAGCTGGCAGCACGGCTGGAAGCCCGTGGACAGGAGCCGCATCTGGTCGCGCATTTTCTGATGCAGCTGCTCTTCTGCCTCTTCGCGGAGGATGTCGGCCTCTTGCCGAAGGGGCTGTTCACCAACCTCCTTGCCCTTGGGGCGCGTCGTCCGGAGGCGTTCTCGTCGCAGGTGGTTGCGCTCCTGACGGCGATGCGGGACGGCGGAGCGTTTGGCGTCGAGTGGATCCAGCGGTTCAATGGCGGGCTGTTCGCGACGATCGAGCCGGTGCCGCTGACCGGGGACGAGCTGGCGATGCTGCGGGATGCGGCAACGCTCGATTGGGGGAGCGTCGAGCCGGCGATCTTCGGGACGCTCTTCGAGCGGTCGCTGGACCCGAGCAAGCGCTCGCAACTGGGGGCGCATTATACCGGGCGGCACGACATCGAGCGGGTGGTTGAGCCGGTGGTGATGGCGCCGCTGCGGCGACGCTGGGCGGCGGTGAAGGCGGAGGCGGAGGCACTGAAGGCGGCGTGGGACGCGGCGGACACGCCCCGGACACGTGACAACCGGCGGGCGGCGTTCGCGGCGTGCCTGCACGGCTTCCAGGAGGAGCTGACGCGGGTGCGGATGCTCGATCCGGCGTGCGGCAGCGGCAATTTCCTCTACGTAGCGCTGGTCAAGCTGCTCGATCTGGAGAAGGAGGTGCTGGTCTACGGGGCGACGAACGGGCTGTCGCTCGGGTATCCGCTGGTCTCGCCGCGCCAGCTGTACGGGCTGGAGATCAACGAGTACGCCAAGGAGCTGGCGCAGGTCGTCGTCTGGATCGGGTATCTGCAATGGCGGCTTGGGAACGGCTTTTCCGGGCTGCCGGACCCGATCTTGGAGCCGTTGGAGACGATCCGGCTGCAGGACGCGCTGCTCGACCGGAGTGAGCCGGGCAATCCGAAGGAGGCGACCTGGCCGGCGGCGGATTTCATCATTGGGAATCCGCCATTCGTGGGTGACAAGAAGATGCGTGGCGAACTTGGTGGCACGTACACCGATAACTTGTGGCGCGTCTTCAAGAACCGAGTACCTCCTGGTGCTGATCTGTGCTGCTACTTCTTCGAGAAAGCGCGGGCGGAGATTGCGGCAGGGCGAGCGAAGCGGGTCGGCTTGCTCGCGACGAACTCGATTCGCGGTGGGGCCAATCGCCGCGTGCTGGATCGGATCAAGGCGACGGGCGATATCTTCATGGCCTGGTCTGATGAGCCCTGGGTGCTCGATGGCGCAAGCGTCCGCATCTCGATTGTGGGTTTCGATGACGGTCAGGAACGGGAGCGAACGCTTGACGGGATGCCCGTGTCCCGGATCAACGCGGATCTCACGGCGACGGTTGACGTCACATCGGCGTGCCGACTAAAGGAGAACGCGGGAATTGCGTTTCTAGGGGTGCAGAAGGGTGGGCCGTTCGACGTGCCGGGCGAAGTGGCGCGTCGGTGGCTTGCAATGCCCCTGAACCCAAACGGTCGACCCAACAGCGATGTGGTCAAGCGCAGACTCAACGGATACGACATCATGCGCCGGCCTCAAGACCACTACGTCATCGACTTTGGGCCCAACATGCCTGAACATGAAGCCGCACTGTATGAAGCTCCCTTTGAGCACGTCCGAACGCATGTCAAACCGCTGCGGGACAAGAATCCGCGACGGAGTTACCGCGAACGATGGTGGATTCATACTGAGCCTCGCCAAGGGCTTCGGGCGAAGTTGGCCAACCTAGCCCGCTTCATCTGCACGCCGACCGTTGCGAAACACCGGGTATTCGTCTGGGCAACTGACTCAGTCGTACCCGATCACCAGCTAGTGGTCTTCGCACGGGCGGATGACTACTTCTTCGGCGTGCTCCATTCGCGAGCTCACGAGGTCTGGTCGCTACGGATGGGGACGTGGCTCGGCGTGGGCAACGATCCGCGCTACACGCCGACGACGTGCTTCGAGACGTTCCCGCTGCCCTGGCCGCCGGGACAGGAGCCATGGGACGACCCGCGCGTGCAGGTGATCGCGGCGGCGGCGAAGGATCTCGATGAGAAGCGGCGGGCGTGGCTGGACCCGCCGGGCGCCAGTCCTGAGGAGCTGAAGACGCGGACGCTGACGAATCTCTACAACGCCCGGCCGGCGTGGCTGGCGCAGCTGCATGCGCGGCTGGACCGGGCGGTGTGGGCGGCGTATGGCTGGGACGATCCGGACCCGGCGGCGGTTGACGAGGATGTGATTCTGGCGCGGTTGTTGGCGTTGAATCAGGAGCGGGCAGGCGGGGCCTGATGTTGCGAGCGGATTGAGGGGGGCGTAAGCGTGGCGCCGAGGCGGGAGCGGGTTGGGCTGAAGCGGGCGGGGGTATGACCTATCGGCCCACGGCGCGCAGGGCCGGAGATATCCGGCCAATAGACGCCAAGGCCGGTTTTTCGGATGTTGTGGGTCGGAGCGATTGGAGGGCGGGTGGTCCCGGTTTACAGACAGGCCACAGGTCCGACGGTGGCCATCGTCTGTCGCCTTTGTGCGACGGGCGGACACGGGTTCCGCCCCTACGAAGGGTTGGGGACGCCGTTCCTGGGTGAGGCAGAGGAAAAGGCGTCGCGGGGGAGGAACCCATCTGACGAAGGCGGGCTCTTCCCCCGCGGTGGAGATGGTGGTTCGGGTTAGGACTTGGCGACGGGGTAGCCGGCTTCGTCGAGGGCCGCCTCGATCTGCTCGAGGCTGACGCGCGCCGGGTCGAAGGTGACGGTGACGTGCTTCGTCGGGAGGTCGACGTCAACTTGGGCGACGCCGTCCAGCGTGCCGACTTCACGGGTGACCGTCTCGACGCAGTGGCCGCAAGAGACGTCCGGCACGATCAGGGTGACGCGATCGAGGGTATCCGAGGTCATGCTCACTCAACTCCTTTCGGTCACGGGTGGTGACCTTCCAAGTCAATAGCGTACGCGATCCGCGCTACTCGGTGACGGTGATGACTCCTTTCATTCCGCCGTCGTAGTGGCCGGGAACGTGGCAGCCGATGAGGATCATGCCCGGCTCGTCGAAGCGATAGACGAGCGTCCGCGTCTCGCCGGGCGGGATTTCAATCGCGACCGGGGTGGCCATGTCGTCCATCGCCTCCTCTTCGCCAGTCGCCATCTCTTCCTCGTGCTCGGCTTGTACGTCCTCATCGCCGATGACGAATTCATGCGGCAGGACGCCGGTGTTGGTGACGACGAAGGCGACGGTCTCGCCTTTCCGCACAGTCAGTGAATCCGGGGTGAAGCGAAGGGCATCGTCGGCGGTGATGGCGACGGTGCGGTCCGGCGCAAGGCTGACCGGCGCCACGGTCTCACCGCCCATGTCCATGGCCTTGCTCTCGGGCGCGAAGGCGATCGCCGCCGCTCCGATCGCGAGCGCGACGACGGCGATGCCGCCCAGGTAGGCGACCTCTCCGAGGCGCGCGCGGAGCGGCGGGTGCGCGATGGCCTCGACGCTCTCCGGCCGCCGGAAGCCGCGCAGGCGGAGCGCGTTGGTGACGACGCTGACGCTGCTCATCGCCATCGCGGCCGCGGCGAGGGCGGGCTCGAGCAGGATGCCGAAGAAGGGGTAGAGCGCGCCCATCGCCACAGGGATCAGCAGGACGTTGTAGGCGAAGGCCCAGAAGAGCCCTTGCTTGATCGTCGCCACCGTCCGCCGGGAGAGTGCGATGGCGGTGACGATCGAGCGCAGGTCGCCCCCGACGAGCGTGATGTCGGAGGCAGCCATGGCGACGTCGGTGCCGGTGCCGATGGCGATGCCGAGATCGGCTTGGGCGAGCGCGGGCGCGTCGTTGATGCCGTCGCCGACCATCGCGACGATCCGGCCCTGCCGCTGGAGCGCGGCGATGTGGCTCGCCTTTCGGTCAGGCATGACTTCCGCGAGGACGCGCTCCGGGGCGATGCCGGCGCGGCGCGCGATCGCCTCGGCGGTCAGGCGGTTGTCGCCGGTCAGCATCCAGACGTCCAGGCCGAGCGCGGTGAGCTGCGCGACGGCCTCCGGCGATTCTGGCTTGAGCGTGTCGGCGACCGCGATCATCCCGGCGACGGCGCCGTCCACGGCGACTAACATCGGGGTCGCGCCGTCGCGGGCGAGTGTCTCCGCGTGGCCGGCGAGGCCGTCTAGCCCAAGACCGGCGCCGGCGAGCAACGCCTGGTTCCCGAGCAGCACTGTCCGGCCTTCGACTTGGCCGCGGACGCCTTGCCCGGCGAGGGCGGTGAACTGCTCCGCCTTCGGCAGATCGAGGCCAAGCTCGCGCGCGCGACTGACGATCGCCTCGCCCAGCGGGTGCTCGGAGCCGACTTCGACGGCGGCGGCGAGCCGGAGCAGGGCTCGCTCGTCGAGGCCGTTCGTGGCGATGACGCGGGTCACGGCGGGCTTGCCGCGGGTGAGGGTGCCGGTCTTGTCGAGGACGATCGTGTTGATCTTGCGCGCTTGCTCTAGGGCTTCGCCGCCGCGAATCAGCACGCCGTATTCGGCGGCTTTGCCGGTGCCGACCATGATCGCGGTCGGCGCCGCCAGGCCGAGGGCGCAAGGGCAGGCGATGACGAGCACGGCGATGGCGGCCTGCAGCGCGTTGGTCAGCGATGGATCGGGGCCGAAGATGATCCAGAGCGCGAAGGTGAGCGCGGAGAGGGCGAGGACGGCCGGGACGAAGTAGGACGAGATCGTGTCGGCGAGGCGCTGGATGGGGGCCTTGCTGCCTTGGGCCTCTTCGACCAGGCGAACGATCTGCGCGAGGGTGGTGTCCTTCCCGACTTTGGTGGCGCGGAAGACGATCGTGCCGGTGGTGTTCAGCGTGGCGCCGATCACCTCGTCGCCCGGCGCCTTCTCGACCGGGAGACTTTCGCCGGTCAGCATGCTCTCGTCGAGCGCCGAGCGGCCCTCAACCACGATGCCATCCACGGGCACCTTCTCGCCGGGGCGCACGCGGACGAGGTCGCCGACTTGGACGGCCTCGACGGGGATGTCTCGCTCGACGCCGTCGCGGATGACGCGCGCGGTCTTGGCTTGGAGGCCCATCAGCGCCTTGATGGCGGCGCTGGTCTGCTTCTTGGCGCGGGCTTCGAGCCAGCGGCCCATTAGGACGAGAGCGATGATGATGACGGCGCTTTCGTAGTACAGGTGCGGCTCGAATCCCCAGGCGACGGCACGTTCCGGCCAGAGGGGGACAAAGGCGCTATAGGCGTAGGCGGCGCTCGTGCCGACGGCGACGAGGGGGTTCATGTTCGTGCCGCCGTGCCGGGCAGCCGCCCAAGCCGCGCGGTAGAAGACGCCGCCAGCCCAGACTTGGACGAAGGTCGCGGCGATCAGCAGGAACGGCGCGAGGGTCGCCATGCTGACGCCGATATCGACGTACATCAGCGCCATCATCACGACGCCGATGGCGAGGCTGACGAGCGATTTCCGCTTCAGGCTCTCGATTTCACGCTGGCGGGCGATCTCGCGTGGGTCGGCTTGCTCGGCTTGCTCGGCTTGCGCGGCGACCGCCGGGGCCGCGACCGGGGTGGGCGGCGCGGTGGGCTCGCCCAGGGTGTAGCCGGCCTTTTCGACGGCGGCGCGCAGCTCGTCGAGCGACGGCGGCTCCGGTCCGAGGGTCACGGTCGCTTGCTCGGTCGCGAGGTTGACTGTCGCCGATTCGACGCCCGGCACCCGGCTGAGCGCGCGCTCGACGCGACGAACGCACGAGGCGCAGGTCATGCCGGAGACCGGCAGGGTGAGCGTACGCTCCGTCGTGGGTGGCTCCGGCGGCGCGGGCGGGGCGGTGGTGGGCATGAGAAGCGCGCCGGCGCGGTAGCCGGCCTTCTCGATCGCCGCTACAAGCTGGTCGGGACCGGCGATGGTGGGATCGAAGCGAACGTGCGCCGTCTCCGTGGCGAGGTTGACCGAGGCTTCGTCGACTCCTGGGACCTTGGACAGGGCGCGCTCGACGCGGCGGACGCAAGAGGCACAGGTCATCCCCTCGACGGGGATGGTGATCTCGGTCGTCGTCTTCGTCGCCTCCGTTTGGGATGTTTGCGCCGTCATGCGAGTGCTGTTCCTTGGTGCTTCAGCCCTGTGACCCGGAAATTCCCGGCAACGGATCGACCGAGTCTGCCGCGGGCGGGTTTACATACTCAGTATACCCATAGGGGGTATTTCGTCAAGGGCGAGGTGGGGCGTGGAAATCGCATGGCGGCGCCTGAGATTCGGTACGGAGGGACCTGTCCGTACAGGCTCGCCTGCGGCAGTACTCGCGTACGTCTGTCCCGTCGCGAATCCCGACCGACGGAGCATTGGAACTCGGGGACGGGTGGCTAGCATGGAATCGCGAGGCGACGGAATGTCGCGGGGTGAACGTGATGAGAGTGCTACGAGGACATTGGCGGCTGAGTGGACTCGGGGAGCGCGGGCAGGCGACGGTGGAGTTCGCCATTGTCAGCGTCTTCCTGCTGCTGACCGTGTTCGGCACGATCGATTTCGGTCGGGCGATTTATCTCAAGTCGGAGCTGGAGACCGCCGTCCGCGAAGCGGCGCGGGAGGCGCGGGTGCGGACGGCCTCCAGCGTGACCTGCGGCGGGACCCTCATGTCGCAGCTCGAGTTCCGGGTCCGCCACATGAAGAACCTGGAGTACGGGGAGAAGTGCAACGAGGGGGAGCATCCGCGGCCCGGCTTGGAGAATGCGACCGTCTCGTATAGCTGCACGCCATCGTGCACCTCGGGCGGAAAGCTGACGGTGACCGCTTCCCTGCCGTTCCAGGCGGTGACGCAGGAGTTTCTTGGCTTACGGCCGCTGACGCTGACCGCGACGGCGACGGTCACGTTGGAGTAAGGGGAGGGCGTCGTGCGGCGAGCGTTGCGCAAGCGAATTCAAGGGATGGCGAGCGCGGAGGCCGGCGCGCGGCGAGGGCAGTCGCTGATCGAGCTGGCGTTCGCGATGCCGCTGATGCTGCTGATCCTGCTCGGCACGATCGATCTCGGCCGAATGTTCTTCGACTACATCCAGCTTCGCTCGGCAGTGATTGATGGGGCGATGTACGCGTCGCGCAATCCCAATGATACGAGCGGCGCGATCGCGGAGGCTCAAATGACCGGCGTGCCTGCCGGGACGGTGTTCTCGGTGACGGTGAGTGGTAACTGCGGGAGCACCACATCGGAAGGCAAGGTTACGGTCGCGGCGACCAGCACGTTCCGACCAGTCACGACCGGATTCCTGTCCCAGTTCGGTCTCGACGTCTGGACGCTGCGCGCGAGCTCGACGATGAGGTGTATGACATGAATCGCCGAACCCTACGAACCCTCGCCGCGATGACGCGGGATGGACGGATGCCGGACAAGTATGCGCCGCTGGTGACCGAGGCGTCGCCCGAGCGCGCGCATCGCGGGCAGGTCTTGATCATGTTCGCTGGCTTCATGCTGGCGATGATGGGCATGCTGGGCCTGGCGACCGATGTCGGCTACGCGATGGCAGCGCGGCGGGCGGCGCAAGGCGCGGCTGACGCGGGGGCGATCGCCGGCGCGCGAGTGATCGCGCGCTACAAGTCCTCTTCTCCGACCTCAGCTCAGGGTGAGGTCAATACCATCGTGGCGGACAACACCTTCGGCTCTACCAAGCCGACCGTCGCCGAGTGTAATTACATCGACAAAGACTGGACCCCCTTCAAGACGTGCAACAACACGGTGCCTTCCAATGCGGTCGGCGTGCGGGTGAAGACGCGGATGACGGTTTCGACCTTCTTCATCCAGGTGCTGCCGGGCGTTTCCAATACGTACACGGTGATGGGCTATGCGAAGGCGCGGGTGCAGCGCGCTGACGTCTCGTCGCTGGCAGCCCAAGCGCCGTTCATCGTCTGCGGCGATACGGCGTGGGACGTGACCAGCAATCCCAACGGGAGCGGCGGCTCCACGATGTCAATCGTCTCGAGCAAATCGCCGTTCAAGCTCAATCAGAACGCGGTCGGGCGCATCTTCCGGATTCACGATTCGCAGCTCGCTCAGAAGGGCGCGGACTGCAAGGCGAAAGCCGCTCGCTTCAAGGGGTTGGCCGATCAGAACAAGAACGGTCAGAAGACCGCGCCCGACTGGTTCTATTACGCCACGGGGACCAAGGCCGGACCGACTCGCGCGAAGGTGAACGGCGCCGAGGGCTGCGCTCTCAATACCCAGTCGCCGTACAACTGCGTGATGATCCTGCCGGTCGCGACCAACAATCCGGCGGAATCGGGGAACTCGAAGCAGGTGTACGTGGTCGGCTACGCGGCGTTCAAGGTCACGCGGGTCGATGCCAATAGCCACAACGGCCAACTGCTGGGCGAGTACTTCCTCGGCGGCGTCGATGGGTCGGACGATTGGACCGTGGGGAGTGGTGGCCCGGTCATTATCCGGCTCATCTGGTAGCGCCTGAGCTGGCACGCTCGAAATCAGCACGACGCGGTGGATGCCGGGGCGAGCACGCTCCGGCATCTCGCGTTTCTGCCAGCGTATGCTTGGCGCCGGTCGGCGCGAAGGATGGCCGGCGAGCGGCATGCCACGGCGGGAGCGCGGGATGGTTGGCGATAGTGAGCGAGATAAGGCAAGCGAGCGGGCGCGTCTGACCCTGGTGCTGCCGTTGCCGCCGAGCGTCAACCATCAGTACGTGACGGCTGGGCGGCGGCGCGTGCTCTCCCGCGAAGCGCAATCGTTTCGCCGGGATGTGGCGAAGACGGTGCAGCGCCTGCGCGAAGTGGGGAAGATCACGCCGGCGATCGAGGCCGCGCTCAAGGAGGCCTACCTCGGGGTCCGGTTGACGTTCTTCTTCGAGACGCCGTACCGGCGGGATCTGGACGGCGGATTGAAGATCGCGCTCGATGCGGCGTGCGACGCGCTTGGCCTGGACGATCGGTACGTCGTCGAGATGCTACTCACGAAGCGGATCGATCCGCTCCGGCCACGGCTCTTGTTGGAGTTGGTGGCGATCCCGGATTGGCAGTTTGACCAGGCCTACGTTTACCTCGGTCCGCGCGAGCAGGACGGTGGGTCGTGACCGAGGGGCACGATTGTGGGGCGGCGGGTTTGGCATTTGGGGTTGCAGCCCCACTGGCTTTTGCAAGCTCAAGGCCACCAATGGCAGCGGTGAGCTCTTCTTCGGGCCGCGGGCTGGCTACAACCGCTTCTTCGTCGACGATCTGAGCGACTATGTCGGCACCCGCGTCTATTGCTCGACGCAAAATCGCTCCAAGAATGTGGTGCTAATAGATCGGCGCGACAACGACGGCGATTTTGCGATCAACACCTCGCCAGGGGATGTGATCGTCTGCGATCTCTATCTCCTGACGAAGGTCAAGTAGATCTTCAGCCTGGCGTCGCTGGGGTGGCGCCAGGGGGATGGGGCTCCGCCGGGGAGGGGCCCCCATCCCTCTCTGTTCAATCCTCGCGAGTGAGGGCGGCGAATCTCCGATTCCCTCGAATTTCTCCGCCTCGCGCGCCGGTCAACCGCGGTCGAGAATCTCCAGGACCGGCGCCAGCGCTTCGATCCCCTCGACGGTGCACGGATCGGGATAGAGTTGGAGGTGCGTGACTCCGGCGCGAGCGTAGGCGCGGAATTCCTCCGCTAGCTCCTCCGGGGTGCCGGTCAGGGACGGGACGGTCTGTCCGGGCCGGCCGTAGGCGCCGGGGAAATCCACCATCACGGCGGCCGTGCGCTCCAAGGTCGCGGGATCACGGCCGACCTCCCGGCAGATCGCGTCCATCTTTTCCATGAGTGGTCGAATGGTGGCGGCGCGGTTGCCGGTGTGCTGCGCCCAGAGGTTCCAGATATCGGCGTACCGCGCGGTGAGGCGCATCATCTTTTCTCCAAGGAAGGTGCCGACCATGATCGGGATGCGGCCGGGGCGCGGGCCGCGCGGCCGCAGCTCGCAATCCCGTGCTGAGTAGAACTGTCCCTCGAAATCGACCCGTCCCTCGCGGATCAGGGTGCGGATGATCGTGAACGCTTCTTCGAAGCGGGAATAGCGGTGGTCGAAGGGGAAGCCGAAGGCGCGGTATTCCGGCTCCGCCCAACCGGAGCCGAGGCCGAGGATCAGGCGGCCGCCGCTGATCTCATCCACCGTCTCGGCGATCTTGGCGATAAGGGCGGGATTACGGTAGCTGGTGCTCGTCACGAGCGGCGCAATCTCGATCCGCGAGGTGGTCGCGGCGAACGCGGCCAGCATCGTCCAGCATTCCCACGCGCCCTGCGGCTCGTAGCCCGGAACCTTCATTAGCAGGTGGTCGGCGAACCAGAGAGAGTCGAACCCGAGCTCCTCGGTGGCGCGCGCCATTGCCAGGAGATCGCTCCAGCGGGCGGTCTCCCCACACATCTCCCGCTCCGATTCGGGGAGCATGATCCCGATCTTGAGCGGTCGCTTGCGGGTGGGGGCCGAGGCGCGGGAGGAGGACTCTCCGGGTTGCGAATCGGGGCGAGGCGAGAGCGAGGTTCCGGTTGTCGTCATGCGCGAGCGCTCCTTCCTAGTACGCCGAGCGGTGAATCCAGGTCCGACGATGCCAACGATCTGGCCGTGACTCCCTGATTATCCGGATTTTCTCGCGTTTAGCTCCGATCCACGATCTCGATCACGCGCGCGAATTGCTCCAGGCTGCGCGGCGTACACGGGTCGAGTCCGGCGACCCAATGGCGGAGACCGAGCGAGCGGAAGCTGAGCGCGACCTCCGCCATTTGCTCCGGCGTGCCGCGAACCGGGTTCGGACGGACGCCGAGGTAGCCGTCCAGCGCGATGTTCGTCCCGGCGGTGCGGACGAGCGTGGCCGGGTCCCGGCCGACCTCGCGGCAGGCCTCATCCAGCTCAGCAAGGAGCGGCTTGAGTGTCGAGGGATCGTGATGCCAGGCGGAGTTCCAGGCGTCGGCATAGCGGGCGGTGAGCCGCATCATGCGCGGGCCGTCCGTGCCGACGAGGATGATGGGGCCGCCTTCCGCGCCGCGCGGCCCGCGCGGCAGGTTGACCGCGTTGTGGACGGAGTAGTACGGACCTTGGACATCGGCCTGGCCCTCACGCAGGAGCGGCGCGATGATCGAGATCGCGTTCTCGAAGCGGGCGACTCGGTGGTCGAACGGGAATCCGAACATGTCGTACTCCGGCTTGTGCCACCCGGCGCCAACGCCGAGGACGAAGCGGCCGTCGCTGATTTCGTCGAGATTCTCCGCCATCTTAGCGACGATGCTCGGATGCCGCCAGCCTAGGCACGTGACGAAGATGCCGAGGGTGATGCGGGAGGTGCCGGCGGCGAGCGCGGCGACGGTGGTCCACCCTTCCCAGACGCCCCGCGTCGGCGCGTCCTCCGGCTGCACGATGAAGTGGTCGGGGATCCAGACCGCGTCGTAGCCGAGCTCCTCGGCGACTTGAGTCATTTCCAGCATGTCGCGGAAGCGGGGCGTGCCGCCGAAGGCGCTCCGGTCGGAGATCGGCATGATGAAGCCGATCCCCATCGGGCGTGACGAGGCTGGCCACCGGCCGAGCGGGCGAGGGGACGGAGCGGACGACGAGGCACCGGAGACTGTCATGTGCGCGCATCTCCTTGCTTGATGAGACGGATTCGCCGCGGGGGGATGAACGATTCGGCGCTGGGGGGAGAATCGCTCTGGCCGCGCCGCATGCCGATCCCTCAGTCGAGATTCATCCGGCGGAGGCGCCAGGTGGCGAGGAGGAGCGAGATGACGGTGACCAGGCCGAGAGTGATGAGGGAGCTCCGCACCGTGATCGCGCTCGAGAGGGTGTAGTCCGGGTCGTTGAGCAGGCGGACGAGGACGGACTCGACGAAGTGGCGGACGCTGATCATGCGCAGCCCCGGGAGGAAGCGGCCGAGGAGGCTCTCCCAAATGAGGGAGTAGATGATGCCGGCTAGGAGGGCCCGCGAGATGAGGAGGCTGACCAGCAGGAAGAGGGCCGCGTAGGCGACGACGCCGACGGCGGCGGCCGCGAGCATGGAGCCGAGTACGCGGAGGTTGTCCATCGCGTCGCCACGATAGGCGAGGGCGTACGTCGCGGTCAGGCCGAGGAGGATGAGCGGGCCGGCGACGGCCACCACGCCGAGGAACTTTTCCACGACGATCCGGAGCCGGCTAATCGGCTTGAGGATGAGATAGGGCAGAGTGTTGTCCTCGAGCTCATTGCCGAACGCGCCGGTGGCCAGGATGAGGACGGTGATCGGCAGGAGCGTCGGCGCGACGAGTCCACGGAAGATGGTCCCGACGACGAAGGACCGCGGCTCGTCAACATCCGGATTGATGAGGTAGATGGCGGCGAAGAGGGCAGGGATGAAGGCGAGGGCCGCGACGATCCTGACCGCCTTGCCGCCGGTCGCCTGGCGGACGGTCAGCGCGAAGACGGGGAACGCTCTCCAGGTCAGAGTTGCCATGCGTCGTCCTTCGCCGGGCGGGATTGCCTGTCCCGCGTCCTACGCTCGATATCCCCTCGCGGGGATTGCGCGAATCGCTTTTCTCTTCGGTGGCAGGCGATGTCTGGCGCCGGTCCTCGGGAGCGTCGGCGCGTGAGCCGCGATGCTGGCGCGCATGTCCCTACCACCGCGATGTAGGCTAAACCAACCGCGCTACAACCGCCAACGACGCACGCTCACCCGCGCCTCAGGGAAAGCCTCGCGCAGGCGGCGGATGACATCCTCGCGCACCGCCTCGTCGTCTGGGCCGGACCACATCACCTGCAGCTGCTGCGTGCGAATCGCGCGCGGGCGGGTGGGTTTCGCCGCCGATTCGCCGTCCTTGCCGCTGTCGAAGACGCGCGGCAAGCGCAGCGTCACGACCGACGGCCGGCGCCGGATTTCGAGCGATGATGCGAGGCTCGGCAGGTCCGCGAGAGTTGCCCGCGCTTTGTCCTTTGCGGCGGTGAGGGAGCCGGTGAGGCCGGAAAGGGTGATGACGGTGCGCACCGGCCGCTGCGGACTCCGGTTGATGACCGACGTCGTGAAGATCAGCGAGTTCGGCGTGACGACGCGGTCGCCGTCATCGGTGCGGACGACGGTGGCGCGGAACGTGATGTCCTCGACTTTACCCTCGATGTTCTGACCGACGAAGGAGATGCGGTCGCCGACCGCGTATGGACGCTCGAAAAGGATGACGATCCCGGCGGCGAAGCTCTGCAGCACATTCTGCAGGCCGAGTCCGACCGCGAGCGTGCCGAGCCCGATTGCCGCGATCAGGCCCGACCAGGTCAGGCCCCAAAGGCTGAAGAGGAGCGTCGTCGCGGCCAGATAGACGGCGAGCGGGATGGACCGCAAGACGAGGACTCGCGCGCTGTCCGAGACGGCAGCGCGATCGAGCCGGCGCCGGATGGGACGTCGCACGAGCCGCGCGACGGCGTATGCCAGCAAGAAGATGACGATGGCTTCGAGCACGCCGAAGCCAATCGCCAGCAGCTGGTCGAGCGCGTTATCGAGCAGCGTGCGAAGACTCTCGGGCATGCCACCAACGACGACGGTCGCCGGGCGGCTTGCCTCGATCGGCGCCGTCGCTCACGAAGCGCGAGACGGGTCAGCGCGGCGGGTCAGTGGCGGGGCGATGAAAGCTCGGCAGCCGTCCGATGTCCCACGTGGGAAGCATCGAGAGGCTGCCGAGCGTAGGCGATCAGTGACCGGACCGCGCGAGCTTACGCGCCGGGGGTCGCCTCGGGCGTGCCGACGACGATGCCGGCTTCCTCGGCGCGCTCGGCCTGACCGAGATTATCAGCGGTGATGAGCGCGGGCGTCAGGTAGGTATCGTGCTGCTCCGGCTCCTTGTTGTCGCGCAGGTAGGCGACGAGGATGTCGATCGCGCCACGCGCCTGTCCACCGGGGAACTGCTCGATCGTCGCGGCCATGCGGCCGTCGCGGATGGCGACGAGCGCCTCCGGCAGCGCGTCGAAGCCGATGATCGGGATGGAGAGGTTGTTCGCCTCGGCGACCTCGATCACGCCGAAGGCCATGTCGTCGTTCGCGCAGACGACAGCGGCCGGATTCGGGTGAGCGGCCAGGCCAGCTTCCATGACCCGGACCGCCTCGTCGCGGCGGAACTGCGCCGTTTGATCGAAGACGATCTGGATCTTGTCCTGCTCGGCCAGGACCTCCTTCAGGCCCTTGTCGCGGTCGATGGCCGGCGTCGCGCCCGGCTGGCCCTGCAGCTCGAAGATCTCGCCGCCATCCGGCAGGATCTCGATCAGGTAGCGACCCTGCTGGCGACCACCCTCGACGTTGTCCGCGCCGACGTGGGCGAGGGTATCAGCGCCGGTGACGTTGCGGTCGACGGTCACGACCGGCACGCCGGCCTCAATCGCCGCCTGGATCGCCGGCGCGAGCGCATTCGCGTCGTTCGGGCTGATGACGATGCCATTGACGCCCTGAGCGACAGCGGCCTCGATGTCCGCCGACTGCTTCGTCGAGCTTGCCTGACCGCCTTCCTGTCCATCGAGCGGGACGAGCTCAACGCCGAGGCTGGTGGCGTGCTCTTCCGCGAGCTTCATCATGTGGACGAAGAACGGGAAGCCGAGGCTTGGCACCGAGAACGCGATCCGCAGAGAGTCCTGCGCGAAGCCGACACGGGAGATGTATGGAAGCGCAATCGCCGCGCTCGCGGAGGCCTTGACGAACCGCCGCCGGTTCAGCCGATGGTGAAATACCCGGTTCACGTTGTTCATCGTCTGCAATCCTCCTTGGCTTTCTCCCGATCAACCGTGTGCTGAATCATCGCTCACGACTGCTCGATCCCTGCCATCGTCCTCCTTTCCACGACATCGGCAATCGCGGGCTTCACGAGATGGGTGCCGCGATGTCGCTCCATGACATCGTCTGGTGGCGCCTCGCCTACCGTCGCTGCTTGACCAGCCGGTCGATGAAGACGGAGAGGACGATGATGGCGCCGATGACGACTGGCTGCAGGTACGACGAGACGCCGAGAATGACGAGTCCGTTATTCAGGACGCCGATCAGCATGATGCCGACCAGCGTGCCGATGACGCCGCCCTCGCCGCCGAAGAGGCTGGTTCCGCCGATGACGACCGCGGCGATCGCTTGCAGTTCATAGTTCTGCCCGGCGATCTGCTCGGCGGAGTTCAGGCGGGAGGTGAGCAAGAAGGCGGCGACGCCGGCGCAGAACCCGGTGATGACGTAGACGCTCATCGTCAGGAGCGTGACGTTCAGGCCGGAGAGCCGGGCCGCTTCCGGGTTCCCGCCGAGGGCGTAGATCCAGCGGCCGTAGCGCGTGTATCGCAAGACGATGTGCGCGACGATGACGAAGCCGAGCAGGACCACGACCGGGATCGGGATCTCCCAGATATAGCCCTTGCCCCAGCGGGTGAAGTCGTCCGAGAAGGAGCTGATGGGTTGCCCGCCGGACCAGAGGAGCGTGGCGCCGCGCCAAGCGCCCAAGCCGCCAAGGGTGACGACAAAGGCGGGGATTTCCAGCTTCGCGATCAGGAATCCTTGGAGCAGGCCGATGGCGAGGCCGACGCCGACGGCAGCCAGAAAGGCGTAGAGGACGTGGATGCCGCCCTCGTCCTTGACGCCGCCAGCGAGCAAGCTGCGTGTTCCCTTCGCCGCGGAGGCGGCAACGATCCCGGAGAAGGCCAGCGCCGAGCCGACCGAGAGATCGATGCCGCGGGTCAGGATGACGAAGGTCATCCCGACGGCGATGATCCCGACGAAGGAGATCTGCCGCATGACGTTGAGGAAGTTGCCGGAGGTCCGGAACCCTGGCTCGAGGATGGAGAAGACGACGATGAGGACCAGGAGGAAGATGACCGGGGCGAACCGGCCGAGAATATCGATGATGTCCGTGGGGCGCGCGGGTCGCGCTGCCGCTGCCGGGCTTGTGAGTGGGCGTGCCATCTCCGCTCTATCCTTGACTATGCCGCCATTTGCTCACGCGGGCGTTGTCAGGCAGCCGGCCGGCCTTCGTTGAGACCGGTGGCCAGCGCCATGATCTTTTCCTGCGTCGCTTCGGCGCGCGACAGCTCTCCGGCGATCATGCCCCTGCGCATGACGAGCACGCGGTCGCTCATGCCGAGGATCTCCGGCAGTTCAGAGGAGATCATCAGAATCGCGACGCCGCGCTGGGCGAGTTGACTCAACAGGTGATGCACTTCCGCCTTGGCGCCGATATCGACGCCGCGCGTCGGCTCATCCACGAGCAGGATTTTCGGCTCTAGCGCCAGCCACTTGGCCAGCACGACCTTCTGCTGGTTCCCGCCTGAGAGGTTGCGCACCTTCTGCTCTAGGCCGGGAGTCCGGATCTGAAGCGCGTTGACAAAGGATTGGGCCAGGCGCCGCTCCTCCGCCAGACGCACGAAGCCGCCCCGGCAAATCCGCGAGAGGGCCGCGAGGCTGATGTTCTCGCGCACCGCCAGCTCGAGCACCAGCGCTTGCTGCTTGCGGTCCTCCGGCACGAGCCCGATGCCGAGCCGGATGGCGTCTTGCGGCGAGCGGATCGTCACTGGCTGGCCGTCGATGAGGATCTCGCCGCTGTCGTAGTGGTCGGCGCCGAAGATGGCGCGAACGAGCTCCGTGCGGCCGGAGCCGACCAGACCAGCGAGGCCGACGATCTCCCCGGCGCGCACCTGGAAGGAGATGTCTTTCAACACGATCGCGGACGGATCGCGCCGCGTGCCGGTGCGGCTCAAGCCGCGAACCTCCAGCACCGGCCGTTCGGAGACTTGGCTGTCTTCCTTCTGGAAGAGGTCTTCCAACCGGCGGCCTACCATCAGCTGCACCACCTGCTCCGGTGTGGCCTGGGCGGTGATGAGATCGCCGACGTTCTGCCCGTCGCGCAGGACGGTGATCCGGTCGGAGATAGCGAAGACTTCTTCCAGGCGGTGGGAGATGAAGATGATGCCGAGCCCTTGCGCCTTCAGCCCGCGGATGATGTCGAGCAGAGCCGCGACCTCCGCCTCGGTCAACGCCGAGGTCGGCTCGTCCATGATGACGATTCGGCTGTTATAGGAGAGTGCCTTGGCGATCTCGACCATCTGCTGCTGCGCCACGCTGAGATCGCGGACGACAGCGGCGAGATCGAGCTGGACGCCGAGACGGCCGAGGAGCTCTGTCGCCGCCTGACGCAGGGAACTCCAGCGGACGAAGCCGCTGGCGCTCGGCTCGCGGCCAATGAAGATGTTCTCTTCGACGGTCAAGTTCGGGAAGAGGTTGAACTCCTGGTAGATGATCGAGATGCCGAACTGTTGCGCCTGATGCGGGTTGTTGAGCGTGACGGGACGCCCTTCGAGCAAGATGCGCCCCTCGTCCGGCTCGTGGACGCCGGAGAGGATTTTCATCAGCGTGCTCTTGCCAGCGCCATTCTCTCCGACGAGTGCGAGACATTCGCCGGGATAGACCTCAAGGCTGACGCTTTTCAGCGCCTGGACGCCGGGAAACTGCTTGCTGATACCTTCCATGCGCAACAATGGTTGCTGCGCTGGCCTGTCATCCATACGTCACCCTGCACAACGGCTCTGATCAGATTGTGTGCGTTACGTACCAGACGGCGCGCGCGCCTGTCAAACGGCTCGCGCGGGGATGACCGCGGAATGCGCTGGAGCGCTGGCGGTGAGAAGAATGCGGGCTCTACGGGCCGACCGCCTGCATGAACCGCTCGACGGCGCGGATGTGATCGCGCGGCGTGGCGAGCCCGGCGCTCATCGTGTTGACCGAGAGGTGCGTCGCGCCGGCCTCGCGCCAGCGCTCGACCTCGTCCCGCCACTCTTCTTCCGGCACCGCTCGCAGATCGAGCCGGGCGTCGATGCCGACCGCGTCTGGTGAGCGGCCAGCCTCAGCGATGTAGCGACGCAAGCGCTCGATGCGGTCACGCTGCTCGTCGGTGATGCGGCCTTGCGGCAGCCAGCCATCGCCGAGGCGGGCGACGCGGCGCAGCACGGGCTCCGCCATACCGCCGATCCAGATGGGAATCGGCCGCTGGACGGGCAGCGGGTTGAGTCCGGCCTCGGTAATGTGGTGGAACTTGCCGTGGAAGGTGACGACTGGTTGCGTCCAGAGGAGCCGCATGACGGCGATTTGCTCCTCGAAGCGGCGCGCGCGGCTGGAGAAATCCATGCCGAGCGCTTCGTACGCGACCGCGTTCCAGCCGATGCCGACGCCGAGACGGAATCGTCCGGAGGTGAGGATGTCGACTTGCGCCGCTTGCTTGGCGACGAGCGTCGTCTGCCGCTGTGGCAGGACGATGACGCCGGTGACGAGGTCGAGCTTCGGCGCGACGGCAGCGAGATAGCCGAAGAGCACAAAGGGCTCGTGGAACTGATCGCGGTGCGAGTAGCGTGTCCAACCGGGGCGGTTGGTGGGATCGGCGCCGAGGACGTGGTCGTAGGCGAGGAGGTAGCGATAGCCCAGATCCTGTGCCGCCTGCGCGTAGTCGCGCAGAACCGCCGGGTCCGTACCGATCTCCAGCTGAGGAAACGTGACGCCGAGCTGCATGTCGAGAGGGATTGTAACCGAGCGTTGGGGCCGGTCGCGCGGAAATTGGGGTAGGCGTGCAGGTTGCCTATTGCGTAGCTGACTTTGTGCTTTGACGCGCCTATGCGCCGTGGCGGATACTTGAGATTGTGATTTCGCGCACGAAGGCGTGAACGGATCTCCTGCGTGGCCGGCCGGGCGCGAAGCGTGGATGTGCTCGACAGAGCCGGCGCGACTCGCCATGAGCGCGATTATCCTCCGTGGGGCGAGGTGGATGGCTCCACTCGCTGGTTGCAAGACGGACAGATTTTCGGACGAGACGCATGAGCCAGAGCAACGGACCGGACCGGACAGTCGGCGCGGCCGTGCGCCCGGCGGCTGGGCGGCTGCGCATCGAGCCACCGGCAGCTCATAACGGCGAGGAGGCGGTCGCATCGGGCGGGGCGATTCCGGACATCGTGATTCGCCGATTGCCGATTTATGTGCGTACCTTGCGCGCGCTGCGCGAGCGGGGCGTCGGATCTGTCTCTTCTGAGGAGCTGGCGAGTCACATTGGCGTGACCGCGGCGCAAATCCGGCGCGATCTCTCCTACTTTGGCCGATTCGGCAAGCAGGGGAAGGGGTACGACGTCGGATTCCTTGCCGAGGCGATCGGGCGCATTTTGAAGCTGGATCGGGAGTGGGAGGTGGCGCTGGCCGGGTTCGGTAACCTGGGCCGGGCGATCGCGCATTACCGGGGCTTCGTCCCGTCCTCCTTCCGGATCGCCGCGATTTTCGACCGCAACGAGGAGCACATTGGCCAGGAGGTGGACGGCGTCGTCGTGCAGGGTGAGGACCGGATCGAGCCGGAAATTGCCCGGCTAGGGATTCGGATCGGGATCGTGGCGGTGCCGGCGGCGGCGGCGCAGGACGTGGCCGACCGGATGATCGCCGGCGGGGTGCGCGCGCTCCTGAACTATGCGCCGGTGGTGCTAAAGGTGCCGGCCGGGGTGACGGTCCGGGAGATCGACCCGGTCAGCGCGCTGCAGAGCATGACGTATTACTTGGAGGAATAGGGGCGGCTCGCTGATCCCCTAGGTGAGTCGCTTCACTGGCTCCGGATCGGTGGTGGCGACTGGGCGCATGGCGGAGCGATGTCTCGCGCACGATGGGAGCCGCCGGGTGCGGCCGCTCGTTTCTTTGTGAGCGCCGATTGGACGGCAATGCGTGGGCAGCGGACGCGCGTCAGGAATCCTGAGGAGGATACCGGCGTTGCGCCAGGATGCACTTCTTGCCCATGAGGCCTTGAACGCCAGCTAATGAAGAGACGTGTCCCCGGGTTTGTTGCGCGCCGCGCAAAGCCTCTGATGAGGGCTCGTAGGCGGTGGATTGCGCGCCGTGTCGCCGAACTCGTCACGCGGAGGACGGCGCCGAGCGTGATGACGGTTGCATTGCCTCAACTATTTCATTCTTGAGCATGTCCTGTTCATGCTCACTCAGAGTTCTATGGTCATAAAAGCTCACCAGCTGAATAGTCTTGATGTTGTTCTTGTGGGCGAGATCCAAATTATTCGGATGAAGGCTTTTGGCGTGTATCAGGAACTTCTTGATGTAAGTTCCAAGCGTTTCTCTGTTGGCAATATTGGTGATTTGACCAATTGCCCTGGCGTCAGGGGAGGTCTTAATTTCGCCAATGCCAACTTGGTTGCCAATACGAATGGCGAAATCTATCTCTTTGTCTGGCAATTCGCGGGGATGGATTCCTGCCAAGACTTCGTGGCCAACCGTCTCGAGTATTTGTAGGACTGCTATCTCAAATGGATCATTGAGTGGTCTCAGGTCATACTTGCCGATGTGAAGTCGGAGATACTCGTCCAGCGTGATTGTTACGGAAATATCCTCCGAGCCGACGACTCTCAGTGCATCCCCTTGGAACCGGTAATGCCAGAGGCGGCTCGTGTTTCCCTCTGTTTGGTAGTACAGGGCGTCGCACCTAAGCATCCGCGCTACTTCAAGTGCGGCCAGTGACATCACCTTGGTTCCTCCGGTGAAGTTGATAACGAGTTCGTTGCCATCTGTCTGGCCGTGGATCTTGGAAAGTATTCCGGTTCGAATATTGAGAGGATCGTATGGATCAACTTCAACGATCTCGCACGAGATGTTTGGCTCGAGAAACTCTGTCAGGAGTGTCGCAACGTGCGTTGTGAAATTGCTGGCGACGAGAATGAGGTTGTCTGGACGAAACCGAGAATATTTCACGGGTATGTAGTTCGGAATCCGCTGTTCACCGACGAGCGCGACCATCCAGTGAGCCATGGCTATCCTCCTCCTTTCGGTTCGACGTCAAGGCGAGTTTCATCCAGTTTCAAATTCCGGGGGCGAGATGGTGGGGCGGCTTCGCCACACCGATGGTCGTCTCCCGTGACAAGATGACTTCGGCGCAGTAGCTGATCCCTCCGGAAGATTGGTCGCGGCAGAGGTTGTAGATCGTCGTCGGCACCCAGTTGTTGAAGATTGCCCCCATTGCCGCGGCAAGCGTTACCGGTCCTTTGAAAAAGACGTGTAGTTCGGTCACACCAGCCCCGGTTAGCTCTGCTTTGCGGTCCGTAGGCTCCTTCAATAACTTGGGGTAATCCTCGATCCTTAGGACGCCATCCCGCGCGATCTCGATGATCTGCATCGACTTTCCGGAATCTTGGAGAAACCATTCGACTTGTCCCCGGATGCTCCCGCCAATTCCCACCGCTAGCGCAACCGGCCGGCCGCCTTGCTGCGTCCGGACATAGCCGAGCAGCCGCTGATACTCGCGCTTGCGCATAAAGAGTTGGTATGCCGCGATTAGCCACGCGAAGAGTGCAATGATATCCAGAACGCCGACGATTGTCCCCACGGCTTCTACAAATTGGGACATAGCCCGCGCTCCTTCTTAGCTAGAAGGGGGCCGGGTTCGCGTCATACGCGCTCGATCGCGCAGGTCTTGCAGCGACAAGATTTCCGCGACGCTGAAGGCGGTCATCGAGCCGCTCCGCTCCGGCCGGATGCGTAGAACGGACGGGAAGTAGCCGAGCATGCCGTGAAGGTAGGCGAGCAATGTTGCCACGATTGGTGCGTACGACGGCGGGTTAACGAGGATCGGCAGGGTTTGCCAATCCTCGGATGTCAACCCGGTCGCTGCAATGAGTGATGGCACCTGTTCCGCGAAAGGAAGTGCCTCATCAAAGTGCACCGGGACGTCGATCACCCGCTCGACTGGCTGACCCGCGAGCTCGGCAATTCGCTCTTTCTGGTCCACGGTCAGCGGATGACTGAAGTTGACTACGATCACCTCACAAGCGCTCCTCGATCGCAACGGCGAGCCGGCTGAGCCACAGTTCGCCTTTCCATGCTTGGATCTTGCCTGCTTCCTTGACTTTTTCGAAGATGGCGCGGCGGACGCGCGTCTTTCCGTCGGAGTCCTGAATATCACCCACTTTGTTTGTCGCGTAGTCTCTCAAGAGAGCCTTGAGCTCAGGTTCGGAGAGTGCGGCAATGTTGATCGCGGTTATCTCGGATGCCAGCGCACTCACCTGGCTTTGAGATGCACTCTGCTCGGCGGCCGGAGATCCGCCGTTATCGGCGGGGACGAGCCGGCCCCCGCCCGCGGGCGGTTTTCCGCCCCGGCCCCCCGCCGCGGGGGGCGGCGGCGCGAACACGCCGGGCGGCGGCGGACGCCTCGTCCCCGCCGATAACGGCGGATCTCCGGCCGCCGAGCAGAGTGCATCTCAAAGCCAGGTGAGTGCGCTGGCATCCGAGA
>Ga0181858_1000032_pt1 | contig 43063 bp, 35 predicted proteins | sample NewIslPassag4_SG_FD_130749 | JGI IMG/M metagenome (GOLD analysis project Ga0181858, IMG submission 130749) | Feedstock adapted compost microbial communities from Newby Island compost facility, Milpitas, CA, USA - Passage 4_SG | ecosystem: Engineered > Solid waste > Feedstock > Composting ...
CCCCCACCCCGGCCTTTTTTTGCAGTGGGGGCGGGGTCCTCCTGTGCCGCGGCGTCCCCGCGCCCCCGGGGGGAGCCTTAGCCATAACCGTAGCCGTACCCGTACCCGTACCCATATCCATATCCATACCCGTAGCCCGCCTGCTTGGCATCGAACTTCGTCAGCACGGCGCCGATCAGAACACCGCGGGAGAGCTGCAGCCGCTTCAGGGCGCCGCGAATGACGCCGGTGCGCGCCTGCCCTGCGCCCACGACGACGACTGTCGCGGCTGCATTGCTGGACAGAAGCTGCGCATCCGCAATTCCCATGACGGGCGGGCCGTCGATGACGATCAGGTCGAACACTTCGAGACCGATCGACAGCAGCGACAGCATGCGCGAGCTGCCGAGCAGGTCGGCGGCGTTCGGCGGCAGAGGGCCGGAAGCCATGAAAGTCAGATTCGGAATACCGGAGCGCTGGAAGGCTTCGGGCGGGTTACAGGCGCCTGTAAGGTAGTTGGTGAGGCCGATGCTTCCGTCCATGCCGAGCTTCGTGTGCAGGGACGGCATGCGAAGATCGGCGTCGACGAGTAGCACCTTCTGTCCCATTGACGCGAAATGCCGGGCGATGGCGAGAGCGGTGACCGATTTGCCTTCTGAAGGCGTGGCGCTGGTGATCAGGATCGATTTCGGCAGGCCCTGATCGGTCGAAAACTGCAGCGCCGTGCAGAGCGATCTGTACGCTTCCGAAATGGCGGAGCGAGGGTCCGCAAAATCCGTCTCGAGCAGATTCTCGGATGCAGCTTTCGGAATGATGCCGAGCGTCGGCAAGCCGATCAGCCGCTCCATATCCTCCGGCGTGTGGATCGTATCGTCCAGGCGCTCCAGGAGGTAAGCGGCGCCGAGGCCGATGCCCAAGCCCAAAGCCAAGGCCAGCAACAGCGAGCGTCCCTTCTTTGGAGATGAGGGAAACTCGGGAACCTGCGCGCGATCCACTATGAAGACGTTGTTGGCGCCCACGCCGCCCGCGATGTCCACCTCCTTGTACCTCTGGAGAAGCCCGTTGTAGAGTGCGCGGTTCGTGTCGACTTCACGCTTCAAGATGTTGTACTGGATACTGCGCTTCTGGAGGTCGAGCACTTCGGCGCGCAGCTGCTCCACCTGCTCCCGCATGGCAGCTTCCTGGCTGAGCGAGGTTTCGTAGGCTGCTTTAAGAGAGTCCTTGATGGCCTGCACCTCGGTGGCGAGCTGGCGTTCGATCTCCTTGATCTTGGAGCTCAGCTCGAGCATGGCCGGGAAGGTCGGCTTGAAGATTTCGAGTTTTTCCTGATACTCCGCAACGAGCGTGTTCCGGCGCGCGCGCAAGTCCTCGATCGTCTTGTTCGACAGGATCTGCGGCACGTTCACGATATCTGCATCCTCCACCTGTCTCCAGAGCTGCTCGTTTTTGATCCGCTCCGAGATGATCCGGCCGAGGGCCTCGTTGGCACTGGCCAGGTTGTTTTCGGCGATGGACGCCTTCTCAGTGACGACAACGATCTGCTCGCGCTCTGCGAACTCGAGCATTTTGCGCTCAGAGTCCTCGAGGCGGAGCTTCAATTGCGTGATTTGGTCTTCGAGGAACGTCTTGGCGTAAGCGTTCGCCTGAAAGCGCTTGTCCAGGTTGGCGGCTATGTACGCCTCGGCGAAAGCATTGGCGATCCGCTGCGCCCGCTCGGGGCTCGGGTCCGCATAGCTGATCTCAACGAGACGAGATCCCGGAACCGGCCGCACCGATCGGTTGGCGAGAACGATACCGACGGCATCTCGGAGTCGTTCCAACTCGCTCGGTGGCCCTTTTTCTTCAGCTAGGCCGAGAACGCCTTTCACCGTGGCCACCAACGACAAACCGCGCGGTTTGAGAAAGCTTTCGTTGTCGGCGAGTTTCAGCGACGAGGCGACTCGCTCCGCAATGGCCCGGCTTTGCAGCAGCTCATATTCCGTCTTGAGATATTCGAGGTTCGCCCCGATCTCGCTGGGCACGACATTGCCGCCTTCGATGATCTTGGGCGGCTCGCGATCGATCTGGATGCGCACGGTCGCCGTATAGTGCGGCGTCATCATCAGCGTGACGAGCAAGGTGAGCACGGCGCTCGTCATGACGATCGCCGCGATCAGCCACCGGCGCTTGTAGAAGATCCGCCAATATTCGAGCAGATCCTGGCCGAAACTATCCTGGTCCTCTGGACCGGCGCCGTAGCCTGACCAGGAGCCATACCCCTCGCGCGCGACCGGACCGGCCGGCTCGGCGGGGACGAGCCTTCCGACGCGGCCGTTGTCACCAGGCTCGTGGCTCGGCTCAGCCATTCACTCACCCCGGAATGTGAGCCACTGCACGCCGAGCACCCCACGGGGACAGATCGTTTTGGTCAACGAACTTCATAGAACTGCAGTAAAAACATGAGTGATGGGCAAAGCACGAAGTATGTTCTGCCAGATGATCTTGCCCGAGGAATCGTCGACAACGACGACGTCTCCGGCCTGTAGGACCGGATCGGAGGCTTTGCCGCTGCTGATCTCGTCGAGATCGAAGCGAGCTGCGGCACGCTTTCCGTCCACCTCCCGGAAAACCACGACGTTGCTCGAAGCCCGGTTATGATCGAGGCCTTCCGCCATGCTGATGAGCTGCAGAAGCGTCGTTTTGCCTTTCAACGGAAACACGCCGGGCTTCTTTACGGCACCATTCACCGTCACACGCTGGGCGTTGTATTCCTTGATGAACACCGTGACCTGCGGGTTCTGCAGGTATTTTTCGCCGAGTCGTGCCGCGACGTCCTTTTCCACGTCCTTCGCGGTGCGCCCGACTGCAGCGACATCGCCGATGAGCGGGAGGCTGATGGTTCCGTTGTCCGCCACCTGCACCTCGGCAGACAGCTCCGGGACTCGAAACACCGTCACCGTGAGCACGTCCAGTGGACCGATCCGATAGGCGACGTGACCGGGCTCCGCCATGGCAGTCAGCTCGGCGGCAGCAGGCGGCAGCCGAATCGCGGCCGGCTGAGATTTCCTGTCAGCCTGCTGGGCGTCCGGACCGCTGAGCGCAGCCATCTTGACCGGTGTGTCGGCACCGGGCGTTCCGCCAGGGCCCGCACTCTTCGATGATGCTGTGCTTGCCGTATTCGTACCTACGGGCGCGGACGCCGTCGTGATCGACTCCGGCTTACTTGCCGCCTCTGCACTCACGACAGCAGCGACCGACGACCCTGCCGGCGGCTGGCCGATTGCCGGGGAGAGCTCAGACTGCAAGGAGCCGTCGCAGCCGGCCAGTAATGCCGCGCAGGCCGCGACCAGCACTCGCGCCTTGCGATTTAGGGGCATCAACACCCTCCCCGATAACCCCATCCCCGCCATGCAACAATCCTGAGAAGCGACCAAGCCGCTCGGGAAGGGGTAAGTCCGCAGTCGGAACATTGTCAAGTACCCCTCGGGGTCGAGTCGACACCAAATGCCAAGCCTCTTCGTGTCCCACGCGTCGCGCTGCGAGCTCAGCACCGCGAGACAGGTCGGGCCGGCGGCGGTCAACATCGTGTGCATCCGTTGCGAGGATGTGCGCACACCCCTCCTCTAGGAGGCGCTCCGCCCAGTATTGCGCGCGCGATCCGAAAGAACCGGCAAGCGAGCCCGCCGTGATCTGCATCCAGACGCCGGCGACGGCCAGCTTGCGGATCAGGTGTGCGTGCCCCTCGATCCATTTCAAGCGCTCGGGGTGGGTCAGAATCGGCACGTACCCGGCCAACTGCAGATCGAAAAACGCAGCTTCGATTCGTTGCGGCACCACGTTGTGCGGCGGCTCGATGAGCACATAGCGCGAGTCGGCAAGGGCCAGCATCTGGCCGCTGCGCAATCTCGCCGGGCCATCCGGCGCGATGTGATTGTCCGCACCCGGAACCAGCCGCAACGGAATGCCTTCCCTCTCGAGCACCGCTTGCAATGCGCTGGTTGCGTTGCGAATGCCATCGGCCGAATTGTGATAGAGCCCAGGCAGGATGTGCGGCGTGCAAGCGACGACGGCAACACCGTCGGCAACGAAGGCGCGCGCCATTTCAAGAGCGACGCCGAGGTCGGCAGCACCATCGTCGAGGCCGGGCAGAATGTGACAATGCAGATCGATCATGCCCGGTTCTGCTGGATCGTTCGACGGGCCATAGGTGTTCCCGACGGATGAAACCCGGACATGAGATGCGAGGCTCGTCTCATGCACAATCGTTCAAACAAGCTTGTTCACGGAAAAAATCAGAATCCGAAAATCGGGATCAGACCTCCCACTGTTCGCGTAGCCGACTGTTGCAGAAAAGTCCCAAGGCTGCGATTTCGTCAGCAATCGTGCCCGAAATACATATTCGTCCCCCCTCGGACCGGTTGCAATAGCGGCCGCACTTAGTATGGTTGCGTGCGGGTCCTTTGGCAAGGTCCGCGCATGCGATGGAACCTCGCCCTGTTCTTTAAGCTGATTTCAGATCGCTTCGGCCAAAGGGGTTGGCTATGACACTTTCATGCATGAAATCGATTTCCCGCTCCAAGTGGACCGGAGCAGTCACGCTGAGCATGCTGCTGGGCTTTGGCGCAGAGGCGGCGGTTCTGGAATCGATTCAGGGTGGTGTGCTCGTGAGCCGCGGCGGCAGCGCCTATCAAACCGTCAGCCAGCCGACGCAACTGAGCGTTGGCGACTCGGTTCTCGTCAATCCCGGCGGCGGCGCCCGAATTGTGTTCGAGAACGGCTGTGTAGCCGAGCTCGAGCCCGGCATGGTTTACACGGTGCCGGAAGCTCCGACCTGCCAAGCCTCCAATCCCCAGTCGACCGGATCGACTGATTACACCATGCTAGCCGTGGGCGTCGCGGTGGTTGGCGGCGGCGTGGGTATCGCACTGGCGGCCAGTGGCGGCGGAGGTGGTGGCGGTGGCAGCAGCCCGTAACGTGCGGAGGCCTACCGCTTCCTGGTAAACGTGCGAGCCCTGGGTTCCGGAAACTCGGTTCGCACGTGATCCGGCGGTACCTTTCCATTTTCTGCACTTCGTCCGCTGGCGGACTCCGTCTGGATTTTCAGATAGCCGAGAGACTGTCGGCGGCGTTCCTGACCGGGCATTTCAGAAGAATGGTTGCTCTGGGAGCGGCGCGAGTGGATATTGTCCACCGTTCCCTTAGCGCGACCACCCGGCAAGCCGAACCGTCTTGACTACAACGGCATCAGCGCAATCCGAACTGGCAGCGCCATTGGAGCTTCGAAGCTCCACCGTGCTCGCATTTCTGTGCGGCACCGTTCTCGTTGCCAGCCTCGTGCTCGGCGGGGGAACGCGGAGCGGGTTCCTGTCGGATGCCATCCTGCAGCTCGTCGCAACACCACTGCTCGTCACCGCACTATGGCGCCTGACTAGCAGCGGTGCTTTTCTCAGACTGCGCGGTGCGCTTGCGTTCTGCGCCGCGTTCGTGCTCGTGCCCATTCTTCAGCTCGTGCCCCTACCGCCCGCGCTATGGATCGCGCTGCCCGGACGCGAAACAGTTGCCGAAGCCTACGCGCTTCTCGGCCGCGAGCTGCCGTGGCACCCCATCAGCGTTGCCCCGCACGCCACATGGTTGGGCCTCGTTTCGCTGGTGGTGCCGCTCGGCATCTTTCTCGCGACCTTGCAGCTCGAGCGGCGGGCGCGCCGCGCCTTGAGCCTCGCCGTGCTTGGCATCGGTGTCGTGAGCGTCTTCCTGGGGCTGCTGCAGGTGGCGCAGGGACCGAGCAGCCCCCTGCGTTTCTTCGCATTCACCAACCCGACGGAAGCCGTCGGCTTCTTCGCCAACCGCAACCACTTCGCCGCGCTGCTCTACAGCATGATGCTGCTCGCCGCGGCCTGGACGGTCCATATCGGCAACCGAATTACCGCGGCGGGCGCGCAACGCCATGATACCCCGCTCATTCTCGCGCTCTGCGCGGGACTCGCTGTCACCGTGACTCTCGTCGCCGCGCAGATGATGGCGCGCTCCCGTGCCGGTCTGGCGCTCGCCATTGTCGCGCTGCTCGGCATCTGGGCGCTGGCCGTCCGCGATAGAAAAAGTGGCGCCGGATCTGCCACAGGACGGCTCATCGCCGGCGCCGTCGGGCTTGCGCTGGTTCTCGGCGCGCAGTTCGCGCTCTATCGCGTGCTGGACCGCTTCGACGCCGACCCGCTGGCCGACGCGCGCATCACGTTCGCGCGCACCACCATCGAAGCCGCCAAGGCCCACATGCCGTTCGGTTCGGGCGTCGGCACGTTCGTGCCCGTCTATAAGACGTTCGAGAGCATCCAGGATGCGCGCACCTCCTACGCTAATCGCGCGCACAACGATGTTCTCGAGGTCTGGCTCGAAGCCGGCGCGCCCGCCTTGATTCTCATGGCTGTGTTCGTCATCTGGCTTGTCCGGCGCAATCTGGCGCTTTGGCGCGCAGAACCGCCAACCGGCGGGGAAATCGATCTGCTGCTCGCGCGGGCCGCGGGGCTCGTGCTCACCCTCGTCTCGGCCCACTCCCTCGTCGACTATCCGCTGCGCACGGCGGCGATGATGGCTTTGTTCGCGTTCGCGGCCGCCCTGCTGTTCGACCCTCCCGACGAGCCGAAGCCGCGGCACTCGCCACGATTGGTGCCCGACAAAAAACGATCCGCACGCGCGAGCAATTCGAACCGCGCGAAAATGCTCAACCGAACGTTGCAGAACAGGCCTGTAACGAACGACTGGGCGGATATGCAATGGCCAGAAGCGTGGCGCACAGAAGCGAAACGTGGTGCTCCGGACTGGCCTAAGCAGGACGCCGCGCGCGATCCGTACGACGCAGACTGATTGTGTACATTTACCAAACATTTCGGCCAAAAAGCATACTCCTCTCCCCATTGCCGCATTGATCAGTGTCGCACTATCGCAACATTAGAGAGGGATACGGAGGAATGTGGGCATAACTTTCTCGTAGCCACTTGAATGTGCGCGTCTGGAGGTTGCATAATCTTGTGCGAAGCTTTCGGACTTGAGCGATTTCAAGAACCTTTGGGTTTCGCACCCGTTGCGGGGTAAAATGCGCCGCATCTTATTGCTTTTTGCAGATTTACTCCTTGTTGCGCTGGCGACGGTCGGTGCTTTGGCTCTGCGGCACGACTTCGATCTGTCGGCTGAGCGGTTTCTCGCTCTCCTCCCGTATCTGCTTTTCACGCTCGCCCTGGCCGCCATCGTGCTTCCCATTTTCGGCGCCGAGCGAACTGTCTGGCGGCTGACGACCCTTAGGGATTATCTGCATCTGGCGGCAGCCACGATGCTCATCGTTCTCGGCAGCGTGGCGCTCGGGTTCGCCTTCAATCGGCTCGACGATATCCCTCGCTCGGTCCCGATACTGCAGGGCCTTGTGATGATGACCGCGCTGGTCGGCGCGCGCGTGCTGCTGCGCCTGCGCCATGCGGCGCGGCAGCGGCCGCAGCCCCTGCAGATGCCGGACGACAGGCCCGCTCGCACCGTCCTCCTTGTCGGGTTGAACCGGCTTACCGAAGCCTATCTGCTGTCCATCCAGGAGTTTGCGCGAGATCGCGTGCGCGTGGCGGGCCTGCTCGGACGCCGGGAGGGCGACGTAGGCCGTATCGTGCTCGAGCAGCCGGTGCTCGGGCTTCCCGAGCAGCTCGCAAGCGTTCTGCAGGATTTGGAGCTGCAGGGCGTGACCGTCGACGCCATCGTCGTCGCGACGCACTTTGCGAAGCTCACGCCCATGGCGCGGCAGGCGCTGCTCGACGTCGAGCAGGCGGGGCAGATCCCGGTCGAGTATCTGGCCGAAAGCCTGGGTCTGGAGGAGGACGTTTCCAAGGCCGCGAGCGCACCTGTGGCCGGTCGCTCCCGGCATGCATTCGTCATCGACGAAGCCCAGCTCGCGGCTCTTGCGGCGCGCCCTTACTGGCGCGTCAAGCGGGCCATCGACATCGTCGTGGCGCTCGCCGGCCTCATAGTGCTGTTTCCGGTGATGGCCCTGGCTGGCCTTCTCGTGGCGCTCGACCTAGGGATGCCCGTCGTCTTCGCGCAGCAGCGCCCCGGCCTTGGCGGACGGCCGTTCCGACTCACCAAATTCCGCACCATGGGCCCCTCGCGCGACGCCGACGGCCGCCGCATTCCCGATGCCGAGCGCGTTTCCGCCATTGGACGCTTCCTGCGTCGCACGCGGCTCGACGAGCTGCCGCAGCTCTGGCACGTGCTCCTCGGCGACATGTCCTTCATCGGCCCGCGTCCGTTGCTTCCGGTCGACCAGGCGCCCGAGTTCGCCATGCGTCTTCTCGTTCGTCCGGGCATCACCGGCTGGGCGCAGGTGATCGGTGGACGGGACATCTCTCCGCTCGACAAGGCGGCCCTCGACGTCTGGTACGTCCAGAACGCGTCCCTTCGGCTCGACCTCGAGATCGTGCTGCGAACCATTCCGCTGCTGCTGTTCGGCGAGCGGATCAGCCGTGCCGCCATCGAGCGGGCCTGGCGCGACCTGACCGTCGGCGGCATCTGCCGGATCGATCCAGCCGAGATCGCGGCATGGCAGCCGGCCGGGCAACAAGGCCGCGCCGCGTGAGGCGGTGGCGGTAAACGGGATTCATCATCCGCCCCCTCGCTTCCCCAAACCGGGCGCGGGCTGGGGGAGGCTGATGGTTTGACGGCAGCGCATCAGCCCGCGCGCTGGTGCCGTTGTCGGCAGAGGATGAGGAATAATGCCATCGGGTGGTCCCGAGTCACCCGAAGTGCGGTAGCTTTGGATTTTTCCAAACCAGAAGTCATCCCGGGCCTTGTGCCCGGGATCCAGCCAACCACGCGCGTCGAAGCGGTGAGCAAAAATCGACACCACCCCAGCTTGGCGCCAATGGGTTTAGGCAAGCACGAGGATGGCAATTGAGGAGTACAGCCTTCCATGGAGCCCTCTGATGCCAGCCGAGAGTAGGACCGTGCTCGTCACCGGCGGCGCCGGGTACATCGGCGCGCACGCCTGCAAGGCGCTGGCCGCGGCCGGCTATCTCCCGGTCACATACGACAACCTTATCTACGGCCACGAACGGGCCGTCCGGTGGGGGCCGCTGGAGCGCGGCGACATTCTCGACAGGGTACGGCTCGACGAGGTGATCGTCCGTCACCACCCCGCCGCCATTATGCATTTTGCGGCGTTCGCCTATGTCGGCGAGTCGGTCACCGACCCCGGCAAATACTACCGCAACAACGTCATGGGCTCGCTGACGCTGCTCGAAGCTGCGCGCGACCATGGCATCTGCCGTTTCGTGTTCTCGAGCACGTGCGCGACCTATGGCATGCCCGACCGGCTTCCGATCGGCGAGGACACGCCGCAGCAGCCGATCAATCCTTATAGCGCCTCGAAGCTGATGGTGGAGCGCATGCTGGCCGACTTCGGCGCCGCGCACGGCCTGCGCTCGATCGCGCTGCGCTATTTCAACGCCGCCGGCGCCGATCCGGACGGCGAGATCGGCGAGAGCCACGATCCCGAGACGCATCTGGTGCCGCTGGTGCTCGACGCCGCCTCCGGCCGCCGCCCGCACATCACCGTTTTCGGCACGGACTACGACCCCCCCGACGGCACCTGCATCCGCGACTACATCCATGTCACCGACCTGGCCGACGCGCACGTGAAGGCGCTGCAGGCTCTGGAAGCCGGCGCCCCGTCCCGCGCGTACAATCTCGGCAATGGTCAGGGCTATTCCGTCCGCGAGGTGATTTCGGCCGTAGAGCGCGTCACCGCGCTTGCGGTGCCCTGCGTGCTGGGCCCGCGCCGCCCTGGCGATCCAGCGGCCCTCATTAGCGACGCGGCAAGGGCGCGGGACGAGCTGGACTGGCAGCCACGCCTTGCGGAGCTCGACGAGATCATTCGCACGGCCTGGGGCTGGCATCAGAAGCTTGGGACGGTTTCGGGTGGGTGAGCTGGGTTGCGGTGCCCGGGTGTTGCCCCAGGGGGATGGGGCACCGACGGCGTAATGCGGGGCTTTGCCTTCAACCGGCTCGAGCCACCTTCGCTCAGCGCTTGTGAATTGAGCATCTACTCCAAATGGCCAGAATTTTGCGAGCTGACCCGATGAGCCTACCCCGCTATCGAGACCGCAGGACCGTGCTGGTGACCGGCGGCGCCGGCTTCCTCGGCTCGCATTTATGCGACCGCCTGCTCGCGGCTGGCCACGACGTCATCTGCGTCGACAACTTCTTCACCGGCTCAAAGCGCAATGTCGAGCATCTCCTCGGACACCCGCGCTTCGAGCTGATGCGCCACGACGTGACATTCCCGCTCTACGTGGAGGTCGACGAGATCTACAATCTGGCCTGCCCCGCCTCGCCCATTCACTACCAGCACGATCCCGTGCAGACGACCAAGACCAGCGTGCACGGGGCGATCAACATGCTGGGCCTTGCCAAGCGCCTGAGGTGCCGCATCTTCCAAGCCTCCACCAGCGAGGTCTACGGCGACCCGTCTGTCCACCCGCAGACCGAGGACTACTGGGGCAACGTCAACCCCATCGGCCCGCGCTCCTGCTACGACGAGGGCAAGCGCTGCGCCGAGACGCTGTTCTTCGACTACTGGCGCCAGCACCGGCTCGAGATCAAGGTGGCGCGGATCTTCAACACCTACGGGCCGCGCATGCACCCCAACGACGGCCGCGTGGTCTCGAACTTCATCGTGCAGGCGCTCAAGGGCGAGCCCATTACCATTTACGGCGACGGCAGCCAGACGCGCTCGTTCTGCTATGTCGACGACATGATCGACGGCTTCGTGCGACTGATGGAGAGCCCCGCCGACCTCACCGGCCCCGTCAACCTCGGCAACCCGTCCGAGTTCTCCATTCGTGAGCTGGCGGAGATCGTCATCGACCTCACCGGCAGCCGATCGAAGCTGACGTTCGTGGCTTTGCCGCAGGATGATCCGAAACAGCGCCGGCCGGACATCACGCTGGCCAGGGAGCGGCTGGGGTGGGAGCCGAAAGTGCAGTTGAAGGACGGATTGCGCGAGACGATCGGCTATTTCGATCGGCTGTTGGCGGCGGGTTAAGCACGCATCATGTCGATGAAAAGTTATTTGAAGCGCCAAATCAATAGCGCCCTGGAACGCTATGGCCACACGATTGCCCACGCGGGGGTGGTTCCATCTTTCGACAGACTGGCGAACCATTTGAGGCGCGAGAGTCTCGTTCCCACGACGGTCTTCGATGTCGGTGTCGCATACGGAACACCGTGGCTCTATTCCGCTTTTCCGAACGCGCACTTTCATCTGATAGACCCAACCAGAGAATCATTACCTCACATGCAGGCATGGGCAAAAAGCTCCGCGCCGAAATCCATCCGGTCGGTCTTGGAGAGGTAGACTCAGTCGCGACGATAAATGTTCGACCAGAGATTGGCGGTTCTTCACTCTATGAGGACGTGGAAAATGTAGAAATCTGTTCCACCTATGAAGTGCCAATCGTTCGTTTTGATCACCTATTTGCCGACTTTGCGCGGCCAGCGCTGTGCAAAATCGATGTGCAGGGTGCAGAGCTGGCTGTGCTCAAGGGAATGGGTGAGCGCTTGGCTGAAATCGATGTGCTTATCGTGGAAACGAGCCTCATTGCAACTCTGAAAGGAAATGCCCCGGAACTCGCCGAAGTTATGGCCTTTTTCGGCAGTCACGATTTCTGTCTTTATGACATCGTTGGAATGACGCGGCGCCCTCTGGATCAGGCGCTTGCCCAGATCGACGCTGTTTTTGTGCCCAAGAATTCAGCACTTCGTCGTGATCGACGGTGGGGACAACAAAGTCGAAATTAGGGACTGCCGCTGCGGTGCATAAGGACGGCCGAGGCATTGTGCTCGTCACCGGCGGCGCCGGCTACATCGGCGCCCATGCCTGCAAGGCCCTGGCGCGGGCCGGATATCTGCCGGTTGCCTATGACAACTTGCTCCACGGCCACGAATGGGCGGTGAGGTGGGGTCCGCTCGAGCGGGGCGATATTCTCGATCGCGCCCGGCTCGACGAGGTCATCGCGCGCTGGAAACCGACCGCCATCATGCATTTCGCGGCGTTCGCCTATGTCGGCGAGTCCGTCACCGATCCCGGCAGGTACTACCGCAACAACGTCGCGGGCTCGCTGACGCTGCTCGAAGCCGCGCGCGATCATGGCATCGACCGGTTCGTCTTCTCCAGCACCTGCGCGACCTATGGGCTTCCCGACCGGCTGCCGATCCGCGAGGACACGCCGCAGCACCCGATCAACCCTTACGGCGCCTCGAAGCTCATGGTCGAGCGCATGCTGGCGGACTTCGGCGCCGCACACGGCGTGAAGTCCATCGCGCTCCGGTACTTCAACGCAGCAGGCGCCGACCCCGACGGCGAGATCGGCGAGAGCCACGATCCCGAGACGCACCTCATTCCGCTGGTGCTCGATGCCGCTTCGGGCCGCAGGCCGCTCGTCACCGTCTTTGGTGCGGACTACGACACGCCCGACGGCACCTGCATCCGCGATTATGTCCACGTCACCGACTTGGCCGACGCCCACGTTCTGGCACTGCAGGCCCTGGAAGGCGGCGCGCCCTCCAGCGCGTATAATCTCGGCAACGGCCAAGGCCATTCCGTGCGCGAGGTGATCGACGCGGTCGAGCGGATCACGGGACTGAAAGTGCCGGTCGAGGCGGGCCCTCGCCGCCCCGGTGATCCGGCGGCACTCGTCAGCGACGCGACCAGGGCACGCGACGAGCTCGGCTGGCAACCGCGCCTTGCGGACCTCGACGAGATCATCCGCACGGCTTGGGGCTGGCATCAGAAGAGTGCCGCTCGACGAGCTGACCATTTCGCACCGAGCGAGAGCTGAGTTGGCCTCCATTCTCCCGACTCTTCGGTTCATCGCGACTCACCCGCTGAGTTCGAGGCGGCCGTTCAGCGCGTTCTGGCGATACGGGCGTTGGCAGATCGAAAGCCGGCTGCGGCCGGAGATCGAGTTCTCCTGGATCGAGGGGTCGAAGCTGATCGTCCGCAACGGAATGACCGGCGCAACTGGAAACATCTACTGCGGATTGCACGAATTCGTCGACATGGCGTTCGTCCTTCACCTTCTGCGCCCTGGCGATCTCTTCGTTGCTGTCGGCGCAAATATCGGCAGCTACACGGTCCTGGCCTCGGCGGTCTGCGGAGCACAAACCATCGCTTTCGAGCCCGATCCGGAAACGATCCGGGCCCTTCAAAGGAACATTGCCGCAAATGGAATCGGCGATCGTGTCGCTGTGGTCGAAGCGGCAGTCGGGGCTCGGCCAGGCAGGGTTCACTTTACAATCGGCAAGGACACCACCAACCGAGTCCTGCCCCAATCAGGAACAGCCACTCGGGAAGTCGACCTGCGGACCTTGGATGACGTTCTCGAAAACAAGCACCCTTTGCTCATCAAGATCGACGTCGAGGGCTTCGAACGCGAAGTCATTTCGGGCGCTGAATCGACCCTTTCAAACCCCATGCTTCAAGCCATCCTCATAGAAACTGTAGAAGATGATGTGAGGGCACGGCTGCACACGTCCGGGTTCCAGCAAGCGGCTTACGACCCATTCGGGCGGCAGCTCCTCGCGGCTGGCGAGGAATATCCAAACTCCGGCGGCCATAATGCGCTGTTTGTTCGTGATTTCGAGATGTGCCGCCGCCGTGTCCGCTCGGCTGCCGTCAGGGACATATTCGGACAACGCGTCTGAAGAGCTCCGAATGTGCGGCATCAACGGCATCTTCGCCTACCACTACGCGGCCAATCCGATCGACCGCGGCGAGCTCTTGCGCACGCGCGATCACATGGCCGCTCGCGGCCCGGACGGATCGGGCGCGTGGGTCTCTGATGACGGCCGAGTAGGCTTCGGTCACCGGCGCCTTTCGATCATAGATCTCTCGGATGCCGCTGCCCAACCCATGAGCAGTGCCGACGGCAGCTTGGTCGTCACGTTCAACGGCGAAATCTACAATTACCGCGAGCTGCGCCGCACGCTCGAAGCCAAGGGGCACGTGTTCCGCAGCCAGTCCGATACCGAGGTCCTGCTGCACCTCTACGCCGACAAAGGTGAGGCCATGGTGCACGACCTGCGCGGCATGTTTGCCTTCGCGATCTGGGACGGCCCGCGCCGCACGCTTTTTCTCGCGCGGGACCCCTACGGGATAAAGCCGCTCTATTACGCCGATGACGGCTGGACGTTCCGCTTCGCTTCGCAAGTCAAGGCTCTGCTGGCCGGCGGCGCCATTTCGCGAGATCCCGAGCCCGCTGGTCAGGTGGGATTCTATCTCTGGGGCAGTGTGCCGGAGCCGTTCACGACTTACCGCGAGATCCGGGCCCTGCCTGCGGGTGCGACGCTCACGGTCGACCGGATCGGAGCCAGCGAGCCTCGCCGCTATCACTCGATCGCTCAGGTCTACTGCGAAGCCGAAATGCGAGCAGGCAGCGCTGGGCCCAGGGACGAAGCCGCTGTGCAGGCAGAGATCCGCGCGGCGCTGCTCGACAGCGTGCGCCATCATCTCGTCGCCGACGTCCCCGTCGGAGCGTTCCTGTCCGCCGGCATCGACTCAAGCGCGCTCGTGGGACTCATGCGCGATGCCGGCCAGCAGGAAATCCAGACCGTCACACTGGCCTTCGAGGAGTTCCGTGGACGCCCGGACGACGAGGCGCCCCTGGCCGCAGAGGTCGCACGTCTTTACGGCACGCGGCACACGACGCGGATCGTGACCGAGGCCGAGTTCAGGGCCGATCTGCCCCGCATTCTCGACGCCATGGACCAGCCCTCGATCGACGGCATCAACACCTGGTTCGTCTCCAAGGCGGCGCATGAGCTGGGCCTCAAAGTCGCGATTTCCGGCCTCGGGGGGGACGAGCTGTTCGGAGGCTATCCGTCGTTTCGCGATATTCCGCGGTGGGTGAGGCTTTTTGCAGGTCCGTCGCACGTCCCGGGGCTCGGCCGCTCAGTGCGCCTCATCAGCCGCCGGCTCACGGCACTGCTCGGCCTCAGCCCGAAGGCCGCCGGGTTTCTGGAGCTCGGCGGCAGTTACGCCGGCGCCTATCTTCTGCGCCGTGGCCTGTTCATGCCCTGGGAGCTTCGAGGGCTTCTCGACCCCGATGTTGTCGAGCACGGATTGCGCCGCCTTGCCCCGCTGGCCCAAGTTGCAGACGAGCTCACGCCGCGCCCGAGCTCGGCGCATGCCAAGGTCGCCGTCCTCGAGTCGGCGCTTTACATGCGCAACCAGCTCCTTCGGGACACGGACTGGGCCAGCATGGCGCATTCGCTGGAGGTGCGGGTGCCGCTGGTGGACAGAGTTCTATTGCGCGTAGTGGCGGAGCTGGCCAGCCGGTCCCGGCGAGCCGCATCTCCGATTTCAAAGCTCACTCTGGCCTGCAGTCCGAGCATCGGCTTGCCTGCCCACATCAGCGCGCGTGCCAAGACGGGGTTCACAACGCCCATTGCCGACTGGATCGGTCGCAACAGGCTGAGGCAAGCGGGGACGTTTCCAACGGCGGTTGCAGCCACGGCCCACTGGTCCCGCAGGTGGGCCGCGCAGCTTGCGGTGGCATGATGCGCATTCTGGCCCTTGTCACGGATGCGTTCGGCGCGGGCGGCGGGATCGCCCGGTACAATCAGGATCTCCTATCTGCCCTGGCCCAGTCCGGCCGCGTGTCCGACATCACCGTTCTGCCGCGCTTCGCTGCCGGAACGCCAAGCACGCCGGCCAAGGTACGGCAGCTTCGCCCCAGCCCCGACCGAAGCTCGTGGATTGCGAGATCCATCTCGCTTGCGGTGAGGCAGCGCTTCGACGTGATCTTCTGCGGCCATCTCAACGCTCTGCCCCTGGCAGCCTTGATTGCGAGGCTGCGGCGATCCTTTCTCTGGGCACAGGTGCACGGCATCGAGGCTTGGCAACCGCGCGGCGCCGCTTGGCGCGAAGGGCTTGCGACAGCGGCACTTGTGACGTCCGTCAGCCGGCATACGCGTCAAAAGCTGCTGGCGTGGGCGGATGTGGCCCCGCACCGTGTCCGCGTTCTGCCCAACACGATTGATCCGATTTACCAGCCGCGCCCGGCCGATCCCAAACTGAAGGCGAGTCTCGGACTGGCGGGCAAGCGGGTGATCCTTACGGTCGGCCGCCTGTCCGCAAGCGAGCGCTACAAGGGTCACGACCGAATCATCGAGGCCCTCCCGGAAGTTCTCGGGCAGGTGCCCGATGCCATGTATGTGATCGTCGGCTCCGGCGACGACCAGCCGCGCCTTGCTGAGCTGGCACGTGAGACCGGCGTGGCAGACCGCGTCATCTTCGCCGGCCAGGTCCCCGGGAGAGAGCTGCCAGACTACTTCGCAATCGCCGACGTGTTCGCGATGCCGAGCACGGGCGAGGGTTTCGGGATCGTGTTCCTGGAGGCGGCGGCCTCGGGTCTCCCGGTGATCGGAGGCAATCGCGACGGCAGCCTTGATGCGCTCGCCGATGGAGCCATCGGCCGGGCCGTAGATCCGGACTCGCGCGAAGAGCTCGTGGCCGCGCTTACCCAGGCGCTTACCGGTCGCGCGCCTCGGCAGACCGACGCCGTCCGGCGCTTTGCATTTTCGAGCTTCGCAGAGCATGTCGATCAACTCGTCAGAATCCTTGGCCGCTGATTCTACGGATGCCGTCGCAGCAGAGGGCGGAGCTGCTCGCGCCGTGCCGCATTCAGCGCCCACTCCGTCCACCCCCTCCGAGCGCCTCCTCATCCTCGAGCCCGGCCGCGCCGAGCGAAACTACTGGTCCGACCTGTGGCACTACCGCGAGCTGTTTGCCGTGCTGGCTTGGCGCGACGTGGCCGTGCGCTACAAGCAGACAGTGATCGGCGTCGCCTGGGCTGTCGTCCGCCCTTTGCTGACGATGATCGTCTTCACCATCATCTTCGGCAGGGTGGCCAAGCTGCCGAGCGACGGCGGCGTGCCCTACCCGGTGCTCGTGTTCGCCGGCATGTTGCCGTGGTTCTTGTTCTCGACGATCCTCGCCGAGGCGTCGAACAGCCTCATCACCAACGCCAACCTTATCAGCAAGGTCTACTTTCCACGGCTTATCGTACCCGCCTCGACCGGAGTCGTGGCGCTGGTGGACTTCCTGATCAATCTGGTGATTCTCTTCGGCATCATGGCATTGTACGGATTCGCGCCGAATTGGCAGATCGTGTTCCTGCCGGCATTCATCGTGCTGGCGGTGCTCGCCAGCCTCGGCCCAGCGCTGTACATCACCGCCCTCAACGTGAAGTATCGCGATTTCCGCTACGTCATCCCGTTTCTGGTCCAGTTCGGGCTTTATGTCTCGCCGGTCGGCTTCTCGAGCGCCGTCGTACCGGAGGAATGGAGGTTCTGGTACAGCATCAACCCCGTCGTGGGCGTTATCGACGGCTTCCGCTGGTGTCTACTCGGCGGTGAGAGTCCGCTCTACGTTCCGGGCTTCCTCGTGAGCCTCGGCGTGATCATGTTTTTCCTCTGGTTCGGCATCCGCTATTTCCGCAGGACCGAGCGAGCCTTCGCTGATCTGATCTGATGTCCGACGTCGTCATCCGCGCCGAAGGGCTCGGCAAGAAGTACCTGATCGGCCATCAGGCCGAGCGCGAGCGCTACGTCGCGCTGCGCGATGTCGTCGGCCGCACGGCCAAGGGTCTGCTGCGCTCGGCCAAGGACATGATCCGTGGCCGTCAGCTCGTGGCCGGCGACGAGGTGGAGGAGATCTGGGCGCTGAAGGATGTGAGCTTCGAGATCCGCCGCGGCGAGGTGGTGGGCATCATCGGCCGCAACGGCGCCGGCAAGTCGACGCTGCTCAAGATCCTCTCACGCATCACCGAGCCGAGCGCCGGGCGCGTCGAGATCAGGGGCCGGGTCGCCAGCCTGCTGGAGGTCGGCACCGGCTTTCACCCGGAGCTGACGGGGCGGGAGAACATCTACCTCAACGGCGCCATCTTGGGCATGACGCGCGCCGAGATTCGCCGGAAGTTCGACGAGATCGTGGATTTCGCGGGGGTGGAGAAGTTTCTCGACACGCCGGTGAAGCGGTACTCCAGCGGCATGTATGTGCGGCTGGCGTTTGCCGTTGCTGCGCACCTGGAGCCAGAGATCCTGGTGGTGGACGAGGTGCTGGCGGTGGGAGATGCGGAGTTTCAGAAGAAGTGTTTGGGAAAGATGGGGGAGGTGGCTCGCGGTGGGCGGACGGTGTTGTTTGTAACTCATAATATGGGGGCCATTACTCACCTCTGCAATTCAGCGTTCCTGTTGCAAGGGGGCTCTCTCACTTTTGGAGGCTCTGCGGCTACCGCAATTTCAAGATATCTACGTCACGCGCAAACCAACTTCGTTGCAACATTCGCTCCGAATCCTCAAAAGCCGAGCATAATCAAGATTTCCATCGATCCCGACGCCCTCGCCGACGGCGACCTGTCGGTAGCGATTGCTTTCCAATCCCCAGTCGAATTGAGGTCGGTTGTCGGCGGTGTGGTAATTCGGTCCGCAACAGGAAGCCCCGTGTGGGGCTCGAATCCTCGATTTCACCGAGACAAGAGCGTCGTCGGGCGTGGGAACTCTGGTGTCTTAACCTGCCATGCGGCCAAGCTCCCAATTGCTCCCGGTCAATACTACCTGTCAGCCTGGCTGGGCGACTGGCAACATGATTTTGACTGCAAACACGATGCATTGTTTTTTTCAGTTGACGAAAAGCAGTTTGGAAATAGACCATCATCGGAGCTTATTGGATACCTTGAATGGCCCGGAGAATGGCAATGCCAGGTAACTTCCGATCCGGCATCGACTATGACCACGACCGCAATCAGCATAGCCTGACGGGCGCCAAGATTGCTTTGGATCGCTTCTTGTCCATGCTAAAAGCGACGAGCTTATTGGATGTAGGTGCCGGGAAAGGGAACTGGCTCGCAGCCGCTCTTCAGATTGGCGTACACGACGTTTTGGGTCTGGACGGCGTACCACCCGAGAACCGCGAACTGTTTGTCGATTCCTCACTGATCAAAACCGTAGATCTCACGCAACCGGTATATCTCAACCGTAAGTTCGATATCGCCCTTTGCCTGGAGGTGGCTGAACACTTAGATGCCGGCTCCGCACATACCCTAGTTGAGACTCTCTGTACTCACTCCGATCAGGTCGTTTTCTCTGCCGCTTGTCCTGGGCAGCGCGGCCAGCACCACGTCAACTGCCAGTGGCCAGCATTTTGGCAGCAGCTATTCAATGCACGAGGCTTCGCCTGTTTTGATTCGCTTCGCTGGGCGATTTGGGATGAGTCCAGAATTGAGCCTTGGTATCGGCAGAATGTCTTTCTGGCGCGCAAAGATCCAAATCGTGCGGGGAGCGAGGCGCGAATTCCAAGCGTTATACACCCGGAAATGGTCAGACACATTGATCTCCCGGTCCACCGAGACTTCATCGAGGGACGGCTTTCGCCTAAGCTGTACGCGCGGCTTGCACTTTCATCTTTCTCAAACAGGCTTATTCACCGCCTCACCTCGATGGCGCAATCTTCTAGATGACCCGCTTTTGATTAGATCCTATGACATTCATCTCTGTCATCATCTGCTCCCACAACCCTCGACCCGATTACCTGCGCCGCGTCCTCGACGCCTTGCGCGCACAGACGCTGCCGCAGGACCAATGGGAGCTGATCATCGTTGATAATCGGTCCGATGAACCCCTTGAGGGCCGTTTTGACATCTCCTGGCATCCGCACGCCCGTTACGTGCGAGAAGACGAGCTTGGACTTACCCCTGCCCGTCTTCGTGGCATCGCGGAAGCTAAGGGTCATCTCCTGGTGTTTGTCGATGACGACAATGTCCTTGCGGAAGAGTACTTGGCCACGGCGCTCTCTATTTCCGAGGAGTACCCATTTCTGGCGGCGTGGGGAGCAGGCCTACTCGAGCCTGAATTCGAGACCACTCCGCCAGTTTGGAGCCGGCCACATTGGGGCCATTTGGCGATCAGACAGGTACCAACTGTAAGATGGTCCAACGGTACAAGCGACTGGGATGCAACGCCCGTTGGGGCAGGGCTATGCGTACGGCGGCAATTAGCCGAGAGATATTACGCTAACGAAAGGGCGAGCAGATACAGGCTTGGCAGAGCGGGGCGTAACTTTAGCGGAGGTGAAGACCTCGATATGGTCTATACCGCTTCTCAACTGGGACTTGGATGGGCGACTTTTCCGACACTAAAAATCAAACATCTGATCCCGGCAGAGCGTTTATCTCAAGACTATCTTCTGCGCCTTACTGAAGGCTATGCAGCCTCAAACGTTTTACTAGCTGCCAAGCATCAATTGCCGATGCCTACCATTCCGCCGTGGTGGAGGATATTGCTCAAAAGCGTGGAAATTTTTGTGAGATCGGGCAGAAACAATCTTGCTTTCTTTCTAGCGCGGCAGAAGGGAATAAGCCTCGGCTATCGCACACTGCAACAGTTGCGTGATTGAAATGCTCGCTATAGCCGCTCCTTCCTTCAACGCTCCCTCGGAGACGTTTATCCGCAACCACGTGCAACAGATTGCACCCGGGCGCACGGTTCTGCTGTGCAATGATCCTTCGGGAGCGCAACAGTTTGGATGTCCTGTTCTATCACCTATTGACCCATGGTCTCCGCCGCAAACGCTGGGAGAGAGAGTGGTGAACGCGATCCGTCACCGGTGGCGCTCCTATATCCGCGCGGGTTTGAATTCAGCGGACCGCAAACGCATCGCCGCCTATCTCAATAAGCACGAAGTCACTGCTCTCCTTGCCGAATACGGGCCGATCGGCTGCTTGGTAATGGATGCCTGCGAAGACACTGGTGTGAGCCTGTTCGTTCACTTCCATGGTTACGATGCAAACATTTTGCCTAGGAATTGGCGCGAACAAAAGCTGTACCATAAACTCTTCTCCAGGGCCGAACGTGTGATAGCAGCCTCGCAGTTCATGAGACGGCGCTTGATCTCCCTTGGATGTGCGCCGGAACGTATCGAAGTCATTCCCTGCGGGGTTGATGTACGACGCTTCAGCCCCGGGGCGGCCGACAAGAGAGAACCCCTGGTTCTGATGGTAAGCCGCCTCATTCGGCAAAAAGGACCTACCTATTCTCTTGAGGCTTTCGCCAAACTCGCACGGCGCTTCCCGGATCTGCGGCTTGAAATAATCGGTGAAGGTCCTCTCCAAGAAGAGCTTAGGACCCGAGCCAGAGCACACGGGATTGAGGATCGCGTTTACCTGCATGGCGCAAGACCACATGACTTCGTTTGCGAACGACTGAGATGTGCCCGCCTCCTCATTCAACATTGTATGACGCTCCCCGGGGAGGGAGTTGAGTCCCTGGGATTATCGATCCTTGAAGCCATGGCTTGCGGGGTGCCGGTGGTCGCAACACGTCATGGTGCTATAGTGGAAACGGTCCAGGACGGCGTCACCGGCTTCCTCGTACCCGAGGGTGACGTGAAGGGGATGGCGGATGCAATGGCCGCGCTTCTAACCGATACCGATCGCGCCGCCGCCATGGGAGCCGCAGGACGCGCTCGCGTTCTTGAGCATTTCACCATCGAGCATGCCCGTGACCGCCTGCGCACCATCATGGGGCTGCATCCCGTCACATCGACGCCAGTCTACGCCGCCTGACCCGAATGACCGAAGCTACAGAAACTGAATCCCCTCGGCCCCTCGCTCACCCACTAAAGAGAGCCGAATATCCCTCCGTCGCCGTCATCATCCCATGCTGGAACGCCGAGAAGTGGGTCGCGCGCGCCATCCAGAGCGTGCTCGACCAGGACTATCCGAACCTCGAGGTCATCGTCATCGACGACGGCTCGACCGACGGCAGCCTCGACGTAATCCGCTCCTTCGGCGACCGCATCCGCTGGGAAACCGGCCCCAACCGAGGTGCCTGCGCCGCTCGCAATCGGGGCCTCGCGCTGACTGAGGCGGAATACGTGATGTTTTTGGATGCGGATGACTATCTAGCTGACAAAGCAATTTTTCGTCTGGCTGAGCGTTCGTGCGCTCTTGGCGCTGACGGCCGGATTGTTGTATTTGGCAGCGTCATCCGCACAGGTCCAGTCCGCAAAGCAGCAACAGCGGACCATCCTACATGGATTTCGGACGGTGAAATAGCGTCTAAGGTCTGGATACTCCTGGATGGCCCACGTACGACAGCTCCGCTCCATCGTCGAAGATATTTACAGGAAGTCGGCGGATTTGAGGAGGGGCGCCCCGCGGGGCAAGAATGGGACCTTCACGTTCGCTTGATGAGAAATGGCGTGTCGTTCCTGCATTACGATGTTCCCGTCTGCTATTACAACCAGCATAACTCGCCCGGACGCATTAGCAATCGCCCCAGATCTCTTCATTATTGGAGTGACCCCCTAAATGTTTATCAAACATTGATTGCAGAAGGACATCAATTTACTGGAAATGAGCGAAAAATGCTCGCCTATTATCTTTGGGGGCGCGGACGTGTCTGGGCACGCCAAGGTAGATCCGATTGCAAGCTACTTTTTGACTTGGCGCGGCAGCTCGACCCCGGGCTTCGAATTGGTAACTTTGGGTACAGGCTGATTTGTTCTCTTTCCGGTCCAATTTGGGCGGAGCGCCTAGCAGTCGCGAAAACAAAGCTATCGAATTTTGTAAGTTCACCCGTACCGACCATTCATGGGTCGTCCGATTCGGACTGCTAAACAAAGTCACACCTCAGCAAAACCTGCGAAAAAATGGTTGAAGAAGCGATATCTGTAGTTATCCCAACCTATAATCGGGAGCATGTTCTCCTAGAGACGATTGGTGCCTTAATGAGCGTTATCGACCGAAGGACACTTGACTTGATTATAGTGGACCAATCCAAAACGCATACTTCAACTGTTTCGAAAGCTCTTTCTGATTGGGAGAAGGCAAGGGTCTTACGTCTAATCAAGTTGTCGAAGCCGAGCGTGCCCGCCGCCATGAACAGGGGCCTCATATCTGCACGTAACGAGATCATTTTATTTCTGGACGACGATATCCGACCAGAGCCTGGTTTGATCGACGCCCACTTGGCCGCTCACAAACAGACTGGTGTCGCCCTCGTCGCTGGTCGCGTGATCCAACCTTGGCAGGAGGGTGCAGATCGCGCACAATTCAAAAGTTTCGATTTTGCGTCCACCCAGCCCTCATGGTGTTCCGATTTCATGGGGGGCAATTTTTCAATCAACCGCACAGTCGCCATGGCCCTTGGTGGTTTCGACGAAAACTTTGTTGCTGTTGCCTACAGGTTTGAGTCCGAGTTCGCGTTTCGTCTCCGGCAGGCAGGGCACAAGATCTTTTTCGAGCCTAAAGCTTGCGTCCACCATCTCAAGGTCCCATCGGGTGGGACGCGGACTTATGGACAACACCTGCGGACTTTGCAACCTTATCACTCCGTTGGGGCTTATTACTTTACTCTTCGCACTTGGAACGGGTGGAGAAGTATGGTCTCACTGGTTCGACAACCATTTCGAGCCATTGCGACTCGTCACCATTTAAAGCACCCGTGGTGGATTCCCCTGACTCTTGTTGCTGAAATCCGCGGTTTCATTTGGGCGCTCCGCCTCTTCCTCCGCGGCCCCAAGTACATCTCTGAGTCAGCAACTCTGCTCGCGTGACATGAAGTGCCAGAGCTTTTCTTCATTTTCGTCGCGTTCTTGAGTCTTGTCGCTTTCACAAAATGGCGCCAAGGCTTCTACTTAGCAACGATTGTTGCCTTCCTTCAGGATCCAGCTCGCAAGCTCACCGAAGAGGAGCCCGCATACTTTATTGTATTTACCGGTTTGGTCTTTGGGGCGGCTTTGATAGGAGCGATACATTCCAATGCTCCAATCGGCCTGCGGCATATTTCCAATTGGCGCAGGTTTCTCCGAACACCGTTCATGCTTCTTATGCTGGTCATCGCTGCACAGGCATTTCAGAGCCTTGCCCGCTACGATGGTTTATTGATACCCGTGCTCGGGGTTGTGAACTATACTGCTCCTTTCTTCGCGCTAGCTCTAGCACATGCCATTGCGAAAGGGGGAACCATCCAGCGGCTTCGATCTTTCCTGCGCTTCTACGTTGTTTGTGCGGTCGCGGCCCTCACAACCGTTTACCTGCAGACGCTCGGATGGGAAACACCGGTTTTAGGTGAGGTTGGCGTCGGCATTCGGATTTATGATCTTGGCACAGTTCTCACTGCCTATTCCGGAACATTCCGTGCATCCGAGATCGCAGCTTGGCATTCCGCTACGTGCGCATGTGTCATATTGCTCCTGGTTACCGAGGGTCGACCTACGCCGGCGAGGCTCGTGCTCGCCTTAGCGCTCATCGCCATCGTGTTGTCCGTTGGTATAATGACAGGGCGTCGGAAACTCCTGGTTGTTTTCGCTCTCTTCGTTGCATCTTATGTTGCACTGCTTGCGCTGCTCTGGCGTCCCGCCCGCTCGATAGCATTTTCTGCGGTTATCGTTGGAGTGCTTGCCTACTTGGTAGTATTCGCGGGCTTCGGAGCAAGCCCTTCAGAGTTGGCGGATCGATCAAGCGAGTATCAGCTCTACGTTCAGCGTGTCAGTGGCGTTTTTGGGGACGTACCTGACCGATTTATCGAGCTTGGTGTTGCGCCGATCACCTGGGCGTACAACCATTTTGGTCTTCTCGGCGGTGGTATTGGAATAGGCACTCAAGGTGTGCAGTATATCACTGAAATTGGTGGGCATATAGGTGCTGCGGAAGGTGGCCTTGGAAAAATAATGCTCGAGTTGGGTCTCCCTGGCCTGCTGGCAATCGGCGCTCTTGGAATGGCATTTATGCGCCACATTTGGACCTTGCTTGCCGATCTCCCCCGTCGTTCAGAGCGAGCTACGCGATTTGCCTGCGGACTAACAGCTATTCTTGTCGCAAACGGAGCCAGCTTCTCCGTTGCGACCCAAGCTTACGGAGATATTTTCATCCTGCTTTTTCTGGGCACCTGCCTGGGTGCACTCCTCGCTATGCCAGCGCTCGCCGAACGCGAACGAGGCGAACAAGCGCACCGATTTATGAGGCGCCTCCCCGTGAGATCAAGGGCTGGCCATATGATAACTTCGGTGCATTGACATGCTTGCCATTCTCACCACCCATCCAATCCAGTATCAGGTGCCGATCTGGAAGGCTTTGGCAGCTCGCGGCCGGGTGCCAGTGAAAGTGTACTACATGAGCAATCAAGGGATCGTATCTCGACATGATCCCGGTTTCGGACGCCCGGTGGCGTGGGATATCGATTTGCTGAGCGGATATGATCATGAGTTTCTACCAGGAATAGTTGAGAGAGAGAACTCATCAACTTTCTTCTGGCTAAGGGCCAATTCGAACATTGCGCGCAGACTAGTTGAACAGCGCGCAACCACGCTGTGGATTCAAGGCTGGCAGGTGCTCGCTTACTGGCAGGCAGTTTGGCAGGCGAAATCGGAGAAATTGACAACTTGGCTGCGGGCTGAATCGAATCTAAGCAGCATCGATCGTAGCTGGAAACGTTATATCAAGGACCCTGCTCGGCGCCAGCTATTCAATCGCATCGATAGATTCCTTTGTATCGGGGAGGCCAACAGATGTTTCTATGAAGCCAACGGTATAGAGTTGGATCGGTTGGTCTCTGCGCCATACTGCGTTGACAACTCTCGTTTCGAGAGAGATGCCACCGCATTGGCTGGGCAACGTGCTGAAATACGGCGAAAATGGAATATTCCGGATAAAGCGCTGTGTGTATTGTTTGTTGGTAAGCTCATACCTAAGAAACGACCTGCCGACCTTATATCGGCATGTCAAGTCGCGTCTCATCGCTTAGGTGGGAGACATTTGCATCTTCTTTTTGTGGGCGCCGGAGAGCTGATCGAACTTTTGCGATCTCAAACCCTTGTTGTTTACGATTTCGAACATAAGAATTTTCCTAGGAACCTCGAAGCACCTCCGTCGAGTCGCCAGATCACGGCTTCATTTGCGGGATTTCTTAATCAATCAGAAATAGTGCAGGCTTACGTTGCTGCGGACTGTCTCGTGTTGCCCAGCGAGGCAACCGAAACATGGGGCTTAGTTGTGAACGAGGCAATGGCATGTGGATTGCCAGCCGTCGTTAGCGATGCTGTAGGTTGCTGTGCGGATCTTGTTCGGCCCTTGCGTCCAGATTTATGTTTTCCGGTTGGCGACATTCGTGGGCTTGCCGAGTCGCTCACTGCATGTCTCATTAATCCTCCACGCCCCGAAGACATTAGGTCAATTATCGACAAATACGATGTGCTTCGAACGGTCGAGGCTGTAGAAGAGTTATATAGAGAAACTGCGTGCAACCGAGCTGCTTGATCAGTCTAAAAACTATTCACGAGGATATTCACCCATCAGTTAGTCCCACGACTTCTGACGAGTAAGTGGGTGGTCCCACTTTGCCGGTGCGTGTCCTTCAAGTCATCCCTTCCGCCTCCCCCGCTCATGGCGGACCCAGTGAGGCGATTGTGACCGTGGAAGTCGCACTTGCGGAATCCGGCGTGAAGGTCACAACGCTCACCACCGATGACGATGGACCAGGGCGCCGCTACAAAGGCGACGGCCAGCCTAAACCGGCGCCGGGAGTTAACCGCGTCTACTGCCCCAAACGCAGCGAGTTTTACAAATTCGCGCCGTACCTCGCTTTCTGGCTCTGGCGAAACGTTTCCAAATTCGACGTGGTTCACATCCACGCCCTCTTCTCATTTTCCAGCACCGTGGCCGGATTCATCGCGGCGATGCGCGGTGTACCCTACGTGGTGCGGCCGCTCGGTACGCTGAATAGTTATGGCGTAATGCAGCGGCGGCGGTGGCTGAAGCGGTTGTCGATCGCTCTCATCGAGCGGCACATCTTGAAACGCGCCGCTGCCGTCCACTTCACGAGTGAGTCAGAGCAGCAGGAGGCGCAGGCGCTCGGGCTGACGATGCGCCCGGTCGTCATCCCTCTAGGGATTTCGCCCGTGGCGCCGGGCAAGGCCGATGTGCTGCGCCAAGCCTATCCGTCGGTGGCGGGCCGGGCGGTGATCCTGTTCCTCTCGCGTCTTGATCCCAAGAAGAATCTCGAGGGGCTGCTCCGGGCGCACGCATCGTTCCCCCAACCCCGCCCTGCACTGATCATCGCGGGCGACGGCGAGCGGGAGTACGTGCGGTCCCTCAAATCGCTGGCCGTCAGCCTGGGCCTCGAAAATGACCTGATCTGGCTCGGCCACGTCACCGGCGAGATGAAAGCGGCCGCGTTCGCAGCGGCGGACATTTTCGCCCTGCCGTCGTTCTCCGAGAACTTCGGCATCGCCGTCGCGGAAGCCATGCTGGCAGGGCTGCCGGTCGTGGTCGGGCGTGGCGTGGCGATTGCGGGAGAGATTGAGACAGCCGGTGGCGGCATTGCGGTAGACCCCGATCCTCAATCTATCCGAAGCGGACTGTCGCGGCTCCTCGCCGACCCCGCCCTTCGCCGCCGCATGGGGGAGCGCGCAAGGGCTCACGCCCAGGACGCCTATTCGACAACGGCGATGGCCAAGCGTTTGATCGAGCTTTATGCCCATGTACGGCTGCGCTCGAGCGCTCAACCATCCGACGCGTAAGGTCGCAAGCCCCGATGAGCTTACTCGACGAGATCACCGTCTTGATCCTCACCTACAATGAGGAGGAGAACCTCGAACGTACGCTCGACGGCGTTAGGTGGGCCAGGAGGATCGTCATCATCGACAGCGGGAGTACGGACAGGACACACGACATTGCGCGCAGGCATGAGCAAGTGGAGGTCATCGTCCACCCGTTCGAGAGCCACGCATCACAATGGAATTTCGGACTGGACGCGTGTGGCGACTCCTCTGATTGGATTCTAGCGCTGGATGCCGATTATGTTTTGGACAACGAGTTCCGGAGCGAGCTCGCAAATCTCGACCCGCCGGATGACGTGAGCGCGTACGAGGCTCCGTTCCGGTACTGCGTTCACGGCCGCGTTCTTCGCGGCAATATCTATCCCCCCGTTGCCGTGCTCTACCGTCGCTCGCGGGCGCGCTATGTACAAAGCGGCCACACGCAGCGCCTGAAGGCGCAAGGTACCGTTCGAACGCTGAGATCGCCGATTTACCATGACGATCGCAAACCCTTGTCCCGCTGGTTCGCCTCTCAGCAGAGGTATGCCAAGCTAGAGGCTGCCCATCTCCTGAGCGCTTCGGAGCTGCGCCTTAGCGATCGCATCCGACGCATGGCTTGGCCGGCTCCAATTCTCGTCTTCTTCTATACGCTGATAGCCAAGCGCTGCATTCTCGACGGCTGGGCGGGGTGGTTTTACGTCCTTCAAAGGACGCTCGCTGAAATAATGGTTGCGCTGGAACTCATCGACAGAAGATCGCGCACTCGCAGCTGAGGAATTGCGCATCAAGATATGGCTTTATGCCAGTATGGCAATGATAGCTTTCCGCACCTAATGGAGAAGAAGTAGAAATGATCAGCCGGGAGGCGAAGGCCGCCTACTACGCGGTATTCCGTGTACCTATGCGGATCAGCGGGGCGCTTTTTCGGGCAGTCAAGGCACCTGCATCTGGCAATTCGAAACTGATTAGGGTGCAGCTTGGGCCTGGACAGCGGAACTATTTGGCGAATTGGATTAACCTCGATGCTAATTTCTTGACAGCGAAATGCGATGTGTGGGCTAATTTGGAGGATCCACTCCCCTTTAGGGACAACTCTGTTGATGTCTTCTACTCCCATCACGTTATTGAGCATATTTCCGACCGTAATTTGAGTAAGCACTTCCTTGAGATGCATCGCTGCCTGAAGCCTGGAGGCATGATACGTGTGGGAGGGCCGAACGGTGATATGGCGATTCGAAAGTATCTGCATGGTGACGCGTCCTGGTTTTCGGATTTTCCCGATCGCCATAGCAGTATAGGAGGGAAGCTCAACAATTTCATCTTTTGCCGAAACGAACATCTCACGATACTGACGCCATCGTATTTGGAGGAGCTTTCCACTATGGCGGGGTTTGAACGTTTTTCCATATGCACACCAGGCCGAACCACGACTAATCCAGAGCTCATAACGGAAGAAGTTCTGGCGCTCGAATGGGAGAGTTCATTGAGTGAGCCACATACGCTCATCATCGAATGCTACAAACCGGGTGCCTGACAAGGTGAACCCTTAAGAGCTTTTTCTGAAGGAGGGAAATTGCTCATCCTTGGCCTCAACGCCTACCACGGCGACAGCTCCGCCTGCCTCATTCGCGACGGTGAGATCGTCGCTGCGGCTGAGGAGGAGCGGTTCCGGCGCATCAAGCACTGGGCGGGATTCCCGTCCGAGGCCATTCGTTATTGCCTCGCCGAGGCGGGCGTTGCGCTGACGGACGTGGAGCACGTCGCCATCAACTCCGATCCGCGGTCGAGCTTCTTCAAGAAGGTCGAGTTCACCCTGAAGCACAGGCCGGATCTCCGTCTCATCCTCGACCGCCTGCGGAACCAGGTGAAGCGTCACTCCGTCGAGGCGGAGCTGGCCGCTGCCTTTCCCGAGACGCCGTTCAAAGGCACGGTCCACCGCGTCGAGCACCACACGGCGCACCTCGCCTCGGCGTTCCTGGTCTCTCCATTTCAGGAGGCGAGCGTCGTTTCTGTCGATGGCTTCGGCGACTTCTCCAGCGCCGCCTGGGGCATCGGCCGCGGCACGGGCATCGACGTCGAGGGGCGGGTGTACTTCCCGCATTCCCTCGGCGTCTTCTACCAAGCCCTGACACAGTACCTCGGCTTTCCGCACTACGGAGACGAGTACAAGGTCATGGGCCTCGCCCCCTACGGCAAACCCACTTATTTGCCCAAAATGCGGCAGATCGTGCGGCTTCTCGAAGGGGGGCGGTTCGAGCTCGACACGGCCTATTTCCGCCACCACCGCGAGAAGATCGACTACGCGTGGGACGGCGGCAGCCCGGAGGTTGGCACGCTCTATTCCGGTGCGCTCGAGGAGCTCCTCGGCCCGGCCCGCGCGAAAGACGAGCCGCTCACCGGCCGTCATCGCGACATCGCGCGCTCCGTGCAGGCCATGTACGAGGAGGCGTTCTTTCATCTCATCGAGCACCTGCACGCGCGGCATCGCATCGACTCTCTTACGCTGGCCGGTGGATGCGCCATGAACTCCGTGGCAAACGGCAAGGTGCTCCGCCAGACGCGTTATAAGCGGCTTTATGTTCAGTCGGCTGCCGGCGATGCAGGCGGGGCTATCGGAGCTGCCATTTACGTTTGGCATCAGCTATCGAAGGTAGGAACTCCGGTTATTCCGACCGCGCTTGCCGGAGATGAACTCACCGGCCGCACCATCATGGAGCATGCCTACCTGGGGCCGGCCGCAAGCAGCGAGCAGATTGCGGCGCTGCTGTCTGCGCGCGGCAAAGAGCTGGAAAATGCCGGCTGCCGCATCGAGAAGATCGATGATGAGGAAGCGCTCTGTCGTCTGACGGCCGAAGCCATAGCGCAAGGCCAGGTGGTGGGCTGGTTCCAAGGCCGCATGGAATGGGGGCCGCGCGCGCTCGGTAACCGGTCGATCGTCTGCGATCCCCGCCGGGCCGACATGAAGGATATCCTCAACCTCAAGATCAAGCGGCGAGAGAGCTTTCGTCCGTTCGCTCCGTCGGTCCTGAAGGAGCACGCTGCCGAATGGTTCGAGGAGAACGGCGACGTGCCGTTCATGATGCAGGTCTACCAGATCCGGCCCGAAAAACGCCCGCTGATCCCCGCCGTGACGCATGTGGACGGTTCGGGGCGATTGCAGACGGTGTATCGCGAGACGAACCCGCGATACTGGAAGTTGATCGAGGCTTTTCGTGAGCTGACCGGTGTGCCCATGGTGCTCAACACCTCATTTAATGAGAATGAGCCCGTAGTCTGCCGGCCAGAAGAGGCGCTGGAGTGTTTCTTGAGAACGCAAATGGACGTGCTCGTATTGGGCAATTTCTTTGTCAATCGGGCTTATGGGTGATACGCCGACTTCCCCGCCTGCGCGGAAGTTTCCTGTTGCCTACCTGATTTATAGAATGAAACATTCGGCCCGCGAAAAGCTCCTGTATATCTGCGACTGGCTGCCGCCAGATTACGGTGCTGTCGGGCAATACAGCGTTATGTTCGCTCGCCAGCTCGCCGAAGAGGGAAGGGAGGTGACTCTCTTAGGGCTTTCGAGCCGCGGGGCAAGCGAATCGGTCGAAATGGTCGGCAACGGCCAACTGCGCATCGTGAAGCTTGCAGCCGCCAGTGTGGACAAGTCTTCTCAATTGCGGCGCATGCTCTGGACGGCGGTCATTAACACGCGCTTATTATGGTTCGTGTGTCGGCGTTTCCGGGATGTCAATACGGTTCTGTTCACCGGCAGCCCGCCCCTACTGATCCATTGGCTCGGTCCTCTGAATGTCCTCCTCCGCCGCAGGCTCATTTACCGGATTACGGACTTCCATCCTGAGTGCGCCATCGCGCAACGAGGCTCCGCGAATTTGGCGTTGCGGCTGTTGCTCCGGCTAACGATCTTCTGGCGACGTCGCGTCGACGCGTTCGAAGTGCTGGGCGAGGATCAGGCGGAGCGACTGCGCGTGATAGGCATCGACGATAGTCGAATTGCGCTGAAGCGGGACCCCTCGCCGGTACAGATCGGGCCCGGTACGCTTCCGCTACCGCGTCCGACGAACCTCGGTCCTGAACAGCTGCTGCTCCTCTACTCCGGGAATTGGGGTGTCGCACATGATTATCAAACTTTCATCGCCGGCTACGCCAAACATCACAGGGTGGGGACCGGGAGATTTATCCTCTGGCTGAACGCGGTGGGAGCAGCCGTCGAATCCATCGTGGATGCCCTGACCCGCCAGGAGCTGCCTTTCATCCGCGGCACTCCTGTACCGCTCCACCAGCTGGCCTCGCTGCTGGTCACACCGGACGCCCACCTCATCACGCTGTCAGACGCTTTCGTCGGGTACGTCCTGCCCTCGAAGGTTCACGGCTGCATCAGCTCGCAGCGGCCGATCCTTTTCGTCGGCAGTGAGAAGTCCGACGTGCATCTGCTGTGCCGCGAAAGGGCGCGGGCACGTTACGAGCGCGTCGACGTTGGGGACACCGAAGGATGTTGGCGGGCTTTAGAGCGGCTTGCTCAAGAAATAAACGAACAGCGCACTAGTCCGGTGCGAAAGAAAAATGGAGAGCAGTAATGAAAAAAGCCCTTGTTCTGGGTGCTGGCGGCTTTATCGGGACTCATCTTGTCCGTAGATTGCGGAAGGAGGGATTCTGGGTCCGTGGAGTTGATCTGAAATATCCGCGTTTCTCGGAAACGGAAGCCGATGATTTCATCATCGGCGACCTCCGCGAATGGGATGTCTGCCGGGAAGCAATCGACTGCCGTTTTGATGAAATCTATCAGCTTGCCGCCGACATGGGCGGTGCCGGCTACATCTTCACCGGCGAGAATGACGCGGATGTGATGCACAATTCTGCGCAAATCAACCTGAATGTGCTCGAGGCTTGCCGGCGGCGCAACTCGCGGCGCATTTTCTATTCGTCTTCGGCCTGCGTGTATCCGGAGTACAAGCAGCGCGACCCGCACAACTCCGGGCTCGCCGAAAGCGACGCCTATCCTGCAGCCCCGGACAGCGAGTACGGCTGGGAAAAGCTTTTCAGCGAACGGCTCTACATGGCCTACGCGCGGAACCATGGCCTGACGGTGCGCATTGCGCGGTATCACAATATCTTCGGCCCCGAGGGGGCGTGGAACGACGGCCGCGAGAAGGCGCCGGCCGCCCTGTGCCGCAAGGTCGCCATGGCCGATGCGTCGGGTGAGGTCGAGATCTGGGGTGACGGGGAGCAGACGCGCTCGTTCCTTTACATCGACGAGTGTGTGGAGGGCACGATCCGCCTCATGCGGTCTGAGGTGACGGAGCCGCTCAATATCGGCTCGGAGGAGATGGTGACGATCAATCAGTTGGCGTACATGATAGCGGACATCGCAGACAAACGGATCGTGCTTAAGCACATTCCCGGGCCCACAGGCGTGCGCGGCCGCAATTCGGACAATCGCCTCATTGCCGCCCGTCTTGGCTGGCGGCCGTCGAAACCCCTGAGGCATGGCCTGGAAACGACTTACGCGTGGATCGCGAGGCAGGTTGAGCTTGCGCGGCAACAGAACGGTCGAGAGTAACAGCTGCAGCGCCTCCTACCTAGCCTCGGGGTGCGCTGGAGGTTTATCGGAAAGGTGCCGAGGAACTGGGACAAGTGGGCCGCCGATCGTATCGTCGAGGTGCTGATCGAGAAGGCACGCTGAAAACAGGGCGCTCTACAACACGGGAGGGCTCCGCGCGGCGGCCACTGTCCACCGCCGCGCGGAGCCGTCACTGCCTCAGCTCGCGGAGAACTTCAGCAGCTTGATGGCATTGAAGTCCTGCACGCCGCCGCCGACGCGCTTCGTCGTATAGAACGTCACGTAAGGCTTGGCGGTGAAGGGATCGCGCAGGGTCTGGATGCCGGAGCGGTCGACCACCAGGTAGCCGCGGGCGAAGTCGCCGAAGGCGAGCGCGAAGCTTCCTGGACCCGCGTCCGGCATGTGATCGCACTCGACGACCGGATAACCGAGCAACGTCGGCTGCAGGCCGGAGGTCAGCGACGGCTGCCAGAGGTAATTTCCGTCGCCGTCCTTCAGCTTCCGGATCGCGCTCTGCGTCAGGCGGTTCATGACGAACCGGGCGTTCCGGCGGTAGCCGGCCTTGAGCGAGAACACGAGGTCGATCAGCACGTCGGCGGCTTCATCGGCGTCGAAGCCGCCGTCCACGCCGGTCGCGAGGTAGCCGAGCTTGCCCCAGGACCAGTCGCCTTGCGCCACCGTCGGATAGCTCAGGAAACCCTTCGGCGCGGTCACTCCGTCGCCGCTGACGAAGGCGATCCCCTCCTGCTCGGCGAAGGCATCGCGCACCTCGTCCGCCAGCCAGCTCTCCACATCCACGGCCGCGTCGTCGAGGAGCGTGACCGTGGCCGCGGGCATGGCATAGAGCTCCCGCGTGGGGAACGAGAGCTCCGCAAGCTGAGGGCCCGCCGTCTGCGGCCGCGGCGCCGTCTCGCCCACCCAGCCGGCGCCAGCCCCCGAGATGAGGAACGGCCTCTTGTAGAGACTGGTCGATATCGTGACGTGCCCCGCAATGCCGCGGATGGGTGAAAGCTCGGCGAGCGCCTTGAGAATTGAACGCTCCGTCGCCTCGGGAACGAGATAGCCGCCATCCGCCTCGGAGCCGACCGAGAGCGCCTTGCCCTCGAGGGAAAGCCCCTCGAGCTCGGTCAGTTTCGTCGCGTCGCCCTTGCGTACGTAAGCCGTGAAAGCGGCCTTGTGGGCGTCGGTCACCGTCTCGCCCCGGCGCACGAGCCTGCCCTTGCGGGTGAGCTCGTCAATGAGCTTCTTCTGCTCGTCGAGCGCCGCGTCGATGCGGGCGAGCTTCTCCTCGGTCACCACGTCGCTCGCGCGTTTGGCCTCGAGCTCGGCAAGGCGCTGATCGTTCACGGCCTTGTAGTCGTGGAACGCACGCATGAAGTCGTCGAATGCGTCAGAGATCCGGGCGAAGCCGGCGGCTTCCTCCGCGGCTTCGGTTTCCGGTTTCATCTCGGGCGCAGCCTCCAACTGCATGGCCTGACTCCTTTACGCAGTTACCGCTTTGTGAACCGGCCGGCCTGGCAGTCACAAGTCGACCCGTTCACACGAAGGATGATCGCTCAGGCCCTGGTATGCGGGGATAACTCTGCGACAGCCTTTTTCGACACGTGCTGAACGGAAGAGTTCTTGAGATGTTTTGTCAGCGACTTCGTCGATCCTTGGGTTTGCGGCGGGCCTAAAGGTTGTCTCGCTCTAGCGCAATGGCGAAAGTAAATCGGAGACTTAAAGGTGATTGACGGTAACCATGATGTCAGCGCGTTTTGCGCTCGTATTGCTGCGCGGAAGTTCACAGTCGGAATTCTAGGACTCGGTTATGTCGGATTGCCGTTGGCGCTCGCCGCGGTGAAAGCGGGTTTCCGGGTCATCGGCTTCGACATCGATCAGCAGCGCGTTGAACAGCTCTCGCGGGGCGAGTGCGCGATCAAGCACATCGACACGGCTGCGCTTCGGGAGGCGGTGGCGCGACAAAGCTTTCGCGCCACGAGTGATTTCGACGAGCTTGCCAAGCCCGATGCCATCCTCATCACGGTGCCGACGCCTCTCAATCGCAATCGCGAGCCAGACTTGACGTTCGTCGAGAACAGCACGCGGGAGATCGCGCGGCGGCTGCGCCGCGGGCAGCTCGTCGTGCTCGAATCGACCACGTGGCCAGGCACGACGGCGCAGGTCATGAAGCCCGTCCTGGAGGCCGGCGGCCTCGTCTCAGGAAAGGACTTCTACCTCGCTTACTCGCCCGAGCGCGAGGACCCCGGCAACGCGCATTACGGCACGGCGAGCATTCCCAAGGTGGTCGGCGCGGACGATGAAAGCTCACTTGCCGCGGCTAACGCGCTTTATCAGGCCCTTGTCGTAAGAACGGTGCCGGTGTCCTCTGCGGCAACGGCTGAGGCGGTGAAGCTCACCGAAAATATCTTCCGCGCCGTCAACATCGCGCTCGTGAATGAGCTGAAGGTCATTTACGACCGCATGGGCATCGACGTTTGGGAGGTCATCGAGGCGGCGAAGACGAAGCCGTTCGGCTACATGCCCTTCTATCCCGGGCCGGGGCTCGGCGGTCATTGCATCCCGATTGATCCCTTTTACCTTACCTGGAAAGCACGCGAATATGATGTGACGACAAAATTCATCGAGCTCGCCGGAGAGATCAACACTGCCATGCCGCATTACGTGGTGGAGCGACTCGCCGAAGCCCTCGATCAGCGCTGCGGCCGCGGCCTCAAAGGAGCGCGCATTTTGGTGATTGGACTAGCTTACAAGAAGAACATCGAGGACCCGCGCGAGAGTCCGGCGCTGAAGCTCATGGAGCTCATCGAGCGCCGCGGCGGCCGGGCCGATTATCACGACCCATTCATCAGAGCGATTCCGAACATGCGCGGGCATCCGCAGCTCGCCGGTCGCATTTCACAGCCCCTCGACGCCGATACGGTGGCCGCTTACGACGCCGTCCTCATTGCAACCGACCACGACGACATCGACTGGAGGAGCCTGGTGGCCAATGCCAAACTCGTCGTGGATACGCGCAATGTCTGCCACCGGAGCGGGATCAGCGCGGCGCATATCGTCAAGGCTTGAGGCAGCTCCGATTTGAAGGTGTAGTGCCGTAAAGGACACTGGCTTCAAGAGCCCCGATCTTCCGCACGCGGCCGGCCGAGGTCGGTGCCGCGAGGTGCCGGTTACATGGGGCAGCCCGCCTGCTCCCGCAAGAATGCGCGGTAAGCATCCGCGAGTCCCTCCCGCAGGCTGAGGCGGGGCTTCCAGCCGAGCGCCTTCAACTTTTCGCCGCTCATCAGCTTGCGCGGCGTGCCGTCAGGCTTCGATAGATCATGAACGATGCGGCCCTTGAAACCCACTATGTCGGTGATCAGATCGGCCAACTCACGGATTTGCAGATCCTCTCCTGAGCCGACGTTGATGTGCTCTTCCTCGGAATAGCGCTTCAGGATCTCCACGAGCGCATCCGCACAGTCGTCGACGTGCAGAAACTCGCGCCGAGGTGTGCCGCTTCCCCAGATAACGAGTTCTTCGGCGCCGCTCACCTTTGCTTCATGCGATTTCCGGATCAGTGCGACGACGACGTGGCTCGTCTCCAAATCCCAGTTGTCACCGGGACCAGCTCGTGCTCTATGGCCGCCACGCCCCGTGCGATTATCCTCGTGACGAAGGTCTCGCTACGCATTGGACTTTCGTGGTTAAACAGTATCCCATTGGAAGCATGAAAACCGTACACTTCCCGATAATTCACAGTGGTCCAATGGTGGCGCCTGCTGGGTGGGGCGATAAGACAAGCACAGGAAGGCTCCCGCGAATTCATCATAAGTTTGAGTTTGCCCTCGGAGCAGGCAGTCAGGAGAAAGCCACTATGAAGAGACGCGAATTTCTCAAAGCGGGAGCTTTGGCAACAGCAGCTTCCGGTACGATAGCAAGCCCGGCGGTTGCGCAGTCGCTGCCTTCCGTCAAGTGGCGCCTGGTTTCTGCCTTTCCCAAATCACTCGACACGCTCTATGGCGGAGCGGAATATCTGAGCAAGATTGTCGCCGAGGCAACCGACAAGCAGTTCCAGATTCAGCCTTTTGCTGCCGGCGAGATCGTCCCAGGTGGCGGCGCGGCCATCGATGCCACGTCAAACGGGACCGTCGAGTGCTGCCACACATGCAGCTACTACGGGATTGGGAAGGATCCGACCTTTGCCTTCGGCACTTGCATCCCATTTGGTCTCAACTCGCGTCAAGCGTTCGCCTGGCACGAGTTCGGCGGCAACGACATGCTGAACGAATTCTATGAGAGCTACAATCTCTATTCGCTGCCCGCCGGCAACACCGGTGTGCAGATGGGCGGCTGGTTCCGGAAGGAGCTGAACACCCCTGCCGATTTCAATGGGATAAAGTTTAGGGTCGGGGGCTTGGCGGGGACCATTCTGCAAAAGCTCGGCGTCGTTCCGCAGATGATCGGGGGCGGCGATCTCTACGCCGCGCTAGAGCGTGGCACGATTGATGCCGCTGAATGGACCGGCCCTTACGACGACGAGAAGCTCGGGCTCTACAGGGTGGCCAGGAATTACTATTATCCAGGCTGGTGGGATCAGGGCACGGTTATCGCCCTGATGATCAACCGATCCAAATGGGAAGAGCTCCCCAAGCACTACCAGGCAATCCTTCGGCGCGCATCGGCGGAAACCTATGCGTGGATGCAGGCCAAGTATGACTATCAGAATCCACCGGCGCTGAGGCGTCTCGCGGCGGCCGGTGCAGTTCTGCGCCCATTCTCACCAGAGATCATGGAGGCTTGCCAAAAGGCAGCGGAAGAAACTTACCGAGAGATTGCAGAGAAGAATCCGACCTTCAAGAAATTCCTCGACTCAATGATGAGCTTCCGCGATGAGGCCTATCTTTATTGGCAGGTGAGCGAGCTTTCCTACGATCTTTCGATCGTGCGTGCCCGTCGCTCTCGCTGAAGATGGTGCGCTTGCCGTATCAAAGTTCGGCAAGCGCACGGCGAACGTCTGCCGGCGTCGCCGGTTCTCCGCCGGCGGCGCGGATAATGCGTACCGCTTCCTCCGTAAGCGATGCATTCGACTGCTCACAACCGAACGGCGCGTCCTCTAGCCCCACACGAACGTGGCCACCTGAGGCGATAACCTCCGGAATCAGGTGGCGCAGATCAACCCCGAGGCCGGCGGCCATCCATGGGGCCCCCGGCGCAATCTCGCGCAATAGTGAGAGGTGCGCCTCGAGAGCGTACTTGCGAGGTGGAAAGCCCCACGCAAAGGCATCCGAGAACATGAACCGATAGATCGGGCAGCGAAGTCTCGGAAACCGCGCGGCATACGCCGCTCCCGTTCTGGTGAACCCCGGTTCGTAGATTGCGTAGCTTGGGGTAAGTCCATGCGCGGCGGCGACCGCCAATCCTTCCAAAATATGGTCCTCGGGGTTGAGGTATACGAAGCCGGAATCGGATCCGGGTTGAACATCTGTTCTGCTGAAATTGACGCTACCGGGATCCACTACGGTCAGTTCGATGAGGCCACGCTTGGCTAGAAACTCGACATGTCTGAAGCGGTCCGAGGCCGTGTTTGCAGTGCCGCTCAGCGACGAACCAGCAAGTGGAATGGTCGGGTAGACCAAGGCGTCCGTTCGTGCACGGATGCCTTCGAAAATTTCGGCATAAATTTCCGGATCGTCATTTTGTTTGCCGGTGGCGGGATCGTAGGCATGAACGTGGATGATCGCGGCCCCTGCCTCGGCGGCCGCGATGCCTTCCGCAATAATTTCGCTTGGTTCGATCGGAATTCGCGGCTGACGCTGGCGCCCCCAGGGTCCGTTCAAAGCGACCTCGAGCCAGACCTTCTTAGTCATTCCGTTCTCCGGACGGTTCACCAAGCACCCATGCATGTCTCGCTCGTGACGTTACGCGGCTGTTGAGTGCGCATGGCGGCCAATTCGAGCACGCATCAGGATGGCCATTGGGTTCGCGCTCCATGTTACAGGCGTCCCCCCGCCCATCCTCCTCACCCCGGCAATCCCTCAAACGCCTGCTGCAGATCGGCGATGAGGTCGGCTGGGTCTTCAAGGCCGATGTGCAGGCGGATGAGGGCGCCACCTTTCCAGCCAGGGATGCCGCCTTCCGGATAAACCATCGCCAGGCTTTCGTAGCCGCCCCAGGATGCGCCAAGGCCGAACAGCTTCAGCCTGTCGGCCATGCGGTCCACATCATCTTGCTTGATGTGCGGTTTGAAAGTGACCGAGAGCAGGCCGTTGGCGCCGGTGAAGTCGCGTTTCCAGATTTCGTGGCCCGGATGTGAAGGCAGCGGCGGATAGAGGATGCGATCGACCTGAGGCTGCTCCTCGAGCCAGCGGATGACCTCCATCGCGTGCGCCGAGTGCATGGCAATGCGCGCGCTCGCCGTACGCAACCCGCGCAAGGCGGTGTAGGCATCATCGGGACTTACCGTTTGGCCCAACAAACCAGCGTCATGGCAGAGCTGTTCGGCAGTCCGCGCATTCGCCGTGACCGAGCCCATCACCAGGTCCGAATGCCCGGCGATGTACTTGGTGACGGCGATGATCGAAATGTCCGCGCCCAGCGCGATTGGACGGTAAAGCCCGGGCGCTCCCCAGGTGTTGTCCGCCGCGAGTAGCGTATTTTCGCCGTTCTTGAGCAACGCCGCGATCGCCGGCAGATCCTGCAGGTCGTAGATGATCGAGCCGGGGATCTCGACGTAGACCAATCGCGTCTCGGGGCGCAGACGCTTCGCAACTTCCTCGTGACCGCCAGGATAGAACTCGCAATCAATGCCGCGTGGCCGCAGGAAACGTACCGCAATTGCGCGTGCCGGGCCGTAAATCGATTCCGACAGTAGGCAGTGGTCGCCCGGCTTCAGCACCGAGAGGAACACGTGGGCGATGGCAGCAAGGCCCGACGGAAACAGCATCGTCCGCACGCCTTGCTCGATTTCGCTGATCGCATCTTCGAGCGCGAACGTTGTGGGCGTGCCACGTGCACCGTAGGAGAAGACGCGCTCATTCCCTTCGCGCCGGGCGCGGATGGACTTGAGCGTGTCCGTATCGCGGTAGAGGACCGTCGAAGCGCGGATCACGGGCGGATTGACGGCCTGCGTCTCAGCCTTCGCGTGATTGCGCGCCATGTGAACGAGCTTCGTCTTGTCCTTCATCGACGTCCTCTCAAACAACCTTGCAAGAGATCGGCGGATAATACGGCGAACCAGCCTAGCTCGAACCCAGCGCGTCCGCGACGAGAGCGCGCGCCTGAGCGGCAAGCCAGGACTTGACGCCGACGGCTGGCGTTGCAGCTGCCGGTCGGCCAGCGCGGCGGATCGGTCGCCCGATCAGCCGCTCGATGTGCGGCGCAAGGTGGCGGAAATAGCCCATGTTTTCGGGCTCTTCCTCGCACCAGACGATTTCGGCCTTGGAATAGGGCTTCAGCGCGGCCGCAAGCGCACTTCCGGGAAACGGCCAGAGCTGCTCGATGCGAACGAGCGCCACCTGCTTTTCGAGCTTGCTTTCGGCACGCGCCTGCAAGAGCTCGTAGTAGACCTTGCCGGTGCACAGCACGACCCGCTTCGGCCGCTTGACCTTGGCATCAGGGATGATCGGAGCGAAGGCGGTACCCGGTCCGAACTCCGAGAGTGAAGACACGCAAGCCTTGTGACGAAGCAAGGCCTTCGGTGTCAGCACGACGAGCGGTTTTCGGAACGGCCAATGCATCTGACGACGGAGCAGATGGAAGAAATTCGCCGGTGTCGAAACGTTGGCCACGATGAGATTGGCGCCCGCGCAAGCCGCGAGCAGCCGCTCCGGCCGCCCCGTCGAATGATCTGGCCCGCCGCCATCGAGCCCATGCGGGAGAAGGATGACGAGGCCCGTGGACCTCAGCCAGCGATCCTCGCTGCAGGCGATGCACTGGTCGAATACCGGCTGCGCGATGTTGAGGAATTCGCCGAACTGCGCCTCCCACACCACGAGCCGGCGTGGATCAGCCAGGCTCACGCCATACTCGAAACAGAGCACGGCGTGCTCGATGAGCGGCGTGTTATGGACCTCGACATGCGCTTCGTCCCGCGTGGCAGGCGTGAGGACGAGATGGCGCGCGCCGGTCGTCTGGTCGTGCAGCTCGAGATGCCGCTGCGTGAACGCACCGCGCACGGCATCCTGCCCGCTGAACCGAACGGGCGTGCCCTCGGCGAGCAGTGACGCAAAGGCTAGGGCTTCTCCCGTCGCCCAGTTGATGCCCTCGCCCGTTTCGACGGATTGGCGCCGTTCCTCCAAAAATCGCGCGACCTTGGGCTCGACATTGAAACCCGGCGGAACTTCGGTCAGCAGCTTGCCGAGTCGCTTCAACTCCTCGAACGAAAGGCCTGTGACCGGCGCGCTGAGCATCTCCTCCAAGCTTCCGCAATGGAAGCCGGCCCATGCGCCTTCGAACCAGTCAGCGCGATTGGCTGCGTAAGATTTCGCGGCTTCGAGACCTGCCCGGATTTCCTCCTCCATCACACGGGCTGCTTCGGCCATGGGAGACGTATCGATCCCCTCGTCCCCAAGCTGCGCGGCGTAAATCTCGTTCACGGGAGGCCGCGCGTCGATGGCGCGATACATCACCGGCTGCGTGAAACGCGGCTCGTCGAACTCATTGTGACCGGGACGGCGATAGCAGACGAGATCGATGACGATGTCGCTGCCGAAAGTTGCCCGCCAGCGCGCCGCGACCTGCGCGATTCTCCACACCGCATCCGGATCATCACCGTTGACGTGAAGAACCGGCGCTTCGACAAGCTTCGCAATATCCGTCGGGTGACGAGCCGAACGGCCTTCCTCGGGCAGCGTCGTGAACCCGAGTTGGTTGTTGATGACGACGTGGATCGTGCCACCGAGGTCGTAGGGCGCGAGCCGCGAAAGCTGGAACATTTCGGCGACCAGCCCCTGCCCTGCGAAACTTGCATCCGTGTGCAGCAGCAGCGGCAACACCGCGCGGCGCCCCTCATCGAGGCCGCGCATGCGCTGCTTCGCGCGGGCGCGGCCCTGGCTGATGATCGGAACGAGTTGCAGATGCGAGGGGTGCGGCGAAACCGAAAAGCGGAGGCTGCGGCCGGCGAGCTCGCGCTCGCCAGAGAACCCGAGATGGTAAGGGACGTCTGAGGAAACTCCGAGGCCTCCCGGGACCGGCGGCTTGCCCTGGATCTCCGCCAACAGCGCACCGAGCGGTTTGCCGCAGATGTTGGCGAGCAGATTGAACCGCCCGCGGTGCATGCCGCCGATGACGACTTCCTCCAGCCCGAGCGGCACGCTTTCCTTCAGCAGCACGTCGAGGAGCACGATGAAGCTTTCGGCGCCGCCGAGACCGAACAAGCGCGCGCCCGGCAACCGTTGAGCCAAGCCAGTCTCGAACGTATGCGCTCGGGTCAGCAGCGCGAGGATCGCCTGGCGTGTGGCTGCATCGGGCAGAACCTCAGCCTCCGCCTCCGCTTCCAGCCAGCGCCGCTTCTCGGTATCGTGGATGTAGCCGAATTCCCAGCCGATGGAGCCGCAGTACGTGCGCTCGAGAAACTGAACAAGCCCGCGCGTCTGCGCCGGATCGAGGCCGTGGTAAGCTGGCTGAAGCTCTGGGACCGCAGGGAGCGGGGCCAGCCCCAAGGGATCAAGCCGGGCTCTCAGAAAGCCCCGGTCGCGGTAGGCCTGAACAAGAGCCCGCTCTGCAGGAGAGAGCGCCGAAGCGGTGCTGGGCTTGGCAGCATAGAAGACGGCTTCGAGGGCTCCAGGGTCGCCAGCACCGGCGAAGGTTTCCAGCATCGAGGTGCGGCGTAGCTGCTCATTCATCTTCGACGTCAATCCCTGGACACTTTGATATTAGTCCGGCACGAGAATTACACTCGCGGCCGCTAACCGTTAGCGCACAACGCAATTCCAGGAAAC
>Ga0181858_1000035_pt1 | contig 42755 bp, 57 predicted proteins | sample NewIslPassag4_SG_FD_130749 | JGI IMG/M metagenome (GOLD analysis project Ga0181858, IMG submission 130749) | Feedstock adapted compost microbial communities from Newby Island compost facility, Milpitas, CA, USA - Passage 4_SG | ecosystem: Engineered > Solid waste > Feedstock > Composting ...
ATGTTTCCCCACACGGTGCATGTGGAGTGCGTAGTAACCTTGATTTATAAGGGAAATTGAAACGTACAAGTGAATATTGGGGACAAATTGGGGACGAGTTATAGAGGCGCTTTTTTCAGAGGGAGGATGTTTTCAAATTTTTCCGCTGCCGCTTTATCCGCTGATTTAAGAGCGTGACCGTAAATATTCATTGTTGTTGTGATGTTACTATGGCCCAATCGTTCGGATATAATTTTGGCATGCACACCTTGATTTATAAGTAATGTGGCAGAAGTATGACGTAAATCATGAAAACGGATATAGCGCAATCCGTTTCTCTTAATGAAATCACGAAACCATTGATATGGGCGTTCTTGATGGAATGGGGTGCCATCTGGATGGCTGAATATCAGGTGGTACTCCTTCCCATTTTCATCTTTGCAACCTTTCCATGCGCCTTGTAAGGCAGCCCGTTCTTTAATACGATAAGCATAATATTCCTTCAGTTCTTCTAAAACGGATGGCGGCAGTGCAACTTTACGCTTGGAATTCTTTGTTTTTGGTTCCTTAATGATGACTTTTCCTTTTACAGCGTAAACGAGAATTTGTTCGACGCTGATAATACCTTCCTTCCAATCAACGTGTTTCCATTCAAGTCCAAGAAGTTCGCCGCGACGGAGACCAGTCGTTAATGCGAGAGTCACCATCATGCGCCAATGAAACGGCTCATTTTGTAATGCTTGAAAAAGTTGTTGAACTTCTTGTTCATCGTATGGCAAATTTACTTTGTACTCGACTTTTGGTTTTTTTACTCCTGCTGCCGGATTGCTCTTGATAAGTTTCCATTCAACAGCACGCGAAAGAATATTTTTGATAATTCTATGGTTAATTTGAATAGTTCCCGATGACAAACAACCTGCTTTGCCATCTTTTCTACTTCCTTCTTGTTCAAGTGATTGTAAATAATTCAAAATATGAAGAGGTTTGATTTCATCTAATCTTAAATGTCCTAGCGCCGGTAAAATTCTATTTTTAAGGTTTTTTTCGTAAGTGTAAAGTGTACTGTACGACAAATGTTTGTGTGCATATTTTTCACGCCATTCCTCTACAAAGGCGGAGAATGTCATTTTTTCAGGCTTGACGTATTCTCCGCCTTCCACTTCCATCTTGAATTTGAGCCATTCTTGTTCGAGGTACTCTCTCAATTTTTTTGTGGTTTTGAGTAGAGCTTTGTCCTCGATTTTGATTGTTTTCCGTCGGCGAATTCTTTTGCCATCCGGTCCTGTGCCAAGTTCCACTGTCAATCTCCATGTGTTTTGCCCGCGTTTCTCAATAGAAGCCATAGGCTTGTCCCTCCTTGATGATTCTTTTGTTTTAGCGTCCCCCATGTTAGAAAGATGGGGTATTAAAAAGGTAAATCTTCCTCTGAAATGTCGATGTTTGATTCTATCTCTTCTTTCCACCCCTTTAATAATCCTGACTCATAAAATGTAGATGTAGATCCACATACATGACAAAATCTTGCTTCTCCACTTAAATACTGTCCGCAACTATCTTCGAAATCGATATGCCATGGACCTTGATACCTATTAAAAGGTTCGTCTCGAAATCCTGTACATCTATTGACGAGATATGTTCCACAAATTTGACAATAATCTCCTACGATTATTTCATTTTCACATACTGGGCATTTTTTTGCTCTATGATTTTCATCTAGTTCAATGCCGTAATAAATCATCGTAGTCCCACCTTTCAAATATGAGTAATTTTTTTCCAATCTGCTGTTTCCACATATTGGACAATAATTAGCGTTTGCTATTGAAAAAGTATAATTACAATTACGACACCAAAGTGAATTAGAAACCTGATTAATAAACGATCTAAAGCGGCTAAGATAAAACAGTATGTATTTAAAATTATATTTTCTGTCTAAAAGTAATAAATCTAATCTTGTTTTGGCTGCTTTTTGTGTTATTTGAAATATGTTCATTAAAAGTTGAACTGATAAGTTACCTTTTAACGTCTTAATTCTGTTAACAATTATAGCCGGAGCAAGAGTGTTACGAGCAAAAGCATTCGCTTCGTTTTCTAATATTCTGTATTTTTCGTATGTTAATTTACTGCGATTTAATATTGTTTCATCAAAATCGATTAAATGATTTAAATAAATATGACCTATTTCATGCATTAAAGTAAATCTAATCCGATTTGGAGGAGTGACTTTATCGTTGTATGCGATCGTATAATTTGTACCATCCCAAATCGTGTATCCATCTTCGCTTTGTACCGTCTCAATAATTTGGTCTATAGTAAGATTTGTTTCTCGGGCCAGTTCTGAGTAAGTTATTAGCCCCCATTTATTTCTCGATATAATTTCAAATGGATTTATCGGAAAAAATGTTATATTTTCTTTGATAAAAAATTCACATACAGTTTTAGCAACTTTTTTATATCTAGATTTTGTAGGAAACCGCATCGATGCTTAGTCCTCCAATGCTTCTTTCCCCCGATTTCTCATTGATTTAATGATCAATTTCAATGCATCGCGATGTTGTGAGTCTAGATTTTGAATATCTCTTGCCAGGCTTCTAACTTCTTCATCAAATTCAAAATTAGGCTCGGGATCGTTTGTTCGACCAAGTAAATAATCTACAGATACATTTAAAATAGATGCAATGTCATTTAGTTTATCACTCGGCGGTATACTTTTTCCTCTTTCATAACTTGAATAATTTGCTTCTGTCATATTAAGTTTTTCAGCAATTTGCGCCTGCGTAAAACCTCTTTTCAACCTATACTCTTTTAGTCTTTGGGGTAAGACATTCAAAATTTACACCCCCACAAATGAAATTTTAATAAACGGGTATTGCTCAAATATAATTTTAGTGGTATAGTAATCCACAAGGAGGTGATTTCGTTATATGTCGGTAAAAACACACCACCCACGATTACTACTGAAACAATTAAGACAGCAGAAGGGGACTCAACGTAAAGTAGCACAAGATCTTAATATTACCGAAACTCATCTTCGTGAAATCGAAAATGGTCGTTCAGTTCCGGGAACAAAGCTACTGATCAGATTTGAACATTATTTTGGAGTACCTAGTAAAGAACTATTCCCAGATTTACATGATCCGGAGTTTTATTTACGCGACTAACTAAAATTAAATTTGATTAACTACATGGATTATATACCTAAATTTGATTTTCCGCAACCATTTTTTGCGGTACTTAATTTAAATATGCCCTAAACTAAAATCAAATTTTATCCCTAAAAAATGATTTTAGTTTGGAGTATGTGTAACAAGGAGTGATTTTATGAACACCCCACAAGTTTTCACTCACCAGATGTTTGGGGAATTGCCTGTAATTGTCGTGAATGGGGTTGAATGGTTTGGAGCAACGGAAGCAGCTAAGGCGTTGTCATTTGCGAAGCCGCATGATGCTATTTCCAACCACGTTGATGCAGATGACTCCGCCGTCTACGGAGTCATCGATTCGCTCGGTAGAGAACAACAAAAGAAATTCATCAACGAATCCGGCCTATATTCCCTCATTTTCGGTGCCGCTCGCCAGGGAAACAACCCGGAAATCCGGGAGAAGGCCAAAGCATTCAAAAGGTGGGTAACCGGCGAAGTCCTCCCATCCATCCGCAAACACGGCGCCTACTTTACGCAAGAAACGCTGGAGCGGGCCCTTAACGAACCGGATTTCCTCATTCAGTTGGCTACCAAACTGAAAGAGGAACGGGCCAAACGCATTGAGGCTGAACAAAAGCTGGAAGAACAAAAACCACTGGTCGGATTCGCTGAAACCTGCCTTGCTTCGAAAGACAGCATTTTGGTCCGGGAATTGGCCAAGGTTGCATCGAAGCAGGGTATCACCATTGGTCAAAACCGGCTTTACAAGAAGTTGCGCGAGTGGGGTCTTATCATGCCGCATTCTACCGAACCTTACCAGCACGCTATCGACGCTGGTTATTTTGAAGTGGTCCAAAGCGGCAAAGAAACAGTCGCCGGCCACATGATTTTCCGAACCACGCGGGTGACACCAAAGGGACAAGTTTACATCATTGACCGGTTGAAACGAGAACAACAAGCGGCTAAGGCGGCAAGTAGGTAAGGAGGGCAACGAACTTGGAACTACCCGAGAAATTTGTTAAAGCGGCAACCATATTCACAACTGACCCTGAAAAGGCAGAGAAGCTGGTAATGAGCAAAGAATGGGCTATCGCACGAACAATAGAGACTTTAGAGGGTGAATTGTACATCTTGGTTAAGTTGCAAAAACAAAAAGAAGAGGTGTTCTAAAACACCTCATCAACTAAACGGTTTTACACCAATTAGTAATTCATATCCCAGTTTGTCGTAGACCAAAGTAATTAATCCATGTTTTTCAAGTTCTATTAGTTTTGCTTTAACGATATCAGGGTTGTCTTGCCCGTATAATTTGCAAGCATCGAGAATGTCGCTGAATAAAATAACTGTTCCGTATTCCAACACAGGTTTAGGATTTAAACCTTTTAAAACGTCAATTAAATTCACAATTTAACACCTCCCTTCTCATTCTCATGTTTCTACAGGGAGGATTTTAAGTCCTAATTCACCCCCTTTCTTTAGGGCCTATTTCGACAGGATGAGGCCAAAATCCTACAAGAAAGGAGGCTTGTTTGTGAGCGTGTCAGTGGAATTCTTATTCAATCAAGCTATTACTCAGCTTCGCCAGCAACTCAAAGAAGAAATACTAGAAGAACTTCGGGCAGAATTGAACATCAAGCCCGACCGCACTCTTACATTTTCAGAAGCATGTGAGTACCTGCACATGTCTGAATACACATTGCGTCGATTGTGCCGGGAAAAAAAGATTCCTCACCGTGTTTACGGGTCCGATGGTTCCAAAAACCCGCGTTATCTGTTCAGCACAGCAAGGTTGGACCGGTGGATTCGAGAGCAGGAAGAACAAAACTACCAACCGCTTAGAAAGGAGGGGTAACAGTGACCGACCACATCCGCCGCATTCAATTCTATACGAAGAAGGCGGCCGCATACTCGCGCCAAAAAAGCCGTCGCAACCAGTACAGGTTCAAGCGGCTGATGGCCTATAAGGCCGCGCTGAACAACCGCCTTGTGGCCGCCGGGTACAAGTGGACACCTGCAATTCCATTGGAAAGGGGAGAGTGACATGGAAACAAAAAAAGTTTCTGGCAAACCAGAAGCCCTGACAAAAGTTTTTTGCAAAGAGTTTCCGCAAGGAACAAAGGCAAAGCTTCGTTTTTCCATTGAGGTTGAGGATTATTCATTCGAAGATTATCGGGAAATTTTGCGGTTCATCGGAGAATCTTCCAGACAATTTTACCTGTTCGTTGCTGGGGAAATCAACAATACTCCGGGGGAAACAATGGCCATGCGTGGTAGCATTCCGGTTCCCAAGGAAGAGTTTCAAAAAATCTTGGATGATGCTGAAAGGATGTCAAGGACATTGCTCAACCACTCAGAAAGGGGTGATACCGATGGTCGTCAAGGCCGGGGAATGGCGCCGGATGAGCCAAGAAGAGCGGATGCTGCGGCTGGCCGTTGCAGCGGCTAGAAGTCGGCAAAAAATGGGGCATGCAAGATGAAGGAATACAACGACCTCTTAGTGGCTATTAAGCGCGTTATCAATCGTCGTCGGCGTCGTGGTGCAACGGAAGCAGACATTCAAGAGTACAAAAAGCATCTGCTCGAAATCTGGAAAAATCCTGAGTTGCAAAAGGAGATTTTGAAACTGTGAGAGGAGGTTGAGCGGTGAAAAGGCCGGTAACGTTCCACTTGTTTGGTCTCGGCCTGCTGTTGAGAAGCGTCACGCTTTCGTTCAATGTGCCACTTCGTACCATTGCTGATTCCCAGTGGGTGCCATCCATGCACCGGTGGGATCGGCGCCTTGAGCCCGGCCACCGATTCCGTGGTGACGTGGTGGGGTTGGTGTAATGCGGTGCACACGGTGCGGCAAAAAGATTTCGTTTGCAAACCACGTCACCTACAACAATCAGGACATGTGCCCAGCTTGTGTGTACGAAGTGGCACCGGAAGGCAGTCCGGTACGTTGGCAAATGCAAATGAATTATCCCGAGGAAATAAAAAAGCCCGCTGAAAAAGCGAGCAAAACAACAAATATACCTAATGCCCATTATAGCACAAAGGAGGGAATCCAGTGGAAATCCTGACACACACCAGGATCCAGACCCGGAAAAACTGCCCAAAGGCAGACTATTGGCGGAACATCCGGCGGCTGGTTCCCATTCAGAAAAAGCAGTCGTTGAATATCGGCGGGGCGTTCCACGTTGGAATGGAAACACGTTCGGTCGAAATGGCCCTGGCCTACCTGGAGAAACAGGTACACACGTTTGACCAAGCGGACGTAGACGAACTTGAGACGGCCAAGGTCATTGTTGAGGCAATGGTTAGGGGCGCATTGGAAACGTGGCCGGCATTTGAAAACGGAAAGCGGGAGCTCAAATTCGAGATTCCCATTATCAACCCGGAAACAGGAGCGCCATCCCGGTCATTTCGTTTGGCTGGGAAAACGGATGAACTGGTGCAGTTGGATGATGGCAGCTGGTGGATTGTTGAGTATAAAACCGCCAGCCAAATTGGACAAGCCTATATAGACAGATTAGATTTGGATACCCAGATTACCACTTACATCTATGGATTGCAGCGGTACCTGGGAATACACATATCAGGTGTTTTTTACCGGGTGGTCCGGAAACCATCCATCCGGCAAAACAAAAAGGAATCCCTAGAGCAATTCCGACGGCGCATCATTGAGGACTACCAGACACGCAAGGACTTTTACTTCACCGAGCTGAAACTCTATCGATCCCAGGAAGACTTGAAGGCATTCGAGGAAGAGTTGTGGGGGTTCTGCCAGGAATATTTGTTTGCAAAACGCACCGGAATTCATTACAAAAACACAAGCCGATGCACTGAGCTCGGAGGATGCCCATACATGCCGCTTTGCCGCGGCGTGGAAGGCGCCGAATTGATGTACAAAGTTCAAATGGTCAATCCTGAACTGGCCGAGGAGGGAGAAGATGAGCAAGCAGCAAGCTAGGTTGTTACCCTCTGCACCAACACCGCGGAAAACCCGGCTTGAAGACCAAAACATTCTTCTGTACGGTCCACCCAAGATTGGGAAATCCAGCTTTGCCGCACAAATGGACATGCCTATCTTTGCGGCAACTGAGGACGGTCTTCACGGCCTTGAAGTATACCAAGTCCCCATCGGAGACTGGCCGACTTTCTGCCAGTTCTGCCAGGAAATTGCTACCGGTGATCACCCGTTTAAAAACGTGGTGATTGATACGGTCGACAACCTTTTCAAATATTGCTCCCAATACATGTGCGCCAAACTCGGAATTATCCACGAGTCTGAAATGGAATGGGGGAAAGGTTGGGCTATCGTCAAAAACGAGTTCATGCGCGTCATAACCAAGCTGGCCTCGTTGCCATATGGCTTGTTCATGATCAGTCATGCTGATTTGCGCGAAATCCGTACAAGGACAGAGAAATACGACAAGTGGATGCCAACCATGTCGAAACAGGCCTGGGAAATTGTATATCCGTTCCTTGACATCATCCTATTCGCCACGCTGGAAGAAACTGAAGAAGGAGAAGAACAGCGCGTCATCCACACTAGGGCAAGCAAATATTGGGAAGCCGGCTGCAGGTTCCCGGTACCAGAAGTTCTTCCGTTAGATTTTCAAACGTTCAAAAAAGAATACGAGGAGGCTGTCTCTAAATGAATTGGAAATCCTTTTTGGAGCAATTTGATCAAGATTGGCAAGAAATTCATGTGGATCCGTCTGGTAACGTTCGGTTGCCGGATGGTAATTATCAGGTGGCCGTAGATTCCACATATATCGAAGAGTCACAAAACGGAAGAGTGCTATGGAAAACGACATTCAAGGTTCTGACCGGTGATTACCAAGGGCGGCTCATTTTCCTGACGCATGCAATCGATGATCCGGACCGTTTGCAGTTCGTGAAGCAAGATTGTTATCGTTTGGGATTTCCCATCACAAAGCTGTCTGACTTACCAGATGTTTTAGAGCAAATGCTCGATGTAAAAGTTGAGGTTCGCCTTAAAACAAACGGGGAATATCAAAACTGCTACATTCAAAAACGCCTGGATGGACAAGCGGCAACCGGAACGCCGACTGGTGAACAAGCCCGTACCAACAGAAAACGTGGCGGAGGAAGAAAAATCGGCTCAGCAATTCCACCTGAAGTGAATAACTTTTTCGGGGTTTCCGATGACGACTTGCCGTTTTAAAGGGGGATGGATGAACATTGACAACACTAAATGATGCACAGCAACAAGCTGTCGAGCACTTAGACGGGCCGTGTTGTGTCATTGCCGGAGCAGGATCCGGGAAAACCCTGGTCCTGACACACCGGATTGCACGCCTCATTGAGAAAGGGATTCCGGCGGAATCCATCATGGCCTGCACGTTTACGAGGAAAGCAGCCGGGGAGATGGCCGAGCGCCTGGAACCGCTTATCGGCCGGGAAGCGGACCTGCTCAACCTTGGGACCATTCATTCCATGTGTTATCGCATTTTACGTGAAGAATGGCGGAATACGGGAGAGGAATATGAGCTGCTGAATGAATACTGGCAGAAACGATTTGTGAAAGACATCCTGGCGCCACCAGGGCCAAAAAATCCGGACGGCTTGAATTGGGATCTGGACATTTCAGCAGCGATTGGTTTTATCAGCCATCAGAAAAATGAACTCATTACACCAGCGATGTTCCGGAAGAAAATCAATCCTGAAATCATGGACGCTTATCGTTATGCAAGGCTATATGAGCTGTACGAAGCCAGGAAGGAACGGGAACGGAAACTGGACTTTGACGATATGCTGATTCGGTGCTACTACCTTTTGGCTGAAAACCCGGCCATCCTGGCCAAATACCAGCAACGGTACAAATACATTTTGGTGGACGAATTCCAGGACACGAACCGGGCGCAATGGGAAATCATCCGGATGCTGGCCGAACCGGAAAACAATTTGTTTGTCGTCGGGGACGATTGGCAGAGCATTTACGGCTGGCGCGGCGCCCGGCCGGAATACATTGTGAGATTTCAGGACTGGTATCCGGATGCAGAGGTGATTGTCCTGGATACGAATTATCGTTGCAACAAACATATCATCGACCTGTCAAATGCGGTAATTCGTCACAATACTGACCAATTTCCCAAAGTGGTATTGGCCCATCGGCCTGCCGGAAAGGAGCCAATCCGGATGAACGCCAGCGATGAAGAGCACGAAGCGGAGCTGGTCGTACAAGAAATTCAGACGTTGATGAAGAACGGCATGGAGCCCGGACATTTTGCAATCCTTTACCGAACAAACGCACAGAGCCGTGCTTTTGAAGACCGTTTGGTAAAAGAAAACATCCCATACGTCATCATTGGCAGCGCTGGGTTTTATGGCCGGAAAGAAGTCAAAGACATCATCGCTTACCTTCGGACGGTCCATGACCCTGAAAGTAACGAGGAAGCCATCAAGCGAATCCTGAACGTTCCAACCAGGTTCCTTGGCCGGGTCTTTGTACAACAAGTGGAAATGCACGCCATCCAAAATGGGACAAGCTTTTGGCAAGCATTACGTGAAATCCCTGCAAAGCCATTCCAAAAGCAACGTGTCAATGAATTTATCCAAATAATAGAGTTTTTGCGGAGTCAGAACACGACGCCTCAGAATACGACGCCGGCGCATCTCATCCAATTGGTCCGTGAAGCAACCGAATACGATGATTGGCTGAAACGAGAAGAAGGAGATGCAGAGGGCGAGGGCAACACCCGGATTGAAAACCTGAACGAATTGCAATCCGCAGCATCACGTTATGACACGCTCCGGGAGTTTTTGGATTTCGTGGAAATGATGGAGTCGAGGACCGCGCAACCGGATGAGGAACGCAATGCGGTGCAGTTGATGACCATCCACCGGAGCAAAGGATTGGAGTTCCCTGTCGTGTTTCTGGCGGGAATGGTGAACGGACTGCTACCGCATAAAAATGCAATTCAGTACATGGATGGGATAATCATCCCCGAATCTTGCGCAGAAGAACGGCGCCTGTGCTACGTGGGAATGACCAGGGCAAAGGATTTACTGTACTTGAGCTGCTTTGAATCCTATCAAGGCAAGACAATGGAACCATCCATCTTCTTCGAAGAGATGACCGAGCAATTTAGAGACGCAGTTTGATACGAGCAGGTGAGTCCAGTGAAAGAGGCCTACTACTTTTCTCACGATAGCAATGCCAGACATGATCCGAATATTTTGGCCATGCGTAGCATCTACGGCATGGAAGGTTATGGAAGGTATTGGGTGCTGATTGAGATGCTACGCGAGCAATCGGACTACAAATTACAAATCACGAAATACACATGGAATGCGTTAGCAATGCAAATGCAATGCAGTGCAGAAGAGGCGCAGAAGTTCGTATCAGACTGCATAAATGAGTTCAATTTGTTGTGTTCAGATGGTGAATTTATATGGAGTGAATCGTTGATTAGGAGGATGGAAGGACGAACAAGCAAGTCTGAAAAAGCACGAAAAGCAGCACAGGCAAGATGGGGTAAAAAGGACGAAAAAAACCAGAAAAATCAAGGCTCCATGCATCTGCAAAGTAGTGAAAACACAAGCAATGCAAATGCAGATGCAGATGCATATGCGGATGCAATGCAATGGCATTGCGAGAGCAATGCCATAAAAGAAAAGAAAGAAAAAGAAAAGAAAGGAAAGGAAAAGAAAGAGGATGCATTGCATGCATCCGATGCGCATGCATCATCCCTGCATTCTTCTCAAACTCAAGTTTCGGATTATGAGCGGGACATCCTGTCCGAATTGTGGAAGGTGGAAAACTATCCCGCTGACGAGGCCAAGGACTTAGAGCTAATCCGGACCCTTGCAGAAGAGTACCCAACGGTTGAACTGCTTTTGGAAGCGCGGAAGTGGCGAACTTACAAGTTGGACAAGCCACTCATACCAGGTAAGCACAATCCGCGATCACAGTTTAGGTCTTGGATCAAGAAAGCTGCAGAGTGGCAGCAGGAAAGCGATAAACCGGACGAATCCAGCTATGAGCCTCCTTACTGGCAAAAGTGGAAACCTGATGAGGATGACGGGGTATGAACGAACTGTACAGTCCTCACAACCTGGAAGCGGAACAGTCAGTCATCGGAGCGCTATTGCTGGAACCTGAGCTGATTTATGATGCCGCCGAAAAGTTAAAACCATCGCACTTCTACATCGTGGCACACCGGATCATTTACGAGACGATTTTGAAGCAGGTGGAATCCGGGAAACCCGTTGACATTGTGACACTTGGAGCAGAACTGTCACAACATGATGCGTTTAAGGATCGGGAGGTAATCACTTACCTGGCGGACTTGGCCGGAACCGTGCCAACAACCGCAACGTTTGGAAGGTACGTTGAACTGGTTCTGGAAGAAGCCATTCGACGCCAAATATTCATGCTCGGTAAACGCCTGATGGAAAAGGCAAGGGACAGAAGTGAGCAGGTAGCCGACATCCTGGACAAAGCTGAACAACATGTCTTGTCGCTGTCCATGGCAGCTGCTGATGATGGTCCGCAACCAATCGGTGAAATCGCGGGTGAGCGATGGAACTATTTGTACAGCACACGAAACAACCCTGGCGTGTTGGGAATCAGCACGGGATTTGTAGACCTCGACAGGATGCTTGGAGGACTGGAACCGGGCGAGTACATTTTGCTGGCTGCCAGGCCAAGCATGGGGAAAACAGCCTGCAGCCTACAAATAGCCCGTCACGTTGCCGGCCTCGGAAAGGGAACAGTCTTGTTTTACAGTCTCGAAATGTCGAAAGAGATGCTTGCTGACAGATATGTATGCGCGGACGCAAAGCTATCTCACACGAAACTGAAAAGGCGGGAGCTGACTGAGCAGGAATGGGACAAGGGAGCTCAAGCTCTTATCCAGCTGTCGCAATTGGACTTACGGATTGATGACCGTGCAAATACCACCAGTGCCATGCGCTCGATTGCGAGAAAGGTAAAGCGTGAAAGTGGGCTGGCGCTTATCGTGATTGACTACCTACAGTTTATCGGGGACAAGCCCGAGCGCGGTCATAACTCACAGAATGATATTGTTTCGGCCATATCCAAACGGTTGAAAGGTTTAGCAAAAGAGCTCCGTGTACCGGTTATTGCCTTGTCCCAATTAAGTAGGGCCACCGAGAGACGTGGGGACCACCGGCCGATGCTTTCAGACCTTCGTGATAGCGGGAGCCTTGAGCAGGACGCTGACCAAGTGTGGTTTATCCATCGACCAGAGTACTATAACCCAGATGACAAGCCTGGGATTGCAGAAATCATTGTGGCAAAGAACCGAAACGGCCCGACCGGTGTAATTGAGCTGAGTTTTCTCAAGCAATATGCATTGTTTGGGAACTTGGCAAGGACAGGGGGCGGGAAACGTGACCGTTGAACAACGCGGAACATGGTATGTATCTGATTGCCCGGCGGTCCTTCACATTCCGTTCAAGGTGACAGAGGTGAATTTTTACAACCTCGGTTATTACACCGTAATGGTTGATTTGGATTATAGATTCAGGCCCGAACATGAACGGATTGTCATTGAGCCGCGGGAAATTGTCAGGGAAAGACGGTTAAAACATCCGACTGACATTTTGATTGTTCGCACAAATCAACGTATATCACCACTGTACTATCTCTTGAAGGGAGAGGAAACCGATGGCAGTCAAGTATCTTGATGCTCCGGAAGTCAGCCATATTGTGAATGGACTGATAAAACAGAACAGGGAATTCAAGCATTTGCGTGAAGCCAAGATTCTTTGCCGTTTCAGAATTGGACAATGGTCGTCCAGAGGGAAAATGATACTTGGTCAGGCAAAGGTGCTTTCCGCTTTCGAGCGCTTTGAAACCGGGGCCGAATTGGCTGTGATTGTGAACGGAGATATTTGGGATACCTTGACAAATCACCAGAAGGAAGCGCTGGTGCATCACGAACTTTGCCACTTTGAACAAATGACCAACAAAGAAGGGGAGCCGAAATACGACGACAACGACAGGCCAATGTACAAAATTGTCGGTCATGATTTGGAGGAGTTTTCAGCAGTCGTTAAGCGTTATGGCTTGTGGATGGAGGACGTGAAGCAGCTGGTGAAAGCAGCGGATGAGCACAGGCAACTCTCGATGAAATTTGAGGAGGACAAGCCTGAGCTGGTGGTAGTAAAGTGATTGAGTTTGTTGTTTATGGTGAGCCGGTTGCCCAGGGTCGACCGAGGGCAACCGTGATAAACGGGCACGTGAGGATGTACGACCCAAAAAAATCAAGGGATTACAAGGACTATATTCGATTGGCAGCATCAGAACACGCACCTGAAACGCTTTTGGAAGGCCCTATTTCACTTTGGATAAAGGTATATCGTCCCACCCCGAAAAGTTTCAGTATGAGGAAAAAGAAGCTGGCGGAGTTAGGACGATTGAGGCCAGTCACCAAGCCGGACGTAGACAACTATGTGAAGTCGATTAAAGACGCATTAAAAAATGTCATCTGGAAAGATGACAGCCAAGTCGTCAAGGTTGTCGCGGAAAAGTACTACAGTCAAAAGCCGAGGATTGAGGTAAAGATTGAGCTGTTGTGTGAAGAAAGGTAGGGAGGCGAAACAATGATCGTCGACATCTACATCCGCAACGGTGACAAGACGGTGAAGTTTAAAATCAACGATTTGGATTGGGGACAAATAGTTGAGTTATTGGAAAAGTGCTTTGGGTTTGTTCATGAAAAAGTGAGAAAAAAAGAACAGTCAACGGTAACGGTTGAGCCAGCAATCATGGTTAAACGGCAAATCGAGGTAAATGAACGGGAACCAGAACACTGGAAGACAGGAATCATGAACAAGGAAGGCGTGCCGCATTACAAGCTCCGTTTGGAGTGCCCGAATTGCGGTATCAAAAAGAATCTCTATAAGCCGTTGGGAATTGAAAAAGTCGAATGCCGGGAGTGCAACGCACTTGTAAAGGTCGAACCTGCAACGGAAAAAGGCTTTGGGCCGACAGAAGAACACCGGGACACATGGGGCAATTTCATGATTGCACGTAAACCGGCAAATCGTCCGCGCCAGTTGCCGATGTTGGGACAGGAAACAAGAAGCACATTTCCAATCGCAGAACTGATTACGGAGGCTGAGAGAAATGAGCTTGTTGATGGCAATCGAGAAGGCTAAGGAAATGACACACCACCGCTGCGAAAAATGTGGCGTTAATCTGACACATATTGAGACCGAGGAATACGGCTGTTGCATGAACTGTGTGAAAGAGGCGGAGGATGATGACTGAATATTGAGGTGGTGGTTATGCCTAGGCGAAAGAAAAACGCGCGTATTGAGCGGCGCAGGCCGCTCCCGTGCAAATTAACAGGATATGTGCGTGTGATGTTAGGTAGGCAGAAACGGGAACATGATAATCCCCGTCCTGGTGTTGTGGTCGCTGTTGGGGAGTGGATCCCTGGGGAGGAGGTTGCAAAACGATGAAACCAAACAGTGATGTGGTGCGGAGTTTTGATCCAAAGTTTTTCCGATGGACAAACGGCACAGAGGAACACGGATCTAAGAAAGAAATGAGAATCAGAATTTATAAGCAAGGAACAATCTTTATATCTTCGCTTGCCGCCAAAAAATTTGCCGAGCATACCAGCATGACGGAAGGCGGTTTTTACCGGGCAGAAATAGGTATTGCGAAAAAGGCAATAGCGATTAGACCCTTGCCACCAGAAGAAAGTGGTTACAGATTCAGACCATCAAAGGCTGGCGGATTGGTTGCAAGTTGCTCCAAACTTGTGAAGACGCTTGAATGGGATCTGCCGCTTGTTGCTGTGGCGTCATGGGATGAGCGGCACAAAATGTTGGTTGCTAAGATAGGGTGAGAGATATGCAGGGTAATACCTGGCACAAAAGGACGAAGCACTGGACTGAATTGCGACGTCGCTTAGTGACTGCGGATAGAGTTTACGAGTGCGGAGGCTGTCTGGAGCCAATATGTCCGGGAGAAGAATGCGAGGAAAGATTTTCTTACGGCCGTGTTGTGGTCAGGCTGTGCAGGCGTTGTACTTGGTTAAAGATGCCGGAAGGAAAGAAAAGAGGGATGAAAAATGAACAACATTGATGCATTGCAAATTATATCCCAATTCATTTCCTCGTTTCAAAATGTCCGTTCTGTTGTCCAAGAGTGTGAGGCAGAAGTTTCATACCGAGACAACGAATATAATGATTTGACTCATGCACTTGAACTTACTACGTTCGACGCAGCTTCGGGGTATAAGCTGGCAAAACAATTGAAAGAGAACCGAATAAAACGGCGTAAGGTAAAGGACCAGCTTGCTCAATTACAGCCATTATTATCGCTCATGAATCGGTATCAAAACTTCTTCCACGATATGAAGAAACTGAGAACGGAGATAGAAAAAATCAGAGCAATGCAACAAAACAGGATTTACACTCCGAGGGCGCGGACAGACATGATGGAAGCTTTTGAGCGGGCGTTGGCAAAGAAAGCAAATGGATGAGATTTAGGTCTTATGAGGTGAAAGTTCCCATGACCCACGAACTGAAAATATGGCCGGAGTATTTTCAAGCTGTTTGGGACGGCCGTAAAACATTTGAGATACGTAAAAAAGATCGCGATTACCAAGTTGGGGATTACCTAAAGTTGTTGGAGTTTGATCCAGATAAGCAGGATTTTACGGGAAGCGGTCTTCTGGTGAGAGTGACGTACATCTTGGACGACCCGGCATTTGTAAAAGATGGGTTTGTTGTGATGGGGATTCAAAAAATGAGTGATGTTTTTTGCGAAAGCAGGTCAAAGATATTTAGGCAAGCGTTAAGCGAAATAGTGGAGCTTTTGGAAGAAGACTACTACGAATATTGGGATAAATGCGTTGAGATAGCCAAGGATGCATTGAAATACTAAGACACATTCGACCAATGATGTGAAATAACAGGGGGTATCACAATGGATAAATTTGAATCGTTAGGCTTTACTGCAGTTGTAACGAATGACAAGTTGAGGATTGAAATTCCAATTAAAAATTTGGTTCAAGGGTTTGAGGCAAGCCCAAACAACTACCGTGATGCAACAGTAAAACGTGGATACAGAAAAGATTTTGCAAAGTACGTTGCTAAGAGATTGGTATGCGGCAGTGATCCAGATACAGGCGATAGTCCGATTATGGAAGCAATTGAAAGTGTTTTTGAAGAGTTGTTTGAATGTGCAGAGGATTTTATTAAGTATCCAGACGATGAGGATTATTGATGAACATTCCGTAGATAATGCGTTAGAAAGGAGAATTTTAATGTCAGTAAAGATCGACGGTAAACTCGTTTTTACAAAAGAAATGGCAAATGTATTTCAAGCAAAAGTGATTGAGTGCCCTGATTGCGGATTCTGTTTTGATATTACTCACGAATTAGATGGGAATGACGGATTGTATTCATGTCCAAGTTGCAACGAAGACAACTTACTTACGGAAATTTATCACTTAAAAAGAAAAGATGAGATTTACAAAGAACGACTTGAGCGAGTCAAAGCAATTGTCGATGTTATGGAGCAAAGCGGAGATATCGATCTGACGACGCTGACACAACTTAGACTGGCTCTCGAGTGGTTACCGGAAAGAGATGGAGTTGAATCATTATGAAAAAAACACATCGCCTAATACGAACAAGCCGTCGTGTGAGTTCTGAAACCGGTGTTGCAATTGATGCAATGATTGTGAATGAGATGCCAGTTACACGATGTCAGATGGCTAAGAAGGAAATCTTGAATGTTTTGCTCCGGCTTCCGCCGGCTGAACGGCGATCTGTGTTGGTGGATGTAGCGAGGCATTTGGAAAAGTAGATACTCCCCTTTCAGGGGGTGAGTACAATGCAAGACCTAATTGAGCAATATAAAGATGCCTTGGCCATCGTGAAAAATGCAAGGGAGGATTGTTTGGACAAAGGGGAATATGAACTGCTCACAGGTATGATTAGCGATTTGGAATATGCGATTGAATGGATGTCTACAGGAAGGAGACCTGGGAATAGAAGGGGAGTTGAGCGTTTAGCAGCCTACCAACGAGAACGGCCGATTGATCCGATTCACATTCAGCGTTATGTAATGCGGGCGGCATTTTATGATGCATTCGAGGAAAAGCCGACTATCACTGATTGGGATATGCAGCGAATTGAAGATGCATTGAGCCCGCTGACAAAGTTGGAACGTGAAGTATATTTGATGAGCAGAGGGCAATGTTTGTCTTACGGTGAGATTGCAAACCTGATGGGAATAGCAAAAGGGACAGTTCAAAAGCTGATTGAGCGTGCAGAGAAGAAAATAGCCGAGCGAAAAGAAACCAGCCTATTCTGTGTCGGATAGGCTGGTTTTGTTTTTGAAGCAGTGAATTTTGTCTTACGATTGCCACCTATAAGTAGAAAGGTGTTTTGTCAAGAACGGTATGGCGAAGCGGCCGTGGCAGGAGGGCTCGGTTTGGGGATGTGTGTGTGAGAGACCAGCGGGTCCTTCTGGCGGTTTGAACAAATGCGGATCGTCCGAGCCCCGAAATTTGGCTAGCGACAGGCCCCGAGAAAGCATTTCGCTTCCAAAGGGCAATGGGTAAGGTGGTGAATCGGAGATGCGGGAAAACGCGGATTATCGGCAATACATTGAGATGCTCGGAGTGGACGACCTGATTCCGTATGCGCGAAACGCCAGAACTCACTCCCCTGAGCAAATCGCCAAAATCGCGGCAAGCATTCAGGAGTTCGGGTTCATCAACCCTGTGCTCATCGACGAGAACAACAGCATTATTGCCGGCCATGGTCGTGTACTCGCGGCCCGGTAGCTCGGCATGGAGAAGGTGCCCTGCCTCCGGATTCAACACCTGAACGAGTACCAAAAAAAGGCCTACATCCTGGCCGACAACCGCTTGGCGTTGGATGCCGGCTGGGATGAGGAGCTTCTGGCTTTGGAACTGGGCGAGCTAAAAAACGAATTCGGCTTTGACTTGTCTCTCACGGGTTTTGATGATGACGAGCTCGACTATTACCTCACCCTGGGGGATGAGGAAGAGGCCGTTGGTTTAATCGATGACGACGAGGCACCGGAGCCGGAAGAACCGACGGTGACCCGGCGCGGGGATCTTTGGATGCTTGGGGATCACCGGCTGCTCTGCGGGGACTCCACGTCGTGGGAGGAAGTCCAGGCCCTGTTGAACGGGGAATTGTGCGATATGTGCTGGACCGACCCTCCTTACAACGTGGACTACGTCGGCAAAACCAAAGACGCCCTGAAAATCCGAAACGACAAGATGGAGCAGGAGGAATTCTGCTCCTTTTTAGTTGCAGCTTTCGGGGTGATGTTCTCTGCCCTGAAGGAAGGAGGCCCCATCTATGTCGCACATGCGGATACCGAGGGACTCAATTTCAGGCGAGCGTTCATCGACGCGGGGTTCAAACTCTCTGGGTGTCTCATCTGGGTAAAAAACACGATGGTGCTGGGCCGGTCGGACTACCAGTGGAAGCACGAGCCTATCCTTTACGGCTGGAAGCCGGGGGCGGCGCATGCTTGGTACGGAGGCCGGAAGCAGACGACGGTCATTGAGGCGTTGGATGACCTCCCCTTCGTCCAGCTCCCGGATGGGAGGTACCAGATCGACCTCGGCTCCACGTCGGTCATCATCGGAGGAACCGACATCACGGTGGAGGAGGTTGTGCCGACGATTTTCCGGCACGAAAAGCCGGCGCGAAGCGCAGAATATCCCACGATGAAGCCGGTGGGTCTAATCATTGACATGCTAAAGAATAGCTCGAAGCGCGGGGATGTGGTCTTTGACCCGTTCGGCGGGTCGGGCTCCACCATGATTGCCTGTGAAAAGACGGGACGGAAGGCCCGATTGGTTGAACTGGACGAGAAATACTGCGACGTCATCGTGCGTCGCTGGCAAGACTTCACCGGAAAGAAGGCCGTCCTGGCCAGCTCTGGGAAAACCTTTGACGAAGTCGAGACAGAAAGAGTGGTGATGGCCTGATGAAAAGCGACCCCGGTGCTCCGCTGTATCCCACGAAGGTCATTGCCAAACTGTTCAATTTGACGGAGCGACGAATCCAACAGCTTACCAAGGAGGGCGTGATCCAGCAGGCGGCCCAAGGCCGGTATGAACTGGCGCCAACCATTCAGGGGTACATCAAGTATTTGCAGGAGCGGGCTTTTGGGCGCGGCAATACGGACAGCGACCTGCAGAAGGAGAAGATTCTGCTGACCCGAGCCAATCGGCAAAAGGCGGAACTTGAGGTCCAGGTCATGCGGGGGGAACTCCACCGTTCGGAAGACGTGCGGCGGGTGATGAATGACATGCTCGGCGCTTTCCGGGCTCGCTGCTTGGCCATTCCCACCCGGGCGGCTCCGAAGCTGATTGACCAGAAGGACATTGCGGTGATTCAGGACATTCTGAAGGCGGAAGTGTATGAGGCGCTGGCGGAGCTTTCCGAGTACGACCCGGAAGTCTTCTACCAGCATAGTAAGGACACCCTGGTACTTGGCGGCGGCGAAGAAACGACCACGGAAGAGGTGACCCAGGGCGGTGGCCCTGATGAGCGCGAATAACACGGTGGCTCTGTTCCGGGAAATTGTCAAGGTGGTAGCTCCGCCGCCGGAACTGACGGTCTCTGAGTGGGCAGATTTATACCGCCGGCTTTCTCCTGAGTCCTCGCCTGAGCCAGGGCAGTGGAGGACAGAACGGGCGCCGTATCAGCGGGATATCATGGACGCCATCCACGACTCACGAGTCGAGACGGTTGTTGTCATGACGTCCTCCCAGGTGGGAAAGACCGAGATACTCCTGAACATTATCGGGTATCACATTGACTTCGACCCTGCGCCTATCCTCCTGATCATGCCGACTGACAAGATTGCGGAGGCCTTTTCCAAGGACCGCCTGGCCCCCATGATTCGGGATTCGCCGGCGCTGCGCGGGAAAGTTGCGGACGCCAAAAGCCGGGACAGTGGGAACACCCTCCTGCACAAAACCTTTCCCGGGGGCCATATCACACTGGTCGGTGCCAACTCTCCCTCGGGATTGGCTATGCGGCCCATTCGCATCCTCCTGGCGGACGAGGTCGACCGTTTCCCTGCGAGCGCGGGAACAGAAGGTGATCCTCTCGCTCTGGCTGAGAAAAGGACGACCAACTTCTGGAACAGGAAAAAAGTCTTTGTATCTACGCCGACGCTTAAAGGTTTGTCCAGGATTGAGTTGGCGTATGAAAGGGGGACGCAGGAAAAATGGAGCATTCAATGCCCGAGATGCGGCGAATATCACCCCATCGTTCTGCGGGATATTCGCTTCGACTATGATTCGCAAGAGATCGGCCACCGAAAGGTCTATCAAGTGCACGAGGTTTACTGGCGTTGCCCTAGCTGTTTGGAACATTTCGGAGAGCACGAGGTAAAGAAGCAGCCGGGAAAGTGGATTCCCGGGAACCCTGTGGGGCTAAAAAACAGGGTCCGCAGTTTCTGGCTGAATGCATTCGTCTCCCCCTGGTCGTCCTGGAGAGATATTGTCCAGGAGTTTCTGGAGTCAAAAGACCATCCTGAACTGTTCAAGGCTTTTACAAACACCGTACTTGCCGAGACGTGGGAGGACCGAGGCGACCAGATGGAGGAGGATTCCCTGCTTAGTCGCCGGGAGGAATATCCCGCAGATCTTCCGGACGGTGTGCTACTCCTGACGGCGGGGGTGGATACACAAGACGACCGCCTGGAGTATGAAATCGTCGGCTGGGGGCACGGGGATGAAAGCTGGGGCATCGAGTATGGCGTCATCATTGGAAAACCGGATGATCCTCAAACCCTCCAGCAGCTTGACGACGTGCTGAGTAAGGTCTTTCGATTCAAAGACGGAAAGGGCTTGAAGATCGCATGCGCCTGCGTCGACTCCGGCGGCCATTTTACCTCCGCGATTTACAAGTTCACGAAGAAAAACGAGCACCGGAGAATCCTCTCCATTAAAGGGCAAGGGGGGCCTGGCATCCCTCTCATCCATCGGTACACGAGGAACAACAAGGAGAAGGCTCTTCTGGTAATCCTTGGGGTGGACGACGGAAAAAGCAGCGTCTACTCCGCTTTGCGGGTGCAGGAGCCCGGCCCGAAGTACTGTCATTTTCCGAAGGATGAGCGACGTGGGTATGACCGCTACTACTTCCAGGGGCTCCTTTCGGAACGATTGGTACCCAGGATCGTGAAAGGCCAGACCCGCTACGTCTGGGAGAAGATATCCTCTCACGCTCGGAACGAAGCACTTGATACCCGGGTCTATGCGCTGGCCGCAAAGGAGATCCTGAATCCGAACTATGACGCGTTGGAGCAGCGGATCAAGGGAACCGGGCAGCCTGCGGAAAAGCAGGAGCAAAGGCCAAGAAAAAGGGCTCTGGTGAAAAGAGCCAATCTGTGGTAGGTGACGAAAATGCGGAGACGAGACCGGCTGCAAAGACAACTGGAAGAGGTAAAGCGCCGGCTGGAACTCTACTACCAGGCGGAAGCGGCCATCTTGGAGGGGGCCCAATCGTACTCCATCGGCAGCCGCCAAATCACCCGGGCGACGCTCCCGGCGGTGCAGGCGGAGATTCGCCAGCTGGAGAAGCGGAAAGAAGAGCTGGAGGCGGCCCTGGAGGAAGGCGGCCTGGGGCGTCGTAAATCGTACAGAATCATTTACCGCGACCTGTGAAGGGGGTGGTGTGAATTGTGAACTTGCTCGACAAAGCCATCGCCTGGATATCGCCTGAGAGGGCCTTGCGGCGGGAATTGGCTCGCGCAAGGCTTTCTATGTTGCAGCGGTTCACCAACAGCGGCTACTCTCACAGCGGGGCCAGCCGAAGAAAGTCGTCCATGAAGGGCTGGGTGAGTACCAGCCGGAGCCCCCAAGAGGACATCGGGAATAATCTCAGGCTCCTGCGGGAGCGAAGCCGGGACCTCTACATGTCGGGGGGCCTGGCGACCAGCGCCATCAAGAAAAACCAGTCCAACATCTTGGGTTCTGGCCTGACTTTGAAGTGCCAACTGAATTACCGCCGTTTGGGGCTGACGCCGCAGCAGGCCAAGGAGTGGGAGGAACGCACGGAGTTCGAGTTCGACCTCTGGGCCTCGTCGAAGGTGGATCATACAGGACTCAACGACTTCTACGACGCCCAGAGGATTGCGCTGGTTGGTTGGCTGTTGAACGGAGACTCGTTGTGCGTGCTCAAGTATGGAGCCCCGGAGGGAATGAACCCGTACCGCCTCAGGCTGCACCTCATCGAAGGGGACAGGCTTGCCACTCCCGCTTCTTCCCTGTCGGCTTTCTCCGAGCGCGTTTTTTCGGAGGACTACACCACGGAGTACGTGGAGCTGCCCGGCGGCGGGAAGATTTACAGCGGGGTGGAAACCGACCCGGAGGGCAGGGTGGTGGCTTACTGGATAAGCAATAAGTACCCCAACAGCTTGCTGTCGACGCGGGAGCCCCTGCAATGGGCCAGGGTCGAGGCCGTCAATTCCGTGACGGGACTGCCCAACGTGCTTTTTGTCATCGACCCGGAGCGGGCGGAGCAGTATAGGGGAGTCCCCTACCTGGCCACGGTCATCGAGCAGCTCAAGCAGATGAGCCGGTACACGGAAGCCGAAATTGCGGCGGCCATCGTGAACAGTTTCTTCACGGCTTTCATTCTCAGCGAGGGACCCACGAACGATCTTCCTTTCGAAGATTCGATTACGGGCGATGACCGGCTTTCGCTTCCTCCAGAGGAGCGCCTGGCGAGCTACGAGATGGGGCCGGGGACCATCAACGTCTTGGCGCAAGGCGAGGACGTCAAATTCGGGGAGCCGAAGCACCCTGTGGCCGGGTTCGAAGCCTTTACCCGGGCCATGGCGCAGCTTGTGGGCGCGGCCCTGGACATTCCTTACGAGATGCTGTTGGGGGTCTTCAACAGCAGCTACTCGGCCAGCCGGGCGGCTCTCCTGCAAGCTTGGCGCCCGTTCCGCGACCGGCGCGACTGGTTTGCCGCCGCCTTTTGCCAGCCCATTTATGAGACCTGGCTCTTTGAGGCCGTGGCCACGGGGCGGATTCAAGCGCCGGGTTTCTTCCAGGACCCGGTCCGGCGGAAGCTCTGGAGCCATGCCATGTGGATTGGCCCGTCCCCCGGCCAAATCGACCCGATCAAGGAGGTCGAGGCGGCGGTCAAGCGTATTGAGCACGGGTTCAGTACGCATGAGCGGGAGACGGCGGAACTGACGGGCATGGATTGGGAGTCCAATATCGACGTGCTCCGCCGGGAGTGGGAGGCGAGAAGGGGCCTTCCGCAGAATGGGGAGCGGATAACCGTGGAAGGGGGGTGAGACGGGAAATGGCCAAGAGGATTGACATCAAGGGGGTCATCGTGGCGAACGACGACCAGTGGATTTACGACTGGTTGGAGATGGAATCGACATCGCCGGCGATGGTTTTGCAGGCGATGGAAGAGGCGGGAGGGGAGGATCTGGAGGTCTACATCAACTCCCCTGGCGGGGACGTGTATGCGGGGTCCGAAATTTACACGGCCCTGAAAGAGTACCCGGGGAATGTGACGGTGAAGATTGTCGGGGTGGCCTCGTCGGCTGCTTCGGTGGTCGCCATGGCCGGGGACAAGGTGATGATCAGCCCGACCGCCCAGATCATGATCCACAACGTGTCGTCGGTGAGCATCGGGGATTACCGGGGCCACGCCCACGAGTCGGAAGTGTTGAAGGGGTGGAACAAGTCCATCGCCAATGCGTACCGGCTGAAAAGTGGGCTGAGTGAATCCGAACTGTTGCGTCTCATGAACCAGGAGACGTGGCTCACTGCGCAGGAGGCGCTGGAGAAGGGGTTTGTCGACGAGATCATGTTCGACGAGGAAGCCTCCCTTGCCCTGGTCGCCTCTACTTCTGCTCAGGTACTGCCCCGTCAGGTGATTAACAAGCTGAGGAACGAACTCTTGAAAAAGAAAGGGGAGTCGAGGGAAATGAATGAAAAAAAGACCGCAGAAGCTAGGGAAGAGCAAGTGACCGGCGTTGCTGCGCCGCAGGTTCCACAGGCGAACACGCAGGGAACGGCTGCGGAAGATCCAGTTGCCAAAGAGCGGGAACGCTTGAAGGCCATCGACGCCATTGCGGCCAGCATCGACCCCGACCTGGTCCGGGAGGCCAAGTACGGGGAGAACCCGATGACGGCGGAGCAGTTGGCCTACCGGGCCCTGAAGGAAGGGAAAATCATCAACCCCGGCCTGTTCGAGGCGGCTGTCGAGGCCAACAAAAAGGCCGGGACGGACCAGGTGCAGGCGCAAGCGACGGATCAGGTCGCGGAGAAGGAGTACGACCTAGGCAACCTGAAAGACCTGAATGAGATTTTCAACCGAATCGCGGCGGCCTCTCAGTTGGGTCGTCCCCAAAATATCCGGAGGAGGTAAGGTGAAAAATGGCGGAATTCGGAGTGGTTGAAACGCGGACTTTGTTTGCGGGCACGGAGATCCCGGCCATGACCTCGTCGGTGACTGTGGCAGGAGGTCAAGGGGTGCTGCAAGTCGGGGCGGTGTTGGGCAAAGTGACTGCCGAGGCAGACCCGAATGTAGGCAAGTATCGGTTGGTGAGTGCTACCAGCACGGACGGGAGCGAAGTGGCTTCGGTAGTCCTGGCCGAAGAAATTGATACGACTGACGGCGATAAGAAGGCCGTGGTCTTTACCTCCGGCCTCTTTAATTACGACTCGCTTTACGTGGCCGATGGAGACGATGTCAAGGCGCACCAGGAGGAGCTTCGTGCCGGAAACATTTACTTTAAGACGGATTATTAATCTCTGACGGAAAGGGTGATGGAGTTGAAAATCAAGCACAGCACTGTGGTAAACTGGTTGGCTCGTCCACAAAACGTGGCCATGGCCACCGGAGGGAATATCGGGATTTATGAGCCTCAAACCATGCAGCCGGCGTTCCAGAAAAGGATGCCGGTCACGACCTTTCTGCGGGACACCTTTGCCCCCAGCTTTTCCACTTTTGCGACTAAGCATGTCCTGATGGACTTTCGCAAAAACCGGCAAAGGGTGGCTCCGTTTGTGGCGGAGGGGTCTCGTCCTGTCAACATTCGGAGAGATGGGTATCGCACGGAGATTTACACTCCGCCGTTCATCAACATCTCGGCTCCTTACGACACCGATCTGTTGCAGACAAGGCTCCCTGGGGAGCAGGTGTTTGGGGGGTTGACCCCGGAAGAAAGGGCCTTGGAGTTGATGCAGCAGGACTACCAGGAGCTTGATGACATGATTGTGCGCCGAGAAGAGGTCATGTTGGCGGAGCTGCTGCAAACCGGGACCGTAACGGTCACGGGCTATGTGGATGACACGGCCCAAGAGGTGAGGACGGATGTCATCGATTACGGCTTTGACAACGTGATCAACCTCACCGGAACGGACCAGTGGAACGACCCGGGTTCCAATAAATACGAGGACCTGTATAATGCGGTTTCGCTGGTTCGGAAAGCCGGATACAATCCCACCGTGGCCATCTTGGGTGAGGGAGCCTGGGCGAACCTGCGCGAAGACGAGAAGTTCATGAACAAGCTGGACCTGCGCTATGCCCAATTTGGGGCCATCAATCCGCAGCTCAACATTCAAAACGGAAACGGCTATGCCTACATCGGACGGTTGACGGATCTGGGGTTGGACCTGTATCAATACATTGCCTGGTATTACGATGAGACGGACGAGCAGTTGAAACCCTACATTCAACCCCACAAGGTGATTGTCGGGGCCGTGAATCTGGGTGAAATGCTGTACGGAGCCAACACAATCATCCCGGAAGGTTCCATCGATTTTGTCACCGTGGAAGGGCCGAGGGTGGCTAAGGTGACGGTGAACCGGGATACGGACACGAAATCTCTCATCGTCAAGTCTCGCCCGATTCCGAAGCCGTTTGACGTCTCCGCCTGGGCCGTGATTAACACGGTAACCAGTTAGGGGGTGGACTTCAGTGCAGTTTGAAGTAAGAAAAGGGATTGTTAAACACAAAGGGGCCTTTTACCCTAAAGGCTCCTTTTTTCTTGCGGAGAGGGAAGATGTGGAGTCTCTGCTGAAGCAGGGGGCCATCGCGCCGGCGGAGGAAGGGCTTCTGGGCCCTATCCTGGGTGATCCGACGGGTAAAAAGGCTGTTCCCCCTGTAGCGGATATGACCATCGAGGAATTGAAGAGGTACCTCGAAACGGCGGAAGACGTGGAGGAGGTGCGGGCTCTTCTTGAGGCGGAGATGGGGAAGACCGAGCCCAGGAAGACGGCTGTCAGGCTTCTGGAAGACTGGCTGAACTCCCACGAAGCGGCCACCGAAGATGAAGAGGACTTGGGCCTTCCGGACTTCGACGGCGGTGACGTCGTGGTGGACGGGGAAGAGCAATGAATTTCAAAGAACACGCAATTCGGGATCTGAATATCTTCTTTTCCCTCGATGAATTCGGGGAACTGCATGATATCGACGGGAAAGAAGTTGTCTGTGTCCTGGATGAAAATGTGTTGAAAGAACGCCCCCGGGAACCGGTGGAATTGTATCGCTCGTCCCAGGGTATTTACGTCAATTCCAAGGTCCTTTTTGTGCGGAAGGAAGACTTGGCCACTAGACCCGTGGTCGGCCAGCACATGCGTGTGGATGGGGAATTGTACCTCATATCCGAGTGCAGCGAAAGTCACGGAGTGCTGGAGATCACACTGGAGGCGAACGAGGCGTGATTGAGCTTACGCTGGAGCAAATGGAAAGGGCGGAAAGGGTGCTGGCGAAGGTCCCGGGGGCGGCTCCCCGAGCTATGGCGAACGCCATCAACCGGGCCGCAGAAACGGCCAGGACCGAGGCGGCCCGGAAGGTGCGCGAGACGTATTACGTGCGGCACCAAGATGTCATCCAAACAATCAAGATCTATAAGGCGACCCCCAGCGATCTCCACGCCATTGTGATATCAAGGGGGCACCTCTTTCCGCTCACCAAGTTTCGGGTCACTCCGAGGCAGCCCCAGCCCCGGCGCAAGAGGCCGATTGTGGTGCGCGTGAAGAGGGGCGCCGGCGGTACGGTGGAGAAGGCTTTTGTCGCTCGTATGCCCTCCGGCCACCTTGGGGTCTTCCACCGGGCGGGGAAGCCGAGACTGCCCATCATTGAACGCTTCGGTCCGTCGGTGCCTCAGATGCTGGAGTCCGAGGACGTGCGGAGATGGGTCGAGGAAAAAGCGGCGGAACGCCTGGATGATCGCCTGGAGCATGAGATCCGACGTTTCCTGAAGGACTGATGGAGGAAGAGCCATGACGCCGATTGTTTTGGTGGATGAGTTGGTTAAGTTCATTCGGCAGGTCGTTAAGGAGTTTGTGCTCAACTCCAACGTCACCGGAATCAAGAAGGAGCCGCAGGTGATCGGCGGCTATCTAGGGGAAAAGAAACCCGGCCAGGACCAAAATCCGCCGGATTACCCCTATGTCGTGGTTAGGTACCTAGAGGATGAAGACAACGGGCAGCAAGACACCGCCATCGTGCGTATAATCGCCGGAACCTACAGCGAGGAAGCGGCGGACGGCTGGCGTGATGCGTTGAATGTGCTGACCCGGATCAAGCATGCCCTGCTGAAGCAGAAGTTTTTCGGTCCCTTTAAGGTGGAGTATCCGGTGAAAATGGAACTCCCCGAAGAACAACCATTCCCGGAATGGGTGGCTTTAATGACCGTCAACGTGGTCATTCCAAGAACCGAGGAAGAGGGAGGCTATCTCGAAGATGTCTTCGCGCAAGGCCAAACCGGAAGTTGAAAAAGCCGCAGAGCAACTCGTCTACTGCGGACCAAATTTTCCCAACGGGCAATTACTGCAATTCACCGTGTTTCGCGGTGGAGTGCCTGATTACTTGTCGCCGCACATCGAAAAGTGCCCGGCGATTCGCCGTCTTTTAGTGCCGGTCGAAGACCTCACGAAGACGGTTGTGGCGATTGGAAAGGGCGGAACAGCAGAAAGTGTATGGTTCAACCAAGTTGAGAATTACCTGAAAGGGGGCGGTAAGTGATGGCCTACAGGCACGGGGTTTATACTACCGAGGTTCCCACATCCGTTTCTCCGCCGGTGGAGGCGTCATCTGGGCTTCCTGTCGTGGTCGGTCCGGCTCCTATCCATCTGGCGGAAAATCAGGGGTACGTGAGTAAGCCGGCGTTGGTCTTTCCCTTCGAAGAGGCTGTCCGTATGCTGGGCTTTTCCCGGGACTGGAAGAGCTTCACTCTGTGCGAGTTTATGAAATCCCACTTTCAGTTGTTCGCGGTTGCTCCGGTGGTGTTTATTAATGTGCTCGATCCGTCCAAGCACAAAACCAGCGTGACGGCGGAATCGGTCACGTTGGATTCCGGAGGCCAGGCAACCCTGCAACAGAAAGGGGTTTTGCTGTCCACCGTAGTCGTAAAATCCAGCGATGGGCAGACCACTTATCAACGGGATGTCGATTACACCCTCGCTTTTGATGACGAGGAGCGGGCCGTGATCACCAGGCTGCCTTCCGGCAACATCCCGGCGGGAGCCACTCTCAGCGTGGACTATGACCACTTGAACCCGTCGGCGGTGACGGCCAACGACATCATCGGGGGAGTGGACGGTACGACCGGGAAGGTGACCGGCCTGGAACTGGTCAACCAAGTCTTCCCCTTGTTCCGCCTGGTCCCTGGGCAGATTCTGGCCCCCGGCTGGAGTCACAATCCGACGGTGGCCGCCGTGATGACCGTCAAGGCCTCCAACATCAACGGCGTCTTCAAAGCTATGGCCATCACGGACGTGGATGACTCCGAAGCCGACCTCTACACAAAGGTCCCGAGTTGGAAAAACGACAAGAATTACACCAGCGCCTATCAGGTGGTCTGCTGGCCGAAGGTACAGCTTGGGGATGAGGTCTATCATCTCTCCACCCAGTTTGCCGGCGTGACCTGCCGCACCGACAGCGAGAACGACGACATTCCGTTCGTCAGTCCCTCGAACAAGAGCCTGCAAGCAAATGGCGCCGTCATCGAAGGAGGGGAGGAAGTCTCTCTTGGCCCCGATCAGGCGGCGTACCTGAATGGGGAAGGCGTTGTCACGGCGCTGAATTTCATCGGCGGTTGGAAGCTGTGGGGCAATCGGACCGGTGCTTATCCGGCGAGCACGGATGTGAAGGACACCTTTATCCCGGTGCGGAGAATGTTCAACTGGGTGTCGAACACTATCATCCTCACTTTTTGGCAGAACGTGGATGATCCCACCAATCGCCGGCTTATTGATACGGTGGTGGACAGCCTGAACATCTGGTTGAACGGTTTGACCGCCAGAGGAGCCCTGCTGGGCGGGCAGGTGGAGTTTCGAGCGGCGGACAACCCGGAGACCGACTTGCTCAGCGGTGTGGTCAGGTTCCATGTACGATTGACACCACCGGTACCAGCGGAGGCCCTGGAGTTTAAGCTCGAATTCGACGTGAACAACCTCAGCGCATTGTTCGCGGCTTAATAGGTGGAGGTGATCAGAGTGGCAGTAAATACGGTCCCTGAACGGCTGACGGCTTTTCGTGCGTACCTGGACGGCAGCACCGACCTAAAGGGAGTGGCCGATGTCACTCTTCCGTCTTTCGAGGCCATGACGGAAACGGTGTCCGGCGCCGGAATTGCGGGGGAGTATGAGTCCCCCACACTGGGCCATTTCGGCAGCATGACGGTGAGCCTCACATGGCGCACGGTGACGCGGGATCTCCTGCGCCTGCTTCGGCAGCGGTCCCAACGGCTGGAACTCAGGGGGGCTTATCAGGAGTACGATGCGGCCCAGGGGCAATACCGAATTCGGTCGGTCAGGATTGTGGTCCAGGGCATTCCGAAAACCATTGAGTTGGGGAGCCTGGAAACGGGGGCGAATTCGGACGGTACCACAGAGCTGGAGGTCCTTTACATCAAGATTGATGTTGACGGGCAGACCGTCACCGAAATCGACAAGCTCAACTACAAATGCGTTATCGACGGCGTGGACTACCTTAGCGATGTCCGCCGGGCGTTGGGAATCTAGGGGTGGAAGTCATGAAGAAGACAATACGTTTGGCTTCGCCGATTAAGAAAGACGATAAGGTCATCGACACCATTGTTTTGGATCTCGACAAGATCACGGGAGAGGACTTGATCAAAGCGGAACTGGAGGCCAGGGCGAAGGAACCCGGGATACCTCACAGCATCAATGCTAACTCCGCCATGATCCATGCTTGTGTGGCCTCGAAAGCGTCAGGTCTTCTTGTGGATGACATTCTGCGCTTGTCGGGGCCTGATTTTATGCGGGTGACAACCGAGGTTTCAAATTTTTTGTTCGGATGGGTATTGACAGAAGTGGATTCCGCAAAATCCGAGTAGTTGCCCTGGCTCTGTCCCAAGCGACTTATTCATCGGTGGAGTACTGGATGCAGATGCCCCTAATCGAATGGGACGAGTGGTTTTTGGCTTTAGAAGAACTGCGGAAAGAGAAAGGGGGGAAATAGGTGGCAAGAAAGGTATACGAAATCAGCTTTCAGATCGCAGGCCGGCTGGCCAGCTCGTTCCGAGGGGCCTTTGCTTCCGCATCGACTCAATTATCAACGCTTGGGCAGCAGACCAAGCAGCTTAAAACGGGACTGCGGGAACTCGAGGCGCAGCACAAAAAAGGGGTTATTGCCGCCGACGCATACAAGGCGGCCCATCAGCGCCTGACACAGCAACTCGAGAAGACGCAGCGCATCCAGGAGAGGCTCTCCCAATCCCAGCAAAGGCTGAACGAACTCCATTCCCGCAGTGCACAAATCCGGGGGCAGATCGTAGACACGGCGGCGTTAGCCGCCCCTTTTGTCTATGCGGCGAAGGCGGCCATGGATTTTGAAACCGCAATGCTCGGGGTCGCCAAACAAGTCCAAGGGGCCCGGGATGAAAACGGGAACCTGACCTCCGTCTATTACGACATGCGGAAGCAAATCCAGCTGCTTGGCCGGGAGATCCCCATGGCGACGAATGAGATCGCCGCTATGGTCGAGGCCGGCGCCCGCATGGACATCCCAAAGGAGCAGCTCATTGATTACGCCCGGGAAGTGGCGAAAATGGCGACTGCCTTTGAAATGGCCCCTGACGTGATTGGTGAGCAGATGGGAAAAGTGGCCAAGGTCATGGGCATCCCCATTCCGGAGATCGGAGACCTGGCCGACACGATTAACTACCTGGACGACAACGCCATTGCCAAAGGGGCCGACATCATTGAAGTGTTGCAGCGGGTTGGAGGTACGGCCAAGCAAGTGGGCCTGAGCGCTCACCAGACGGCGGCATTGGCCTCCACCTTCCTCACCCTGGGTAAATCGGCGGAAGTGGCCGCTACGGCGTCCAATGCCCTCATCCGTGAACTGACGATTGCCCAGATGCAGCCGGAGAGATTCCAAGAGGGCCTGAAGGCGCTCGGGATGACTGCCGAAGAAGTCAACAAGGGCATGGTAACCGATGCCCAGGGCACGATCCTCAAGATTTTGGATGCAATCAACAGTCTGGACAAGGCTCGTCAAACCGAGGTCACCACGTCGCTGTTTGGCAAGGAGTATGGGGACGACATCGCCGCTTTGGCGGGGGCTATCGACGAATATAGACGACAGCTCGGCCTGCTCAATGACGAGCAAAGAAAAGGTTCCATGGACCGGGAGTTTCAGGCCAAGCTGCAGTCTACGGCTGCGCAAATGCAGCTCTTAAGAAATTCGGCGACGGAAGCTGCCGTTGCTTTTGGGGACATCTTTCTACCTAGATTGAACGCTGCGGCTCAAGGGATTGCCGTCGCCGCACAAGGAGCTGCCGAATTTGCCCAGAAATATCCAGGGGTTACAAACGCTATCTTAACCGGCATAGGGGGGTTAATTGCTGCCAGAATCGCCTGGCTAGCCCTGAAGTTCGTCTGGAATCAAGGAGCGCTTGCGGTGGAGGGGCTCAAAAAAGCCTATTTGAGATTAACGGCGCAGCAAACCATCGCGACGAACAAAACTGTAATGCAGACTGCCGTCACCAAGTCCCTTACGGTCGCACAACGGGCCCTGAATTTGGCCATGCGCATGAATCCCATCGGGATGGTGATTACGGCCATCGGTGGACTTATTGCGGTTGGTGTCTACTTGTATCAGAACATTGAAAGCGTGAGAAAAGCGGTTAACGGCTTGTGGGATGCTTTCAAGAGCGTCTTCCCGGGAGCTGCCGCCCTCGCGGAATCATTGGGACGGAAAATCGCCTGGCTGGTTGAAAAGTTCAGGGGCCTGAGTCGAGCGCAGCCAAGCGGGGAATTGACCCAACGACTGAGCCGGGCAAACATGATAATGCCGGCATATGCCAGAGGGGGTATCGTGACCAGGCCGCACGTCGGCATGGTGGGCGAGGAAGGGCCGGAGGCCATCATCCCACTGGACAGGTCCCAAAGAGCTCTATCCCTTTGGCAGCGTGCGGGTGAAGCGCTCGGAGTGCGTGGTGGCGAAAACGTGACGTATAACATCACGTTTGCTCCGGTGATCAACGGCGCCGGCCCAGAAGTGATGGACGAGTTGAAGCGGCAGAAGGATGATTTTGTGGAGAAGTTTAAAGCCTTCGAACACCAACGGAGGAGGTTGGCATTCGATGGCTAGGGAATATGTGACCGTCCAGGGGGATATGTGGGACAGCATTGCAAAGAAGACGCTCGGTAGCGAATACTACATGGACGTCCTGATGGAAGCCAACCCCGATTACCGGCAAATCGTGGTTTTCCCGGCCAACGTCAAGTTGGTTATTCCTGACGTGGAGACTGAAGAGACGCCCGACACGCTTCCTCCATGGAGGAGGGCGGAATCGTCGTGAATACCAGACGAGCGCGGCTCCAACTGATTTACGAGAACAAAGACATCACGCAGGACTTGCAGCAGTATTTGGTCGGTTGGACTTTCACCGACAATTTGAGCGGGCAGGCCGACGACTTGCAGATCACCCTGGAAGACAAAGGCCGACGTTGGATGGGACGGTGGATGCCGGAAGAGGGGGCGGTAATTCGCGCGAGGATCATCCGGCAGAACTGGGAGAAGGAGGGAAAATCCGACTCCCTGGACCTCGGGCAATTTGAAATCGACGAGATTGAGTTCTCCGGCCCCCCTTCCACTGTGCAAATCAAGGCGCTGTCGGTCCCAAGTTCTTCCGCTCTCAAGGGGCAGCGGAAAAACCGGGCTTGGGAGAAGACGAGGCTATCCGTGGTGGCCAAGGACGTCGCCAGGGCTAACAGGCTGTCCCTTTTTTACGACACGGATGATGACCCGGAATATGACCGGGTGGACCAAACGGAAGAGACGGATCTTGAATTTCTTTCCCGGATGTGCAACGACGCCGGGTTGTGTCTGAAAATATCCGACGCGAGAATCGTAATCTTTGATGAGCAGAAGTATGAACAACGGCCCGTTATCGGAACGATCTCTCGCGGTGATGAAAACGTCATACAGTACAGCGGCAGAAGGACTCTCACCGGCGTTTATCGGGCCTGCCGGGTGGTCTATCACGACGAGAAGAAAGACCGCACCATCCGTCATACGTTTACCCCGCCAAACCCGCCGAAGACTGGGCGGATTCTGGTGGTGAATGAGCAAGTGGAAAGCATCAAGCAAGCGGAACGGCTTGCCAAGAAGAGGCTCCGCGAACGCAACAGGGAAGGTGTCACGTTTTCGTTGTCTCTGACGGGGAACATCCGGTATCTTGCGGGGCAGACCGTGCAGCTGGCCGGGTTTGGTTCCTGGGACGGCAAGTACATCATCACGCAGGCGACTCATGCGCAGCAGAACGGCTACACGACGGGTCTTTCGCTGCGCAAATGTCTGGAGGGGTACTGATGGACCCGATTCTGAAGAACTTGGTGCGTGTGGGCCGGGTTTCATCGGTAGACCCGGACAGGTGCATGGCGCGGGTGGCGTTTGAGGACAAGGACGAGGCCGTCTCACATGATTTGCCCGTTTTGGTTCGGGGGGCTTTGGCAGCTAAGGATTACTGGCTCCCGTCACCAGGGGAGCTGGTGGTGTGCCTCTATCTACCCTCGGGAAACTCTCGGGGATTTGTGCTGGGAAGCCTCTACTCGGAGGCCAACCCTCCACCTGTTTCGAACGGAGACAAGCGGCACATCTCTTTCGTCGACGGAACTAGAATCGAGTATGACGCTGGAACCCATACCCTCATCATCGACGCAAAGGGCCCGGTGAATATCGTGGCCACTGGGAACGTGAATGTGACCGGGGACGTGCGAGTATCTGGCGATCTGAACGTCTCGGGTGACGTCGTGGCCGGAGACATCAGCTTGAAAACGCATGTGCACGGCGGCGTCATGGGCGGGAGCGGCACCACCGGCCCGCCCGAATAGTAAGGAGGGGGTAGCTGTGGGGCTCATCGGGAGTTTCGGCGAAGTGATTTTCGAGGTCTCGTCCGAGAGAATCCGCACGATCCATGACTTTTCCCGTTCGGCTTCGGCACGATGGGAAAATCACAACATCATTCTGCGCAAGCCCACGTCGGAATTCATTGGGCCGGAACTGGACACCATCAGCTTTTCGATGCGGTTTGACGCTGCCTGGGGCGTCAATCCAAAGGCGGAGATGGACAAACTTCTGATCATGTGCCGGGAGGGGCGAGCGGAGCCTCTCATCATAGGGGGGTTCGCGCTCGGTGTGTATCGATGGAAGATAACCTCCGTGCGCCAGAATTGGCTCCGGTTCGATGGCCGGGGGAGGGTGATCCTTGGGGTGGCAGATGTGACTATGGAGGAATATGCGAGGTGAGGCGCCATGGGTGAATACGTGGTGACCGATGAACTGAAACGGATCGACTTCGGGGCGACTGGAGTGGCAGAAGTTCTACAGAACGTCGCCTTTATTTTGGCCACTCCTATATTTTCGTGTCCTATGGACCGGGATTTCGGCTGGGAACCAGAACTGGACGCCCCAATCCAAATTGCCCAGGCGAGGATGGGGGCTCGTATCATCGAGGCGATTCAGCGGTACGAGCCCCGGGCGCAGGTGGTGAGCGTCTCCTTTGAGGGGAACGGTTTGAACGGCAGATTAAGGCCAGTGGTGAGGGTAAGGGTGAGGGTGCAAGATGGCGAGGTTTAATCTACCGGATATCAATTTCGCGGAAAAGTCGCCGTTGCTAATTGAGTCGGAAATCCTGCAGCGATTTGAGCAGAACACCGGACGGCGGTTGTCGCCTGCCGATCCTCTCAGGAAATTTGTTCAAGTGATTGTTTCTGCCTTGGTGCAGCTGCGGGTCAACATCGACTTTGCGGCCAAACAGAACCTCCTGGCCTTTGCCATCGGGGACGCACTCGATGCGATTGGGGCGTCATACGAAACACCCAGACTTCCTGCTTCTCCTGCGGTCACAACGCTGAGATTTACGCTATCTGCACCGTCGCAGCTCATCATCCCAGCCGGTACTCGGGCGACCGCTGGCGATGGGGTCTTTTTTGCTACGACTCAGAACGTAGTTGTGCCTGGTGGGGTGTCGTATATCGACGTTCCTGCAGAATGCACCCAGCCGGGGACTGTCGGTAATGGATACCTCCCGGGGCAGATCAACCAACTGGTGGACCCAATCCAATGGGTGCAATACGTTGAGAACATCACGGAAAGCCAGGGTGGGACGGATGTCGAGGACGACGACTCGTATGCCGAGCGCATCCGCCTGTCGCCCGAATCCTTTTCCGTGGCCGGCCCAACGGAAGCGTATCGCTATTGGGCCATGACGGCACATCCGAGCATTGTAGACGTATCTGTTCACAGCCCGGCTCCGATGATGGTGGAAATCCGGCCCCTACTGCAAGGAGGGGAACTCCCGGGGCAGGAGATCCTGGACGCGGTTTATGAGATGTGTAACGACCGTAGAAGGCGCCCCTTGACTGACCAGGTGCAAGTTTTGGCGCCGGAAGTTGTCAATTATGATATTGACCTCACCTACTGGATCAGTACGGAAGACGCAAGCGTAGCGATTGAGATCCAAGAAAGAGTGAACCAAGCGATTCAGGAATACATCATCTGGCAGAAGTCGCGCCTGGGGCGGGCGATTGACCCTTCGGAACTTATCGCGCGAGTGAAGAATGCAGGAGCGAAGCGGGTTGTGGTTACCGAGCCTATCAATCAGCCTATTGAAAAGTACGAAGTGGCGATTGAGCAAGATGTGAATGTAGAGTTCGGGGGGTTGGAGGATGGTTGATCTTTTCAATATTCGGCTGGAAGCTCTTCTCCCTGATTCCCTCCAGCAAGACCCTGACGTGGTGGCTTTGGCCAAAGCTATTACTCCCGAATTGCAGGAGATTGCCCTTGCCATCGCCAACTGCGTGCTGATATCCCGCATCGACGAACTCTCCGGCCCTGTGCTGGACCTCTTGGCATGGCAATGGCATGTGGATTTTTACGAGATTACGCTCCCGATTGAACAAAAACGGGAGCTTGTCAAGAATGCCATCGCCTGGCACAAGCGCAAAGGCACCCCCTCGGCGGTGGAGGAATTGGTTCGGGTCACCTTTTTCAGCGGGGACGTGGTGGAATGGTGGGAATACGGCGGGAACCCAGGCTATTTTAAGGTCATCATCACGGACCCGTCGGCCACCAACGAGCGGGCGCAGGAGTTCATTGCGGCGGTCAATTCCGTCAAGCGGGCCAGTGCATGGCTTGAATCAATCGAAATAAAAAGCGTTGACGACATGCCTTTGTACTTTGCCAACGTCCTGCACATGGGCGAATACATGACAGTGGAGCAGGTGGTGTGATATGGGTGCATTCGGTGGTTTGATACTGACAAACCAAGGGAGAGCTTTGCAAGCGAAGGCACAGGCCGGCGCGCAGCTCGTTTATACAAAAATCAAAATAGGCGATGGGAATTTGGGTGGTCAGTCTATCCCAACATTGACGAATCTGATCAGTCCAAAGAAGACGATTGATATTCGAAAGATTGAAGTTCGTCCAGGTGGGGTTGCTGTAATCGGGACGATGCTTTCAAATTCCGATGTCACGGAAGGTTTTTATTTCCGTGAGATAGGGGTGTTTGCGCAAGATCCGGACATCGGGGAAATCTTGTATTGCTACGGCAATGCTGGCGCGAACGCGGAGTATATTCCTCCAGGCGGCGGTCCTGATGTCATCGAGAAATATATTGATATCCGGACGCTGACCGGGAACGCGCCGAACGTGAGTGCAGTAATTGACGATTCACTGGTTTATGCCCTGAAACGGGATTTGGAAGAACTTGACGTCCGAATTCAAGATGCTAAGACAACGGCTGACACGGCCTTGGCTACCGCACAATCCGCCACTCAAACTGCGCAGCAGGCAAACCAAAAAGCGGATCAAAACACGTCTGATCTTGTTGCGCATTTGAATGATGATGCGAAAGCACATAAAATTGAAAATATAACAGGGTTGAAAGAGGAACTAGAGCAGCGTGGAGTCAACGTAAAATCTCTCGGTGCAGTTGGGGATGGGGTTGTTGACGATACCGCTGTGATCCAAAGCGCACTTGATAACTTTGGAACCGTAATTTTGCCGCCTGGGGTATATAAAGTCTCAGGGATACGTTTGAAAACAGGCAATCGGCTGATTGGAATGGACGAGCAGAATACAGTTTTGGTCCCGAGCACGAATGACGTTACGTTAGTGACATTGTCAAATGCGCGAGAATGCTCGATTGAAAATCTAAAAATTGATGGATATGGAATGACAGGTTGCGTTGGTCTGTATGTAGCAAACCAAAGTACCAATGTATCAGTTAAAAATGTGTGGTTTGATAGTTTAAACACAGCGGTAAGAACAAACGACTCGTATTTTTTGTTGTATGACACTTGCCGAATCATGGGATGTGCTCTTGGATTCGATTTACAGTCAGCTTCAAATTCAGTGACACTATTAAATTGTTCGATGATTTGTACAGTCAAAGCGTTACAGTGGATTAATAGCAGTGGCCTCAGTTTGATTGGGAACACCTTTGAAAATAAGACAGAAATTGATATGTTCAATTGCTTCGGAGCAAACCTTAGCGGGAACTATTTTGAAGATGATGGAAACACAAACGCTTATCATTTAAAATTAGGAACAGGAAGTGGGTTATCAGCTTCAGGAATATCAATAAAAGGCAATCAATTTAATCATGGTGCGACACATGGTATTATCTTCATGGCTTGCCAAGGTGTAACGATTGATGGCAACAACTTTAGAACAAACTCCTTTGCATTCGGGTGGTATCAATACGATAATTCTCCGAAACGCGCAGTCAGCATTGGGAATAACAGTTATGACATCGGTGGGCTTGGGTTCGACGCTAGCAAAATCGTAGAATTTCAAGGTTCGGATTTTGATTCGCTTAACTGCAATTTTAATGATAACCAAGTCCAGCCGTTACTATTTTTCAAACAAAAGGAGCCGCAGTCCGTGACAATCGGAAATGAGCAATGTGTTTTGTATTGGGATGGAACCTCTTTAAAAATTAAGGCGAAAGGAGCAAGCGGAGAAATTAAAACAGCCACTATTGCTACGCCTTAAACGATGATATAATTTTGAAAAAATACAAAAGGCGGTTGGTGATAGTGAGTATTTCATCCCTTATCCGCGATCAGAAATTATTATTTTATCGCTTGATTCTCGAAGCATTTCAAAAGAAGAAAATCGAAAATTATGTCTTAAAAGCATATGCAGAGCCGGATTGCGAGGCACATCAAATCATTAAAGACCATGCGCGGAAATGGTATGGATTGACAGAGTCAAACAATGTCAAATGGTCAGAAGCATTTATGTTGACCGTATTTCGAGCTCAATTAAAATTGTTTGGCAAAGGCGTGGATACTGATCTTGGGCTCAGCAAAATCGGTTTTGACGATTTGGTGATTAAGTCAACGTCTACTGATGCCAATTCGAGTAGAGTTTTTATTATGGGGTTTGACGATAATTTAACAATCTTTCAAATTTACAAAGAACAAGCAGAAAAAGGAACGATTGCGGTGGATGTTGGAGCGAACATCGGCATACACAGCTTAGTTTTATCTCGGTGTGTTGGTGAAAAAGGGAGAGTTTACGCATACGAACCACGGGCTTCGATGTGTGCGAGGATCAAAGAAAATCTAGAGACAAACTACATCAGCAACGTATTTATAAGAAAAGTTGCTGTAGGCGATCAAAATGGAAAAATACCATTTAACGAGCATGAGAAAGATTTCAACATCGGGCTCGGTTCATACGATCCAACGTCCGATAAATACGTCGATGTGGTCAAGTTAGACGAGGATTTGAAAGAAGTAGAAGGGAAAATCAGTCTTGTCAAAATCGATGTTGAGGGGTATGAATTACAAGTTATCAAGGGTATGCGAGATTTATTAATTCGGCACAAACCGAACTTGGTTTTGGAATATAACCCTGACAAATGGGATTTTGAAGCACTTAGGAAAGAAATACCATACACAGTGAAAATTTATAAAATACCTACAACATTTAGAGATAAATCAATACTGATAAAAAAAGGTTACGAACTTAAAAAGTCAACTAACATTTTAATTACTCCTACACGATAGGATCAAAATGTGTAACAAGCACCCGGGAGGGTGTTTTTTATTTGGGGAGGAGAGGGAACGATGCAGAAAACGGACAGCTTTTATACATTCTTTGTCGGAGGCGGCGCCGCAAGCGTCGCCTTTCTTTTGGGGGGAATTGACCACTTGATCATCGCCTTGACCATTTTCATGGCAGTGGATTTTGTGACGGGGTTATTCGTCGGAACAAAGGAGACTGGGGCCAGCTCAAAGCGTGCGTTCCGGGGGCTTGTTAAAAAAGGAGCAATGATTGGCTTGGTGATAATTGCTCATCAACTTGACATTGTGGCTGGCACAGCAGACTCACAATTTCTGAGGAATGCCATGATCCTCTTTTTGATTGCCGTCGAGGGCATCAGCATCATCGAGAACATGGAGAGGTTAGGCGTGCCGATTCCGTCATTCTTGCGTCGCCATTTTGAGCAGATGAAAAAAGAGGGAGAGGATACCAAATGAAAATCATGCTCGACCCCGGCCACGGCGGCCACGACCCGGGGGCTGTGGCCAATGGGCTTAAGGAGAAGGATTTGACGTTGGACATCGCCCGGCGCATTCGGCGCATTCTGGAGACCGAATACACCGGTGTGCAGGTGCGGCTCACCAGGGAATCCGATACCTATTTGGATCTTTCGGAGCGTGCTAAGTTGGCTAACAATTGGGGTGCCGACTTCTTCCTCTCAATCCATATCAATGCCGGTGGTGGTACCGGGTGGGAGTCGTATCGTCATCCGGCGGCGGCCAGTCGGACTGTGGCTTACCACGATGTCATCCATGCGGAAGTGATTCGGATGGTGGACGTAAGAGACCGGGGTAAGAAAACGGCCAATTTTGCCGTGTTGCGGGAGACGAAAATGCCGGCCTTGTTGACGGAAAATCTCTTCATCGATAATGCTCAGGACGCGACTAAACTCAAAGACAAGGAATTCCTGGAGAAGCTGGCCTGGGGACATGTTGTTGGTTTGGAAAAGGCTTTGGACCTGAAGAAAAAGACGCAGCAAACAACGCAAACGAATGGAAAGCTCTACCGTGTCCAGGTTGGAGCGTTCAGTGACCGAAAAAATGCAGAAAAACTGGTTGAAGAGCTTAAGAAAAAAGGTTATCAAGCCATTATCGTATAAATAAAGCCCTCACTCCATCCGGGGTGGGGGCTTTTTTGTTTTGCTTGCTGTCTGCTGCCTATATGATGTCCTTGCTTAATTAGTGACTTTTCGTGTTCTTTAGGACAAAATCACCCTTTTCCTGTACAGTGAAATAGCGTATAATTTAATCAAAAACATTAACCTTTAAGGTGAATAATTTTGTCATAGATGGGAATCAATACATATGAAGATTTATTTTAAGGACAAAAAGTTGATCGAAGTGTTTTCCAATCCACGAGAGATGAATCGACGATACGGTAATATGACTAAAAAAATTCAGCAGAGACTTAAAGAATTATATGCTGCTGAATGTCTTGAACATATAAGGTTGGTGCCTGGGGCAAGACTACATAAGCTGAAGGGGAAGCGTGATAATCAATTTGCTGTTGACTTAAAGCACCCATATCGATTGGTATTTGAACCATATTTTGACCCACAAAGCGATTCTTCCCCTTTGGCTCCAGACGGAAGTTTTGATTTGAAAAAGATTACTGCCATTTTAATTATTGAGGTGGTTGATTACCATGATTAGTAAAAATGAAGTGTATAAGTTTGAACCCCTTTACTTAATCCCTCCTGGGGAAACATTGTTGGAAACCATAGAGGAGATGAATCTATCCCAGGCAGAGTTGGCTAGAAGAACAGGGAGACCTTTAAAAACAATAAACGGAATTATAAAAGGGGATATAGCAATTACTCCTGATACTGCATTACAATTTGAACGTGTTTTGGGTATCCCTGCTAAATTTTGGATAAATTTGGAGACAAACTATCGAGAAGCCATTGCTCGAGCTAAGCACATGGAGGATTTAGAAAAAGATACAGATTGGCTTAAAAACTTTCCAATCAAAGAATTAACGAAAAAAGGCTGGATTGAACGTAAAGATAACGATAAGGAGCAACTAGATGAATTATTAAAATTCTTTGGTGTAGCTTCTATCAAAGCTTGGGGAGACATATGGCAAACAAGGGTGGCCTTCAGAAAATCACCAACCCTTGAGAGTGATCAATATGCTCTGGCGTGTTGGATAAGGAAGGCTGAACTTGAAGCCGTTAAGCAAGATTGTGTTGAATTCGATAAAAGTAAGTTTAAGCAAAGTTTGACCCAGATACGAAAGCTTACCAAAGAAACGGACCCAGATAAATTTATTCCAGAGATGGAACGTATTTGTAATGAATGCGGAGTTGCTGTAGTTTTTATACCCGAACTCAATGGGACGAGGGTTAGTGGAGCTACAAAATGGCTAAATTCAAAAAATCCTATGATTGCATTAAGTGTAAGGCATAAAACAAATGATCACCTCTGGTTTACTTTTTTCCATGAAGCAGGACACATAATTCTTCATGGAAAAAAGGACACATTTATAGAAGGCTTTGAAATTAAAGATCAAAAAGAAAAAGAGAAAGAAGCTGAGGCAGACAGATTTGCCTCTAACTTGCTAATACCACCAAATGAGTACGAGAAATTTGTGCAAGAAAAGACTTATTCTGCCGACAAAATTATAATGTTTGCGGATCGTATAGGAATAGCGCCCGGTATAGTTGTCGGCAGATTACAACATGATAGATACATTCCATTTAGTTGGCATAATAAGTTAAAGGTATATTACAAATGGGAAGATGAAGATTAAATTTTACTATGTGGAAATGCCTGGGCCTTCAATTTTTGCCGAGGGCTTTTTCTATTTCAACGATTTTTATCATGCTTCTGGGAAGAAGCTTTGGAAATCGCGGCCAAGCGGATTGCCGAAAAAGAAAAGAAAACTCAAGCTCAAAACGAATCTGAATGAGGGGACGGCTTGGGGGACAAATTGGGGACAAAATCCACTTCTGAATACACTTTTTCGCTAGGATTGACAAAGAAGGCAAAAGAAAAAACCCCTGAAAATCAAGGGTTTTTAATTTTTACTTAGGTTGTCAATATGTTGTGATGTTTCCCCACACGG
>Ga0181858_1000040_pt1 | contig 41057 bp, 31 predicted proteins | sample NewIslPassag4_SG_FD_130749 | JGI IMG/M metagenome (GOLD analysis project Ga0181858, IMG submission 130749) | Feedstock adapted compost microbial communities from Newby Island compost facility, Milpitas, CA, USA - Passage 4_SG | ecosystem: Engineered > Solid waste > Feedstock > Composting ...
TCCAAGCCTAGTATCGTGATGCCGGCCGGTTCCAGATCCCCCTGGAAGGTGTCGGCAATGGATTCCCCTTTGCCGCGGGGATTGCCCGAACAGATGACCAAGAAATCGGTCACCATGCTTAAGCCCCGCACATCCAAAACCCGAATGTCTTGCGCTTTTTTCTTATGGGCCGCCTGAACCACTTTTTGCAAAATCTCCTGAACGGTAAACGCCATAGCACCCTCCCGTCAAAATCTGTTACGTCCGTTGCGCACTAATTCATTGTTTGTAATTCAGCGCCTTTCCTCCCGCGACGCCAGCAAGTCGTTGTACGTCAGCAGTGTCAGTGGATACACCCGCTTGCGGTTTTCGATCAAAAACCGGATCGTGCCGCCAAGGGCCATCGCCAAAGCGAGATTCAGGTCATGTTCGGCCAACGCGCGGATGTCGTCGACCCCCGGGAATTTGCGGTTCGGTTCGATATAATCGGCCAAACAGACGATTTTCTCCAACAACGTCATACCCACACGACCCGTCGTATGATAACGGACCGCTGCGATGATGTCGGGATCCGTCACAGCGAATTGCCGTTGAATGATGACGGAGCCGACGGGAGCATGCCACAGTTCTTTGTCATAGTCCAACAAATCGTCGGGCAACTCCGGTTCTTTGCGGATGATGTCCCGCATTTCGTCCTCCGACCAATATTTAGCACAATCGTGAAGGATGGCGGCCAGCTCCGCCTTCTCCCGGTCGGCTCCGAACCGGGTTGCCAACTTTATCGCCGTCTCCACCACCCCCAAAGTGTGGCGAAAACGGTGGTCGGTCAACATGTCCCGAACCGACGAAAGCAATGCTTCACGCTTCATTCCCTCACTCCGTTTCTAACCGTTGGTTGAACCGCTCTGGAACCAATACATCATTCCGACAAGGAAAAAGATGAGGGCGGCAATCCACAGCAGATGAATTAATTGGGCCGTCGGTTTGCCGTAAAGGAGACTGCCCAATTGGGTAAAAAAACGGATCCAGCGGTTCAATGTCGTTGCCTCCCCTGTCATTATATCAAACGTACAATCGGTGCTCGGCAATGTACCGTTCCACCGCCGGCGGCACTAAAAAGGAGATGGATTTCCCCTCCCTCACCCGCCGCCGGATAAACGAACTGTTCAACGCATACGCAAACGGCGCCGCGATAAACCGCACCTGCTCCCGGTAGCGGGACAACACCGGATGGCTTTGCAGCACGGCTTCCAACGCCGTCCCGTCGTCCCGGTCGCGTCCTACGACTACTAGGGGGAATTCCTGCAACAAATCCTCGCCCCGGTACCAGCCAGGGACATCCGCCAAATTGTCCCCGCCGATAATGAAATACAAGGGCTTGTTCGGCGCCGCCGCCTGCAACGTTTTCAACGTCTCATACGTATACGAAGGCCCTTGCCGATCCGTCTCGATGGTGGACAGACGAAAACAATCTTTTCCATGAATCGCCAATCGGACCATTTCCACCCGGTGGTGGGCCGGCAGGAGAGGGCCTTTGAACGCATGTTGGCCGGCCGGTACAAAGACAATCTCATCCAGTCCCATTACTTCCAACACGTACTGGGCGGTCCACAGATGGGCGTTATGAATGGGCGAAAAACTGCCGCCGAACACTCCCGTTCCACCCATCAGCCGCCATGACCTCCGTCCCCCGCCACCGCTTGGCGCATGACGGCCACAGGCGCCTCCTGCCCCGTCCACAGCCGAAACGCTTCGGCTCCTTGGTACACAAACATTCCCAACCCGCCATGAATCCGCAATCCGTACCGTTCCGCTTCCCGCAAAAGAACGGTTTTCCGCGGATTGTAAATCAAGTCGCTGACCACCGCATGTTCCGGCAGCATGCGCAACCAATCGGTTTGTACCGGCGCCTCCTCCACTCGGGGATACATCCCGACGGACGTCGTATTGATAACCAAATCGGCGTCGGTCAGCCACCGGGAAACATCAGCCAACGGTCTGACTTCCACCTCCGCCTTAACGTTCCGTCCGGCAAACGTCGCTTGCAACCGTTCGGCCAACTGATGGGCCCGCTCCACGTTCCGGTTGGCGATGCGGAGAACCGCAATTCCTTCTTTCAACAGGGTATATCCGACTGCCCGCGCCGCCCCGCCGGCGCCCAACAACACCACCCTGGCACCGGAAAAAGAAATGCCGGTTTCTTCCCGCAACGAGCGCATATAACCCATACCGTCCGTATTGGTTCCGTACAGTTTCCGGTCCTCTCCGATGACGACCGTATTGACGGCGCCGATACCGACGGCCTCCTCCGACAGTTCATCGACCAATTCCATGACGGCCACCTTGTGGGGGATCGTCACATTGAAACCGCGAAATCGGAGGGCCCTCATCCCCCCCACCGCATCGGCCAAATGATCCGGCAACACGTCGAAGGCCTCGTACACATACGGCAAATTCAACGCTTGAAACGCCGCATTATGCATGCGCGGCGAATACGAATGCCCCACCGGATGGCCCAAGAGCCCGACCATCTGCGCCATTCGCGCCTCGCCCCTTTCCAACGTTGCTCCGCTCCCAAATATAGGCCAATTTTAATACATCGATTCCCGGATGGCCACCTCGATTTCCTTCGGAGCCCACAATTCCAGCTCCGCCCATTCCCCTTTCACCGACACCCAGCCCAAACCGGCGATGGCCACGTCTTGGCCGCGCCTGACTTTCAATGGCCGGCGGGACAAAGCGGGATATGACTGCATGGCCTCCCGTCCCGGCGGCGAAAGCAGTTCGCCGGCATGCTTCCGATACATGTCGTCCGCCCGCTGCAACTTCGTCCGGTGAATGCTTACGTCGTTCGAGACGTAACAGACAAACGACTGCCGCGCCCCCCCCTTGAAGTCCAACCGTGCCAACGCGCCAAAAAAGAGGGTTTGCCCCGGCTCCAACTGATAAATCTTCGGCCGGAGGCGCCGCCGGGGTACGACCCGGCGCAAATCTTCCGGGGCTAAGAAATGAATCAGTCGCCGTTCGTGGACAAGGCCCGGCGTGTCCACGAAAAACCCGCCATCCCCCAACGGCATCGCAATCATGTCCAACGTCGTCCCGGGATATGGCGAGGTCGTCACTGTACGCAATTTCGTTACCAAGCCCTCTTCAGGCTTGTCCCCGGCTTCGGCCGCCAACCGCTCCAGCAGGCGATTCATCAAGGTCGACTTGCCCACATTCGTCGTCCCGACCAAATACACATTTTCAGCCGGACGCCGCAATTGGCGAATCCGTTCCAACAAGGCATCGATACCGCTGTTTTTCTCCGCGCTGACAAAGGAAATGCCCGTCACTGCCAATCCTTGTTCCTTAGCTTGCCGGTACAGCCATTGTTCGACTCGTTGCCAATTCGTCTCCGGCGGAAAAAGGTCACATTTGTTGGCCACCAAAAGCAACGTCTGCCCGCCAAGGATCCGATGAACGCCCGCAATCCAACTGCCCTCCAGGTCGAACAAATCGACGACCATGGCGACAACCGCCGGTTTTTCGCCGATGGAAAGCAACATGCGGCGGTAATCTTCCGGCTCCAACGCCACTGCCGCAACGTCATTGTAGTGGCGAATGCGAAAGCATCGTTGACAAATAACTTCCTCCCGCGCCAGCGCCCGTTCCGGAACGAAGCCGGGCTTGGCCGGGTCGGTCGTCTGGATCGGCACGCCGCAACCGCTGCAGATCAACGTTTCCGCCAAGGCAAAACCCCTTCCATGGTTGTGATGCATGTGCCGTATTTAATACAGCCCCTGTTTTTTTAGCAAGATAATGATTCCTTTTTCCAAACACCGGTTCAAGCGGGTCGTCCATTTTTCCACCGGAGAAATGGGCTGCACCAAAATGGTATACAACCCAAGCCGTTTGCCGCCGTAAATGTCCGTCAACAACTGGTCGCCGACCATGACCGTCTCATCAGGCTTCAAGCGCAACTGGACCAAGGCTTGAAGGAATGCCCGGCGCGCCGGTTTTCTCGCCCGGGAAATGTAGGGAATATTCAGCGCGTCGGCCACTTGCGCCACCCGGCGACGGCAATTGTTGGAAACAATCATGACCTGAAACCCGTCATTTTTCAGCTGCTTCAACCATTTTTCCAGTTCCGGCGTCGCCTGGCCGGTCTCGGCGGCCACCAACGTATTGTCCAGATCGGCAATGATTCCTTTAAATCCTTGCTGTTTCAACTGCGTCGGTTCAATATCGTCAAAGGACGCCACCCGTCGATCGGGAACAAACCGTTCCAGCCATGTCAACATCCTTCACCCATTTCACTGCTTCGGCTTATGCCAAGAATAACCAACCTAGATTCCATGAACGTCATGTTCTATTATAACACGCCGGAACGGAAAGCATGGGCTTATTCCCCTCGTCGGTTCCCCTTGGACGACTGGTAAAACTCTTGAAACAGTTTGCTCAATGCCCGTTTTTCGATGCGCGATACGTAAGAACGGGAAATGCCCAGTTCCTTGGCAATCTCCCGTTGTGTTTTCTCTTTGCCGGTATCCAAACCGAACCGGCTGCGGATGACTTCCTTCTCCCGCTCCGTCAAGACATGGAAAAAATCGTAAATCTTATTGCTTTCTACGCGCATTTGCACCGTATCGATCACGTCATCGGGGTCGGTGCCCAATATGTCGATCAAAGTAATTTCGTTGGATTCTTTGTCGTGCCCAATCGGGTCGTGCAATGAAACGTCCTTTCTCACTTTTTTCAACGTACGAAGGTGCATCAAAATTTCGTTTTCGATGCAACGGGCTGCATACGTCGCCAGCTTCGTGCCCTTCTCCTGCTCGAAACTTTCAATGGCTTTGATCAATCCGATGGTGCCGATGGAAATCAAATCTTCCGTATCTTCCCCCGTGTTTTCAAACTTTTTGACAATGTGCGCCACAAGGCGCAGATTGTGTTCGATGAGACGGTTGCGGGCCTCTTTGTCGCCCGCTTTCATCCGCTGCAATGCTTCCTGCTCTTCTTCTTCGCTCAACGGCTGGGGAAAGGCGTTGTTTTTTATGTAGGAAACAAAAAAAGACAGCTCCTTAAAAAACAACAAGAGCGCTGTCAACAAGCCGGACATGCCACCACCCCCAAGCAATATTGCCCATACTACAACGTATGCCGCTGGGCGGGCGGTCGTGACATGTCACGCCATTGATTTACGCTTGATCAATGCCAACCGCATCTCATTGTCTTCCCGCAAGATCTCCACGCCCACGTACCCTTCCGCAAAAGCCCTTTGTTGACCGGCGAAATCCGTCAACGGAACCGTAATGCGGCTCTTGTTTTCCCATGGCAATGGCACATCCCGGTGGCGAAACAAAATGTAGCGCCATTCTTGCCCGTACTTTTGCTTGACGGCGCAGACGGCGAAACCGGCGGCAAGACAGTTGGTTACGCTTGGCAAATTGAACGGAGACACGGTTTGAAACAACAAATCGTACGGTGTGGCGCGCAAGAAATGAATCAACCGCCGAATCAGCAATTTTTGCAATCCGTTGCCCCGAAAATGGGGGTGTACGCAAACCGCCTCAAAATGGGCCACACGCGTCAGATGCTCTGGCGGAAGATCGACATCCCGCCCCAAATTGCTGCAAGCCAAATGGGGAAAAAAGACGGCGTAAAAGGCAACGAGCCGCCCGTCGACAAATGCGCCCATAGTGACGCCTTGCCCTTCCACCATCAACTTTGCTTCAGCGGCGCTTAGCGGGTGGTACAATTTTGCATCGCTCTCGTTTGTCAACACCTCTTCTTGCAATTTTAAAACAAGCCCCGCCTCCCCCTTGGCCAACAAGCGAAACTCTGCGGCACATGTTTCGCCGTCTCTGCGGAAGCCGGCCACGGATTCAGGAAGGAATGCCGACATCTTGACGGCGGCCCCTTTCTTTCTTACTCGTCACAAGAAACAACATGGCGGCGGCCAAAATCATCGCACCGATGGCACCGATGCCCAACATTCCCAGAACGGCGAAGCCGCCGAACACCAGGGGCCCGAGCATTTGCCCCAATTTGCGCACGTTATCGTAATATCCGACGGCTTTACCTACACCGATGCGGGTATCGGCAACAAGCCGCATGTAATAATTGTTGCCGGCGACAATGCCAAAGCTGTCCGCAACTCCGAACAGCACGATCGCAATCATAGCCGCGGTCAACGTTCCCTGCACAGAAAAAAACAGCAGCGCCAATCCCATAATAACGCTGGAAAGAACAATGGATTTTTTCGCTCCCAAATATTTTTCGCACCACCTTGAAAGAAGCGGCCCTAAATAAACAATACACATTCCGTTCAGCAAAAAAGCTCTTCCGATTGATGAAGACGAAGCACCGATGCTCTCGGCAAACACCGGGAAATAATAGTCCAAAAACATGCCGCACACCGTCGTCGGCAACAAAAACAAGGCGAAAAAGGCGACAATTTTTCCGTTTAGCCAGACGTTGAACCGCTGATTAGGCCCCATCACCTGTAACCCTTTCTCCGGCAATTCGACCTCCTGCATGACGCCCGGATAATTTTTTGTTCTGAAAGGCGAAAATAACATCACCCCGATCACGATGACCGCCGCCATATAAAACACAGCGGAAAAACCGACGCGGTCGGCCAACATCGCGCCCACAACCACGCCGCAGTTCATCCCGGCATACAACCCGGCAAAAAAAGCGGAGATGCCTGCGGAACGCGCCTTTTCCGACGGCATGGAGTTAATATACGTTTTCATCGCCACCATCATATACCCGTACCCGCCGCCGGCTACCCCACGCGCCAGTACAAATAACAACATGTCGCCCGCCAGACCTGACAGCACCATACCGCCTGCCAGCAACCACAAGCTCGTCTGAAAGGCCGGTTTCCATCCCCTTTTATGAACCTGTCTTCCCGCAAGTATGGTCGCCAAAGCCGCACATAACATCTCCACCGAAGTAGGAAAAGCCAATACAACCGTCTCCGACAACCCCCACAGCGGTTCGTACAATTGTTTCATGGCCAGCGGAATAAAGGAAGCGGATAAAAAAATACCGATTGAAAGTAAAAAGGTAAGCGGTCGAAGCAAATGAAGATCGGGAGAACCGGGAGGACCGGCCAACACCGCAACAGTATTGATTGCGGCCGTCGTTTTTCGCGCCAATCTCCGCCGGATGAAAAGAAAAAAGAACAAGGTAATCTCAATCATAAACAAAATCGAAGTAACCAACACCGTCAGCATGTCCAAAAGAATATCCCGCATCTTGGCGGCAAGATATTCTTCCGAGATGGTGATGCCGAGGCTTAACGCCTTCCCCTGTAAATCCGAACCGAGGGGAACTGTAATGCTTGGAACAGCGGATCTCCCTTTTTCTGGGAAACTGGCATAAAGCGTTTCACCTTGTGGATCGGTAATCACAATATGTGCAATCGAGGGGATGGATTCCGTAATACGACGGAGATATTCGTCTAGCCCGTACAATTCTTCATACGGTATGCCCGCGTTCGTCACCTTTGTAATATTTTGCCGGATATAATGGGCGATCCGTTCGGTTGTCTCCAATTCACTTTCATAATAGGCCTTTTGAAACAGAGCATAATTCAAACTACCGGATACAAGTTGCACGCCGCTCAAAACGACACACATCATCATGAGCAAACGCTTTTTGTCTCTTTCACCTGCGGGGACCTTGTACACCTTGGGAAATAATAGATACATCAGCAACGCCGACAACGGCGCAAGAACCAACAAATTCGCCGCCAACTGCAACGAATAGCCCTGGGATTTATCGTTGACGACGTCTTTGTCAAATATCAATGCCAAAGCGCCGATCCTTGCCCCATCTTCCCCATTTATTGGCAATAATAAATAGTATTTCCCGTTTTCAAGCTTATAGCTATACGATTTTTCCCTATCGTAAGCAGAATCCAATATTTTCAAAATTTCACCAGTATACCGCTTACCTTGCACCGCTCCATATTCATCGTAAATCACCCGCCCGTCCGGGCCGATGATTTCCATTCCCTCAATTTCTGGCATTAATTCCGTGTTTCTTTTCAGCAATTGTTCAATGCCATAAAAATGCTCGAGCGGTTTGCCGTACTTGACCGCATATTCGATATTGCGTATCGTCTCACTGGCGATCATCGAATAATTCGTCATCAATGTGTCCAGGTAATTTTGGTGAAACGAAGAGAGGTTTAACCATCCCGTAAAGCCCGTCACGACGATGACGAGACTTAAAGCTAAGAGGAGGAAATATTTTTTCAATTCCGCGCCGCCCGTCTTTTTCTCCATGTCATCCATTTCTTCGCTCACCATTTATTTCTCCCCGGCAATCTCGGTGTAAATTTTATCGGCTAACAACAACAGTTCAAAAGGCACTTTGTAATCGATTTTTTTCGCTGCTTCCACATTGATGGCGATGTTGGGGGTATGGACAAACACTTGTTGGAGCCGTCGCGGCGGTGTGCCGTGAAACACTTTTGCCATGTTTTGTGCCCCAAATTGACCGATTCCCGCGAAATCGACAGGAGCCAAACTGAGCAAGGCGCCATGGGCCACCTCGTCTGCTCCTTGTTGGGAAAAGACGGGAATTTTCCCCTCGTACAAAGGAGTCAACAAATGCGGCAAATCACGCAACCGCCAAGCGCCGTACGTCAAATAGACGGCGTCCACTTCCTTGGCCAACGCCGTAAACGCCTGGGTCAAATCCAGATAATAACGCTCCAACTCATCATCAGTTCCGTCACGTGGCTCCACGATGTCGTATTCCACCACTTGAAAACCGCGCTCCGAAGCGACCGCTTGCACATCGTCGATGGCCGAAAAAACACGGGCGACCGGATTGTGCGGATAAACGACCCCCAGTTTTTTAAAGTGAAAAAGGTCGTAAAAGACCTCGACTTGCCGCCGGTACAACCCCGGATCGATATGGGCCCACAAATGATCGGCGCCCGAATCGTTTTCCGACCGGACGATTCCGGACTGGACGGCATTGGTGGAAGAAAAGATCATCGTCGGTATTTCATAATCCAACTGGGAAAGAAACACACCTGCACCGGTTCCCATCGCAATCAGCAAATCGAGATCTTTCTGTAATGTTAGTCGACGCGCGAGAGCTTCTTGTACGGCCGTACCGTCCTTCAGCGAATAATGGCCGTCGTCGACAAATTCGATGAAATTGCCTGTGTCCCGTTGCGACAGCCACTGCCACATCCTTTTTGTGTCCGTTTGTCCACTTTGAAACGGAAGCTCGTCGACATTTGCAAGCCAACCATCTTTTCCCAAGCCCATCACAAGGGAATAAAAATTTCCCGCATAATTGGCGTACGGCTCCGTCTCCACATAGCCAATGCGCCATTTTTTCCCTTCATTGGTAATCGGCGTATAGGCGTCGGGCGACTGTTCCTGGGACAGTGTCGTCCGGCTCCAAAGCAAAAAAAACAATACTAATAGAAATAGTACAGCCGGCAAAATAAAGGCCCTGTTTTGCCTACCCTTCATCCCGTCTCTCCTCGAACCCACGGCTATCGATGTAAATTCGCGGAACGCGTTGGGTCAACATGCAAACACAATCGGCATTGAGTCTCCCGATACCGGCCCGTTCCGCCATTTCCTCCGCCGTTAGAACTGCCTTCCCTTGTTGACCGATAATGACGACTTCATCGCCTACTTTAACCTCGGGAATGTGGCTCACATCGACCATGAAATGATCCATCATCGGCCGGCCCAAAATGGGAGCCCGCCGGCCGTGCAACAACACTTCGCCCCCGTTTAAATAAAAGAAAAACAGGGCATCGCCGTATCCAAACGGAACCGTTGCCACTCGTGTCCTTCTGTTAAGCCGATAACCATGCACATATCCCACCGTTTCGCCTTCACCCACGTCTTTAATGAAAACGACTTTCGACTTTAGCGTCATCACCGGATAAAACGGCAGCGGTGAAGGGGCATGGATCGCCGGCAAACCATAAAGAATAATGCCCGCCCTCACCATTTGATAATGGGCTTGCGGATAGCGCAAAATAGCCGGGGAACTGGCGACATGCACCAAGGGAACATCGATCCCCTTCTGACGAAGCCGCAATAATAATGAATCAAATGTTTGTAAATCCCGTTGCACACCATGATCATCTTCCTGATACGCGGTAGTAAGGTGGGTGTAAATGCCTTCTAACGCCAAATTGGGCAGCCCGGCAACGGCCTCGACAAACGGCACGCATTGATGCGGCAGCACGCCGATGCTGCCAAGACCGATATCAACACGCACATGGACGGACAGAACCATTTGCCGCGCGGAAGCGGCCCGGGAAAGCTCTTGTGCCGTCTCCAGCGTACAGACGGTTGGCGTCAGTTGGTAGTGGAAAATATCTTCCATTTGCCCGCACGGCACAATACCCAAGATCAGAATCGGTATGGTAATCCCGTTTTTCCGCAGTAGCACTGCTTCGTCCACATTGGCGACGGCAAACGCATCAATGCCGAGCCGTTGTAAAAATAAAGCGATTTTCACCGCCCCATGCCCATATCCGTCGGCTTTCAGCACCGCCATGATTTTTTGCTTGTTGGAACATAGCCGCCGGATGTTATCCACATTTTTCCGCAAGTTGTCCAAATGAATTTCTGCCCAAGTGAGATGGACAGGTTCATTCAATGGCTGCACCCCTTGCTCAATCATCAACGACGGCTGACAAGACCAATGCCCCATCAAAGTCTATGTCTGCTCCCTTTTCACAGTACTTGTCGCAGGCGTAAAAATACAGTTTCGCCACGTTGTCGTCCCGATCGGTGCGCAACACTTTCACAAACAATTCCCTGGCGTCAACAAATCTCCCTTCTTGGTAAAACCGTACCGCTTCTTCAAAATCTGCTTTTGTCTTCAGCTTGTTGCGCCGTCTCTCTTCCGGATCGCCCTCAAATACATCGTACAAATGAAGGGGTTCGCGGCGCCCTTCCGCTTTAATGAGACCCAACGACCGAAAACTCAAACCAGAACGTGTTAAATCGTCGGCCAAGGCATTCGTCACGAGAATAAAGCTCCCCAGCAACTCCGTATGATTCTCCAACACGGTGGTCAAGTTGACATGATCGGAAATGACGCCGCTGTCCATCCGCTTTTGCTCGCCAATAATGCCTAGCATGACCGTTCCACAATGGATACCGACGCCGAACTCCATCGGTTGAACGCCGTCTTTTATCCTTTGTTGATTCATGTCGTGCATCGTTCGCTGCATTTCAACGGCAGCCAAGACTGCTTGCAAAGGCTTTTCGGCAAACAAGGCAAATATCCCGGAAGGCAAATACCGGGTGATAAAGCCGCCGTGATTTCGCACGATGGGACCAACATTACGAAAATAGCTGTTGAGAAAATCGAAACTCTCTTGCGGCGAAAGATCCTTGGAAATTTCAAAAAACGACCGGATATTGGCAATCATGATGGTCATAGTTTCCATCTTCTGATCGCCAAGTTCAATGTCCAGGATACTGTCTTTGTCTAAAAACCGTATAAATTGCTGCGGAACGAAGCGGAAATACGATTCATTCGATTCATTGAGATCTTCAACATATTTCCGGATATAACGGGCCATCTTGTTAAACTGCTTCCCCAGCTCTTCGATTTCGTCCCGACTTTTGATCGTCACTTCGGTATCCCAATTGCCGCAGGCCACCTCCATGACACTTTTTCGGAGCCGACGCAGCGAAGAGAGTAGAAAATAGGTCAATATGAGGAAAAACGCTAGGATGAGCGGCGATAAAACGGCAATAATATGGCCGGTTGTCCAGAACAAATTACGTTTGAATTCGTTAAAGCTGGCCAGCGTCATCCCCACTTCTTGCATCCCGACAATGTTTCCGGCCCGGTCATAAATGGGGGCGACGGCAAACATCCATTCTCCGTCCGATTCTTTCGTCTTGAGCGTGACAATCCGTCCTTCCTTCAGAACCGGTGCGTATACCTCTTGATATTCCATCGGGTAATATGTGCCAACACTGGTATTGAAGTACATGATGACGTACAATTTTTCGTTCTGCCATCGATACAAGGCGGCATAAAACGATCCGCTGTCAAGATCCGGATGGCCTTGCAGTAAAAAGTGATTTCGTTCGTCCAGTGAATTATAAGCCTCTCCTTTAAAATCCGCCGGCCCCTGGATCGACAAAAACGTATCGACATCCAACGCAGAACTGGCCATATGAGCCATCATTTGCAGTTTGTTGAATACGTCGTCTTCGAACTTTTGTGAGAAATTTTGGTACACGAAAGACGCAACCAAAATCATGCTCGACAACAAAAGCGGCGTGAATACCAATATTTGCTTGAGCATGAACGGCACTCGTTTTTTCAGCCAGTCGACATATATCAATCGCAATAAATACAGGAACAAGATGCCGGCAAGGGCTACTGCGCCCCATAACAGCCAAACAAACGCCACGGTTGATGGGGTCAGTTTACTGCTGGTGTAAACCCGTACGATTTTTCCGTCCGGTTCAAGGATGAGCACGACATCCTTTACCGCCATGGCGATGGTATTGTCGTTTGCAAGATAAAGGCTGTGGGCATCCGTCATACTCAAGGTCAAACCTTGCCTGACCCATTGTTCTGAAGAGGCGACCACTTCCCGGGAGCCGGTTTTGGGATCGAGTCGGATCAACTCTTTCCGTCCAATATCAACAAAATAAAGATACGGCTCCTGGTAATCTAAATACAACGGAAAAGCGTCTTTCCAGTCGTTTCCATCATTTTGGAACAGCAACGTACTCTCTTGCTTTTCTAAGTCATACAAGAAAAGTTCAGCCCGTTTCGTGGTGTAAAACAACCATCGATTATCCACGTCCAACAATTGTGCAATATAAGGATCTTCTGGAAAACGGATTTGATAGACAGTGGACTCTTTCCATTCCGATAGTGAAATGGATTTTAACATCAAGTCTTGTCCTTGAATGTCGAAGAAAGATAAGGTGCCTTGATAATAACGCAATTCTTGTAAACGGCCTGGGCGGGTAGTTTTTTCGTCTTCCGTGTAACGAATTTGATAAACGATTTGTTCAAAATGCCCTGAGGGCGAATATTGCACGATCTCTTCGCCGCGCAAATACACACCGGAAGGATCTAACACCATATTGAGCACATACAAATTTCCGGCATCGTCAACGGCAATATCTTTGGCAAGGTGGTTCTCCTTCTCCTGGTATTCATCGACGTGAATCTCAAACCCTAGCGTACCGTCCGGTCCGAGCTTCATCACCCGTTTCAACGACGCATCCAGCAAAAAAACATTCTCAGCATCATCCTTGAACGCTTTCGCGACATTTTCCAAGTCTATTTCTTTCGCTAGAAACGAATATGCAAAATAATGTTTGTTTTGGTAGACATGTGTCGTTAACAATGTAAGCGCGAGCAACACGAAAAATAATTTTATAATCTTTTTGAACATCATCATAATCCCATCCTACATGTTGTTAAAAAAACCTTAAACTATATAAAAAAATTTTGAAGTAAAGTTTAACAACATAAAAAATTTCGAATCCTATTCCGAGTCGGCCTCGCAGATTGTTTACATTCATGGCTTATTATGTCATTATCATGCTAGTAAAGGAATAAATTACACACATTACAACTAATTTTACTCGTTTCAGAGGTGGGCTTCAATGGGACAAATTTGTTGTGGCGGCGCACAATTACAGTGTAGTTTCGGAACGACGCCAAGTACGCTCAACGTACTGCCCGTGAACCGCGTAACAACAAGTACACCCATTGCCAACATCATGGACAACAAGCCCATGGTCAATATCATGCCCTTTGGCATGTGCAATTCACTGGCCAATCCGCAGGTGGCAGCGGCAACGGCGGCCAAGTTGGGCGTATTGACGCCCATGCCTTGTGTACCCGTAACGACGGCCCCTTGGGCCCCTGGCTCCCCGACCGTGCAAATCGCAAACATGCCTGCACTAAACAATTCGTCCAAATTGATGTGCGCATGGGGAGGAGTCATTTCCATCATTAATCCCGGACAAATGACAATTCAAATTCCTTGATAGATTCATTGATTAATCCGATTTGGGCTGGCGAGGAGTGTCCCATGGAAAAGTTGATAAAATGGTTGGAAAATGTATTCGGGCCATTACTCAGGCCGATATTCAATCTACTTCTACGACCTTATCATGCCGTAAAGCAATTTCCGCAAAAGTCAGCCGCCGCTGTACGGAAATTTTTGCAAACGTTCTTAGCCAAGAGAGAAAAAAGCTTGCAAGACTACGTTTCCATCGGACGATATTACGTCTCCAAACGTCTGTTTGTCTTTCTTGTGCTCGGTATCGGTGTCATCGCCTACTTCATCTTTATCAAACCTCCGGCTGTTCTGTTAAAATGGCTCGATCGACCCGTCATGCTGTACACATATGAAGAACGGACAAAAACATTCACCGGAAAGGCTGAATTATACGAAGAAAAGAATCGCCTCTTGTACAAAGGAGAGCTTGAAAACGGCCTCCCGTCCGGATATGGACGATTGTACGACGAAAATGGGACATTGCGTTACGAAGGCGAATTTGATAAAGGTTTGAAAAATGGCCAAGGGATTGAATATGACGAACAAGGCCGGTTGTTGTACAAAGGGAACTTCTCGGATGACCAGTACAACGGAATGGGAACCTTATACAATCCTTCCACAGGTAACGTGATCTACGAAGGAGAATTTCAACACGGGTTGAAATCCGGACAGGGAAAAGAATTTTATGCCAACGGGTTCATCAAATATGAAGGAACATGGCAAAACGACTATTATAACGGGGATGGGAAATTTTTCCATGAAACAGGTGTCTTGCTTTATTCCGGCGGCTTTTTGAACGGCCAATTCTCCGGCAACGGAACCGAATATTACGCGAGCGGGCTACCTAAATACGAAGGGACGTTTGTGCGAAATCTTTACCATGGGCAAGGCACGCTGTACAACGAAGCCGGCCTTGTCACCTACAAAGGCGAGTTTCGGGAAGGAAAATTTCACGGCAAAGGCGAGCAATTTTACTCTAATGGAAATCTGAACTACGCGGGCGAATTTCAACAAGACATGTACCATGGATTCGGTGCCCTGTACGATGAAAATGGACAAATTCTTGCCAAAGGTTTATTCGTCTACGGGACGCTCGAATACGGAAAATTCATCGGCTTGCCGGTTCAACAAATTCAAGAATGGCTGGGCGAACCGCCTGAAACTGCTCCGCTGCAATACCCTGACATCGAATCCCAACTCATTGCCGATTTAACGGCGGCAACGGAAAAATCGTCGTCGCCGGCCACAAAGAAGGCGGCAACGATGAAAATTCTGGCGGATTCTACCGACGTTTTAGCGCAAGATTCGCCTAAACCCAATGGTGCCAATGCCGATGAAGCGAAAACCGATGAAACCAAGACCGATGAAACCAAGACCGATGAAACCAAGACCGATGAAACCAATACTGATGAGATTAAAACTAATGAGAATAAAACTGATGAGACCAAAACTGATGAAAAAAATAACGGTGAATCGAATTCCAATGGAAACCAAACTGTAGCCGAAGAACCGGCTCCGTCCAATGAATCAACGGAGACGGCCGAAACACCGCCGCCATACATGTTGTTCAAATATCCGCTGGAAGGCATGATGTTCATCATCAAAATGCCGGAAAATGTGGATGAATACGCCGTTGTGGAACGCGTGATCTTGACCTCGCCGCAAACCATCAACCTCGTAGGGCAAGCCCTTGAGGAATTAAGTATAACAAGAGACGAACCCAGTATAACCGAGCAGGTCAAATCAGGCAAAAAAACGATCTATTTTGACAATGAACCATATTTGTATACCATTTCCGTCGATCCGAAGGGCCGAACGATAAAGCGTATCGAAGTTGAACGCATCACATCGGAAAATTCGGCTGGTAAATAACCCGACCATAAACTAGAGGCCTGGAATCATCCGTCCAGGCCTCTGGTTCATACATCGGATACCCCTTTGTTATTCACCTTCTTCAGTGCTCGCCACTTCCTCCGTAGCCTTCATGACATCTTCGGCCACTTCCGAATCTTCGCGTATGGCCCACCAGCGCAACCGCAGCTTTTTATCCATAAATTCTTGCGGCAACTTCAGACCGACACGGAACGTACCGCTTTTCGGATAACAAATGACGCCGATTTTTCCCACCATCACGTCATCCTCAAATGGACTTTGCCGAAACACATCGGTCGCTCCATAATACGTGGCCTCACTCTCCCACGACTCATCCACCCCCACATGCACGTACACATGGCCCGGACCTAAACCGTGTTTCAATTCTTTCGTCACTGCGGTGATTTCCGAACCGATAAACGATTTGCGTATAAACACGTTTTCCGAGTTGATCGTAATTTCTGTAACACCCATCTTGAATCGTTGTTGTCCCGACGGTTGTTTGTAACGGGGAATCCCCAGGCGAAAATCCAACAACCGGTTATCGGAGAGATAGCTCACATCCAGTCGCGGTTCTTCGTTCGCACCGACCCAGTACGCCGATGACTGAACGGCAAACGTCTGTTCATTAGTCTGTGGAACCGCAGCGGAAGGGAGCAGGTGAGCTAAGACGGAAGTACTGTATACATACTCCCCGAACGGCACCTGTTCCACTTTTTCAATGACATAACTCGGGCCAACTTGCAACAAGTCAATCTTTGCCAAATGAATAAAACCGCTGGCGTTGGAATGGAGCGACTGCTGCAGCGTCCGGTTGTAATAATCCTTCAAATATTGTTCTGCCTGATGGCCGGCAACAACTTGGACGACATTCGCCGCTTCCATTTCAATTTGAATGAGTTTGTCCCCGACAAAAAGTTTTCCCGTATCGGGTTTGATGGCAACCTTCGCGTCACCCTGCCTGTCGGCCCGAAACGTCGTATTGATTTCATAAACCGTATTGTTTTCGTTGTCGTCTTCTTGAAAAAACACTTTTTGCTCTTTTTCGGAAACCGGAAGGACACCGTCAAGTAACCATTCACACTCAAACCGCAGTTTCGGGGTTTGTAACGTCTTTTCCAGCCGGATCGTCGCTGTAAACACTTCATTCGGCCCCGCATAACGGGGCGTTTGCAGCCATACGCTAAGGTTGTCATCCTGATACAGTAGCGTCTGTTGCCGAAACAATTGAAGGTGGGGGAAACTCGATAAATCGGGCGCATCTTCGCGAATAAACAATCGGTAACCTTCTGCTACCCGGTTGTATTCATTAATATTGGCGGCTCCACCCTGATTGCCCAGCGCATGGACGGGTTCTTTTCCCTTTTCATCATAAGCAATGCAAAGATAGACATTTTTCGAATATTCGTTGCTTACAAATCCTTCCACCATGGACAATTTCATGGTAATCGGAGATGTGACGACAATTTCCCGCCCAAAATAATCCAATGCCACACCCGGTTCTACGGTAATCGTTTTGTCGTCGACGGCCACTACTTGCAGGCCGGTGACGACCCCCCCGCCGTGCAAGAGGCGATTAATCAATCTCCGCTTGTTGTTGAAATACGTCTGTTCCGTCTCAAAATCGCGGACGGTCAATAACTTTCCGTAAAAGTAATTGTTACGCTCGAATGGAAAATACCCTGTGCCCTTCACTTTTCCTACCCCATTTCCGCCATAAATTCCCATTATTTGATGAGTTCGGCATCCACTCCCAACCGGGTGTGGATATCCATTCGGTTTTTCCGCTCGTCGACCAACATTGTATGGTACGGTACAGCAGAACGGTTGTCGAGAATGAATGAGGTCGGCTCGGACAAAAATGTGTTTACTCCAAGAAAAGAAGGAAAACCCAAATAGATCCACGGTTGCAAGATGACAAGCTTCGCTTCAGTCAACGACGGTTTCATTTCTTCGATCAATCGTTGAATCCGATGATGTTGTTCGTTCGTACGGATGACATGATCCCTTACCATAACGCAAAAACTGTACGGATTTTCACCAAACAGTTCGTCAACCCACTCGCGGAGTCCTTCTACATCCCGCCATTGTTTTACTTGGAAATATTCAAGTATGAAAGGTTTTTCCCCTGTGTACAACTCCACCAGCCGCTCGATACCCCTTCGCGTTCCTTTCTCCCGATATAATTGGGGGGCGTTGAGAATCAGCCGGCGCAATTGCACCTCGCTCCATTGTTCTTCATCGGCAATGCCAAGCCACATCCCAATCCAACGCAGAAAGGAATGGTCGGCCACTTGAACATCGAACAGGCGAGGAAGCTGGGAGATGCGTTCATCCATTTCTTGGAAAAACGATCCAAACAACGACAAAAACCGTTCCAAAAAGTCACTGCTCCGCTTGTCTTCTTGATAAACCGCCGGTAAAAACCTCAGCAACGTCTCCCGCGGAAAATAGATGCGCATCCCTTTAAGAACCGGCGTGTTTCTTTCACTGCCGTTCAACCGAATGCGAAACCAGATGTAACGGCCTTTTGCATTGTGCAACAACGCATCTTTCGGATTTATGATGGGCTTCGACCAAATATGCTCAAGGGCCTGCTCCACCAGTTCCGGTTGGTGCGCATGGCGTCGCAAATATTCGTCAAGATCGACGTATTCATCACTGACCCACATTTTCTTAGAATCGGATGTAAAATAAGAAATTTCGATGGATGTATCGTCTGGAATGTCGGCATGTACCGCAATCCTATGCCAGACGGTTTCCTCAACGGTGCTGTCAAGACTATGGGAAAAATACGTTCCTTGGTAAGCCGGTTGATCCACACGTCTTTTCGTCAAAGGATTTTGTTCGTACAAATATACTTGGTGCCCAATCCCGTCCACAAGCACGAGCCGCTGTAAGTCATCAATCAGCAAATGTTGAGCGTTTCTGCGGAAACTGCCCATGGGCAATAACGTTTTCTGATCAATGCGATACTGATATAAATTACGGTTTTCTTCCCCGTGCGAGGTCAATACATCGCCCATGTACAAATTGCCATGCTGATCGAGCGCCAAACCGAATAACCGGGCGTTCGGAACCGATAGCGTCTCACTGGTAAAGAGCCCGTCACTGAGAAACATCAACGTATTGGTCGCCGTATCCAATGTGATCAACAATTCGCCTTCCGCTCTTGCGAGGCGAAACCGGCGGAACAGATCCCGCGCCCCGGAGCGAAGGGACACAACAAATCGTTCATGTTCAATCAAGCCGCGATATTCGCCATGAATGGTATACTTCAAGATCCCCAAACGAACTTCCGCGGGCTCGTCGCCGGTCTGTTCCAGCCAATTCGAATCCAGCGGGCATAAAACGTACAACACGCCCCTTTTGTCCATGTAGATGGCCAAGGGAAAGAGCGGCTGGCCGTTGAATTCCGTGTGCGCCCACAACATTTGGCCGGTCTGAACGTGATACGCGGCAATCTTCCGTTCATGAGTAGGATCCGCAATTACAACGTAATCGTCCAAAGATGCGATGGACGCATGTTGACTGAACATGCGGTGGCCTTTCTCCAACCATAGCTCCGTATAGGCCGAATCGCAGGAAAAGCGCCAGACATTCGTCTCATTGTCAAGAAAGTAAAGAAACCCTTTCTCGCCCGTACATGCATCTTGGATGAATTGGCTGCTTCCGACCCCGGCGATGGGCTTGGTTTGACGAAAGACATAACCGGCAACCTGCTCAATCCGCAATCCGTCCGTCACACGGATGTTTTGGCCTATTCCTTTTTCCCAATCCGCTTTATTATTCAAGGAAAAATATTGCATGTTTAAAAACACACCCGTTTTCACCTCCCCCATATTGATTTCCTACCTTATCGACTGAAGGCAGCGGTCAAGCGAATGTCATGCTCGCCCGAATAGACGAGCCCGTGGGGCGGAATGACAATGTCGCCATTTTTCTTGAGGGAAATGCCTTTTCCATCCGCTTCGATCCATACGTCTTCCACATACAATACGCCCTTGATGCCGTTCAACACGCCGAAAATGTCCGCCCGGTAAACCGTCCGGCCGAATGTCCATCCCTTGACTCCTTCGCTGTTAAAGGGACTCAAGTATTGATTCAAGACCCGAACAATTTCGTCAACGGACGGCAGCTGGTGATCGACAACCACATTGGCGTGGACCGACACCTTGATATATTCCGGTCCCACCACATGAAGCTCGGTCGTCAATAGGCGATACGGTTCCAGATGATTTCGGATCGTCTGCAAGAAACCTTGTGATGGGACCGGATTTTTTTTTTCGCTATGGGGCACGACCACGACAGTCACATGTCCCGGCGCCGTATTGCGGGGATAATCCCGAAGTCCCGGCCAATACAAGGGAAGCACTTTCACCCGCGCCACCCTTACCCCCGGGGCTTTTTTGACCAGTCGCTCATAGTCCTCATTCGTCACGGCCCGCGTCGGCTCCGACAATTCCGCCTGCACCCGGAGAATGGCTTCATTTCGTTCTTCTTTGTTCGCTCCACCTTTACCCACCACCGGGTTCGTCACTGCCACGCCGATGTAATCCTCGTCGTCAACCAGCAATTGCTCGATCACATTCTTATTGATGTTTCCTTGCACACCGCCGCCGAACTGGCAACTGATCAGCCGAATATTGTCCGCTTCTGCCGCCTCCGGAATGCTTCCCGTTTCGTTGTTGCCAAACAAAATGCGGCCATTCTCCGCGTCCCAAACAAAATGCCTGTCTTCCGGTGTAGAAGTGTCAAAATCTTCAACACTAGTCCAGTATTCCCAGATAAATTCCCCCGTCGGGGCATGTTTCCTGCCTATCTGCAATAATAGGGTGTTACCGATAACTCTTTCCCCGCGATAGAGAGCAAAGGATTGATGGGGCAATCCGTTGCTCCGGCCTACCAATGCATTAAATCCATTTTCCGACAGGAGCAAACGAATGGCATTTTTTCCCTTCGGGGGTATTTTCCCTTCCTGCCCGTCGCCAAATTGGATCTCCACCTGTTTCGTCGCGGGATTTCTATGCAAGACAAAAATGCGGTCTTGGGGACCGTATCCGGCCAAATCGTCGACTTCCTGCCAATCTTCCCACGAACCGTCCGGACGCCGAACCTGTATGCCCACTTGGCCGTAATAGGCCAAATATTCGGAGCAGAAAAACCGCTGATGAGGGGTTCCTTCTCCGTCAAATTCCACAATTTTGCACTGCGTCTCGCGATGTACAGCTGAAACCGTGTTGAGGGAAACTTGCAAAACTTTTGGCGGTAATTCATATCCGCCCTTTTCAATGGTGCAACACAACCAATACCGCGGTTTATCGGAGGCCAATAACAGGGTGGTCGGCTCCAGCGGATGTCGCAACATGAACTTGACAAACCCGCTTTGGGATAAGGCATACGTTTCGTCTGCAACCACCGTCAGCGGAAGCCAAGCCGCGTTACCCTCGCTTTTCCCGTAATAAGTCCAGGAAAGCTCCACCGGTGGAACAAAAACGCGCTGGTCGACAATCGGCTGACAAGAAACCGGATAATCCTCGAAGAGGAAAAAATATAGTGAAACCAGCTGTTCCTCGGGTAAAGGCTCGTCAAAGCCCAGGTAGATACTGCTTTTTTCCTCGGCAAGTTCCCCAAATGGATGCCAGAGGGTGTCGAAATTGTCGTTGACATCACTAAAATCGTACGAACCCGTTTCCGTTCTGACAATGACCTTGGATATTTGAAATGGAAACAGAACGGATGATGTCTCGATTTCAAACACTTCCCCTTTGGCCGCCAGTTTCGACCCGCTCAACAATGGCAAGGGTTTTGGCACCCGCTGAAATGTGACAACAGTCCGGGCACAAGTCGCTTCCTTCGGTCGTGCACCCAACACTTTAAGAAACTTGTGGGTACTTTTCGCCGAAACACGATTCAAGTAATATTGCTGCATTTCCGTCAGCCAAGCAAACAATTCCAAAAAGGTGATCCCCGGATCGTGGGCGTTTTCGTCCGTCCACTGGGCGATCAATTTTGGAATCGTGTGGCGGGCTTCCTGAACGATCTGCTCGTACGCCCGATCATCGAGGTTCATTTTGGACAACAAGCCTTCCATCCCCCTGTAACCTATTGCGCCACAACCGCAATGTTGTGTTTTCCGCTGCAAATAATGCCATAAGACAGTTGTTCATACTCATTCTTGGTGATTTCCATTCTTTTCTGATTCACCACTTTCGCCACCGTCATCGAAAGTTTTTCTACATGGCTGACGGAGCGAATCGACTTTAAGAGCGAGTAAAAGACCGTTGCATGAACAATTTCTCCGATCTCCCAACCATTACCGTCAAAGTTGCCTTTGATCGGATCCAGAAAACGTTGCAGTTTCTCCTGCGCTTCCGCTTCAATCCGAACCGCATTTTCCATGCCATCCACGACCAACTCGGCGTAGACGGAAATTTCAAGAAAAACCGGTAACACAACCTGCAATTGATGAGGGAACATGATCAAGTTCAAGGCCCGCTCCATCAAGTATTGCTCCACCTGTCGTTTTAACTCGACAAAGTAAGCCGGATCGTGATACCCGCCCTTGGGCAAAACGACCACCGTCATCGTACCGACGCTTTTTTCGAAGTTCGCGTTCATGTGAGGAAGACATCGGACCTTGGCGATGTTGGCGTTGGCTTGCTTCGCCAACCATTCAAAATCCTCTGTAGTGACGGCACGGTTCCTGTGGCGAAGCACCATTGGTCCGCGACGAATTGTATCTTCCATCGGTTCCAAATCGCAACCGCCGCTGGCGGGAACTGGATTGTAAACGGACCGGACAAAGGCGAACATTTGTTGTAAATTTTTGATCTCGCCCTTCGGCACATTTCCCTTGCTTCCCGCAACGATTTTGTAATTTACCTTCACCGCGTGCTTTTTCTCACGGGAAATTTCTTTCCCGCGAAATCCATCGCCAAACATGATCACACCATTGGCCCGGTCAATCATATAGTGGCGATCGGTCGGACGTGATTGATAAAAAAGTTCTACACTCTTCCACCGGACCCATACTTGCTCCACCTCGCCGGCGGAATTTCGCACAATATCCAGCGCGTCTGGTTCTTCTTTTTCAAGCCGCTGAATTTCCTCCTGGCTGATCTGGCCCGTTTCGTCGACCCATACTTCTTCTGATACGACCGGAGCCTTCGATAATTGATAGATGGGAGAATTCATTTGCCAGCGTTGTTCCGGAAATTCTCCCTGGATACTTTCCTGCTGGACAATTCGGCTTGTATTCAAAAAAATGCCGTCGAATTCCACTTTACTTTCGGAAAGGGTACCTCTATCCCCGGGCGTTTCCAATAGGATGCGTATCCAGTACAGTTCATGGCCAAATCGTTTTTCCCGCAAAAAAGCGCCTGACGGACCCAAAAAGCGGACAACTCCGCTTTGTGAAAGCGACCTTGTCCCATCTTCCACTTTTAACGGTACCCATCTTCTCGTACCTGTCCCACCGGAAAGATATTGCCAGTACATTTCGCCCGGCCGGTCCCGCAAAGGGTTATTAAACGGAACCGAGAAAAACATGCTGATTGGCCCCTTTTCCGGCGGACGTTCAAAGCCAATATAAAGCGCCACAGCATCGGTTTCCAACGGTTCCAAGAGAGGAATCGGCACTTTATTGCAGGCAATGATGGCATCCGACACGTCCCGCTCTTCCAGATTGTTGATGGTCAATACATGTTCAACCGGCCGGTCGCATTCTGTATATTGGTAAGACAACTCGATATCGGACATCCATGGGCAGTACCAGATATAGTGCTGCTGTTGTATATTGTCGGCCGCGATGACGCGAATCCGTGCCCAATGGCGGTACTCCGCATTGACATAGGTCGGCTTCATATCCTCAGGACAAAAAAAGGTGATGCTAACTTCTTCTTCAAGGGTATTTTCACGAAGAAACAACCGTTCAAATCGGTCATCGATGGGCAGCGGAACCCAAGTTTGTCCATTCCAATATTCCCACAGTACGCGATGAATCATGATTTTCTGGGGCGGAGGGGTTTCAAAATCCGATTTCTTCATGATCAGTTTCCAGTTGATTTTCGGTTCTTCCGGCTTACGTTCATGCAACACAACCGAGAGTTTGAAGCGCAGGGTAATCAAAGCTTGTTTTTTCGTAAAAGCTTCATCACAACTAAAATAGAAGACGCTGAACGGTCCAAACTCCTCGCCAAAAGGCGCGAACCCGGCCGGATCGAGCTGAATGTCATTGAAAAACAACTGATCCGGTATAATGTGCCGTCCATCCGAAACAGGCAAGGAATCGACACTGAGGCGAATGTCGGTGACATCCAGCAACCCGATTTTTCGCTTGATCTCGCCCATTCTCCCGGGTTTTAAAATACATCTCAACCAACGGGAAACAACGCCTCGTTGCTCGCTGGTTATCCAAGGCACATCATCATTCTTACGCAACACAACGTTTTGCCCCATCAGGCTGACTTCGTCAAATGTTTTCCACCCCGACTCCGTAAAATACTCCCAAGTAACGAAAGAAGGATCGGTCAGAATGGCGAGAATGTTCTCCTCCTTCTGTCGATCCTGTTCATACGCGAACCGGATCATCAGTCTAGCCGGACCGTTGACGAGAAACAAATCCCGATGTCCGATCAAAAATTGGTGGTGTTGTTGATCGTATAGGAGAATATAGTCGACCAATTTCACCGCTCGCCGTTCCATATCGGCTGTCAATTGATACAAATGGGACGGCAAAGCCGCAATGCGATCGTTCTTCCCGGCAATGCCGTACAAGGCTTTGATGGAAGCGGGCGTCACCAACATATCTTGTTCCAGTTCAAACAGAATTTCCTCATCATCTGCCTGCTTCTCGGAAGAAATTTGCGTCCCCTTTGGCAAAAAAACAGGCGTTTCCGCCCCCTCGGCCAAAGTGCATGTAATATAGCTTTTGGCCGGCTGCGGCGGCATCTGATTGACCCCTAACAAATTGAGAAACTCGATAAAATATTTGAGCGGGACCTTGTTCAAACGATCAATATTCCCCTGATACATGTCGGCAAAAAGAAGGAACAACGCGCTGCCCGGGTCGGGATCGTCCGGTGTAAAACGCCATTCCGGCGTATAAAACGGTACCATCTCTTTCATTTGCTCAATCAATTTTTGCTTATTTCGCTGATCCACCCACGGCGGTTTCATGCTAATTGCTTCCCCACTTTCATCACCCTTGACGCCCTCCGTTTTTCGGCCCTACTTCGTCCCTTCATGTAGATAAAACGGATAAACTTGGTTAAACAAATTGTTTGTCGTCCGAACGGTATAAGAGACATGGATGTTTAATTTTCCAGCGTCATCGGGTATCGCCTTCACGGTGATATGATCGATTCTCGGCTCCCATTCACGCAAGGACTGTTCCAATTCCGACTCCAGCATGTTGAGAGTCGTCTGATCGTTTCCTTCAAATGAAAATTGCTGCACCCCCGATCCAAAGTCCGGCCGCATCACCCGCTCCCCACGGGATGTCCAGAGAATGATGCGGATCGCTTCGGCAATATCTTCCTCATACTCGGACAACATGATTCGGCCGGTCGTTGGATCGACCTGTACTGGGAACTTCCAACCTCTCCCCAGAAATTCTTTTCCCATCCCGCCACCCCGTTCCTAAACATAATTAGTTGATTTTGACCATCGACCCTTTGATGGTGACCAAGGCGCCGGATTCGATCTTCACTCCTCCGTTGGCCTTCAGCTCCAACTGGCTGTCCGCTGTGACACTGACCATGGCTCCTTTAATGTTGACCTTGTTTTGAGATTGGCATGTAATTTCTCCGCTGGAATCGATGATAATTTTATTACTGCCGCTGGTCAGTGTAATTTTCTCGTTCTTTCCATCAATTTGCAAAAAATTTTTATCATTCTTATCGGTAATCTTGATGGTTTCGCTTTCTTCATCCATTCGAATCTTGTTTCCTTTTTTTGTTATTATCTCTATATAGCCTTTCTCGCCGTCGTCAAAAATCAACTCGTGCCCCGACCGGGTCTTGATCTTGCGCACATTGTTTTGTTCGGCCACGGCGGGATTTTTTCGCTTGGAGTTCCATAGACTGCCGATCACGATGGGATGGTTCACATCCCCCAGATGAAAGGCGACCACCACTTCATCTTCGACTTCCGGCAAGAACAACGTCCCGTAATCGGAACCTGTCATCATGGTCGCAACACGAATCCAGTCGGTTTCCATTTCCCCCTCGCGCATAAACAGTTTCACTTTGACCCGTCCCTTCCCTTCCGGGTCCTGATTGTTCGTCACCGTTCCGATCATGACCCCTCTGACTTGTTGACGGTTGGCCAAATCCAGGGAGTTCTCGTCAGGAGCAAAGAAAGTGAAATTCATATGGCGTTTCCTCCCACTCTGAAACTCGTTGTATACCCCGCTTCAGAAATGGTATGGATAACCGAAATGAGATAATAGTTCTGGCTCAATTTCTCTCCAACTCCTTGAATTTGAATGTAGCGGCCAACCTGCAGTTCAGGAATGCCAATGCATTCCCCCGAACCGATCAACAAGTGCATAGATCGCCGAAGCATCATGGATTCGGCAATCAACTTTGCTTCATTCATTGAAACCACATTGGTTTCCATAAGTTCCTTCAAAACGCCAAACACTTGGATGAAATCACTGCCCAACATCCTCTTGGAACCAGGGCTTACAACCGCTCGGCTCGACACCGACGCCGTTATAACCTCCTGCTGCTTGTAGTCCATACCAGTCACGACCACTTCATTGACCTGCTTGGCTATATTGACTTCCAATTGAAAACTCGTCAGGTTTTTTCCCCATGTCAAGGTAAGTATCGGCGTCGGATTTTCCATCGGTTTTCGGAAATACAGTGTGCCCCCGCTGACGAAAAACTCCCGATTGCTTCGCCGCGCCAAAAAATCGAGAAGCTCGTAATCCGTCATCTTGTTTTGGGGAATGCGCGGATAAGTTATTTCCGTCGCGTCAATGTCCGTTTTCGCATTGTATTTTCGGGCAATTTCATAAGCAATATCGCTGAACGTTCGGTTTTGCCACGTGATGATTTCTTTCTTCCGCTTCATGAAAAAAGACAAATCCATGCACGTGACGGCCAGCGACGGGTTGCCGCTTTGCGGGAACTGATATTTGATGGAAGTAATGTAGCCGGTAAAAACTGTCTCAAGCTTGTCAGTGTAGCCCATCTTTACCTGAACCGGCTTGCCCGGCTGTAATAATTGGCTCCTTACAAAATCGCGGGAAACAAGGTCAAAATCATTTGTGACTGTAAACGTACATGTATCGGACATGCTTTCGGTTGTCGTCTGTACCGTTATCCTGGATATCGGCAGAAATGAACGGGTCAATTTCGTCCCGCCCACATCAACCTCAAAGGCTGGAGCAAAAAAATTGTTGTATTTTTTCTCCAGCGATTCAAAGGTATAAGTCTTCGCCATCAAGCCATCACTCCAAGCGGGGGACAATTAACGATCGGCCCACTTCCAGCTCCAGGGGATTGTCGATGTCGTTGGCCTCGGCTATTTTTCGCCAATAGGCGGGATTTTCGTACTCCTCGTAAGCAATCAAATACAGCTGATCACCCTGCTTCACAGTCCACTGTTTCGTGCGGTCCGCCGATTGCCGTGGAATGCTCACATATTGTTCCTTGGCCGACTGCCATGATCGAAATGTGACTTGCAACCGGGCCCTGACCGGAATCCCTTCCGGTGTAAACATCGTAAACCTTTGGGAAACTTGCTCTAAAATACCTTTAAACTGCAACGATCCCCAATAAAATGTACAAATCGGAGGGGCATGCAAATCGCTGTCGACGTCCATTATTTGGACAATTTCTTGGGTACGTTCCCTAACATCCTCCCCGCTTTCGGAAGTGTCAAAGAACAGGTCCATAGTCAAAGTAGGGGTTTCCCCGTGGACAAATTGCGCTATGGGCGACTGCAGTCCGGGAATCGCCTGCCAGGAATATTTGTTTTTGTTTTGCACTGTATATTCACTGGGATTAAACAGCACCTCGATCGTTTTTGTTTGTTTCCCCTCTACCTTGATTTTTGCTTTGGAATAGGCCATCTCATCCCTTCGCCTCCAAAACGAGAATTAATATCCTCGTCGATCTTGTTCCAACTTCAAAATGTCTAACAGTTCCTGATACACCATTTTGACAAGCTTGTCGACGTCGGGGAGCGATTGGGATTGGGATTGGCTTTGTCGCTTCAACTGTTCCAACTCGCGCTGCAAAGCGCGAATCTTGTCGTCCACTACCACTTCGATTTCCTGGACATGCTGTTTAGGCACATAAAAATCCAACGGAGGCAGCGACGGGGCCATTCCACTGGTCCCAGTCGGCGGGAAATCCGCTCCTGTTGCAACGGCCCGCGGCTCCTGAAAATGGATGAGCCGGGATAAGGGACGTTCAAAAGCCGTCCATTCCGCCGGAGAAACACGTTGTTCACCCGTGCCGTAAATTGTCGAAAAGAAAGCGGATTGAAGGCGGAAAAACATTTCCCGTCCGATGTTGTCGGTACGAATGAGCACGTCCCTATCCGTCGGTTGAAGAAACGTTTGGGCGAGCCATCGTGTCGAATATTCTTTGGAAAATCCTCCGGCCCAACCACGTTCCTGCAAAGACGGAGCGACAAGATGGCGTAACAACCGTTGACTGACAAGCATTGGCGAAAACGAAACCAACAAGCGAAACTGCTCAATTTGCCGTTCCAATGGGCCAAAGGACATTTGAAGCGGCCTCATGAGACGGCTTACCGTACGCAACTGCTCAATCTGCCGTTCCAATCGGCTAAAGGGCATTTGGATGGGCAACACGAGACGGCTTACCGTACGCAACTGTTCAATTTGCCGTTCCAATGGGCCAAGGGGCAACAGTCCCACACGTTTCAACAATTCCAAAATATGAACGAAAAACTTTTCACTCCCAGGCTGTAAATAGGAAAAAGACACCGGCCGTTGCCTCAAGCCCAATTCGTCCCCGTCGGCGAGTCTCCACCAGGAATCGGCACCTTCCTTTCGCAGAAACAACCGTGCAAAGACAACACGATTCAGCCTTTCCCAAAAACCTTCCACCCGGCCGCTTTCCGTCCGGCGGATGTCAACAATTTGCTGGAGCATTGACTGAAGACGCGACGGTAAAAAGATCTCGCCCAAGCTGTAATGAATGACGGGGCTTGGCGCAAATTCTTCCGTAAAATATTTGTTTATGTTTTCCTTTCGGAAGAACAACCGTATAGGGACAACACGATTCAGCCTTTCCCAAAAACCTTCCACCCGGCCGCTTTCCGTCCGGCGGATGTCAATAATTTGCTGGAGCATTGACTGAAGACGCAACGGTGAAAAGATCTCGCTCAAACGGTGAATGACAAGACTTGGCGCAACTCCTACCTTTCCATATTCGTTCAAGCTTCGCCTTTCCGTCAAAAAAACAGCCGTTTCAGAAATGGTCCGTTCAAACATGTTTACCAATTGGCCGGTGAAGCGCGGGAACGAAAATGCAATTGTCTGCTGCTCCTCTGTTCTCGGCTGTTCCGGCTTACGTGAAAGCGGCAACATGGAATACCGGAACCGGTTTTCGCCCAGCCCCGCTTCCGCTCTTGGCCATTGAACATACCGGCCAGCGACTAATGGGTAAACCGCCGCGTTTTCATCCCGTGTCCGCTCATCTTTCGGCACTCCCGGTAAAACATTGGTCAATTTCACACGCCAAGTTTCCAACATGCGGTTGGCACGTAAAAATAACTTTTCCGTCAATTGCGAAAAATTTCTGAGCCGCTCAAGGTTATTTTCTTTTGTTTGGAAGATGTGAAAAAACACCAAATTTCCCGGTAAAGACCGGAACGAACGTTCTCCTATTGCCGCTTCGTGCGGGAAAAGGTGTTCCACACGTGCAATAAAACTCTGTAGCGGCCCGCGCCCACGCTGCTCATCTTCCGACACCTGTCTCAGCCCAAGCCGTTCATACAACATCCGCAACGGACCGGAAAGCAATGATAGACTTGCAAGAATCTCTTTCCGTGTCAACCCTTCTGCAAGTCGCAGGTCAGCCAGCCGCTCCGTATACCGGCTCACCCTCAGTTCCTCACGGAAAAATTTTTTCCTTTCCTGCGACAGCCGATGGCTTAAGGCTGAAAATCGCTGGATAACCGGAAAAACACCTCTTGTCGCGTCAGTGTTGCTGTACAGCCACATGGCAAAAGCGGCATGTTGTGGCCGTAAGAGCAAACTCCATAACCAAGTGTTCAGTTGGTTAATCCACTCTTTTGCCTGCGGGACGGTCCATGTATGGGCCCGCTCGACGATCCGTTGCCAATCGCGAATCCAATGAACGTTAAAGTGCGGCTCCCTGGCGGATGATTGCTGAACTGGAATAAAGAAATGAAGCCATGTCCTGGGCTCCTGCTGCGCCAGTTGTAAAATCTCCCGAAACATCGGACTGTACCGGCCCGCTAACGGGCGGCCAATCACCTGCGTTTCCAGCCCGTATTCCCGTCTCAGAACACGGTGCCATATCGCCGGCGCCCACATCCGGTATTCCCGCAGCATCGGTTGAAACGTTAACTGCAACAGAGTATCCTTGGCCAACGGCAGATGCGGTGCAACATGGGGCCATGCCCGGTATCCCCGATGCACCATGGAATACAATTGTTGTGTCAGCCTTCGATATTCCCTCAGCAGCGGACGAAAAGTGAACTGCGGCAGCAATATTTGGTTCTCGTACCGGTCCCCCCGATACGCAATAAATCGGAGGACTTCCAACATGCCATCCCGCATCAGACGGAAACGAAACTGCTCCCTTACTGCCTGTTCCCTTACAAATTGTTCTCTTGCCAGGGAATGCGGCCATCCGCCGGAGATCACGTTCTGCATCAGGTGCCGAAGCGACTGAATGAGATTTATCTCACGAACCGCTTCCGACACAGACGGCTGTTGAAAGACGCTCATGCCGGAAAAGCGGTGGGCCAACAGCGGTTGAACTACCCACATACCGGTGTGGAGCTGATGCCGAAAATGCGACAGCTGCGTAAAAACCTTCCGCCAGTTGGTCAAAACCCATTCAACTTTAGCCATTTCCCCGGTAGAGCGTATGAGCTGATACAAATGGTCTGTCGTCCGCCGCAAAAATTGGCCGGAAAAATAAGCGCTCTTAAACAGCGGTTCAGGAAAAGGGTACTCATTGTTGCTGGCCGGGCTTGTTTCGACATGATAAAAGGGCTGTAAGGCCAATGAATAATGGTTGAAACGTTCCTCGCGCCAATTTAAAATAAACGGTTCCCGTTGGACAACTTTATTCTCAGTGCCGATTGAAATAAACGGCAATAACTTGGTGAAAGCCGAATAGTTGCTGACAAAGAAGCGAAACTGTAAAAAAAACCGGAAAAAATAGGGATAATGCGGTGACGTATCTTCGCCCCTTTTTTTCAGGTGGACAAGGGTAAGCGGGCGAAACGAATACGGGCGTGGCAAACCGTATTTTTCCCGAATTTTCGCGGAAAACGAGTCGTCAATGGAATTGATCGGATGTTGGCTTTTTCTTGCAAACAATTGGCGCGTCACCATTTCAAGTACCTCATCAGCAACCCTAATAACCCGACATCGTTATTATTGAAGATGGCCTTTAACCCGTTGTGCACAATTTCAATGGATTCCACCGCAACCTGACTGCGCGTCGCGTTCAATTCCGGCCCGATCCACTTCACCGGGTAAGCGTCGAAGAAGTTCCAGCGACACACTTCGTCTCCATTGTTGTCCCGTAAAATGATGGAACCGCTAGTTCTTTTCACTTTTCCGATCTGCGTTTGATAAAACCAATCCCATAAGGTAGAGGAATAGGTCATGCCGCGTTTTAATACCAGAGGCGGGTATTTTGTTCGTTTCGGAAAGCGGTGGACAAAATCGTTCACACCACCCTCCGCATACTCTTCCATTTCAATCTCGGCGCGAAGCCCGCTTACTTCAGAAAAACCGCCTACTTGCAACCCTTGAATCTCCACCCAGAAACGTAAAGAATCGACTATGTTATGGTTCCGGCTTTTGTAAAGCATCATGAGAATCCCCTAAAAAATATCAAAAATGTTCTTTTGTTTTTCCGCCTCGCCGCTCAACTTTTGATTGATCTTTGAAATTTCTTCGCACCACCGGCGCCGATCGCGGTGTTCCATGGCCATGATCTCATCATGGGGCCAATGGAAATAATACGCGATAAAACTGGCTTCCTCGTAAATCTTGTCGATTGGATATGTGATCAACCCATTCCTGTCGTCCCTAAAAAATCCATTTTCACCTCAAACTCATGCTGACATTTAGGGCACACCGCCTGTTGGGTCGGCACATCCACTTCGTTGATCTGCCGGTAAAAATTTTGCAAGTAGGCCAGATCTACAGTAAACAAATTTTCGATAACCTTGGTGTCTATCGCCCGCAATTCACCCAGTTTCGTGATAACCCGGGCCAACACGATAATCGTAAGATAGCTCGGGTTTTGTTGCACCCGCGGATCCCGCATCGGTAAAATTTCATCGGCGGCTGTGGCCAAGCGCATAATTCCTCTTTTGTGCAAGTTTCCGTCTTCATCCACATAGCCCCGTGGCAACTCAAACTCGTACTCCGTTTTAAACGCCATGATGCTCCTCCTCATATCCCTTTCAAATAAACCGGTTCCTCGCCGCATCACACGGCGAGGCACCGGAATACATCGTCATATCGTCTTCATCAAGGATTACCGGGTACGTCTCATTCCTTCGTGGGCCAGCTCCAACGTTTCAATGGCCACTTCCTTGCCGGTACCGTTGAAATTCGGCGCCGTATACTTCGCCGGCCACGCTTCGTTGACTTGCCACGTCGCCACATCGGCACCCGTTTCATCCAAAGCGATAATCGTAACTGTTTTCCGTGTGATCGTTCCCTCGACGCACTGCAAAATCCAGTTGTACATGTCCATCGAATCGGTAACGCCCCATTTCAAGGTGATGTTACCGTACTTGGTCAATCCCGGCAATTTCCGCGGGGTCGTCGGTTCGTTCCCTTCGCGGTACTCAATTACGTCGATCGACGTATCATATCCGGTTACTTCGCTGAAACCGGCCTGTTGAATGCCTTCGATTTCCACCCGGAACCTAAAATTGCGATAAGGATCTCTGCGTTCGCCTGGCATATTAGTCCCCTTTCCTTTCCATAAGTAAAGTCATCATTATGTCGTTAAAGAATTAATCGGTCATCCCTAATTATTGCTCTCTCGTCTTCTGCGTAATGCGGAAAATGACAAACTCCGCCGGTTTTACCGGAGCGATTCCAATGACGCAAATCAGACGGCCGTTGTCGATGTCATCCTGTGTCATCGTGTCGCGGCCAATGTTGATAAAGAACGCTTCCGACGGCGTGCTTCCCATCAGGGCACCGTCCCTCCAGACCCGGGTGAGGAACGCGTCAATGGTACGCTGCACCCGTGCCCACAATTGTTCGTCGTTGGGCTCAAACACGACCCAGTTCGTTCCCTGCTTGATGGACTCTTCAATGAAGATAAACAACCGCCGCACGTTGATGTATTTCCAGAGCCCGTTCGAGGAACATGTTCTTGCGCCCCAAACACGGATGCCTTGGCCCGTAAATTGGCGAATCAGGTTGACGCCTTTCGGGTTAAGGATATCTTGTTCGCCTTTGTTGTATTGGCACGCCAGACCGATGGCACCGCGAACCACCTCATTGGCCGGCGCCTTTTGCACCCCGCGCGTCGTGTCGGTCCGGGCATAAATCCCAGCGATGGAACCGGACGGCGGAATGAAAATGTTGCGTTTATCCAGCGGATCATACACTTGCAGCCATGGATTGTACATGGCGCAATAGGAACTGTCAACAATGTTGCGATGGGTCAAAACATCGGCAACTTTCGTTTTATCCTTTGGAATGTCAAGGATGGCAAAACGGTTGCCCAAATTTTCGCAATGGGCCACCAAAGCCAATTGAATACTCGGTTCGGTCACGCCGGGAATGGCCATAATGCTCACTTCGTCATTATCAATGAAAGCCTGAATGCCGGTGCGTTTGCCGGGACCGCGATCTTCGCCGATGAACGTATCGGGGGTGACGTTGGCCAATGTTCCGTCGCTTCCGCCGAATAAGCCGATTTCTACCTTGTTGCTGTTTTCATTCCCGGCAATGAGCGCATAGGGAGAAATGATACTATCCACTTCGATGGAAGCGCTGTTGTCCTTTACTTTCACAATCTTGGAACGGGACAACACTTTTTCCACGTGGTTGGCTGCCCCTGCATTAAACGAAACGGATTCATACGTTTCAGCTTCATCCCCGTATGAAACGAATACGTCAAATTCACACGTCTGCAACAATTTTTTGGGCAACAGGCTGGTGTCTACAACGTCTCCTTCCAGCGCCACTTCCAACTCCAGCAAATTGTCTTGAACGGAGGCGACACGGCTATATTGGACTGAATCACCGTCCACAAAGGCAACGACATCCCCCGGGTTAAATCCGGCAGAACTCTTCACCCGATACTGGCGATCGCCTGCTTGCTCCAAAATCGGGGTCTTGGCTTTGCTGGACGGGGTGATGACAACACGAATCTGGTTACCCCATGCACCCGGGTTTTTTGCGGAAAAATGCAACGGCAGCTGGGCGGCAGTCTCATCCGTAAAATTGGCGGCCGCTTTTGCGTCGGCGGGGGCAACCCTCATGACGTAACACCGGGAGCCGCCGTTTAGGAAGAAATGTTCAACCGCATAAGCCAGATACCGGTAATCGCCAAATACATTTTCGGGCAGGTAGGAACCGAAAATGCGATTGAAGTCGGCCATGCTCGTGATCAGTTCGGGCAGTCCCTCTACTTCACCTCGCTGGGCAAGGCCGATGAATCCGGCGGTACTGGTGCTGACCCCTTCCATCGGAACCGGGCCACTGTCAAATTCCTCTACATAGACACCTGGTGACAAATATTCTGCCATACGCTCTTCCTGGTTCCCCCATCTCGCGCAGGAAAAACCTGTAAGGATCTGGGAAAAACCAGCTTCCTCCTTTCATATATGGATTATGTTATCAATAAAAGAGAGAAGATTCTCTCTATTAAACGAAACTTATAAGATAACATTACCTATGTTATGGATAGTGCCCGGCGAAACATTCAAGACAAGTTCCCGTTCCTTTCCGCAACGCCCCAGCTGAAGGCGCACAGGCGTACCACCGGGGGATGCATAGCGAAAACCCAGCACCGCCTCGCCTCTTTCCGAGGTTACTCCTTGGCTGACGAGAAAGAGCACCGCTCCCTTTCGATAGGCGCCTTGGATCGGTTCGGCAAACTCCATCCACCCTTCCTCATCGTCCTTGTCCTGAATGACCACATATTCGCCCTCGCCGGACGGTTGATTGGTCACATACAACATATCTCCCCTGGCCAACAGGAGCGTTTTGCCGGATATTCGGGCTTTCCTGTCGCCCTTTTTCAAGGATTCCAGCGTTCTGGCCAGAAAACCATCCTTGGCCAAAGGCGTGGCCCTGATGTAGACGTCAGATTGGGCTCGTCCTCCTTCATCCATTACCATCAGGCGCACGCCTGTGGTATTCAAGGGATACGCATAGGTCGGCCGGGGGAACAACGGAATATGATAAAGACTGGTCTTCATTCCTGCCGAAACGTCTATACACTTCCCGTGATAGTCCCGTGAAGCAATCTCCAACCGGTATTTCCCGGCAGGAAGATTGGAAAAAACCCAGTACCCGTCATGTTTTCGCAACGGCTTTCGCGGAACTCCCGGAATGCGCACCTCGATGGAAGGATCGGCAGGCGGCAGACCGGAAAACGCATCCACCAAACCGACGGCCAGCGAGAACGTAAAATGGATGCGGATCCTCTCCATGGCATTGCCCCGCTTATCCGCGTCCGTCGTACCTGAGTTCCTCGACCCGGACTTCGCTTTCCAGAACCCGTCTGGTGGTCCGAATGCGGGTCGAGTCGATGTAAACAGGGCCCACGGCATAACTGAGGGAAAGTTTGTATGGCATATCAGGAAAAAACTGAATCGCGACATCCAGCGACAAATCGTTCATGACGATGCGCACCTCTTCATTTGTCTCGGCAAGGGAACCTCTTAATTGAGGACCTCGCAAAATGGAATTGTCGTAAAAAATTTGGATCACTTTCCCGAGAATGCGGTGTTCGTCCAGGTGACGCACATGGGCTTCCGATTTGGAGTGGGCCGTCACCAAGTAGTACAGATCCAGGGAAACAGGCGGAAACTGCATCTTCGTCGTTCCCTTGGGAACCATTTCATTTCTTCGAATTTCACCACTCTCCTTGACCAGGTAAAGATACAAGGTGAGCGCCATATCGTTCTTGTCGTCGGCCGGCGAACCCAATCCGATCAGCTCCGGTTGGGGAATAATGTCGGGAACCATATGTTCCCGGAGCAAGTGCAACAAAGTATCGCCGACATCTGCTATGGCCGTGTATCCCGCAATATCCATCACCCCCTATCCGTCGTCCAGCAAATCACGGTAGACATCCAGTTCTTCCTTTAGTAGGATACGTCCGGTTTTGTGCAGCTCGTACTTGACAGCTTGCAAAATCTCTTTCATTCCCACCGGTCGGCCGTGTTCCACTGCGATAAAAGCCGCTGATAGGACAATATTCTTGATGTTTCCGCCGGCAAACAAAAATTTCTCGGCGAGAAAGGGAAAATCGATATCGTCTGAAACCGGCATCTCCCTTGGAATCATCGCCCGCCAGAGCCGTTCCCGGTAATCGGCATCGGGAAAAGGAAACTTGACCACATAATTGATGCGGCGCATAAACGCCTCGTCAATGTTCTGGGAATAGTTGGTCGCCAAGATGGAAATGCCTTCGTATTCCTCCATCTGTTGTAATAGATAGGCGACTTCGACGTTGGCGTACCGATCGTGGGAGTCTTTCACTTCGGACCGTTTGCCAAACAACGCATCCGCTTCGTCGAAAAAAAGGATGGCGCTACTGGAGGATGCCTCCCGGAACACTTCGTGCAAGTTTTTTTCCGTCTCGCCGATGTATTTGCTGATGAGCTGGGAAAGGTCGATCTTGTACAACTCCAGCATCAATTCACCGGCCATGATCTCGGCGGCCATGGTTTTCCCCGTCCCCGGCGGCCCGCTGAACAGCACGCTGATCCCTTTTCCGTAGGACAGCTTCTTGTCGAACCCCCATTGTTGGTACACGACGTGCCGATAACGCACTTGATTGATGACGTTTTTGAGCAAGTTTTTCTGCTCCGGGGGAAGAATCAGGTCGTCCCACGCTCGGGCCGGGACAATCTTTTTCGCCTTCTTCTCCAAATTGTGCTGAATTTGCAAGTAACAGGCCTCGTGCAACGTTTTCTCGACCAGGGCGGGTTTCGTCCGTTCGGACCGTTCGAGCTCCGCTTCCACGTGTTGCCACACTTTCTGTATTTGGCCGGGCGTCAAACGGAACTTCGTGGAAATCCCGTCCCAGTCAATCGCCAGATTGGCCAGGGGCGAATCCCTTTGCAGCGCCTCCCAAAATGAGCGGCGCTCCGTCGGGCTAAGGGGAGGAATCTCGCCCGGCACTCCTTGCCATTCCGGCGGTATTTTGCGGAGTTTGACTTCGTGTTCCACCAGCAGAAAGAGGGGGCCGCGGTAATCGGCGAGCACGCGCCAGAAATCCCGGATTCTCCGGCTTGACGCGCCATCTTGCGCAAACAAAAGATCGGCTCCCGCAAAACAAAGCCATCCTTCCTTAAGGAACGCCTGACACAACACGTGACGCAATTGGCGGCAATAATCGTGTTCGTCCTCCGGCAAAAGGCGCAAATCAACGATAAGCAGCCGGCGCCCCATACTCGCGGCCAAATGCCGGACATGCAGTTTTTTCCCGGCGCCCTCCGCTCCCCGAAGCACCATGCACAGTTGTTCATGGTTTATTTGCCGCACCGCCAGCGCGGCGTATAGTTTGTCCCGGACGTCCGATTGCGCAATGAGGGCCGGGGGCGGTTCTTCCGGATAAAAATGCTGCAGGACTCCGTTGAAAGTAGGCGCCGCCTTGCCCGACGTCACGAAAAACTCCAGAATTCCGGCGTGCAGTTTGACCTTGCGGGAAAGGAAAGGTTCATGCGACGCATCGTCCGCATTCAACACATACTTGAACAGGGCCGATTCGGAGAAGAACAACTCCAGGGCTGCTTCCCGTTCCGCTTCCCCTTCACACAGGCAATCGAGCAGCAGTCCGATCGTCGGCCATTTTTGTGTCACGTCGTCCTGCAAGTAGGCGAAAATTTTCTCGTATTTTCGATCGAGTTCGGCTGCCAGGCACATCAACACCATATCCCGTTCCAAGCGTTCCAGCCGAAACGTCTGGAACAGGTAAGGCAGGGAGAGAAAGATTCCCCGCTCCTTGCTTTCTTCGGTCTTCTCCCAAATGATGTCGTCCAACTCTTCCAGCAGCCGGTTGACCTCCCGAAGCTGAGGGTTAGCTTCGTCCGTTTCGCCCTTGACCAAATAACGGGACACTTCTTCCTCCGTGATGACCAACCCTTTCAAGTCGCTGAAGGGGGCGGTAGACACATGCCGCCGGAAACGGACAAACTGCCGGTACAATAACAAATCCAGCCGTGCCTGCTGTTCTTTCCAGTATTCCCGGTCGGAAGCGTAATAAGGATTGTGATCGTTACTAATCATGTCGTTGACGATCGTCGCAACGGCTTTTAAATCCAGCATGCTTCGCGCACCCGCAACTCCCTCGTTGCCATGGCCATCTCCCGCATGTCAAGCGGTCACTCCCCTATAACGGTAAAATCGAACTGTTCCCACGCCTCGCGGGCGTCCGCTTTCCCGTCGGCCACAAGGCCGATCAGGTCGTAAAAAAGGTTGATGGAGTAAAACACCAATCCGGTCTGATGGTCAATGTGGCGAATGTGTTGGTCCGTCACCAATTCACCGACAAACAACGTGTTTGCCTTCATGTAAATGGTTCGATCGGTGTCCATGATCCCGAAATAACCGAGCGGCATATAATTGTTGATTTGGCCGATAAGCCAGTGCAGATCCGACAACCTGCGTACGTCCACATCCTTTCGTATCGTCGCGAAAGTTTGCAGGATGGCCAAGTTATCTGCTACAAACAACTCGGGATCCATCACAAAGGAAAACTCCATTTGCACAAAATTGTTGTATTTGCCCACGGCGTCGAATCCGACCAGCAACGCCGTCGTCGGTGCCTCGGGGGTCGGTTCCTCCAGCTTCGTCGGTACCGGAATTTGATCGAATATGGCTTTTAACCTTTGTAGAAAAAGGTTCTGTTGTTGAATAGCACCAGCACCCATCTTCAATTTCCTTTCACTGATCAAGTGGCCAGTTTCTTCTTGATCTTCTCTTTGGTAGGCTTGTTACGCTTCATTGAAAATCCCATTTTCTTTAACACTTTCTTCACATCTTCATTGTCTTTCTCAACTCCCTCTTCATAAAGGTATTGCGCGTATTTATCCATCAAGTCGTCATAATATTGATCGATGGAATAAAAACCGAGCCGTTGAATGCGTTGGTTTCTGGATTTCTCCCGCAAAGCTTCATCCTGGATATAATCAATGCCCAACATCTTGTCGACAATTTCTTTTTTCTTACTCTTGTTTTGAAAATATTTGTAGATGGCGGCAATCCCACCCAATACCGCGGCCAACATCAAGACAACCGGTGCGGCTCCCAGAGAGGCAACGACCAGCGCACCGCCGGCAACGAGGGCAGCACCTCGAGCGGCTCGAAAAGCACTCATGTCGCGTTGCATCTCTTGCGCCTTTTGTGCGGCAAACGCCACTTGTCTCAATTCCTCCGGTTTTGTCTCGTCTTTAGCAATATTTTCCAATTCCTTGGCCCTTTTGTGGTGGACTACTGTACCGATGCCACCTCGCAAGACGTCGACAGCACCGATACCGATGGCCAACCCGCCGGCCACAGTCTCGGCCGATTGCTTCAATGCTTCTTTGCCGAGTCCCTCGGCAAATCCTTTCACCGATTCACTCGTCGTTTTCGCCGTTTCGCCAAGGGATGTCGCAAATTCCGCCAAATGTTGGCCAGCTTCTGCCTTGTTCAAGGAGCCCCAGTCTTTGGCCAATTCATAACCTTTTACGGACGCATCCACCAATCCGGTCATGACCCCGACCTGAGTTGCCATGCCCCCCGCAAATAAACTTTCCATTCGTTTTGTAGTTTCCTCAGACATGCTGTTTTTTCCGAACATCTTGAAGGATTTTCCGACGCCCGTAAGCCCGGCCGAAACCCCCATGCCGGCATAATTGAGGGCTTCTTGGACGCCCATGCCTTCCTCATCCTTTTCTTCTTTTACCACCCGCACCACATTGGAAAACTTCTCCCAGTTCACTGATTCCTTCCACTTCAAGTTCTTGATGCGATGAAAAATAGACTTTATTTTATCTTTAAAGTTTTCCAGCGTAACCGGCGCGCCTTCCAAAATTCGATGGATAACCCGCCGCTTTTTTCTTTCAGGCAATTCGTCAAAGAACTCAAATAAGTTCACTTTGTCCTGTTCCAGCGCCTTTTGTTGCAAATACTCGTATATTTGTTCGTACTCGGGCTTTTTCGGCTTCTTATCTTTAAACAGACCAAACAATCCTTGAATTGGCTGGGCCGAAGAGGAAACCGTCGGACTTGCATCCTTTTTTTGTTGCATTGTTCCGTGATTACTTGCAGGCAACGAAAACTTGGCCGCCATCTCGCCCATCCGGTCCGCTTCTTGCTCCAGTCCCGGGTCATCGTTGACGGATACTCCGTTGACTTTCGTCGTCGGCTTGACTCTGCCCTCTTTTTGCTGAATGACATGGGTCAGTTCGTGACCGAGCAATTTTTGTCCTTCTTCCGTCTCCGGCCGGTATTTTCCGGGGGCAAAGTGAATATCGGTCCCTTGGGTGTATGCCAGTGCACCGACCGACGTAGCCTGATCGCCCTCGTAAATGCGCACATCGGAGAAATCAGCATTGAAAGCCCGTTCCATTTTGGTTTTCACTTTATCCGGCATCCCGGTTCGATTACCGGTGTCGGCCTTCATTTGCAACTCTTCCTCGTCCGGATCTTCCTGCCGCTGGACGGGGGCGTCCGCCTTCATTTGCAGCTCTTCCTCGTCCGGATCTTCCTGCCGCTGGA
>Ga0181858_1000045_pt1 | contig 39338 bp, 29 predicted proteins | sample NewIslPassag4_SG_FD_130749 | JGI IMG/M metagenome (GOLD analysis project Ga0181858, IMG submission 130749) | Feedstock adapted compost microbial communities from Newby Island compost facility, Milpitas, CA, USA - Passage 4_SG | ecosystem: Engineered > Solid waste > Feedstock > Composting ...
CACTTTGAGGTCGCGCGGGAGCGACATCAGCGCGATCGCCTTCTTCGACGGATCGAGGCGAACGAGCATGATCGTGTCCGAGCGCGCCCCGCCGCCGCCCTCGCCGGAGTTCGCCGGCCGCCGGTCGGAGCCGAGGATCATGATCGTCTGCGGCTTCCCCGGGTCGGTACGGGCGAGCTGCGCGCCGAGTCGCAAACGCGGATGCTCCTGGAGCGCACCGACGACACGATCGACCTCGCGAAAAGCGACGACCGCCGTCGCCGACGCCGACGCGAAGACGATCGCCGCCGCGCCAGCCAAGAGGCCGGGCCAGAGGCGGGGTCTTTTTGGAGGTGTCGTGATCAACAAGCGCGTTTCGGTTGCGATGCTCTCCACTCGACGTCGCCACGGCCGCTCGCCGCTCCGCTCGGCGACCACCCCACGCCCGCACGGATACGGTGAGAAGCGGCGCGGAGACGAGGCCGGTGCCAAAGAATGCTAGGTGCCGCGGGGACCGGACGGGCGCCGCGGCGATCACGCCCCCACCGGCACGCACGCCAACCCACTTCGCCCGACATTGCCGAGAAGCTGCACCCACGTGCCGGCCGAAGCAGCCCTGCAGAGCGAGCGACCGAGCAGAGCCCGGTCATCGATAAACACTCCCCACCGAGGAACTACCCCCGAGATGCCGATCTTGCTGCTCCAGCGCGTCGCACGTACGCTCGCCGAGTGCCACACGCGAAAGCTGAGGTCCCTTGGGTACCGGAGCCGTCCGTGGACCCCACCGCGCGACATGGCAGGAGTGCCGTTCGAAACCTCGGATTTGTCATCAAGGTTGCCGCCACGGGGGCGCTCCCGCTGGCGCTCGCAACGGCAGCACAGAACGTGCTCGGTCTCCTCTTTACACTCGTTTTCGCACGCTGGCTGGGCGCCGGCGGATACGCCTCGCTAGCGGTTCTAGTCTCCGCTTTCCTAGTCCTCTCGGTGCCGGGAACGGCACTGCAGGTCGCAACCGCTCGCCGCCTCGGGCAAGCGGCGTCACTCGCTGATCGTCTCGACAAGGACAACCAGCGAGCGAGCACGCCCGCCCACGCCGCCGCTGGCGCCTGGCCCTGGCTGCGAGCGCTCGCCCTGATCACTGCTGGATCTCTCGTGTTGGGTCTAGCCGCACGCGAACCGCTGGCGCGCGTCCTCGCTGTCGACACCGCCTGGGGCGCCGGGTTGTTGCCTGCAACTGCAGCGTCTTGGGCTCTTCTCGGTGTCGCCCGCGGGGCGTGGCAGGCGCTAGGCCACTACCGACTCGTCGCCGCGAGCATCGTCGGCGATGCATCCCTGAGGATCGTCGCTGCGGCGGCGCTCGTGGCTTCCGGTCTGGACGTTACTGGCGCATTCGCTGGCAGCGGGGTGAGCTTCGTCGTTGTTGCCCTGGTCCTTTTGGCGCTCCTCCACAGAAGTGCACCGCCCCGCAGGGTGCTGGCGCCGCATCCGCCCTTGCTACGCCTCGTGCGCGAATCAGCGGTTCCGACGGCTGTGCTCGCGCTCCTTCTGGCGCTGCAAGAGCTCCACGTAATACTCGCCAAACACCTCAACCCGGAGCGCGTCGCGGGCGGGTACGCAGCTGTTGCCGTTGCTGCGAAGGCGATCATGTGGGTCGCGGTCGGACTCTCGATGTACGTGGTACCCGAGTCCGTCCGACGGATAGCTCGAGCGCGCGATCCCCGCACTCCAGCGCTTCACGCTGGGGCGCTGCTCACAGCATGCGCTGTCGCTGTGGTCGCGATGTTCATCCTGGCCGGCAACGAGCTAATCCGAGCAGCGTTTGGTCCCGAGCTCACCGGTGCGGTGTCCGCGCTCTTTCCGCTCGGCGTGGCGATGGCACTGCTGGCAGGGACTTACGTACTCGCCCAATATCATGTGGCTCTTGGCCGGCGCCTACCGCTTCCTGTTCTCTGTGCTGCCCTTGCGATCGAGATCGCAGCGGCGCTACGGTTCGGCCACGATCCGAACCTCTTGGCCTGGTCGCTCGTAGCCGTTTTCTTCGCCACCACCGTGATGCTCGCTGCCAGCGGGCTGGCACGCCCTTCGCCCGTTACCCCTCGCGAAGGTGGAAGATCTCCAAGCGCAGACTGGCTGACCGGTTCGACGTCCGAGTGCACCACCGCACCCTCAACCGACGACAGCGCCTATCGATAGGTTCAAGATTCGTCGTCGTCCCGAGCACCGCGCCGGGTGGCGGACAGTCCACTCAACCATCGTGCATAACAGCAGCGGGGTAGCGCCCCCAAGACACGGCACTCCCTTCAACACATCCCCGCTCTTCGGTATCACTTACCCCACGGTTGCCAGGAACCAGACCTCGCCAGGCACGAGAACAATCACACACCGACACCTCACACACGCGCACGACGACTGCTCAACGTGCTGTTCGCACGACGTGACCCCGACGCCAACGAATCTCTAACCGCAAATACGCCCTCTTCACCCGCCCCCATTCCGAAAGCCCCGTTCTAGTACCTCGGGGGCGGGAAGCTCGGCCCCGGTGCCGTCGGCCAGCAGCGCCACCAATCGCATGTCGCCACTCGCCTTCGGGCCGGAGTCTTCGTAGACGACGAGTGAGGCGTAGGTGCTGTCGAAGGCGTGATAAGTCGGATATGCGCTGATCACCCTCCGACCCACGACCAATGCGACCCATTGCATACCGCCGCACCGCCCGCTGAAGCGAAGGTTGATAACCCCAACCGTTTCCGCCCGACGCCGTCCCTTCGCGCGAAAGCGCGCCGCCGACGTCCCACTTCTATTGCTCCTGTTCGCCCCCCTAGAAGTCCTCCGCCATAAGGTGTCCACGCCCGCAACGCTGCACGACGTCAACCGCTTCCTCCTAGCATTGGAGCGAGCAAGATTGGACAACGCCGCAGGCGCCGTGGCAAGCCTTGCTTTATGCCACCCGCCGCCACCCAATATCCGGCCCCATGAGCTCAGACGGATGTCTTCTTCACGCCGAAACGCCTTGAAAGGCTTCACCACGAAACGCTGCACTCTGCTCGCGAGAACCCTCACCTGCAGCCGTTGTGGCACCTTCTGCAGCGGCGTTCCGTCAAGATCGTCGTGGAAAGCACCGGCAGCCGCTAAGAGGGTCGGAGCCACATCAATAGTGCGAGCTGGTGCTCTTGATACACGCGACCTACGCTGCCCAGGATACTTTATGAGCAGCGGCACGCTGGCTATGTCGGTGAAGTTTTTGTGTGTTATGCTTCTTCGATTTGTACCTGGCAAATAAGATGCGCCGTGGTCGGCCGTCACAGCCATTAGAGCACCATCGAAGCGCCCGGTCTGACGAAGCACACCCAACAGGCGCGTAAGGATAAGGTCAGCAGCTGCGAGTTGGTACAGTGCGCGCAAACGCCCTACGCGGGGATAAAAAGCGTTTGATATCCATCTGTCACCCTCTAGCCCGGGAACATCTATAGCATGCAGACGGTATTGCGATCCATCTGGCAGATACTCCCACGGCGCGTGTGGAAGAGGAATGTGCACGAAGATGAACGCGTCACCTCGATACGCATCCAACGTGGCACGAACCCTTTCAACAAATTGTAGCGACCGCAAAAGCCTACCCTTATACGCCACGTTTGGGGCCGCAACGCTGCGCCACGCTGCGAACTGCTCCTGAGCACTAGGTTTAGACACCTCGACAAATCGTGCGTAGCTCTGATCGATCGACGGAAGGTATCGCTTTACAATGCTTCTTGGCAGAACGACATGTCCCGCCACAATCGCCGTATCTAGAGCCAGCGTTCCGATCCCCGGCACAGCCTGCCCCTCGCAAGCACGATTTGCACAGAGGAGCGTGACCGGTTCCTGAACTAGAAGGCGATATCGCGCCTTTTCCAGACGGTCGAAAAGGTTGCCTGGGTAGGCAGCGGCAATTGGGGGCACTGCCCGCTGTTTTGGCATCCGGCCGCTAATGATGGCGGGAACCGCGTAGATGGTTTCGTCGGCGACAGTGGACGCATATCGATACCACGTGGATTGTTCCGCAAAATCGGCGAACCCGGGAAACCGCGTAGCGTCGACCTGTAGTTGCGGATTCGTTAACATGTGGGCCGGCAGTTCATCAAATACAACCAGTACAATCGTGCGCGGACGTTGAGCGAGACGGGCCCCACGCGACGGGATCGAACCCTCCGAGGCCGTTGCGTTGCGGCCCGCTGACATGTACTTCGTAACACCTACGGGAGCAGACGGAGAGAGGAAAAGAAACCAGGCCGCGATGAGGGGAGCGCTCAGAGCGAGCAAGCCGATCGTAGCGCGCACTGCGCGCACACGGCCGTAACCGATGGCTATTAGCATGCCGATGGCGCTTGACGTGACGAGCGCTGCGGAGGCGCTGGTCGCGAAGATTTCCCTACTGGAAGCCAAGGCCACGACGGCGCCTAGCACGCCGATGAGAAGAGGGTCGACGCGTGCCGAGGAGAAGACGGGTAGCCAGAAAGCGACGATCCGCCCTAGTAACAGTAACGCAGCGGGCGGGATGAAAATCACGGCAGCGGCAAACGCGGCTAACTCCCACCCTTCTAAACCGTGAGCGCTGAAGTAGGCGGGCTCGTCAGCAAGGGCTCGCAACGTCGGCCACGCGACACCGAGTGACCAGAGCGCTACGACCGGAGCGAAGCGACGTATCACCGACGGAATTTTAATTAAGAGATCAGCGTCGCATCCGCGCCGACAAGCGGCGAGGGACCCGGAGTCAGCCCGGCGCAGCGGAGCACCGGAAGCTGACGGCGCGACGGTTCTGCCAAGAGGATATTACCACGAGCGCTGCCTTGCACTCAATCGCACTCGCGCTGCGACGATTTCGGCTGCTGTGCTCAAGCACGAACGTCGCATGACCACGGCCGTCCAGTGGATGCCTCCCTGCAGTGAAAGGGCAGCTGCCACAACCGCTGGGACCGCGACAGATCGTTCCAGTCAGTGGCGGCCGTGCGCAGGGCCTTCAGCTTGTCTCGCACTGTCTCAACGCCACGATCGTCGACGGGGATCAGGTCGAGCTACCCGAGGACCCAAGCCGTGTCTTGCCGAGTGGGACCGCCCTTCGCGCCGCAACGCAAGGTGTGCCGCAGCGTGGGCGCACCAACCGTGATGGGCGCAACAACCGTGGTGAACTCCGCCCCCGCCGGGGACTGCCGGCGAGGTGAGATTCACCTACAAGCCGTGAGGCACGTGACGACTAGAAAAGAAGAACGAGAGCCGCCGAAGCCCCCACATCGTCTTGCCGGCCCGACACCCTTGCATTTTCCAGCGGAGCCGATAGGCTCCTGACTGGCGTGACAGCGCTAGCGCAATTCTACGAGGACAGGCTAACCTTGCGCCCGTTAAACGGCCAGCCTCCGTGACCAGCAAGACTCCGCTCGGCAAGCGCAGCCCGAAGGTCGTGCTCTCTACCTTGGGAATCTACCTTGGGAATGCACAAGTGATTAGCGCGCCGCGGAGCGGGGGCTGCGCCCTCAGCTAGCGCCTTTACGCTGAATACCAGCGATCGCGTGGTAGACGACAGATTTATTCATTTCATCCACCCCGACTACTGAAACCAGGAAAGAGAAGTACAGACTATGGCCCGCCTACTCAAAATCCTCATCCGAAAGACTTGGCGACTACTTCGCCTGCCCACCGGCGACAAGCTCGGTACTCTCCTTGCGCGATCATGGGCTACCTTTACGTGGCCGGCAACTGTCGTCTTTGTGCTCCTCTTTAACCCAAGAATTCACCCTGCTTACAATCTCACTTGGCGGCGGCGGATCATCCTTGCGTACAAGATGTGGCGAAACACCCGCAAAATCACGACAGGCACATCGTACAAGGCCCACCTCGCTATGGCAAGCAAACTGTTTGAGATACCGCCCGAGGTCGAGGGGGTGGTCGTAGAGTGCGGATGCTGGTACGGCGGGTCGACGGCGAATCTCTCATTGGCCTGTCAAGCTGCGGGACGTCGCCTCATAGTCTACGACTCATTCGAAGGATTGCCCGCACCTGAGGGTGAAGACTTGTATGCGAAACCTGAAGCAACAGGGATGCTTGCTGTCGATCTTGAGCGTGTGAAGCGAAACGTAGAGCGGTACGGCGCAATTGAGTGTTGCGAGTTTCGCAAGGGCTGGTTTAAGGACACCCTTCCAAACCACAAGGAGCCGATTGTCCTCATGTTTCTCGACGTCGACTGGCAGGCCAGTCTTGACGACTGCATTACGAATCTATGGCCACACCTGGTCGACAAGGGATATGTGTTCATTGATGAGTTTGTCTTAACTGATTACTGCGCTCTCTTCTGGTCTGAGGAATACTGGCGACGTCGCTTCGGGAGAACACCGCCTGGACTCATAGGTTCCGGGAGCGGTGTCGGACTAGGCGGTTACTACCTGGGCCCCTTCGATGAGTGGAATTGGTCCCACGATCCAACAAGCGTCGCCTACACGCGCAAGGATTTCTCTGGCTACTGGAATTACTACGCCGAGGAACAACGCACGCAGGACACGCAACAAGATATCAGTAAGTAGGTCGTGGCTACGCGCGCTGGAAGCGGACTACACCTAGTATTCCTCTAGGGCTGTGACACGCTCGAGCTAGGTGCGCCGAGAGCCATCTTGGCGTGGCGCTTCCGTCTGCGGCGCGACCAGCGAGGTACGCTGGCCTGACGTCGCTAACCGACCTTCTTGCTCTCTGCGACCCGTGGGACGTTCGCGTCGACCTAGCCGCGAACGTCCCACGGTCCGGTCGCTAAGGGGCGTTGACGCTGGAGCCAGCCCGCCGCCCCCTTGCAAGAACTACGAATCCGTCTACTATCGAGCGCATGTGGAGATTCAAGCGCACCTCCAAAGCCCCACAACATGCGGACAGCGCAAGTGCTGCTGCGGTGCTAGAAGTCTCGTCCATCGATCAGCTCGCCGAGCAATTGCCGGATTCGGTCGACGAGCTTGACCGACTGGTCGACGAGCTCGTAGAGAGGTATCGCCGTCAGCCGACGCGCGAGATCGAACGCCAGCTGCTTGCTCTACGCCACATTCTGGCGGCCAGGTCGCTCACCAGCGGCCCAAGCCCTGACTTTGCGGAGCCCGACTTCGAGAGTCTGCCTCCCGAGGGCGAGATCCCCGAGGTCAACGCGGCTCACCTGACTCCAGGCATCGTCCGGGCAGCAATCCTGCGCCACGGCTTCCTTATCGCGCGCGGCGTCGTCCCTCGCGATGAAGCGATCAAACTAGCTGAAGGCATTGACAGGGCGTTCGAGGAACGGGAGAAAGCTCTCCGCGGCGAGGAGCCGGAACCGGGGTACTACGAGGAGTTCCAGCCCCTTGAGGCTTACCGGGAATCTCTGCTCGTGCGCCCCTGGATTCGCGAGGGTGGTGGCGTGCTAGCGCCAGATGCGCCCATTCTGTGCGAGCAGATGATCGATCTCATTACGCGCCACGGGATTCGCTCGCTTGTAGAGGGCTACATGCGGGAACGGCCGCTGATCTCGCTGCAGAAGACGACGCTGCGGAAGGCAGAACCCCACGTGCCAGGCGCCTGGCACCAGGACGGTAGTTTTATGGGCGAGGTTCGGGCCCTCAACCTGTGGCTGTCTCTGTCGAGGTGTGGCGACGAGTCACCCGGCCTCGACATCGTCCCACGCAGGCTTGACCATTACGTCGAACAGCGAACGGACGAGGCGGTCCTGTCGATTCAAGTCTCGCAGCGGGTGGCAGAACAAGCGGCGGGCGATAGGCCGATTATCCGTCCCATCTTCGAGCCGGGAGACGCAGTGTTCTTCGACGAGATGCTGCTCCACCAGACAGGTTCGGATCCGTCGATGCCGAAGCCACGGTACGCAGTCGAGTGCTGGTTTTTCGGCTGTTCGAAGTTCCCGCAGGAGTACGGACCGCTCGCCGTTTGAAACACGGGAACGGTCGTCGCACCGTCGCCCCGCTGTTGCGCGAGGCGGCCTGGCAATGCTGGGCCGCCTCTTCGTTTTGCGCGCATTGCGGATCGCAGTCGTGCCGCTAGCGTACGGGGCGACTGCGACGCAAGCGCACAAGGAGCACCTGGCCCCTGGTCCGCAGCGGCTCTAGACGAAACTTGCGCGCAACGTAGCGGAACGCTCGCACCCGAAGCGTATCTACGGAAACCGACCTGGGCAACTGCAACTTACGGCCCTCTCTCTCGCTCCGCATCAACACCAACGTCCCGTAATCGACTAGCGCCACGTCGCCGTCGCGCAGGCGCCGCAACTCGCGCTCCACGAGGTGCTGCATGCGCGTCCCCCGCTGTTGCGCGATGAAGCTGTCGCTGAGACTGAACGAAAGTGGCAACCGGTTGCGCTTCTCGGCGCGTGCGAGCGTCTCGACGGCAAGATCGGCGGGCATCAGGACAAGCACCGACGACTCCTGCACGTGGGTGCGCAGGAGTAGAGCGCCGTTCTCGGCTTGGGGATCGACGGGCGGAAAGTCAGCAAGACGGCGCCAGCGGTCGGCGATGCGCTGTGGGCCGTGCACTGCCTGCCACGCCAGCGTGTCGCGAGCCGCGGGCCTCACCTTCGGCCACACGGCCGACAGAGCGAGCGCGACTACCACCGCTCCCCACGCCCCGCTCGCTACCGCGAGTAGCGAGCGCGACTGGAACACCCCGCGGCGCACAAGCTCGTCGAGCCAGAGGGCCACAGAAAGAACGAGTGGTTGTGCGACGTAGATCACCACGTGGTCGAGAGAGCGATCGACGAGGTAAAAGAAGCAAGCGAGACCGAACACCGCGAGCGCACACAGCACTGGTAGGCGCTCACGTAGGTCACGCGCCAAGGTGGGCCGGCGCGTTACTAGCACCCCGAGCGTGGCGGCCTGCACGAGATAGGCGCCGCCAAGCCCGATCCCTGGCGACCAGCGCGAGAAATCGTACGTGACCTCGCGAAGCTGTCCGAGGAAGAACGCTCGCAGGAAGTCGCTGTACAGGCGCCAGTCCGGTAGCTGTCCCGACCTGACCGCTGTCCACAGCGCAAAGAGGGCGTGCGCCACGAGCGCCGGTGCAGCGTAGAGCAGGACACCGCGCCGTACGATCCTCCGCCGCGCGCGCGCCGGCGCAGCCCAGGCCTCGGCCGCTACGAGCGCCAGCCAGGTAACCGATGTGAGCGCAAAAACCTCGAACGACCAGATGGCCGATACGCCGACGGTGAGGACCACGAGCCCGTTGCCGGCAGCTGGCGCGCGGCGGCTTACAAGCCAACCAACGATCACCCACGGGGTGATGCCGGTGCGAAACGCTCCGTCCTGCACGATGGTCCCGACGGGGAACGTCCGCCCCCACAGGAGCACGACAACTACGAAGGCCAGCGCCAAGACGCAGATCGGCAGGCGCACACGAGCCGTACGCAGGATCAGCCACCCGGCAGCAACCGCAAGGGCGGTAAGGAGACCGTCGAAGAGGCCGACAGCCCCGTAGCCGGAACCCACCAGATCGACGACACCCGAGAGGGCAACGATCGACCCGACCCCGTACTGCGAGACGGTGTCGACCAGCATCGTGCCGCCGTGGGCGAGCTGATTAGCCGGTCCCAGCAGGAAGTTGGCGTGAAACGCAACCACCCAGTCGTAGATGCGCTGAGCGAGCGGGCGATCGACCGCGCCGGGCTCGAAGACGACCATGTTGACGGCGAACGCCGTCAAAGCGGCGACCGCCGCAACGTCGAGCGCTCGTCGCGCAAGCGCTCGTTCCCTGAGTTGGCGCCAACGCTCCTTCGCGATGCGCCGTGTCGCTCTGCGAGCGGGGTCCGCGAGAAGCCACGCCGCTCCCGCGGCGAACGCGACCAACGCTATCGGTAGCGGACGCAAAGCGCTGCTGCGCGCAAACAGAAGCGGATAAACAAAGCACGGCAGTGCCAGACCGACCGCTACGAGGCGGCGCGTGCCGGTTGCTGGCGGTGAGAGAGCGGGGGCAAACGCAGCGCCGCGCCTACGCCCAAGCGACGCCACCCGCAGCGCAAACGCAAGCCACCAAACCCCGATATTGGCTGCTAGTAGGCTGGGCTCGGCACCGGCTGACCGTGTCGCCAAGGTCCGAAAAACCACCACGGGAAGGGCCAGGAGTGTGGCCCACCCAGCGATCTCCAGCCAGGCGCTCGATCGGCGCTTGCGTGTCAGGAGTAGCCCCCAGCGCGGGCCGAAGGCAACCGCTAGGGGAAGCCCGCAGCCGACAAGCAGGACATAGGTTGCCGTCTCCGCGTACTGGCGCTGCGAAAAGCCCGGCAACCCTTCGATCGGGCGCGGCTCGACCACAGTGATCGCAAGTGGCACGAGCAACGCTGCGAAGCCCGCAAACAAAACGAGCGTCGCCGCTAATTCGAGCGCCAGCGGCAGGCCGATGGAGCCGCGTTCGCCCGCGGTGGCGAGCTGGCCTTGCTCGGGAACGGAGGGACTAGTGACGGTGTCGGGGGCTTCGGGCATCTAGGTCTGTGGCAGCACGGAGCGCGCGCACCCGCACTGCGCACCGGGCGCTGCTCATCGTAGAGCGCGCTTGCTCGCGAAGCGAGGTCGTGGCATGGTTTTGAGCAAGCGACGTTGACCCCCACGCACCCGAGGCGTTGCGCTGTCGCATCGAGACCGGCCGAGAACGGCGGTCTTAGGCGGTGGTGCAGGCGGGAGGATCAGTCGTACCCGAATGGCGATGCCCCCAAAGGTCACTCACACAAGGCTTCGTTTCCCCCTGCGTCCGCAGCGCAAGCCGCGCTTGCCGGTGCGCCGAGCCTTCGGTCAACGGCCCAACGCCGACGTCCGCCGGTCGCTACCCGGGAAGGTCGTGTGCGTGATGCCGGCGCGCAATGCTGTCCGCACGCTGGAACGGACCGTTCACGCGATCCCGCCCGAATGGGTCGACGAGATCGTGCTCGTCGACGACGGCTCGAGCGACGGCACGGTGGAGTTGGCGCAGCGACTTCCGGTGCGGGTTATACGCCACCCCCACAACGCGGGCTACGGCGCGAACCAAAAAACGTGCTACCTCGAGGCACTGAAGCTCGACGCCGACGCCGTTGTCATGCTCCACCCTGACGGCCAGTACGAGCCGTCGCTGATCGGGGCGATGGTGCAGCCGATCTTGGCGGGTGAAGCCGATTTGGTGCTCGGCTCGCGTCTACTGCGCCCGGGTATGGCACGGGCGAATGGGATGCCGCTCTGGAAGCTGGTGGCCAACCGCGTGTTGACGACCTTCCAAAACACGGTCATGGGGACCGACCTGACCGACGCTCACACCGGTTACCGTGCCTACTCGAAACGGCTGCTACTCACGGTGCCGTGGCTTCGCAACGCGCTCGACTTCAGCTTCGACGCCGAGCTGCTCTACCAGGCTGCCCATTTCGGGATGCGCATAACCGAAGTGCCTGCGCGCGGTCGCTACTTCGAGGATGCTTCTTCGGTCGGGTTCCGCACCGGCAGCGTCTACGGGATCAAGACTGTGTGGGCAGGCATCCGACTCGTTCTGCACAGAACTGGCGTGGTGCCGTGCCGTAAGTTCACCCGTGAACCCGTAAGGCAGTCCTGACCGCTTTCGAGACCATGGTCGCAACTCTGAGAGAGCGAATCGTCACCGGCGAGCGGGCGGTAACCGCCGAGGGTGGCTTCAATCCGTCGTGGCAGCGCCACACCGCCGAGTACAAACTGGCCGAGCCATTTCTGCCTGACGGCCGGATCGTGGATGTGGGGTGTGGAGTGGGACATGGCGCGCGTTTCCTCAACCCCCGCGAGAGCGTCGGAGTCGACATCGACCCGCAAGTCTTGGCGCGACAAGACCGCCCTACCGTGGTCGCCGACATGCGCGCGCTTCCGTTCCCAGCGGGGTCGTTCGACGGCGCCATCTCGGTCCACGCAATCGAGCACGTCCCCGACCCAGAGCGCGCGGTCGCCGAGCTTCACCGTGTCCTTCGCCCCGGAGGCGTGGCGTGCGTGTGGACACCTAACCGCCTGACGTTCGGCGTCCCGGACGAAATTATCGACCCGTACCACTATGTCGAGTTCTCGCCGGAAGAACTCCGCTCTCTGGCACTCGCGGCGTTCGAGCGGGTCGATCTCTACGGGTTGTTCGCCTCCGACCGCTATATGGAGATACACAACAGCGAGCGAGAGCGCCTCCAGCGACTCTTAGCCCGCGACCCGCTGCGCTTGCGACGTCTTGTTCCGCGACGTCTGCGGCAGCTCCTCTACGACCTCCAGCTGACCCGGTCGCGGGCTGTGCCCCATCCCAGCGCAGAAGCGATCACGGTCGACGATTTCTTTCTGCGCGACGACAACCTAGATCAGTGCCTCGACGTGCTGGCCGTGTGTCACGCCGGCGAGGCTTGAACGGCCGACGGAGGCATGCGATGAGTGAAGCGCCAGCGACTACGGAAAGCCCAAGCAACGAGAGAACTCTGTTCGACATTGACCCTTACGCTCACGACCCGACACGGTGGGCGACCTCGATGGCTCACCATGCCGAGTTGCTGGTGCCTTGTCTCGACGCAGCCCGCCCAGCACGGGTCGCGGAGGTCGGAGCCTTCGCCGGCGACCTCACACGACTCCTTTTGGCGTGGGCGGAAAGCCGCGGCGCGCAAGTCGAAGCCATCGACCCCGCACCTCAGCCATCGCTCGAGGCGCTGGCCCGGGAGTCCGCCGCTCTGACGCTGGTACGCGAGCCTAGCCTGAAGGCTCTCGCCGAGCGCGAACTCGCCGACGCGATCGTCATCGATGGCGACCACAACTACTACACGGTGTTCCACGAGCTCAAGACGATCGCCGAGCGCGCCGGTGAGACGCTACCGCTGCTCTTTTTCCACGATCTCTGTTGGCCACACGGACGGCGCGACGATTACTTCGATATAGAAGCGATTCCCGCCGAGTACCGCCAGCCGATTGTCGGCGAGGGACGGGGTATCTATCCCGGCGATCCAGGGACGCGACCCGACGGTCTTCCCTACCCGAAGTCAGCGGCCCGTGAGGGTGGCGAGCGCAACGGGGTCTTGACGGCCGTCGAGGATTTCGCCCGCGAGCACCCGCAGGCGCGGCTCGCGGTCGTGCCGGTTTTCTTCGGTTTTGGTGCGATGTGGGATCGCAATGCGCCCTACGCCGACGATCTGGAACGTTTGCTGGCCCCCTTCGATCGCAACCCGCTGCTGGCGCGACTCGAGGGCAACCGCGTACTGCAGCTCGCTCGTCAGCACGCGTATCAGGTCGAGATTTGGCGACTCAAAAGCGTCTCGCAGCAACGCGAGCGGGTGCTCAGCCGCCTGCTCGAGTCGCGGGCGTTTGCACTTGCGGAGCGGATCTCGCGGGTGCGTGCGCGGCTCGGTATCGGGCGTCACGCCAGCGTCGTTTCGCGGGAAGAGGTCAGGCGAGCGCTCGCCGGCGACGGCGCCAGTGGTTGAGACGCCGGAGCGGCTCCGTCAAGCGCCACGAGAGCGATCTTTCGATCTCTTGCAGCTGGGCTTCTAGCGGTCGCAGGGCTGCGTTGGCGTGCAGTTGGCGGGTGTGTGCCGCCGAGCGGGCGGCTTCGCGCTCGGCCTCGGCCCGCCACGCTCGGTCCCGCCACGCCTCGTCGTTGTCAGCCTCGCCAGGCTTCGGCGTGTCCGGCGCCGGCGCGAGCGGACCGTCGGCACCGAACGCTCCTTCCCACTTGTCAGCGAGCAACTCGTGTGCCTGGAGCCAGGCGTAATCGTCCTCGGCGACCAGCTCGAGTCCACCGTGGAACGTCACGCTGGTGTCGATCACCCGTGCCCGCTTACCGTGTTCGCGTGCCTGCAGGGACAGGTCAACGTCGCAACCGTGGCCTGCCGGCAGTCGCTCGTCGAAACGAAGGTTGCGAACAGCCCAAGCCGAGAGAATGAGCAGCGAGCCTTCGACGACATCCACGTCCGAGGGCGCGGGAAGGGGGTCGAATGGCGCCCAGCGGGGAAGCTCACCCCCGCCGTGCTCCTGGTAGCGGAGCCGCACGTCAGCTGACACCACGGTCCCTGTCCACCAAGCGGGCGAAGCCGGACAGCGTGCCCCGGCGGCGCCCATGACCGCTACGTCGGGCTCGCTCGCAAGCACTGCGCGGATACGCTCGCAGAGTTTCGGGTCGGTGATTTGCGCGTGCGGGTGGACGATCACCAGCGCCTCCAGCGCCTCGTTGCGCGCGGCAAGGTCGAGAAGGAGATTCCAGTTGCGCGCGCGGTTCCGCGTCGCGCCGATCAGGTGGACCTCGGAGTTCGCTTCCGCGGCGCGCTCGATGCCCGGAGCGGCGTAGTACTCGACAGCTACACGATCCTCGACGACGCAACCAAACGCGATCATGATGAAGCGGTCCTTTCACCCTCCCCTACTGTTTCGGGGAGACGCCCAGATCTTGGCTCTATGAAGCTCCCGGACCGAGCTGTCCGCTCCTCACCCTCCTCCTCAGGGGTCTGCTCACGCTGCGACACACCGGGTGAGAAGAGTTTGCGTGCGACATACGCGAGGTGCTTGGTCGCTCGTAGCGGGCCCGTCAGACGCCACCCGATACTTGTTAACGCACTCTTAATCGCTCGCTCAAGGTCTTGACCTCGCGCGAGAGCGTCGATTTCGTAGTAGTACCCCATCGCCACCGCGAGGTCCCGCTCGGCGGCTGCCTTTCGAGCGCGCTGACGCCAGCGACCTGGTCCGACCCCGACTCGAGGCATCCGGCCATACCACTTCCGGACAACTGCGACGTTCGCCTCCACCCAACCGTCTAAATCCGATACCAGGTTGAGGGAGTGATGGTGTATGGCACGAAATCCGACCGCGCGCACTTTCATTCCCGCCTCTCGTACCTGCAAACAGAAATCGAAGTCGTAGCCGTGGAAACGACCGATCGACGGATCGAAGCGAATATCGCGCACAACCCGCGGGGTGAGGCAGAGAAGGAAGCCGTCGACCGTTTCTACGTCTCCTTCCCGCGAGTACGGGGAACCGGTGGCGTGGTCCCAGGAAAAACCGTCGAGAAATCCGCCTCCGTGCTCCGGGTATCGGTGCCGGAAGGCCGCCAAGCGCACCGACCCTTCCCACCACGCGATCGAGCGGACGTCGAGAGCACCGACGCAGCCCACGACGCCCACCTCCGGGTCGGACGAGAGTACGCCACGCAGACGACCGCAAAAGTCGTCATCGACGATCTCGGTGTCTTGGTGGAGGAGGACGAGCGCCTCGAGATCCGCGAGCTCGGCGGCTTCGTCGAGGATCGCGTTGTAGCTATCGAAGATCGAGCCCGTCGCGGGACGCTCGAGTATCGCCGAATCGGGTTCGGCGACACGCCTTATTCCCCTTCGGGCGCAGCGCTCGTAGGTAGACCAGTCCGTGATCGAAACGGCGAACGCGATCATCCAGTCACGCTCGCTCGTAGGGCTTGTGTCGACACCACCATATGTACGATAGTTAGTGAGCCAGCAGTCTGCAAGGATCTCGCCCGGTACGCAGTAGTCATTGCGAAGTAAGCCGCCTCCGCGCTAGCCTCGGTATTGCCTTCGCGCAACGACGACCCCTAGGCTCCATGTGGAATGGTCAGACCGTCTCTGTAGTCCTACCTACGTACGCGGAAAAGCTTTCGATACGCCGCGTCATCGACGGCTTCTTAGAGACCGGGGTCGTCGATGACGTCCTTGTAGTTGACAACAACGCTGAGCCGGGGACCAAGGAAGAGGTTGCCGCGACCACGGCAAGGATCGTTCGTGAAAGCAAGCAAGGATATGGCTACGCAGTGAGGCGAGGGCTGCTCGAGGCCGAAGGAGATCTAGTGGTTCTAGCCGAGCCCGACGGCACGTTTCTTCCGTCTGATATTACTAAGCTCCTTATCTATAGCGATGAGTGCGATGCCGTTTTCGGCACTCGCACGACCCGGAACTTTATTTGGCGCGGGGCGAATATGCCACCGCTTCTCCGCTGGGGCAATTGGGGAGTTGCGAAGCTCGTCGAGGCCCTCTTTAACACCAATCATCTGAGTGATGTTGGATGTACATATAAGTTGTTCCACAAGGATCTTGCACATTATGTTGGCACGCATATGACGATTGGTGGCAACCATGCCGCCATCGAGGTGATGCTGTTGGTAATTGCGTCGCGCGCCTCTTTCATCGAGCTGCCGGTTAACTACCTGCCACGGGTCGGACAATCCTCTGTCACGGGAAACCATCTCGTCGCGATCAAACTGGGCTTGCAGATGGTCCGGGAAATCGTGCGTTTTCGGCTCGGTCGCGACGTACCCGCCTATCGACCCGAGCGGGGTTCACCAGCCGTGGTTGCCAGCCGGGCCACGCGTGCGCACTAGCGCGCTAGGTGTCCCGCGGCCGCGCCGCAAGCCAGTCGTCGACCCTTTCTGTGTCCAAGCTTCAAGGTCGAGCGCTCGACGCCCGCGCGTCGCCGTGGCTCGGGCAGGCAGGTGGGCACCCCAACGGCGCTGGTTATTTGGGCGCTCGCAAGGGTGAGATGTTGCGCTCCTAGTTGCGCGCCACAGGGCTGGTGCCACGCCTCTCAAGCACCCACAGGCGCACCGGGAGAAACCCCGCTGCAGACGCGTGGCGCTCGACGATGCGGAAGCCGGCGCGTCGCCAGATGCGAATGAGCCGTTCAGGCCGGGATACGTCCCCAGCGTGGCGAAGCCAAGGTGGATCAACCTGGAAAACCAGGCTAAGCCAGAACACCCGGGACCCCCGCGGAAGGTCGCGCGCCAGACGTGCCGAGACTTCGGAGGCCGTGATACGCACATCGCCGATCTGGAATGGACGGTTACGCACCGCGGGTGCACCAACGCGTACGGTGAAGAGCGGCGCGTGGGGGATAGTGTCCACGGTGCTCGCCGGGCCCGGGCTAAGTCTTGCGGTTCCATCAACGAGTACGTCCTGAGGCTTCGCCTTCTGGTCGACGAGGGCAAGCAGCGTAGAAACCTGGGGCCGCCCGTGATCGCCCAGGGCGGTGATGGCACCTCCGATGGCAAAACACCCCACCACCCCGCCGACGCTCAACGCCCGCCACCGTGGAAGGGCCGACCAAGCTACGAGCGCCAACGTGACGGCGAGAGCCGGCCAAGAGGCCGCAAGATTCCGAGGCCCGTACACATTCGAGCTGACGAGCGACATAGCCAGCGCCAAAACGGGATTCGCGAAGGCCAACATCACCGTGAGCGCCACGCACGAGCGAAGGTCGACACGCCTACGGAGGCGACGGAACGCCCCCCACGCACCCGCTGCGAGGCCCAGAACCAGAGCCGCTACCGCAGGCCATCCGGGTATGACGGCGACTCCGTTCTCGGCGTACGGATAGCCGAAGGACCAGTGCATCCAATAGCGGCCGAGCCACTCCAGATCCAAGGGCGTGAGCCCCGAGAGGACTTGGGTGGTCCAGGAATCGCGGTCTGCGACAAAACTCGGAATCCACGGCGCGAAGAGAAGCGCTGCGAACACGTTGGCGGCGACAAGCGACCGGCGAAGCCCTGGGAACACCACGAAGGCCCACATCAGCTGAACGGCAAGCACGAAGAGCGCTGTGTAGTGCGTGTACATCGCACCCGCGCTAGCGAGCACGTAGAAAACCCACGAGTGCCGCTTGCGCTGGCGGAGCGCCGCAAGAAGCGAGAGCGTCGATACTGCGACCAAGAGCATCATCACCGCGTACGCGCGCGCTTCGGCCGAGTAATAGAGCTGGAAAGGAGCGAAGGCCGTGATCGTCGCTGCGGTCAGTCCGACCCAGCGGGCAGCTACAAACCGACCCCACGCGTAGACGACGGGAATGAGTGCCAAGCCAGCGAGCAGCGAGGGGAGACGGAGCATCTCCTCCGTGCGGCCAAACCACGTCGCTACCCGCGCAAGAACGAAGTACAGCGGCGGCGTGATCTCGGCATCGGAGCTAACTAGCCGGACGACGTCGGCGACCGACTTCGGCGTGGTCACGTCCCACCACGTCGCGAGCTCGTCGGCGAACAAGTCTTCGCCGAGCAAGTGCAAACGCCACCACAGACCGATCGCAAACACAGCGACCAAAAGCACGTAGTGAACGAGCGCGACACGCCGGCCCTCAGCTTGACCCTCCGCGGCACCACCTCCGTCGGCATGCATCGGCCGATGGGGTGCCCTTCGCGTGCTCTCGGCAGCAGGGTACTGAGTCGGGGGCATGGTGCGGCGATGCTAGTCGGTTCGCGAGACGTGCGCTAGATAGCCGATACTGGCTAGGCTAGATTTGGCTGTGACTCGCTTGATGGCGACGAACCGGTTACGCTCGCGCTTGGACGGTGGCCGCGAGACGCGCCCGAGCGGATCCGCCAACTGCCTCCTTCGTCCAGAGTCGCATTCCGCGTGAATCGCCCAGTAGCCATCCAAGTCGAGGACGTCTGGAAGACGTTCCGGGTACCCGAACAACGCGTCGACACGCTGAAGGAGCGCGTGGTCCGGCCCTTCCAAAGGGTCTCGTACCGGACTTTCGAGGCGCTCAAGGGCGTCTCGTTCGAGGTCTACGACGGCGAGTTTTTTGGGATCGTCGGCCAGAACGGGTCTGGAAAAAGCACCCTGCTGAAGATCATGGCCAGCATCTACAAGGCCGACCGCGGCCGCGTTCGCGTAGCCGGCCGCGTCGCCCCGTTTATCGAACTAGGCGTCGGCTTCAACCCCGAGTTCACGGCAAACGAGAACATCGAGATCAACGGCGTTCTGATGGGACTGACGCGCCGCGAAGCACGAGCACGCGCCGACCGGATTATCAACTTCGCAGAGCTGGGCGAGTTTCGCGACCTCAAGGTCAAGAACTACTCGTCGGGAATGATGGTGCGTCTGGCGTTCGCGATCATGGTGGAGGCGGACGCCGACATCATGCTGATCGACGAGGTGCTGGCGGTCGGCGACGCCGGCTTTGCCCAGAAGTGCATGGATGTCTTCCGCGCCCGCAAGCGCGCCGGCAGGACGGTGGTGCTTGTGACTCACGACATGATGACCGTGCAAGCGATGTGCGACCGCGCACTAGTGCTCGACCGTGGCGAACTCGTCTACATCGGCGACCCAGACGAGGCTGCGCGACACTATCTGCGGATCAACTTTCAACGAGAGGGCAGTGATGCTCCTGAGCTCTCGACCGACGGAGCCCCTCCCCACGGCAGCTCAACCGAAACCGCTGGAGGCGAGATCGCCGTCCTTCGATCGCACGCCTCACTCGTTCGCGCGTGGCTCGAACGCAACGGCGAAGTCCAGCGAAACCTCGAGCTCGGTGATCCGATCGACGCCCGAGTCGTCCTTCGCATCGAGACGCCGATACATGACCCTATGTTCGGCTTTCAGCTGTTTTCGGACAACGGCACCTTGCTTCTCCAAACCCCAAGATGGCGCTTGCCACAAGACGCGCCCAACCAGAATTCCGTCACCTTGACGCCCGGGACGCACGTCACACTCGCACTCCGCGCACCTAATGTTCTAGCTCCCGGACGTTACCGCCTTGCCGCATGGATCGCCGAAGAGCTGGGACGACACGAGGTCGCCGTTCAAGCTATTCCAGCTCTCTCCTTCGTCGTCTTCGGAATAGCGCCTACTGGCCCCCTCTTGCACCTGGATTGCTCTTACTCAGCTACAGTTGACATCACTGACACCACGCCCATCCCGACCGATCCGCGTCGATCGATCGAACTGAGCGAAGGATCGGCACGGATATCCGAGTCTACACATGAATAGGTACCACATAGACTATCCTGATCCGAGCTGCGCCCCTGAAGATCGAGCAGATAAATCAACCGCCGAACGCGCCGGTCCCGATAAGACGGTAGCCACTACGCCAAGCCTTCGGGAGGTTCGTGGACCGACCGCCTTCGGAAGTGGCGGTTTTTCTCGAGCGGCCGAGTTGCTCTGGATGCTTGCTGTGTACGATTTCAAAAAAGCCTACCACGGAACCGTTCTTGGCTACGTGTGGTCAGTGATGAGGCCCTTGCTCATGTTCTCCGTTCTCGTCATCGTCTTTACCCAGGTTTTCCGCGCTGGGTCCGGCGTCCCTCACTATCCCGTAATGCTTTTGCTAAACATCGTTTTATTTAACTTCTTTACCGAGGCCACAACCATGTCTGTTACCTCGATTGTAAGTCAAGAGTCGATAGTGCGTAAAACAGAATTTCCCCGTGCGATCATACCAGTCTCCGTTGTGTTAACCACCGCGTTCACCCTCGTTTTCAATATGATCGTCGTCTTAGTATTCATGTTAGCCTGGGGACTTAAGCCTCGGCTTACATGGCTCGGTCTAATTCTAATTTTGCTCGTACTGTTCTGGATAACCGCATGCGTATCCCTCATCCTTGCATCTCTCTACCCTCGCTTCCGAGACACTGCCATCATCTGGTCAGTAATCAGTACTGTCTTGTTCTATGGAACCCCGGTTCTCTACCCGGCAGAAATCGTCCCAACGCCACTTGCTCATTTCATGCAAGCCAATCCTCTTGCACCTGTGATCGAGATGGCCCGCGTCTGGATGATTGACCCGAACGCTCCTACACCAGTGGAACTTGGGGGTGGCGCGGTTTCGCTCATGGTGTCAATCGGGTTTACTCTCCTGCTCGGCTTTGTTGCTGTGCGGGTCTTTACCCGTGAAGCACCGCGCATCGCCGAAAGCCTTTAGGGTAGGAAGACTGATCCCGAAATTGCGCAGCCTGCAACCCACTAGGCGTAGTATGGTGCACGTAAGATGCGACCTTAGATGAAAACCGATTAGTTTAGCGCCGCAGCGATCCGCGCCTATCCAGGTGTGTGCAGTTGAGTCGTCGGCGCTTTACCTCTTCTTGCCGGTGAGGCCGCGAACGATTGAGGCTGCTTTACGTAGCGGACGGGTAAGACGCCAGCTCAGCGAGTTCTCGTAGCTCGCGCACGCGTGCTCGAGCGCTCCAATACGCTCGCGCAGGAGGTTCACCTCGGCCGTGAGGGACGCCACGCGATCCCCCGCAGCGCGGAGCCAGCCCTCGGTCTCCCTAATCCACTCTTCATGCCCTCGCAAGCGCTCCGCGAGCTCCGCCTCGCGGGCAGTGGCGATCGCTGGCGTCGGCGCGAGCCGAACACGGCCTGCCTCATCAAGTATCTGGTCAAGATAGTCGTCGGTGCTCACGTGTTCTGTGCCGGCTTCTGAACCAGGGGCACACACATGCCTCTGACGCGCGCGTGACTTCGTTGCCGAATCGGTCTCGCGCGTTACCAGTTCGGCGCTCGAACCTTTTCGCCACCGCACGCACGTCCAGTCGACGCTCACCAGTGGATCCTCAATCCCACGCTCTTCGCGAAACTCGTCGACCGCTCGCCGACATTCCTCGACAAACCGATAGTCATCGACGATCACGAAACCTCCGTCAACCAGATCGTCGTAAAGCGCATCCAAACACGCTCGCGTTGCCGAGTACGTATCACCGTCAAGGCGGATAAGGGACCAACGCCGCTGGCCCTTCAGAGAAGGCATCGTGTCTTCGAAAAAGCCCTCAATGAATTCGAATCCCTCCTTGTATCCGAGACGAGCAAGGATCAGCTCGACCTCAGGCCGAGAGACAGCCAAAAAGTCGTAGTCCCGCAATATTTGCTCTAGGCCGTTAGCGTCGGTTCCTGCGATCATCCTGTTCGTTTCATTGCTGCGTGCGAATCCTTGAAACGAGTCAGCGAGGACGACTGTTCGCTGCTGGTCCCCGCCATATGCAGCGAGTGCGGCTCGCATCAGGAGAGCAGCACCACCCCTCCAAACACCTGCCTCAAGCAGATCCCCTTCTACATGTTCGGACACGATAGTTTTGACACACTGCTCGAGATCATCAAGGCGCAACAAGCCCGCCATCGAAAGGGCGTTGTAGGGCCAATCAAATCCGATCATTCTAAGGGAACGTAGTGGGCCGCGTAGCTCACGCGCGACAACGGTGCCGTGCGTTGTGCCGGAAACCGTCAGGGTCGTGGGTCCAACTAAGTCACAAATTGCTAGTTTTAGTAGATCAAGATATGCTCGGCGAAGCGTGGCGAGATCCGCTCTCGCGCCGGCAGCTGTTCCAAGCGCTCTGTCTCTAGCCAGCTCTAGGGCGTCCGCGACATCCTCTGCCCGAGCTTGACCGAAAGCTCCTTCTTGACGTTCCGCTGGCCTCATCGGCGATTGGTCGTGAACGCGGTTAGCCCGTGCGCACCATCTGCGCTACCGCAATCATCAGATCGTACGGAACGCAACAACCTCTCCACCCCATCCATCACCTCGGAGTTGAACGCCTCCGCTCGGCTGCGTGGCCAGGTAACCGTGCGCGCACCGTGGAGACGCCCGTCGACGTCAGACGAACGCTCAACGGCCGTGGCGATCGCCCCGGCGAGCTGCGTGACGTCGGGCTCGGCGGGTAGCAGATTCGGCGAGATAGCACGCAAGCGATCGCTGGTCTTCGGGCCCCAAGTGTTCGTTACGACCGCCAACCCTGCAGCAGCCATCTCGATCGGCACGAGGCTAGGGTGAGGAGTGTGCATCAGCGCGAGTCCGACGTCGTGCGAGCGCACGACCTCAGCGTAACTGCGCTGGTCGGTCCGTAGGCCAACACGCATCTCGACTCCCGGTGCCAGCTCGAGGCGGCGTTCGCCCTCCACCGAGCCGATTCCGTTCAGTTCCCATTCGCCGCCGGAAAAGACACCGCGCCGCGCCGCTTCGGCGAGAGCCAGCACGCCCAGCTCGTACATGTTGCGCGCCGCGTGCGGTTCTGGACGTGCGTAGAAGAGCAGCCGGCGCCGGCGACGTCCTCGCAGCTCCACCGGGTCGGGAGGCGCAACGTCAGTAATCGCATTGCGGAAAACCACCGCCTGTGCGTCCCCCGCGCGGTCTTCCGCGAACACTCCGATCTTCCGTTCGCTGAAGAAGTCGCACAGAAGCTCGGTGGAGAAGAGCGCTGCGTGCGGAAAGGCGTACGAGCGTTCGGCGAGAGCCGCGTAGCTTCCCATCGGGAAGGTGAATGGCTCGTACTCTTGGATCAGGTAGAGAAACCCGGACTCGGCTCGCCCGAGCTCGCGCAGCGCTGTGTGAGCAATGTGCGCCGTCCACCAAGTAGTTGCAACGAACACGTCGCTGCGCGAGATCGGGACCGCCTCGCTCTCGCGCCCGAACAAGAACTCCACCGCGCGATCGATACCGTCGAGTCCCGAGTAGCGCGCGAGCCGCGCGGGCCAGTCGCCGGGCAGCGGTGGTTGCGGATCGACAGTGACAATGCGCACTCGCCAGCCGCGCTCGGCGAGAGCAAGCGCGAGCTGGAACTTCGTGATGTAACCACCAAAAAGGTGCTTTAGATCGACGTGCGGAATAAGAATGTTGACGCGCTCCGGCTCTCGCTGTGAAACCGCCAAGTCGAGCGGCGCGATTTTTGCCGCCAGGGCTCCGGCACGCGCGTCGCGAAGGTCTCGGCGCCCTGGCTCTTGGATGAGACGCGCGGGCGGCCGCGCGTCGACACGTAACCATCGTCCCGGCTTCTCCGCGCGACCGGGGACAAGCCGCACGAGCCAGCGCCACACGTACGCCAGCAGCAGTCCGAGTTCGGCAGCGAGGGTTCGCGGCCGGCCGCGCAGTTCGCGCACAGCCCTTCGCGCCAGCCAGACGAGTGCGAGCGGGGAGCGTTCGGCACGCGCGAACCGGTCGAGCTGGCGGCGATCGCCCCGACTGATCGCATCCCCCAATCGCAGCTCGAGGATCGCGAGCAGCGTGAGCAGGCGACAGCAGTCGACGAAGTACGTCAGGCGCCAGCGGTGCAGTCGTTGGCGCGGGTCTTCGCGGAGTCGGCGCAGGCGCTGAACGACGTTTGGCATGCGATTGGCGTTGCCGTGCCCGAGAACCGCTGAGCGGTGTTGCACGTAGTCGCCAAGCGCTTCGGGAACGTAGGCCACGCCGCGCCGTAAGCGTGCGACGAGCGCGAGCCAGTGGTCGTGGAAGTTGGCGAATTGGCGGGGCGGGAACGGCAGGGCCACGTCGAGAAGGTCGCGACGGAACAGCGAAGCGGCGCCGGTCACGCAGTTGGCAAAGAGGAGCGACGCGACATCTGCGTGGTCGTTACTCCGCACGTTCCAGTATGTGGGAGCGATCTCCTCGCCCAAGCTGTCGACGATCCGTTGATCGCTGTAGACGAGGTCAAAATTCCCGATCGCCCCGAGCAGGCGCTCGAGTTTGTCGGGGCGCCAGCGATCGTCCTGGTCGGCGAGCGCGACGAAATTGGCGTGCGGTGGAACAAGCTGTAGCGCGCGTTCGAAGTTGCGGTAAAAGCGTAGCCGCTCGGGGGCAACGCTAACGACGAAACGCGGGTCGTCGCCAATCACTTCGCGGATCGTCTGCAGGCCCGCCGGTGACGAGCGGTCGTCGCTGATCACACAAATCCAGCGCCGATGCGTCTGGGCTCGAATCGATTCGATCTGGGCGCGAAAGAGCTTGCGGTCGGGTTCGTAGGTGGCCATCGCGATTGCCACCAACGGGCCCCGATCGTCCCCGTGTTGGGCGGCGAACACAGCCGGCTCGACACTGGGCCGGTCGCCGCGCACGGACGCAAGCACGCGCCGGACCGTTCGGCCGTCGGCGAGCTCTGCCGCCACCGCGAGCTCGACGTCGTCGCGGTCTGAACGGTGACGGATGCGAGCGATCCCCCAAAAGCCGCTGCGATAGGCGTAGGGCTCGTGGGGGTTCTGCTCGAGAACATCGCGGCGAGGCGCACGAAACGCCAAGAGCTCCTGCCTTTCGCCGTCGACTTCGAGCCAGGCGCGGCGAATGGGACTGTGGCGCGAAAAGCACCAGCCGGAGACGAACAGAGCCGTGCCCCCGCCGACGGCCACCGTCGGCGGCAAGGGGTAGTCGAGGCCGGCCTCGAACGCGGCAGCGGCTGTCCTGTCGACCGCCGTCACTGGGCTTCGGCGCGGGCGATGCGCCAGGCGTAGGGGTCGAGCTGGCGCAGTCTCTGCAGAAGCTTCGGGACGCTCGCGCGATCGACCGCACGGGACACAAAGAGCAGCGCGTAGACGGCGTCGGCATTCCTGGGTTCTTCGCGCACGACCACGCGAAGCTTGCGCCACGAGTCACCCAGGTCCCCGCTCAACAGCAGGAGCGAGGCCAGCGTCATGTCGGCTTGCCGGTCGAGGGAGAAACGAGCGGCCCGTCGCGCGTCTTCGATTGCCGGCCCGACAACACCCGGATTCGGGTCAAGCTCGTCGCGCGTGATCCTCTCGACCGTTCGCGCGGCCTGCTCGCCCGCACGGGATGCAACCGAGCCCGACACGAACAACGACATCACAGCGAGCGCTGCAAGCACGGCTACAACGCGCCCCATGGTGTCACCAAGGGCGCGCGCTCGCGAGCGCACCGACAACCCGTCGGCCGCCGATCCAACACGAGTACGCACTGTCATCCGCGCGAGTCTAAGCGCGATCTCGCGATCGACAAAAGCGCCTTCTAGGTTCGCGAAATGCCGCCCGCGCCACCCCACGGCGACCGGGCCGCGTTCTCCTCGAAAGTGCAGGCCCGAGCCAATAGGCTCCTCCCGTGCCGCGCATCGCGAGCCTTTTTGCGACTGGACTTGCCGCGACCGTAGCCGTCGTCTGCTCGTTCGTCCCCGCCTTCTACGCGGGCGGTTTTTTCGATCTGCCGCGCCTCGTCGCGGGCGCTGCGGTCTGGGCAGCACTCGCGCTCGCTTTTGCCGTCGCCGAGCGCCCCTGGCCGCGCACCCGCGCACAAGTGCTTGCAGTAGCTGGCCTTTCCGCGCTTTCGGGCTGGACGCTCCTGTCGCTCGGTTGGGCCCCGATCGCCGGCAGAGTCGAGGACGACGCCCAGCGCGCCGTGCTCTACCTCGGGTTGCTCGCGCTTGCGCTGGTCGGCTTGCGCTCGCGCACGGCGCGTGTTTGGTTCGAGCCGGTGCTCCTCGTTGGCCTCGGCGCGATCTGCGCCGTCGGGTTGAGCGAGCGGCTCGTTCCCGACCTTGTCGAGCTCGACCGCAGCCAGACGGCTGCTGGCCGTCTCGAGCAGCCGCTCACGTATTGGAACGGCATGGGACTTGTTGCCGCGTGGGCGTGGCTAGTTGCCGCACGCATCGCCGGTGACGTGACGCGCCCGCGCCTCGTGCGCGCACTGGCCGCAGCAACGCTGCCAGCATGGGGACTGACGCTATACCTCACCTTCTCCCGTGCCGGACTTGTGGCGGTGGCCGCGGGGATCGTCGTTCTCGCTGCGCTCGCCCCTCACATTCGCGCGCAACTCGCCGCGCTCGTCGCCGGCGGCGGTGCGAGTGCGGTTGCTGCGGCCGTCGCTAACCGCCTGCCGACGGTGCGCTCGCTCGACGTCGGTGTAAACGGCAACCCGAGCGAGGGACATGAAATGCTCTTCGTCCTGCTGGCGCTCGGAACCTTGTGCGCGCTGCTCGTGGCTGTGCCGAGCCGATCCGCTGGCGGGAGCGCCCAGCGGGGGCCCGTTCGGCGCGCTGTCCTCGTGCTGTCGGCCGCGGTCGTGGCCCTCGCCGGCGGGATCGCCGCTGTCGCAGCGTCAGACATTCGCCCCGCCGCACAGTCGCCGGTGCGCGGTGCAACCCCAGAGCGCCTGCGCTCGATCGACACGAACCGCTACGCGTACTGGGAGGTAGCCGTCGAGATGGCGCGGCGACAGCCCCTTCGGGGCGAAGGTGCCGGCAGCTTTGCGGTTGCCTGGCGGGCGCGCCCCAACCGCCCCGATCGCGCCACCGATGCCCACTCGCTCTACCTCGAAACACTCGCCGAGCTCGGCGTGGTAGGGCTCGCCGCCCTCGCCACCTTTCTCGGCGCTGTCGTCGCTGGTGCGATCGGCGCTCTCCGCCGCTACCCGGCCGCCGCGGTGGGGCCGACAGTGGTCGTCTCAGCGTGGCTTGTACACGCGGGGGTCGACTGGGACTGGGAGCTACCGGCGGCGACGATGCCCGCGGTGCTCGCCAGCGCAGCGCTACTCGCGTGGGCCGAGAAGGCCCGTCCCCGGCACGGCCCGGCACCGATCGGCGGGTTGTCACGCACCGTGCCGCTCGCATCAGGCAACAGCGCACCCGCTACCGCCACCGCCCCACCAGTCCGTGGAGCAAGCTCGACGGCGGAAAAGTGGTAGCGAACACGGCGCCATCGCTTTCGAGCCTCTCTCCCGATGCGCGCCCATGTGCTACGAATAGCTTCGTGCCTCCGGGCGACACCACACCGCCCCCCTGCCAAGCGCTGTCGCTGACCGGCCATACTCCCGTGCCAAGTCGGTCATGCTCTTGCCGCAAGCACCGGCTGCAGCGCGGGCTTGTGGTGGTCGCTACCGCGCTACTTGTGGCGATCTTGGGCGTTGCCGCCACCCCCGTTGCCCACGCGGCAGCGCAAAGCGCTGGCGACGAACAGTACGCCGACCCGTTCCAGCAAGAACCCACAACCTCCGCGCGGCCGGGCAAAAAAACAACCAAGAAGCCGCGCTCGGGCCGCAAGTCCCCGCCCTCTGCGCGGCAAACGTCGGCTGGTTCCGGCTCGGGTCCGCGCTCGGCAAGTGTCAGTGGCGGGTCGGGGTCGTCGAGTTGGTCCGGGTCGTCGGGATCGAGCGCTGCGGTTGGTAGCGCAGGGGCAAGCGGGTCCTCGTCTTCCTCCGCCGCTGGTGACGGAGCGTCGAGCAACGCGGCGCGGACTTCCGATCGCGCGACAACAACGAAACGCACTAGCCGCAAACGACGACAGCGTGCCGACGCCCGCGCAAGCAGCGGTGCGCAGCGGACGGGAACCACGAGTGCCCGTAGCAAACAGCTCGCCGACACCGGAACGCCCGCTCTTCCCTTCACCGTTGGCGGCGTTGCTGTCCTGGCAATCGGCTACCTGATCTTCCGCGCCGTACGTGCGCGGCGCGCCACCTGAGCACCGCGGCTAGGTGGTCGTCGGAATCGACGGGCGTAGCCTGCGACGCGGATCACCGGCTCGCGGGGTGGCCCGCTACCTCGCGCACTTCCTCTCAGCACTCGCGACCAACCAGGGCTACGACGACCTTCGGCTGCGCGTGCTCACCTTCGGCGAGCCCGACCAACCGCTTCCTAGCCGGGTAGAGATCGTTGCGACACGGATTCCTTCGCGCGCCCTATTCGGCGTCGCGGCGGTCCTGCGCCGCCCTCGTCTCGACCGCATCCTCAGACGCCCCGACGTTGTGTGGCTACCAGCCGTCGCGCCCGTGGCGCTCGCTCCGCACGCCCGCCTCGTTCTCACTGTCCACGATCTGACCTTCGAAACGGAGCCGCGCGACTTCACGCGCTATGAGCGCCTCTGGCACCGCCTCGCCCAGCCTGCACGCCTGGCACGCCGCGCCGCCTTCGTCGTCGTTCCTTCAGCGCACACAGCGCGGATGGTGGTCGAGCGCTGGCGTGTTCCGCCGGAACGTGTGCGCCTCGTGCGACCAGGCCCAGGACGTCCGTTCGGCTCGCCGTCACCACCCTCGGTGTCTCGCCCCGCTGCGAGCCTGCCCGCCGGCTTGCGATCGCGCGGCTACGTCCTCGCGGTCGGTGCGCTCGAACCGCGCAAGCGCCCCGAACTTTTGCGGGACGCGTACCTGCTTGCTCGCCGGCGGGGCCTCGCAGCGCACCTCGTGTTCGCAGGCGACGGCCCATTGCGAGACATCCTTCACGGGGAGGGCGTTGTGGTTCTCGGTCGTGTCGACGACACGCTCCTCGAGGAGCTCTACCAGCCCGCGCTCTGCCTCGCCTGCCCCTCGCGCGAGGAAGGATTTGGTTTTCCGCCCCTTGAAGCGGCGACCCGCGGCACCCCTGCCGTGGTGAGCGACATCGCCGTGTTCAGGGAAACGCTCGGCAACGCAGCCATGCGCTTTCCGAGCGGCGACGTCGAAGCGCTGGCGGAGTGCCTGCTGGCACTCGAACGCGACCGTGTCCTGCGCGACCGGCTCGCAGCGCAAGCGAAAGAAGCCGCTGGACGCCTCTCCTGGCAGCGAGCGGCCGATGAACTTGCCGCCGTCTTCCGGGCTGCGGCCGGAGCGTGAGCGAGCGTGGCGACCGAGGGTAATGGGCACCCGTAGCTCGACAGAACGCACAGGCCGTGAAGACAGCGCCGGCCGCCAAGTGCATCGCGATCGCCAAGCGGCGGGCGCTGCGCAGCGCCACCATGGGAACGAGCCGGATTTCGCGCTCGTCGTGGTCACCCACAACTCAGTGCGCGAGCTCGAGCGGCTGTTGCAGTCGGTAGCGCGCTTTCTCGATCCCCAGCCGCCGATCGTGGTCGTCGACACAGGCTCTGACGATGACAGCGCGGCGACTGCACGCGCGCACGGTTGCACCGTGCTCGAGCTGCCGGCGAGCGCCGGTTTCGGCGCCGCCTGCAACGCCGGTGTCGAGCAGGTCAATACCGCCGTCACCGTGCTCCTAAATCCCGACTGCGAACTGCGCGATACAAGCCTCCTCGAACTCGTGCGCTTTGCCCACAAACACCGCTCTCTGGCGGTCCCGCGGCTCGTGCACGGCGACGGCAGCGTGCAAGATTCAGCTCACCCGCGACCCGCGACGCTGGCGGCTGTGTTGGGGGCGATCGCTCCGCGACCGCTGTTGCCGCGCCCCTTGCGCTTGCGCATCGAGCCCTATCGCACCAACGAGCCTCGCACCGTGGGCTGGGCGATCGCCGCCTGTCTCGCAGCCAAGACCGACCTGTTGCGCGCACTAGGCCCCTTTGTGGCTGACGACTTCCTGTTCTACGAAGACCTCGACCTCTGTTTACGCGCCCGACGAAGGCGGATCGACGTCTGGTATCTGCCCAGCGTCACACTCACACACGCCGGTGGAACGAGCGTCGACAGGGCCTTCGGCGAGCGCGTGGCTACGCTCAAGGCGGCGCGCCGCCGCGAGGTCGTGCGCCGCCAGCTCGGTCGTGCCGCTCTCCTGCTCGACGACGTGTGCGAGCTAGCCACGTACGCCCTGCGCCTCAGCGCGCGCGCGTTGGCACGCCGAGCGACGGAGCGCGATCGCAGGAACTTGCGGGCACACTGCGAGGCGATCGTAAGAGCGCTGGCGCGGCAGTCCCTGCCGGCCGGAGACCGCGGCGGCGAGCGGGCAGGAGTAGACCGCCGGTAGAAGCGCTCAAGGTGTTCGCAGCCACACAGACACACAAGTCGAAACGACCGACCGACCCCCGCCGCGACACGCGAACGCGCCGCCAGGTGGTCATCAACGCTCGTGCCGCGGCCCGCCTGCATGTCGGTGGTGTCGAGCGGGTCGCCTCGGAAATGGCCAAACGCCTGCCAGCACTACGACCCGATCGCTACCGCGTCGTGCAGCCGCCGCCGGAGTGGGCGCACCGCCGAGGCCACCTGTGGGAGCAAGCGTATCTACCGCTCATTTCCGGCCGCAGTCTGATCTACTGCCCGGCCAATCTGGCGCCGCTCGCTTCGCGCCGCAACGTCCTGGTCATCCACGACATCGCCCCGCTGCGCCACCCAGGGTGGTATTCGCCCGTCTCCTCCGCCTACCAGCACGTGATGCTGCCGCTGCTCGCACGGCGGGCGTTGCACATCATCACGCCCTCGCAGTTCTCGAAAGACGAAGTCGCTAGCGAGCTGTCAGTACCTCCCGAGCGCATCAGCGTCGTACCTAACGGTGTTGACGAACGCTTCGGACCGCACGCGCGCAGCCCCGCGATACGCCGGCGCTTCGGACTCGAGCGCCCCTACGTCCTCGTTGTCGGAACGCGCATCGCGCGCAAGAACCTCGGAATCCTCGACCTCGCGGCGGAGCGGCTGCGTAAGTTGGGGGTGGAAGTCGTATCGGCTGGTTCCGGACGCCACTACATGCGGACGGGAGAGATCCCCCCGATCCGCGCTCTCGGATATATCGACGATCGTGAGATACCCGCGCTCTATGCTGAGGCAACGGCGTTCGTTCTGCCGTCGCTCTACGAGGGCTTTGGGATACCCGTTCTCGAAGCGATGGCGAGCGGCGTTCCGGTGGTGTGCTCGAACCTTGCAGCTCTTCCCGAGACCTGCGCGGACGCTGCCCTTCTGGTCGACCCGACCAGTGCCGAGGAGCTAGCCGAAGCGCTCGTGCGCGTCGTGACCGATGACGAGCTACGCGCGCAGCTGGTTCGTCGCGGTCTCGAACGCGCACGGCACTTCAGTTGGGATCGTGCCGCTCGCATGACAGACGAAGTAATCGATCGCTTGATCGTCGAGAACGCGCAAGCGCTGTCTCGTCAGGTGACGGCGGGGCCGTTGCCTGCTCCCCCCGCCACCACGAAAGCCTCCGCCGCGAAATTCGGAAAGCCTCTGATCTCTGTAGTCGTCATCAACTACAACCGCCGCGACCTGCTCGAAAAGTGTCTCGACTCGCTCGCTCTGGCTGCCCGCACGGTGCCCGGCGAGGCCGAGTTCGTCGTTGTCGACAACGGCTCCGAAGACGGGTCGGCGGAATCGGTGGCCAAGCACTACCCGCACGCCCAGCTGATCAGACTCGAACGCAACGAAGGTTTCGCCGGTGGCATGGCGGTTGCGGTTCAGGCGGCCCAGGGCAAGTGGATCGCGGTATTCAACAACGACACCACCGTTGACCCCGACGCCCTACGGCTTATGCTCGAGGCAGGGGAGCGCGACCCGCGCATCGGTGCGGTGGCACCGCAGATGCGCTTCGCCGACAGGCCGCGCATCGTGAACTCGGCAGGTATGGAGATGGACCGTCTCGGCATCGCCGAAGACAGGCTCGTCGGTGCTTCGATCGACGATCCGCTCGTCAACACAAGCGCGGAGGTGTTCGGCGCCACTGGCGGTGCAGCGCTTTACCGGCGGAGGATGATCGAGGAGGTGGGCGGCTTCGACGCAACCTACTTCGCCTTCTTCGAGGACGCCGACCTCGCCTGGCGCGCCCGCGCCGGTGGTTGGACGGCGGTGTATGAGCCGCGCGCGGTCGTGCTGCACCACCATTCGGCAACTGCCCGCCACGGGTCGTCGCGCAAGCTCTACCTTGTCGGTCGCAATCGCGTACGCACACTGGCCAAGAACGCCACTGGGGCTCAACTTCTCCGTAGCCTTCCCGGCATCCTCATCTACGACTGCGCCTATGTGACTTACGCAGCGATCGCGCTGCGCACGCTAGCTCCCCTCAAGGGCCGCTTCGACGGTTTGCGCGAGTGGCGCACCTACCGGCGAGCCGGAGCCCCCTACCGCCGGCGTGTGCCGCTTCGCGAGCCGCTCGGGGTTCGCCGGGCACTCGAGCGTCACTACACATGGCAGCGCGATGCCGAACAGCCGGTGGTGCACCCTGACTGAGCCCAGAACGGCACCGACAGCAGCGGCCTCCGCTCCGCAAGCACCAGGCGAGCCGCGGCCTTTGCCGGTGCGCGCGGCGATCGTGCACGACTGGTTCCAGGGCTTCCACGGCGCCGAGCGCACGGTGTGGGAGATGCTCCCGCTGTTTGCGCGCCAACCCGAGGTCTTCACGTTCCACGCAGCGCGCGAGCTCCTCCCCGCTCCACTGGCAAGCGCGATCGTGCGCGAATCGCGCCTGTCGCGACTGCCGGGCGTGCGTCAGCGCGGTCACAACCCCGGCCGCTGGCGATGGCTGTTGCCTTACATGCCGATCTACTTCGAGCGGCTCGACCTCACCAACTACGACGTCGTCGTGAGCTCGTCGCACGCTTGTGCAGCCGGTGTGCGCACACCTGTGGAAACACTGCACGTCTGTTACTGCCACACCCCGATGCGCTATGTCTGGATGCCAGACGCCGACAGCGAACGCGTTCGCGGGCCAGCGGCACTAGCACTGCGCGCCGCCGCGGGTTGGCTGCGCCGCTGGGATCTGCGCGCTTCTCGACGCCCCGACGTATACGTCGCCAACTCGACAGCTGTTGCCGCCCGCATCCGCCGCTTTTATCAACGCGACGCGGTAGTGATCCCGCCGCCTGTAGCCGTCGACGAGTTCCATGCCCGCACCGACCGTGAGCGCGACCACTTCGTGTGGGTGCACCGACTGGTCCCCTACAAACGACCGCTCGAGGTGGCCGAAGCGTTCCGCGAGCTACCCGATCTGCGCCTGACGATGGTTGGCATTGGGCCGCTGGCTGGCGAGCTGCAGCGCACACTTCCCCCGAACGTGACGCTGCGCGGATGGATCGAGCGCGAGGACCTGGCCGAGCTGTTGGCAACCGCGGGCGGTTTCATCCATGTGGGTGAAGAAGACTTCGGCATTTCGATGGTTGAAGCGCTCGCTAGCGGCGCACCGGTGGTGGCCCTGCGGCGTGGTGGTGCCCTCGACATCGTCCGCGATCGTGTCGATGGCGTGTTGATCGATCCGCCGGCGACGCCCGCGGCGATCCGCCGCGCTGTGCGGGAAGTCGCGAGCGCATCGTGGCATCCTGACGTTCTCCGCCGACGGGCGGAAGAGTTTTCCGCGGCCCGTTTTCGTGAGCGGATGGCCGCGCTGATTGCCACCAAGATCGGCGCCGAGCCTGTTAGCTAGCGACGCCCCGCAACCGTTAGCATCGCCGCGTGCCCCCCACGTTTCGCCCAAGCGCGCTAGCCGTCGTCGGTGTCTTGCTCGCGCTCGCCTCGCTAGGCCTGGTGGCACGCGCGGGCAAGGACGAGCGTGGGCTTGCTCGCGAGCTCGTTGCTACGCGCGGCTGGCGCCTCGTACCGGTAACCGCCGAGCAGGTTCGCTCCTACCCGGCGCGCGGCCCCGAGCAGGCGTTCGCCGAGTTCTGGCGCGACCTACAACTCGGCGATGCCGCCGGCGCTTGGCTGCGCCTGGGTCGAACAGCCAAAACCTCGCTCGCTCGCAACACGATAGTTGGGCTTGGTGATAACTCCGCGAAGATCGGCTTGCCCCCGGATCTGCGCGCACGAGTGCGTGGTAACCGCGCCACGATCGATCTCGAGATCGTCGTTGCCCAGCCGATCCGCGAGGCGCGCTACCTCGGGCCTCGCCGATGGGCGCCGCGTGTGCCTTTGATCGTCGAGCTGCGCAGGCGGCGGGGGCGGTGGCTGATCACGCGAGCGCGCGGCTCGATAGGAGCGAGCGAAGTGCCAGCCGACGTCTTGCCATGACCGCCGTCGACACCCCGCAGTCCGCGACAGCGCAAGTGGCGCAGAGAGTCGGACCTGGTCTGCGCAGCAAGAGCATCCCCCTGGCGGTTCTGGCAGCGGCGATCGGCGGTGTGTTCGCGTGGGTCAGCGGCGCGCCGCCGGCATCCCAACCGTGGTCCACTGCCAGCAACGCATACGAGCGCCAAGCGCTCGTCTTTTGGCAGGCGCTTCGCGGACGCGATGTGGAACGCGTGCGCACTCTGCTCCTCCCATCATCGCGACGCTCGGTGCCGGCTTTGAACCTCTCTGTGGCGATGCAGGGGGAGTTCGGTGAATGGCTCGCCGCCACCACCCCAACGGTCGTCGAATCGGAGCCGATTGTCGGCGGGCGTCGCGTGGTGTTGCGACTCGAGACGCGACGGCGCGGACAGCCAGTATCCGAGCTCGGCCTCGGGCTGATCGGCCTACGTGTAATTCGTGGCGGCGACCGTCTCTTTGTCGACGCGACATCTTGGCTGCGCAAACACGCTGGACTCGACCCGCTCGCGACAAGCCCGTCCGACAGCAAGCGGCGAGGCGCCGCCAGTCGCGGAGCGCGAGGGGGGAAGCGGTGAAACTGAGCGCTCGCGCGATAAACACCCGTGGCGTTCGGCATGCCGCCGCGACACCCCGTTTGCTGCGTCAGGGCACCGTCTACCTCGGCACGAGAGCTGCTAACGGAGCGCTCGCCCTGGTGCACGTGTGGGCGGTGACCCGCGCACTCGGCGCTAGCGAAGCCGGCCATTTCTTCATGATTTGGACGGCAGCGTGGCTGCTCAGCGTCGTCGTCCGTTTTGGTACCGACGGCGTCGCTGCTCGAGCGCTCGCCGAAGCTGACGTCACAGGGCAACATCCACCCTCGCTGTTGCCCCTCCTGCTGGTCGGTGCGGGCTGCGGGCTCGTGCTGCTGCTACCGACGGTCGCGCTGCTCGGACTGCCTTTTACTCCCCTGGCCGTCGCCGCAACTGCAACGCTCACGGTGCTGTGGGCGACCACCGGGTTCACCGCGAGTGTGCTGAAGGCACGTGGTCGGGCAGACCTCTCGGGCGTGATCCAGAACGTGCTCTGGCCAGCAGCGCCAACCTTCGTCGCCCTAATCGCCATCGCCACCGTTCGCTCTTGGACCGTGCTCGCAGTCGCCACAGCGGCTGCGGCCTTGGCCGCCCTTGTCGCCGCACTCTCGCTCGCGTGGCGCGTACTCGGAAGCGAGCTGTTGCTAGCCCTTGTCGCCCGCGGCAAACCGCGAACGCGGGTGCGCCGTGACGAGCTTGGTGCCGCCGTGCTCACGACACTTGCCGAGGTCTTCGTCTGGTTGCCGGTGGTGATCGGCGCCGCCATCGGGTTGAGCAGCACAGCGATGGCCGGCCTCTTCGCGGCCACGCGCGTCGCGGGAGTCTTCAGCTGGGGTTACCAGGCAGTCGTGGCGACCCTGGTCGCCGACCTCGCCCGCTCCGTAGCGCAGCGCAACAGCTCATCGGCGCGCCGGCTCCTCGCTCGGGGGTCACTCGTCGGCGTCGCCATCACCTTGCCACCTTGCCTCGTTGGCGCACTCTTTGCCGAACGCTTGCTATCGCTTATCGATGCCACCTACACCGAGTGGAGCGCAACGCTCGCGCTGCTGATCGCCGCCCGCCTGCTCGACGCCGCGGCCGGGCCGCAAGGCGAGATCCTGCTGGTCGGCAGGCGCGCAAGCGTCGGCGCTACTTGTGTTGGCAGCGCGTGTCTCGCCGGTGTCGCGCTGGCGGCACTGCTCCAGCCAACGCTCGGTCGCAACGCTGTCGGCGCGGGAGCGCTGTGCACCTTCCTCCTCGCCAACGGCTCGCAGGCGGCATACGTCTGGGGTTGGACACGGAGCTGGCGCGCACCGCAAGGCGAGGCCACTGCGGTCGCAGTCGACACACCCTCTCCATACGCTGGAGGCGCAGCGATTCGGTGAGCGCGGGACCAAGCGCACAACAGGCCGCGAGTGGTCAGCAAGAACTCCTGCCCGCGAGTTCCAGCACGGAGGCCGCGGCGGCGCAAGAAACTCGTAACGCGCTCGGCGGCTACCAGTCGCTGCTGCTCGCTGTTGGCGCCTTTGCCGCCGGCTACCTGGCGATCGCAGCCGTGCGCCCGCCGAACCGGGCCGGGGGTGTCGTTGCCGTGGGCGGTATGGCTGCTGTGCTCGCTGTTTGCCTGTTCGCACTGGGAGCAGCGCGGTTCGGACTGCGCGTCATCGCGCTCTCGCCGCTCACCTTCGTTGCGCTGGCGCAGTTCTTCATCTTCGGGATCCGCCCAGCCGCTGTAGCGCTCTGGCCCGAGGACGGTGCGTTCCCACTGGTGTGGCTCGGTTTTCGCTTCGCCGACTTAGGTCGTGTCGCTGCCGCAGGAGCGCTCGGAATGTCGCTTCTGGGCCTTGCATTCGCCCTCGTATGGGAAACACGGGCGCGAAAGCATGGTCGTCAGCGACCTCCGGGCCTCGCTGAGCAACCGGCGCTGCCAACGAGCGAGGGGTTTGACGACCGCCGGTTGCGGTTCGTGCTCACACGCGCGGCCGCTGCCGGCACTGTGCTCTGGCTGATCCTTTTCTTCCGCAACGGCGGCATCGACGCGCTCTTGAACGATCCCAGCCGCCTGCACCTCAACCAGTTCGGGGGCGGACACTACGTGTTCGGCTACGCGCTCTGTCTAGCCGCTGCGCTTGTGGCGCTCGTCGCCTTCTTGGAAGGCCCATCGCGCCAGCGGTTCCTTCTGCTCACCGGACTCGCTGCCGTTGCGCTAGCGGCCAGCGTCGCGCTGCAAACGCGCGGGCAGTTGCTCGCGACTGCCGCCGCCGGCCTCACCTTGCTGATCGCCCTGCGTAGCCCGACGCGCCGCCAAGCGCTGGCGTTGGCAGCGCTAGCGACGGTCCTCCTCGCCGCGTTCGCCTGGATGCGCACCGTGCGCGAGCTGTCGCACACAGTTCCGTTCGCGCAAGCCGCGCGGCTTGCGATAACCGACCGCCCGCTGCTGACGGCGACTCGCGACTTCGTCGAGTTCGACCACCTGGTCGCGCTGACCGCCGTCGTGCCGCGAGAGCACCCGCACCTTCACGGCCGCTCGCTCGCCGAGGCACCGCTCGCTTTCGTCCCTCGCCGCCTGTACCCCAACAAGCCGTTGCCGCTCGACTTCGAGCTCTCGAAAGCGCTACTGGGTTCCAGCAGCAAGGCGGGCACACCTTTCACGATTGTTGGTGAGATGTACTGGAACTTCGGCTGGATCGGAGGACTCGTCGCTCTGGCAGCGTTCGGGGCCGCCGCCGGTTGGGGCTGGTGGTGGCTCGTGCGCTCGAGCGGACACAAGCGGCTGCTCGTCGGCGCGCTTGTTCTTGGTTACTCGTACTTACTCTTGACGCGCCCGCTGGGAGCGATGGCAATGACAGCAGCGATCGGTGTCGTCGCGCTCCTGTTGGTCGTAGTGCTCGCCGAACGACTGCCAGTTCCGCGCCGCGCGACGATAGAGAGGTAAGTAGGCCATCGAGAAGTAGGACGGGTGCGACACATCGGCCGATCGGTCGCACCGCCAGCAGGGACGCGAACCGCCGCGCACTAATCGGTCGGGAGGCCGAGCACAGGTTCGTGTCAGCCTACTGCCCAGCAACTCCCGGCTGCTCTCCCAAGAGCGAATCCGATGCAGCTGCGATCGACCGCCGCGACTGGCACTGCTCTGTTGAGCGAACGCTTCGCTCGTACGCACCCGCCAAGAGGGCTGACAACGCCTCCGCTTGCCGCTGGAGACTGAACAGACGCCGCTGCCGCGAGCGCGCCCGCGCCGCAAGTTCGTATCGCCGCCGCGGCCGGTCGAGGAGCTCAGCCACCGCGTCAGCTAGCGCCCGAACGTTGCCGGGCGCAACGAGCACCCCAGCGCCCTCGCAGCCGAGCTGCTCGCGAATACCACCAACGTCGAAAGCGACGACCGGCACCCCCAACGCCATCGCCTCGAGCACAACCAACGGGCAGGCGTCGACACGCGAGGGAACGACGAGCACGTCGAGGTCGGCCAGCTCACGCAGCGACCACGAATCGTCAGCTTCCGGCGGCGGCACGCGGCACTCCACGGACCCAGCGGCGGCGCGCGCAAGGACACGCAACCCCCAGCGATGCCAGCGGCCGCGCGGCGGACGACCGACTAGACGGGCCACGAACCGGCGACGCAACCTGTTCCGCAGCTCGTCGATCACCGCCAGGTAAAGGTCGGTGCCCTTGATCGGGCACACGGTCCCGACGCAACCGACCACAGGTGGTCGATTCGCCACAGCCGAGATCGCTAGTGACTGCGGTGCGCTAACACCGTCGACGTCGAGTGCGCTCGCAGCAGTGTCGCGCTGGCTCGCCACTGGCGATGCCGATGCTCCTGCAGCAAAAGGAGCGACTCCCGGATAGACAACACGGGCCGATATGCCCGCACGCGCAAGCCGCGTAGCCACGGCATGCGAGGGGGCGATGTGGAGGTCGGCGCGGCGCGCCAGTGCGAGGGCCACGCGCGCCTTGACGCCGCGCCCGACCAGCTCGTGGGCGTAGAGCGCACGCAGTGCTCGTGTGCGCCCCGGAAAGTCGGCAAGCTCCGGTGTCACCAACAGAGTGTTGAACAGAACGACGTCGGGGTCGTGCGTTTGCACCCAATGGTGCCAAAGCCGCCGGTAGCGGCGAACACCGCGGATGCGGGCTAGCGCTCCCGGCGACGACAGCAGCGCGCGAAAGCTGAACGCGTACGGTCGCGCAACCCGCGTCACCGTCGCGCCTCCGGACTCGAGGGCGTCGGCAGTGGCCCCCTCCCCGGGAACCCAGGCAACGACGTCCCAACGCCGAACCAACCAGGGCAGCAGGCGCACCAGCGCGACGTTTGCCCCTCCTAGCTCGCCCTCGTGCAAGACGAGCGCCAGACGGGAACGCACTGGCGGATGATCGGGCAAGGACTCCGTTCGGAATCGGGGCCAGGGTCGAAAGGCCGACTGCGCAACACCGAACCTAGCGGCACCCGCCCAGCAGCGCCACTACTCGCGGTGAAAGCTCAGGCAGACAAGCGCTGCTGAACAAACGTCCGTGTCGCCTGGCACGAGCCGCGTGCGTGCGTTAGTTTCAGAAACACCTCGCGGTGGAAACTGCCCCCACAGTTCCGCGTGCGGGTACTACCGGCCGTGCCCTACAGCTACCGGTCGCCACCCGCCTAGATGCGCGCCAATCGCTTTCGGCGCGCAAGGACGCGCTGCGACGAGCCCTGCTGTTCGCGTCGGACCTTTTCGTGTTTCTCCTCGCCGTCGCGGTCGCGACCCTGATAGAGGGAACGACAGACCCCTTGTGGGCGCTCACG